>Ga0209689_1004050_pt1 | contig 10663 bp, 11 predicted proteins | sample GraSoiAngelo_149_FD_187119 | JGI IMG/M metagenome (GOLD analysis project Ga0209689, IMG submission 187119) | Grasslands soil microbial communities from the Angelo Coastal Reserve, California, USA - 14_1009_09_30cm (SPAdes) (version 2) | ecosystem: Environmental > Terrestrial > Soil > Grasslands ...
CATTGCTGCCAGAAGAACTTTCTTGTCCCTTCTCATGGATCACTCCTTCGTCTTCGTTATTGATGAAAACAGCCCCTAGAACTGCGGCAGTAAGACTAGCGGAATTGACAGAAAAACAACGTGACGAAGGGTAACTCGGCCAAAATTGGGCCGATTTTGCCCGCTAGTGTTGTGCTGACGCTACAGCGGGCCCGGTGGAAGCTTCAGTAGCGGTACTGGATCCCGAGCGAGAAGAAGTCGATCCTGGAGTCCCTGATCCGCTCTAATTCCGCGCGCACATCCCACTCCCGGGTCAGGCGATAAGCGAGCCCTAGCCCGACGTGCGCCTCGTTGTCATTCTTGCCGAGCTTGAAAGTGGTCCCTGCAAGGCTGGCCTCGTGGCTCTGCGCCTTGACCTTCGCGATCCCGACTTTGCCGAAGAGCTCGAGGTCCCACAGTGGAATGGTCGCGACCGCGGCGGCACTCAAGGCGGTTGCCCTGGCGCTCACCGTGGTCGTTTCGGTGCCCGAGGCCGAGGTCGCCGTGAGCGAGGCCTTGTCGAAATCGATGAACGAGGCCTCGAAGGCTAAAACCCGGTACACCCTGTAGCCGGCGAACATCTTCCAGCCTTTGCCCCGGGGATCGCACGCTGCGAGCGCGGCGCCCGACGGCAGATCGCTGCCGCACCAGTGTTTTGCCTTGGATGGCCCAATGCTGAGGCCGAAATACCCGCTGCCATCCTGCGCCAGCGCGAGCGCCGGCAGCGTCAGTGCGGCCGCCGCGACCGCGGCGAGGAACACGTGCTTCTCCCTTCTCATCGAGCGTCTCCTTTCTTCGTTTTTTGACCGGTACGGCACTAGCTTACGGACAAGCTCACGACTTCGCCAGAGTTTTAAGCGCCGCGCGGATGCCGTCGGCCACCGCGATGCCCGCGGGCAGCCCCTTGACGGCGGCGAGCGCTTCCTTCTCGCTGTAGCCGAGGCCGACCAGCGCGTGGACCACGTCGGAGGCGGATTCGCGCGCCGGGGCGGCGCTCACCTCGACGAGCTTGCCCTTCAGCTCGAGCAGCAGCCGCTCGGCGGTTTTCTTGCCGATACCGGGCACTTTGACGAGGCGGCCCGTTTCCTGCATCGCCACCGCCTCGGCCAGGTCGGCGACCGACAGCCCGGACAGCACCGAGAGCGCGGTGCGCGCGCCGATGCCCGAGATGCGGATCAGCTGGCGGAACGCCGCGCGCTCCTCGAGCGTCGCGAAGCCGTACAGCGTGTGCGCGTCTTCGCGCACCACCAGATGCGTGAGCAGGCTCACCGCCTCGCCGGTCGCCGGCAGCTGGTAGAAGGTGCTCATCGGCACGTCGAGCTCGTAGGCGACGCCGCCGACGTCCACCAGCACCTGCGGCGGGTGCTTCGCGGCGAGCCGCCCGGTGAGCCGGCCGATCAGACGAGCCTGCCTTTGCGCACGCGAAAGCCCTTCGTCGAGAGCGCGCCGAGCTTAGAGCCATGGGCATGGCAGATCGCGCAAGCGAGCGCATCGGCGGCGTCGGGCGCCGGGTCGCCCGGCAGGGCGAGCAGGCGCCGCACCATGTGCTGCACCTGCTGTTTTCTGGCGTGGCCGTTGCCGACCACCGACTGCTTGACCTGGAGCGCGGTGTACTCCGCGACCGGGAGGCCGGCGAGCACCGCGGCGCAGATGGCCGTGCCGCGCGCCTGCCCGAGCGCGAGCGTCGATTGCGGATTGGCGTTGACGAACACTATCTCGACCGCGACCTCGCCGGGGGCGTGCGCCGCGATGATGCCGTTCAGCCCCTCGAGGATCGCTTTCAGCCTGGTCGCCAGATCGCCGCCGCCGGATTTGACGCAGCCGCTCGTCACGTAGCGCAACCGCGCGCCGCTCGACTCGATCACTCCGAAGCCGGTGACCCGCAGCCCGGGATCGATGCCGAGGATTCTCAGTCGATCACCGCGGTGGTGTACACGTCCTGCACGTCGTCGAGATTCTCGAGCGCCTCCAGCAGCCGGCGCAGGCTCGCGGCCTCGCCGCCCGCGAGCGAGCTCTCGGCGTTCGGCCTCATCGTGATTTCGGCGAGCTCGGGCTTGAGGCCCGCCTTTTGCATCGCTGCCTTCACCGTCGCGAAATCGGCCGGCGCGCAAATCAGCTCGACCGAGCCGTCGTCGTTCTTGAGCACGTCCTCGGCGCCCGCGTCGAGCGCAGCCTCCATGACGCGGTCTTCGCTGGTGCCGGGCGCGAATACGAACTGGCCGACCTGGCGGAACAGGTAGGCGACCGAGCCGTCCGAGCCGAGGTTGCCGCCGTTCTTGGTGAACGCGTGGCGCACTTCGGCCACGGTGCGCGTGCGGTTGTCGGTCAGGCAGTCGACCATGATCGCGGCGCCGCCCGGCCCATAGCCCTCATAGCGCGCCTCGTCGTAGGTCACGCCGTCGAGCTGACCGGCACCGCGCTTGATCGCGTTCTGCACGCTGTCCTTGGCCATGTTGGCCTCGCGCGCCTTGTCCATCGCCAGGCGCAGCCGCGGGTTGGTATCCGGATCGCCGCCGCCGAGCCTCGCCGCGACCGTAATCTCCTTGATGAGTCGCGTGAAGACCTTGCCCTTCTTCGCGTCCGCGGCGGCCTTGCGGTGCTTGATGTTCGCCCATTTGCTGTGCCCCGACATAGTATGATTTTACGTCATGGCCTCGCCTTTGCTCATAGCGAAGAACCGCCGTTGAGCGAGGCGTCGTACCGGGCCTGGGGCGTGGCATTCGCGCTGATCGGGGCGCTCGCGTTCTCGTTCCGCCCGATCCTCATCAAGCTGTCCTACGCCGCCCATCCGGTCACGCCGACCACGCTGCTCTTTCTGCGCATGATGCTGGCGCTGCCGTTCTTCGCTGCGATCGCATGGTGGCTGCGCGGGCAGCAGCCGCGCCTCGGCGCGCGCGACTGGGCGGGTGTCGTGGCGCTCGGCTTCATCGGCTACTACGCCGCGAGCTTTCTCGATTTCATCGGCCTGCAGTACGTCGGCGCCGGGGTCGGCCGGCTGGTCCTGTTCCTCTATCCCACGCTGGTGCTGCTGCTGTCGTTCCTGTTCCTCGCCAAGCCGGCCAGCCGCCGGGAAGTGCTCGCGCTCGTGCTGAGCTATGCCGGAATTGCCCTCGTGCTGTCGAACCAGGTCGACGCGACGCCGGAGGGCAGGTTGTTCGTCCTCGGCGTGCTGCTGGTGTTCGCCTCCGCGCTTTGCTACGCGGTCTACCTCGTCGCCGGCAGCCAGATGGTGAAACGGGTGGGCTCCATGCGCTTCACCGCGTTTACCATGGTCGTTGCCACCGTGCCGGCCGCAGCGCAGTTCCTCGTGCTTGAGCCGGTTTTCGCCCTCGAGCTGCCCGCCGCGGTATGGTGGTACGCGGCCATCATGGCGAGCTTCAGCACGGTGCTGCCGGTGTTCCTGCAGGCCGAGGCGCTCAAGCGCATTGGCGCGAACCGCTTCGCGCTGATCGGCGCCGTCGGGCCGGTCAGCGTCGCGGCTACGAGCGCGCTCGGCCTCGATGAGCCGTTCACGTGGCGGCAGGCGGCAGGCGGGCTGCTGGTCATCGCCGGGGTCCTTCTCGTCACGCTCAGGTCACGCTCATGAACATTTTCAAGCCCTAGGAAAAATCATGGACCTCGGAATTCGCGGCAAGACCGCCCTCGTCTGCGCGGCGTCGAAAGGCCTCGGCAAGGGCTGCGCCGCGTCCCTCGCGGCGGAAGGCGTGAATCTCGTCATCACCGCGCGCGGGCGCGAGGCGCTCGAGGCGACGGCCGCGGAGCTGCGCGAGCGCTTCGGCATCGAGGTGACGGCGGTGCCGGGCGACATCAGCACGGAAGAGGGCCGGCAGGCGGCGCTGCGCGCCTGCGCCTCGCCCGACATCCTGGTCAACAACGCCGGCGGCCCGCCGCCGGGCGACTTTCGCGACTGGGACCGCGAGACCTGGATCAAGGCGCTCGAGGCCAACATGATCGCGCCGATCCTGATGATCCGCGCGGTGGTCGACGGCATGATGGCGAAGAGCTTCGGGCGCATCGTCAACATCACCTCGGGCGCGGTGAAGTACCCGATCCCCGAGCTCGGCCTGTCGAACGGCGCGCGCACCGGCCTCACCGGCTTCATCGCCGGGCTGTCGCGCAAGACCGTGCGCCACAACGTGACCATCAACAACCTGCTGCCCGGCCCTTTCGACACCGACCGGCTGCGCTCGAACTTCCAGTTCAACGCCAAGGCGAGCGGCAAGAGCTACGAGGAGCTGCGCAAGGCCCGCGCCGAGGCGAACCCCGCGGGCCGCTTCGGCAGCATCGAGGAATTCGGCGATGCCTGCGCCTATCTGTGCAGCGCGCAGGCAGGCTACATTACCGGCCAGAACCTGCTGCTGGACGGCGGCGCCTATCCCGGCACCTTCTAGCCTTAGAATTGGACCGAGGAGGAGGATCCCATGACGAGATTTGCGTGCTTGGCGGCCCTGCTCGTGGCGAGCGCCGCGGCTGCGCAGAGCTACCCGAATCGCGCGGTCAAGGTCATCGTTCCCTGGACGCCCGGCCAGGCGACCGATATCGCGGCGCGCGTCGTGGCGCAAAAGCTCCAGGAAGCGCTCGGCCAGGCTTTCGTGATCGACAACAAGCCCGGCGCCGGCGGCGCGATCGGCACCGACGCCGTCGCAAAGAGCCCGCCCGATGGCTACACGCTGCTCGCGGCTTCGAGCGGCCCGCTCTCGATCATGCCCAACCTGCAGAAAACCCCTTACGAGCCGCTCAACGACTTGGCGCCGATCAGCCTGGTCGCGGCGACGCCTTTTGCGCTCGTCACGCATCCGGCCTTTCCCGCGAACAACGCGAAGGAGTTCATCGCGCTGGTGAAGGCGAATCCTGGCAAGTACACCTTTTCCTCGTCGGGGACCGGCGCCACCGCGCACCTGTTCACCGAGCTCTTCAATTCGATGGCGCAGATCCAGGCGCGCCACGTGCCGTACAAGGGCAGCGCGCCGGCGATCACCGATATCATGAACGGCCAGATCACCTATACGATCGAGACGGTGGCGGCGACCGTCGGCCATATCAAGGCCGGGCGGCTCAAGACCTTCGGCGTTTCGACCGCGCGGCGCACCGCCGCGATGCCCGATGTGCCGCCGCTTGCCGAGACCGCGGAATTGCCGGGCTACGACGCCGCCGCCTGGATCGGCTACGCCGCGCCGGCGGGAACGCCGCGCGACGTCCTGGTGCGTCTGTCCGTCGAGATCCAGAAGGCCCTGCAGTCCGGCGACCTGAAGGATCGCATGGTCAACATCGGGCTCGACCCGGTCTCCAGCACGCCCGACGAGATGGCCGCCTTCATGCAGCGCGAGCAGGAGCGCTACGCCGCAATCATCAAGGCGGCGAATATCAGGCTCGAGTGAAACTGGAGGTCAGGCGCATCGCCGGCGCGCTGGGCGCCGAGATCCTCGGCGTTGATCTGACGCAGCTTTCGAGTGAGACCGTCGCGGCGATCCGGCGCGCCTTCCTCGACCATCAAGTCGTCTTCTTTCGCGACCAGCGCCTGACGCCGGCGCAGTTCATGGAGTTCGCCGAGCGCATGGGCCGGCCGATCGAGTACCCGTTCGTAGAACCAATCCCCGGTTTCCCCAAGATCATCGAGGTCAAGAAGCTCGAGCACGAGCGCCAGAACTTCGGCGGCATCTGGCATTCGGACACCGCTTATCTCGAAGAGCCGCCGATGGGCTCGCTGCTGCTCGCGCGCGAGGTGCCGCCTTACGGCGGCGACACCGAGTTCGCCAGCCAGTACCTCGCCTACGAGACGCTGTCCGCGGGGATGCAGCGCTTGCTGGAGGGCCTCACCGCAGTCAATGCCTCCGCAAAGGCGGATGTGACCAGGACGCGTGAAGATCGCGTCAAGGAAAAGGGCGGTGACGGCAGGGATTATGTGGCGGAGCATCCCGTCGTCCGCACCCATCCGGAAACGGGCCGCAAGGCCCTCTACGTGAACATCGCGCATACAGTGCGCTTCAGCGGCATGACCGAGGAGGAAAGCGCGCCCTTGCTCGCGTTTCTTTTCCGCCACCAGGTCAAGCCCGAGTTCACCTGCCGCTTCAAGTGGCGCGCGGGCTCGCTGGCGTTCTGGGACAACCGCTGCACGCAGCACAACCCCGTGAACGACTATCACGGGCACCGCAGGGTGATGCATCGCATCACCCTCGCCGGCGACAAACCCCGCTAAGCCTTCAGCAGGCTCGGGTCGAACGGCAGCTCGCGCAGCCGTTTCCCGGTGAGCTTGAACACGGCGTTCGCCACCGCCGGAGCCACCGGCGGCAGGCCGACCTCGCCGATGCCACCCGGCTTGTTATCGGTGACGATCACCCTGACGGTGATTTTCGGCACCTCGTTCATGCGCAGCACCGGGTAGTCGTGGAAATTCGATTGCTGCGGCACGCCGTCCTTGTAAAGCAGCTTCTCCTTCACCCCGCTCAGCCCGAACACGGCGGCAGACTCGATCTGCCTCTCCACGTTCCTCGGCTGCAAGGCGACGCCGGTGTCGACCGCGCTCCAGATCTCGTGCACGTTGATGCTGCCGGTCTTGCGGTCCACCGACACCTCCGCGACCATCGCGCAGTAAGTCTCCCAGATGTCGCTGTAGGCGATGCCGAGCGCGCGCCCGGCGGGGCGCGGCCGGCTCCAATCCGCCATCGCCATCACCTCGCGCATCACCGCCTGGCCGCGCGGATCCTTGGCGAGCAGCCGCATGCGGAAGTCGACCGGATCCTTGCCGGCCGCGGCCGCGACTTCCTCGATGAAAGTCTCGATCGCGAACTTGGTATAGCCGCCGCCCACCGCGCGCCAGACCGCGACGTCGACGCCGCGCTCCTCCAACAGCTGCTCGAGCGCGAAATTCGGATAGGCATAGGTCGGCTCGTAGGCGCCTTCGCAGAGCGGCAGGTCCTTGCCGCCGCTCGCCTGGAACGCGGGCGGCGCGAAGCGCCGGTAGATCGACTCGCCGACGATGCGGTGGTGGAACGAAACCAGGTTGCCCTGCTCGTCGAGCCCGGCCTCGAGCCGCTGCACGGTGAGCGGACGCGGCTTCGTGAACTGGATGTCGTCCTCGCGCGTCCAGATCAGCTTCACCGGGTAGCCGGGAACCGCCTTGGCGAGGAAGCCGACGTCGACCGCGTAGTCGTTCTCCGCGCGGCGGCCGAAGCCGCCGCCGAGCAGCGTGACGTTGATCTTCACGTTCTCGGGCTTGAAGCCGTGCCCCTTCACGGCGGCGAGGAACACGCCGAAGGGCGATTGCGTCGGCGCCCAGAACTCGATGCGCTCGCCGTCCACGCGCGCGGTGCAGTTGATCGGCTCCATGCAGGCGTGGGTCACGTTGAGCGACGTGTACTCGGCCGTTACGCGCTTCGCGGCCTTCGCCATGGCTTCTCTCGCGTCGCCGTGCGCTTCGTAGACGGCGCCTTTATCGGCGAGGTTTCGCGCGCGCTGCAGGTACTCGGGAATCAGTTTCTCCGAGGTATACGCCCTCGCCTTCGAGCGTTGCGTCCACTCGACCTTCAGCGCCTTCTTCGCCTTCAGCGCTGCGGGATAGGTGTCGGCAACGACGCCGACGCCATACGGCATGCGCACGATCTGCCGCACGCCTTCCACTTTGCGCGCTTCGCTGTCGTCGACGCTGAGCGGCGCCTCGCCGTTGACCGGCGCGCGCAATACGGCGCCATACAGCATGCCCAGCATCCTTACGTCGATGCCGTATTTGGCCTGTCCGCTCACTTTGTCCGGCACCTCGATGCGCGCAATGTCCTTGCCGATGAGGCGAAACTCGCTCGGCCGCTTGAGCTGCTCGCGCGTGAACTGCGGCGGGCTGGCCGGGACCATGGCGAACTCCGCGATCTCGCCGTAGGTGAGCTTGCGCCCCGACGCCTTGTGCACGACGGCATTCGGCTCGGTGCCGAGCTCGCTGGCCGGCACCTCCCATTTGAGCGCCGCGCTCTGGATCATGATCTGGCGCGCCTGCATGCCCGCGAGCCGCATCACCTCGTAATAGCCGCGGGTCGTGCGCGAAGCCCCGGCAAGCATGTTGCCGCCGAACAGCGGGTTGCCGAACAGCTTTGGGTTGTACGGCGCCTGCTCGACGCGAACGCGGCCCCAGTCGAGGTCCATCTCCTCGGCGATGAGCAGCGGCATGGCGGTCATCACGCCCTGCCCCATTTCGCAGGCGGGCGCATACACGGTGACGATGTTGTCGGTGCCGACGCGCACCCAGCCGTTGGGGGAAAAGGGCTCTAGCTGGGCAAATATTTTGTCGGAAAAGGAACCAAAAGCGATGCCGACGGCGGCGGCGCTGCTCGAGATCAGGAATGCCCGGCGCGAAATGCCCTGGAAGGCGATGCCTTCGAATCCCGGTTTCATGGCCGCCTCCTCATGCTTCCCTCGCCGCGCGCTGGATCGCGGCGACGATCTGGTTGTAGGTGCCGCAGCGGCAGAGGTTGCCCGACATGTGCTGCACGATCTGCTCTCGCGTAGGGCTTTTCGTCCTAGCAAGCAACGCCGCCGCGGCCATGATCTGGCCCGACTGGCAGTAGCCGCACTGCGGCACCTGCTCGGCGATCCACGCCTTCTGCAGCGGATGATCGCCGTCGGGCGACAGCCCTTCGATGGTGGTGATTCTCTTTCCCTGAACCGCCGATACCGGGGTGACGCACGATCGCGTCGGCACGCCGTTCACGTGAACCGTGCACGCGCCGCACTGCGCCATCCCGCAGCCGAACTTGGTTCCGGTGAGACCGAGCTCGTCGCGGATGACCCACAGCAGCGGGGTATCGGACGGCTGGTCGGAAAGCGTTTCCCTGCCGTTGATGGCAAACGTGATCATTGTGCTTCTCCTCGAGGGTTACTACGCATGCTAATACCGATACGCGCGCTTGATCAACGGAAAGCACAGCACGGCGAGCGCGAGCGCACCCAGGCCGCCGGCGATCGGCCGCTCGAAAAATGCGAGCAGCCGTCCGTCCGCCTTGATCATCGAGCTGATGAAGTTCTCCTCCAGCATGCCGCCCAGCACCATGCCGAGGATCGCCGGCGCGATGGGAAAGCCGTTTTCTTCCATCACGTAGCCGATCACCCCGAAAACGAGCATCAGCGTGACGCCGAAGATGGAATTGTTGATGGCGAACGAGCCGACCACGCAGAACAGCAGGATCGCCGGCATCAGCACGGAGCGCGGCGCGCGCAGCATCTGCTTTGCCCCCTTGATGGCCGCCCAGCCGAGCGGCAGCATGAGCAGGTTGGCGAGGATGAACACCATGAAGATGGCGTAGATCGCCACCGGGTTGTTCATGAAGATGGTCGGGCCGGGATTGAGGCCCTTGATGTAGAGCACGCCGATCACGATCGCGGTGATCGAGTCGCCCGGGATGCCGAACACCAGCGCCGGAATCCAGGCGCCGGCGAGCGCGCTGTTGTTCGAGGCGCCCGCTTCGATGATGCCCTCGACGTGGCCGGTGCCGAATTTCTGCGGCTCCTTCGAGAATCGCTTCGACATCGCATACGACATCCAGGCGGCGATGTCTGCGCCCGCGCCGGGCAGCGCGCCGATCGCGGTTCCGAGCGCGCTGCCGCGAATGATGGACAGCCAGTAGCGGCGCGTGAGCTGCCACATGCCGTTGAACACGTTGCCGATGCGCGTCTGGGCCATCTCCCAGGGCTGGTCGATGGTGGCGACGTTGCGGATGATTTCCGACACCGCGAACATGCCGATCATGATCGGGATCAGCGTGAGGCCTCCGGCAAGCTCCGCATTGCCGAAGGTGAAGCGCGGAAATCCCGCCGGGTTGTCGAGCCCGACCGAGGCGACCAGCAGGCCGGCGAGCAGCGAGACGATGCCCTTCAGCGGATTCGCCAGCGCGAGGAACACCGCGCTCGCCAGGCCGAGCACCACCAGCCAGAAATATTCGAAGGACGAAAACTTGAGCGCGATCTCGGCCAGCGCCGGCGCCGCGGCGATCAGCACCGCAGTGCCGAACAGCCCGCCGATGACGGAGAACACGAGCCCGGCGCCGAGCGCGAGCTCGCCTTGCCCCTTCTTCGTCATCGCATAGGCTTCATCGGTGTAGGCCGCCGAAGCCGGCGTTCCGGGCATGCGCAGCAGGCAGCTCGGAATGTCGCCTGCGAAGATCGCCATCGCAGTAGCCGTCACGATGGAAGCAATGGCCGGCACCGGCGGCATGAAGAAGGTCACCGGCACGAGCAGTGCCGTGGCCATGGTGGCAGTGAGCCCGGGCACCGCGCCGACGAACAGTCCGAACACCGCCGAGCCGAGGATCACCCAGAGCACGTAGGGATCGAACAACTGCGACAGCGCCTGGGCGAGGACGGTGGCGGTCACGTCAGAACGCGAAGCGCTCGAGCACGCCCCAGGGCAGCGGGATGCGCAGCAGCTTGTAGAACGCGAGGTGGATCGCTATAGGCGCCAGCACGGCGACCGGAACGACGATGCGCCAGGACGCTCCCATCAAACGTGTCCAAAGGGCCATCAGCAGGAGCGCGGTGAAATGAAACCCGAGCGTATCGGCGGCGGTGATGTAAAAGCCCAGCCCGCCCAGGACCGAGGCGACGGCGGCCAGCGGCCGCCCGCCGTGCGCCCACTCCGGCAGGGTCATCCAGGGACCGCGGCGCC
>Ga0209689_1004053_pt1 | contig 10662 bp, 13 predicted proteins | sample GraSoiAngelo_149_FD_187119 | JGI IMG/M metagenome (GOLD analysis project Ga0209689, IMG submission 187119) | Grasslands soil microbial communities from the Angelo Coastal Reserve, California, USA - 14_1009_09_30cm (SPAdes) (version 2) | ecosystem: Environmental > Terrestrial > Soil > Grasslands ...
GCCTCCGGCGGTCTCGGGACGCCCTCGGCAGGCGAGCGGCGAGACGGGGTGGGTCGTGTCGGGCGCCGTGGGCAGGGCCCCGCCGGCCAGCATCCTCCTTGACGCCTCCGGGGCGGGCTGCTAGCGTGAGGGCTCGATGGCTGCGAAGCACTCGTTCGTCGTCACCTGCCCGTGTTGCCAGGCCAAGCTGACGATCGACGGCGAGCTGGCCGCCGTCATCGCGCACGAACTGCCCCCGCCAAAGCGGACGGCCGACGACCTCGGCGCGGCGTTCGATGCGCTCCGCAAGCAGCCCGCCGCGCGCGAGGAACGGTTCCGGCGAGAGCTCGAGGCCGAGAAGCAGAAGGGCAAGGTGCTCGACCGGAAGTTCCAAGAAGGGTTGAAGAAGGCGAAGGACTCGCCCGACCCCCCGCCGCGGCCGTTCGACTACGACTGATGCCCCTCGACCTGCTGCGGCAGGTGAGCCGGACGTTCGCCCTCTCGCTGACCATCCTCCCCCAGAGCCTGCGGGCGCCGATCGGCCTGGCCTACCTCTTCGCCCGCGCCGCCGACACCATCGCCGACACGCGGCTCGTCGACCGGCAGGACCGCCTCCGTCAGCTCGAGGCGCTCAGAGGCGCCCTCGCCGCGGGGGGAGTCGTCCCCCATCTGACCGCTCTCGCGGAGGTCCAGGACAATCCGGCCGAGCGCCGGCTGCTCGAGCGGCTGCCCGAGTGCTTCGCCGCCCTCGACCGGCTCCCCGCGGCCGACGCCACGCGCGTCCGGACGGCGCTCGCGACGATCACGGAGGGGATCCGCTTCGACCTCACGCACTTCCCGGGCGAGGCGGCGGAGACGCTCCGAGCGATCGAGTCGCTGGACGATCTCGACCGCTATACCTACCTCGTCGCCGGGTCGGTCGGCGAGTTCTGGACCGAGATCCACGTGGCCCACCGCCGGCGGCTCGCCCGCTGGGACCTGCCGCTCATGAAGGCGCGCGGCGTGCGATTCGGCAAGGCGCTGCAGCTGACGAACGTGCTCCGGGACCTCCCGCGCGACCTCCGGATCGGCCGCTGCTACCTCCCGCGGCGGGAGCTGCAGGCGCTCGGCCTGGTCCCCGCGGATCTCCTCGATCCCCGCGCCGCCGCCCGGGCACGCCCGCTGCTCGAGCGGCTGCTACGGCTGACCCTGGACCACTACGAGGTCGCGTGGCGTTACACACTCGAGATCCCGCGTGCCGAGGTCCGCATGCGGCTCGCCTGCGCGTGGCCGCTCCTGATCGGGCTCGGCACGCTCGAGGTGCTCGCCACCTCCCCCGAGTTCCTCGCGCCGGAGCGGCGCATCAAGCTCTCCCGGGCGGCGGTGCGCGGCATCCTGGCCCGCTCGGCCCTCACCGTCTGGTCCAACCGCACGCTCGCCGCCGACGCGGCGCGCCTCCGGCGCCGGATCGCCGTCTGAGATGCCTCGCTCGGTCCCGGTCGTCCAGGTCGACGCCTTCACCGCGCGGCCGTTCAGCGGCAACCCGGCGGGGGTCGTCCTCGACGCCGACGAGCTCTCCACCCTCGACATGCAGCGGATCGCGGCGGAGATGAACGTGTCCGAGACCGCCTTCCTCAGCCGCGCCGCCGGCCCGGGGTCGGGCCCCCGCCTCCGCTGGTTCACTCCGACGGGGCACGAGGTCGCCTTCTGCGGCCACGCCACGGTGGCGACGGTCCACGCGCTCCGGGAGAGCGGCGGCCTGCGCGAGAACCGGATCACCTTCGAGACGGTCGGCGGGCCGCTGGCCGTCCAGGTGGAGCTCGGCGCGCGCGTCATGATCTGGCTCGAGCCCGCCCTTCCGCGCTGCTCGGGGTTTACGGGGGAGCTCGGGGACGTGCTCGCCGCGCTCGGCATCGCCACGCTCGGCGGGTGGGCGCCGCCCGCCCTCACGAGCGAGGGCGACCTCCTCGTCCCGATGCCGGCGCTCGCCCCGTTGCGCCGGCTCGCGCCCGACCTGGGCGCGCTCTCCCGGACCGCCGCTGCCGGGAAGCTCCGCGGCATCTGCGCGGTGGCCCTCGAGGGCGTCGACCCCAGTTCGAAGACCCATTCGCGCTTCTTCGCGCCGCACCTGGGAGTCGGGGAGGACCCCGTCACGGGCTCGGTCCACGCCGCGCTGCCCGTCTGGCTCCGACAGGCCGGACACCTCGCCGGCGACGGGGAGGTGATCCGCTTCATCGCGGAACAGGGCGACGGGCTCGGGCGGCCGGGGCGCCTCACCGTCGAGCTCTGCGTGGAGCGCGGCCGCCCGGCGCGCGTCCGGGTCGGCGGCGAGGCCGTCACCACGCTCACGGGGAGGCTCCGCCTCGACTGATTTGGCTCGTGCAGGCGGAGGTCACGTGATACAACCGCGTCTAACCTGAAGCCTTTGACCAGGAGGTAGGTCATGGAACGCGTGCCCCCCTACGACACCTATGGAACGCCGCTTCCTGCCCCGGCTCCGAGTCCGATGGAGCCGATGCACCACCTGCCGATGTCGCCGCCCCGCCCGGCCCCGCCAAAGGCCAAGAGCCAGCCTCGTCCAAAGGCGACGGCCACCCGGGCGAAGGCCTCGCGCAAGGCAACCAAGAAGCGGCCGGCCAAGGCCCGGGCGAAGCGGTCGAAAACCAAAAAGGGCGGAGCGAAGGCGCGGCGGCGCCGTTAGTCGGCGGCCGGCGAATCCGCGAGACCGGTCAGTCCTGGGGGGTCAGGCGCAAGAGCGCCGCCGGATCGATCCGGGCCCGGCCGACCCCCGCCGTGAAGTGCAGGTGCGGGCCGGTCGCCCGCCCCGTGGCCCCGACCGCGCCGATCGGCTGGCCCCGCTCGACGAGCTCCTGCGGGGCGACCGTGACCTGATCGAGGTGGAAGTAGGCCGTGTGCAGGCCGAACCCGTGGTCGATGACGACGAGGCGCCCCGGGAAGAAGAAGTCGGCGACGAGCGCGACCCGGCCCGCATTCGTCGCGACGACGGGCGTGCCCCGCTCGGCCGCGTAGTCGAGTCCGGCGTGGGCCGACCGGGGTCGACCGTTGATGACCCGGCGGGCGCCGAACCCGTGACCGGCGCCCGCGGCGGCGACCGGCGGCGTGAAGCGCCCCCGCCAGAGCCGCTCGCGGGTGACCATGCCGAAGACCGTACGCAGCTGCGCCTGCTCCGCGTCGGCCCGGCGGGTCGTCTCCACGTCGAGATCCACCATCGCCGGCGGCAGCGTGAGCCGCTCCACGGGGAAGCGGCGGGGACTGACGACGAGGCGGCCCGACAGCGCGCGCGGCTCGCCCGGCCCGTCCTGTACGGCGATCTTCCAGGTGTAGCGGCCGGGGCGGGTCTCGAAGTCGACCGCCGCCAGCGCGGCGGTCACTCGCGCGTAGGGGAAGAACACGAGCGGATGACCGACGACCGAGCCCTCGAGCGTTGCTCCGTCGTCGACGCCCTGGACGATCACGAGGCTGACGTCGCCCGGCCGAACGGTCGTCGGCGAGAAGGTGACGCGGATCCCGGCCGCGGCCGGCTGGGCCAGCGCCAGCACGAGCCCCAGCACACACCGAGCGGACTGCCGCGGCGTCACGTCTCCACGGCGGTCAGTCGGGCCGCTGCTGGCGGAGGAACTGCTCGATCTCGGCCATGAGGTCGGCCGCCGGCGGCAGTGGGCCCGCCTCCGGCCCGGCTCCCTCCTCGGCGGCCTCGCTCGCCTCGAGGCGCTTGACGTAGGCGGCGATCTTCGCGTTCTGCGCGACGACCTCGTGGAGGCTCTCCTCGAACTGCCGGGTCGCGTCGGTCAGCTCACTGAGGTCCACCGTGGCGGACACGAAGCCGAGCACGCGCTCCACCAGGGCCAGGGCCGCCTTCGGATTCTCGATGCCCGCGACGTAGTGCGGCACGTTCGCCCAGAGGCTCGCCGTCGGCACGCCCTGGTCCCGGCAGGCCGCGCCCAGGACGCCGACGATGCCGGTGGGGCCCTCGTACTTCGTGGGACGCAGCCCGAGCCGGGTCGCCAGCTCCGGGTCCGAGGCGCCGCCGACCAGGCGTACGGGCCGGGTGTGCGGCACCCCGGCCAGCAGCGCGCCAAGCGTCAGCACGAGCGAGACGTGGCAGCGTCGCCCGAGCTCGAGGATGGTTGCACAGTAGGTCTTCCATCGGAGGTGCGGCTCCGGCGCCACGCCGATGATGACGTCGCGCGGAAGGCCCGGCGACTGCGCGATCGAGAACTCGGTCGCCGGCCACACGATCTCGCGCTCGCTCTCGGAGCCCGCCCGGAACCGCACGTGCGGCCGCGTGAGCCCGAAGTGGAAGAACTCCTCCGGATCGATCTCGGCGAACTTCCGCGCCCCCCAGGCCCCGGCCAGAAAGCGCGCCGCCGTCGTCGCCGCCTCGGCGGCGTCGTTCCAGCCGCTGAACGCGAGGAGCATGACGGGGCGCCGCACGGACTCGGGCGGCTCGTGGACGACCAGCGGACCCGCCACCGTTACGCTCCGGCGCCCGGGCTCCCCGCTTCGAACTGGACGGCCGCGGGCCCGCTGCCCCCGACGATGTCGGCGTCCAACAGAGCGTCTCTCATAGCGCCCGAGTCTACCATCCGGTTGCGCTCGCCCGACGGATTAAGTAGCATTGGGCCGGCCGCTCGCCATCATGGTCACGTAAGGGGTGACAAATGCGGAGAGATCGGCTTCACGCGCTCGCGATCGTCACGACTGCGCTCCTCACGGCCGCCTGCGCGTCCAGCGAGGAGTGGACGACCTGGAAGGAGCATCCGAGCCACTTTGCCTCCGGCGAGCACCTGGCGTTCTCGCTCCGGAATCGCTCGGGGGCGCCGGCGCGAGTGACGCGCGAGGACATCGCGCTCGCTCGCAGCCAGGGATGGTGGGGGAAGCCGATCACCGTCAGCACGGAGCAGATTCTTGAGAAGTAGGCTGCTCGCCGGAGCAGCCGCCGTCGCGCTTCCTCTCCTCTTCACCCTCGCCGGCGGCGTGGGCCGAGCGGTCGCGGCGCCCGCCGACAGGGCCCTCCTGCCCCTCGACCAGTACACGAGCGAGAAGGGCCGGGAGCTCGGTCGGAAGTACGCCGAGGAGCTGCGCGCGCTCGCGAGCGGCATCTATCACTGCATCCCGTGGCTCGAGGTGCAGGAACACTCCCTCGGCTTCTACCGGCCCAAGCACCTCGGCGGCGGCGACAGCCGGTACCTGTCGATGCGGGTCTTCATCGAGCAGGAGGCCTCGCCCGACTTCGCGCGGCTGACCGTCGCGAACCAGGCGGCGGCGATGTACGCGCGCTACGTGGCGGCGCTCCTCAAGCGCATGGCCCGGAGCCCGGCGCTCACCGCGGATCCCGGGGTCGAGGGCTTCACGATCATCCTCGAGTGGCTCAAGCAGTCGGTGCGGGCGGCGAGCGATCGCCCGATCCACGAGACGGTCGCCGTCTTCATCGACAAGGCCTCCGCGCTCGACTTCCTGGCGGGGAGGATCGCGCCGCGGGCGTTCGCCGATCGGGCCGACATCCGGCTGTGGGACGGGGAGACCTCGCTGGAGAATCTGCGCCTGACGCGCCTGGCGGAGGACGACTTCGTCTCGACCTACAAGATGAAGAACTACCAGCTCGACCCCAGCGTCACCTGTCCCTGAGCCGCCGCAGGTCCCGGAGCGCCGCGCGGACCGACGGGAACCTGATCTCGCGCGGCGGCGCGTCGAGGGCAAACCACCGCACTTCCGCGACGTCGTCCCGCGCGCCGATCCGTCCCCGCCCCGGCGCCGCCCGGTAAACGAGCGTGAGCACGGGCTGGCCGCCCGGCCCGTACTCGTCGGGGTACGAGCCGAGGTACCGCGCCCGGCCGACCCGGATCCCGAGCTCTTCGCGGAGTTCCCTGCAGAGCGCCTGCTCCGCCGACTCGCCCTGCTCGACGAAGCCGCCGGGCAGGTCCCACGTGCCGGCCCACGGCGGCCCCGCGCGGCGCGCGAGGAGCACCCGGTCGCCCCGGACGAGCGCGGCCACGGCCGCCGGAGCCGGGTTGCCGTAGTAGGTCCACCCGCACCGGCGACAGACGCGGCGGGTCCGACCGGCCTCGCGACGGGCCCTGAGCCCCGCCCCGCACCGGAGGCAGAAGCGCCTGATCACGCGCGGGCCCCGGCGGCGGGCTCGAGCGCCGCGCGGAGGGTCGCGGCGAGGGCCAGGAGGGCGCGGGCCGCCGGGGTCTGGGCGTCGGCCGCGACGAAGGCCAGGCCGCGGTCCGCGGCCGCCGCCAGGCGTGGGTCGAACGGCACCGCCCCGAGGAACGGGACGCCGAACTCCGCCGCCAACGCCTGCCCCCCGGGACCGCTGAAGAGCGGGTTGACGGCGCCGCAGTCCGCGCAGACGTAGCCCGCCATGTTCTCGACGAGCCCGAGCACGGCCGCGCCGGCCTGTCTGGCCGCCGTGATCGACTTCCCCACGACCAGGTGCGAGACCTCGGACGGGATCGTGACCACGACCACGCCGGCGAGCCCGGGCACGAGGCCCAGGACAGTCGGCAGGCGATCGGCGCCGGGCGCCACGTCCAGGATGAGCACGTCGAGGTCGCCCCAGGCGGTGTCCGCCAGGAACTCGCGGAGCGCGTTGGCCTCCATCGTGCCGCGCCAGGTGTGGGACTCGGCCTGGGTCGTCGCCTCCCACGCGAGCGGCGTCCGGTCGCCCGCCAGCAGGAGGTCCATCGACATCGCCCGGACCCCGAGCGCGCTCCGCGGCGGCTCCACGCCGTCGGCGCCCGTGGTGAGGGGCTGGCCGCGGATGCCGAGCAGCTTCGCCATGGAGGGGCCGTTGAGGTCAGCGTCGAGGACGCCGACCGCCGAGCCTGAGAGCGCGAAGGCGGCGGCCAGGTTCGCGGTCACCGTCGACTTGCCGACGCCGCCCTTGCCCGAGACGACGGCCACGCTCCGCCGGATCCGGGCGAGCCGGCTCCGAAGCCGCGCCTGCTGGGCCTCGACCTGCCCGACGATGTTCGAGCCGCCGTCGCCGGCGATGTCGCGGTACTTCTTCATTCGGGCCCCGCCCCGGCCGCCCACCCCGCGCGCGCCAGCATCACGCCCGCCGCGAGGGCGACCACCGCCATCGCCCAGGCACTGGCCGGGCTCGGCGGGACGCCGCCCCCCATGCGCGGCATCCGTAGCGACTGGGGCCCGTCGAGCGCGAACCAGCCAACGGCGGCCGCCCGCGCGAAGACGAGGACCGCGAGCAGCCGGGCAAAATCCCGACGGCTCAGGACCCAGCGCTCGAACCACGGGCGGCGCCGGATGAGGAGCCACGGGACACCGAGCGCAATGAGGGCGCCGAGCGCAAACCAGAAGAGTCCGGCCCGGCGAACCTCGAAAACGCGGAGCTGGAGGTAGAGGGCGCTGAGCCAGTAGATGACCCCGTAGGCGAGGTACGCCCACGCCGCCTGCCGGAAGCTCGTCTCGCCGCTCATGCAGCGGCCCGTCGGCCAGGCGCGGGCGTCGGTGGCCACCCGTCCGCCGAGCACCGCCGCCCGCCCGGATCGTCCGGCATGCGTCGGGTCACTCGCGAGGGCGGAACCGCGCGCCCCACTGGGCCCGCACCTGGGCCAGCACCTCGGCAGTCACGACGGCCTGCCCCCGGCCACGGGCGTACGCCTCGACCGCCCTCACCACCATGCCGCGCGCGAACGACGGTACGGCCCGGAGCCGCGCACGGGCGGCCTCCTCCCACGCGATCTCGTGCGTCACCTCGAGCCCCCAGGTCAAGGACGGCGGGAGCTCGATCGGCTGGCCGCCGTGGGCCCCCGGCTGGTACGCGCAGGCGGGGTCCTCGGCGAGGTAGTCGCCGGACGTCGCGTAGGCGCGACAGCGACAACCGCCGCAGATCTTCGAGAACTCGCAGGCGCCGCACCGCCCGCCGAGCCGCCTCTCGCGTAGCTCCTCCAGCACGGGGGCCCCCCGCCAGATGTCGGCGAAGGAGGCGCGGCGCAGGTTGCCGGCGGAGACCGGCATGTAGGGGCACGGCGTCACATCGCCATCGGGTGTGATCCGGCAGTAGTACTTTCCGGCCGGGCAGGCGCCGTGGGCGTAGTTGCCGAGGAGCCGCGAGGTCGGGTCGAGCTCCCAGATGATGCGCCGGAAGTGCGGGGCGCACTTCGCTCGGATCAGGAGGTCACCCACGCGCCCCACCGGAGCCGACCACGGGTCCTCGAACCCGCCGGACCGAGGGGGGTCGGGGGGGCCGCCCGGCCCGAGGGGTGGGACCGTCTGGACCTTCGCCAGGTAGGTGAGCACCCGCTCGTACTGCTCGGGGGTGATGTCGGTGAGGTCGGCGCCGCGCCCGGTGCGCACGAGGAAGAAGAAGTTGAGGACCTTGGCCCCGAGCTCCCGCGCGAGATCGATCATCCCTGGAATCTCGGCGAGGTTCCAGTCGGTGACCGACATGTGGAGCGAGAAGTCGAGGCCCTCGGCCCGGAGGACCCTGGTCGCCCGGAGCGCGCCGTCCCACGCGCCCGGCAGGTGGCGGAAGCGGTCGTGCCGCTCGCGATCGGTGGAATCGAGGCTCAGGGAGGCGCCGAGCACGCCGGCCGCGCGCATGCGCCGGGCCTCGCGCTCCCTGAGCAAGAGGCCGTTCGTGCCGACGACCACCGTGAACCGCCTGTCGGCCGCGTAGGCGGCGACGTCGAACAGGTCCGGCCGCAGGAACGGCTCGCCGCCCGTGAGGATCAGGAGGACGTTCGAGTTGATCGCCCCGATCTCGTCGATCACCCGCCGGCACTCCTCGGTCGAGAGCTCGCCGCGCGTGTCGGCGCCCGCGAACGCCGACATGTAGCAGTGGGCGCACACCAGGTTACAGCGCTGGGTGAGGTTCCACGACACCGAGTAGGCGGTGTAGTCGGCCACGCCCGACTCCGCGCCCCCGGGCCCTACGGGGTCCGCCCGGTCTTGATATAGCCCGCGATGACCTCGTTCATCGTGTTCCGGGCGTGGCCGATCCCCTCCTCGCACACCGCCAGGTCGACCGTCAGGACGGCCTTCTCGCGGGCGACCTTCTCGACCTCCTCCCGGGTCATGTCGCGCATGAAGCCCGCCGGCACCCGGTTGAGACGGGCCACCGCCTCCGGCGTCCACCGAAACGCGCCCGCGGCCGTCGCCTCCTGGGTCCGCGTCTCCGCCGCCGGCGTGAACTTGGTCCGCGCGAGCAGCGTCTCCCACCCGGCCCCGAGCTTGTCCCGCCCGACCGTGTCCTCGATGAGCGGCAGCGCCAGCTCGCAGGTGATGACCGCGATCCTCCGTGAACGCGCGTACTTCTCGACGCGGGCCTTCGCGCGGCGCCGCAGGTAGGCGTCGGTGACCTCGCGGAGGGCGTCCCGGGCGTCGGCCGACCACTTCGTGACCACGCCCGGCAGCGACTCCTCCTCGGCGATCCCGCCCTCCTGGGCCGCGATCGCCTCCACCGCCTCGCGGCTCACGAGCTGGAACTTGTCGGCGCCGGCTCCGCAGACGGGGCACCGGACGACCGGGTTCGGCCCCTTCACCGTGTAGCCGCAGTGAGAGCAGATCGCCGTCACCGCTTGGCTCTCGGCCCGAAGCTTTGCCACCGCGAGGTCTTCGGCCAGGATCTGCATCTTCTCGGCCATCCGCGCCGGCATGAAGATCGCCATCGCCTCGTCGATCACCTTGGAGGTGATCACGGTGTGCCCCTGCTCGATGGCGTAGCGGAGCAGCGCCGTGCGCGCGATGTTCTTCATCTGCGGCGGTACCCGCTCCATCCGCGCCTCCGCCTCCTCCGTCCACGAGATGATCTCCTCGGCCCGGACGTCGAGGGGCGGGTAGAACCGGCCGCCGGTCAGGAGCACGTTGCCGGGAGCCAGGCGCAGCAGGTTCTCGGTGTTGGACCCGAGGTCCACCTCGTGCTCGTCGGAGTGGACGCCGACGCGGCCGACGATCAAGAGCCAGGGCTGCTCCTTGCGGGCAAAGGTCAGGATCTTCTCGAAGCACTTGCCGTCGAGCAGCGTGATCGCGAGCTCGACGCCGTCCTCGGCGGCCAGCTTGCGCGCGATCTCGAGGTGGGACTGGTAGATCTTCGCGAGCCCGGTATCGATGATCTCCTCGTGTAGCTGCTCTTGTTCCTTGAAGCGAAAGATCTTTGACGCCTTCTCGTTGAGGACGCCGACGATACCGTTGAACATCGCGTAGTGAAGATAGGGGTCGTAGACCGCGACCGCCTGCAGCGGACGGCCGAGGGCGCGGGCGAGGGCCAGGCCGAGCTTGAGCCCGTGGAAGGCCTGGGGCGAGCCGTCCATGCAGACGACGATCGCACCCTGCTGGTCCCGCTGCGGGTCGGCGTTCCGGACGATCAGGGTGTCCTTGGTGACCCGCCGCACGAAGCGGTCGGTGACGCTGCCGAGCTGGCTGTCGCGCACGGCACCCATGCCGAGCGCGCCCATCACGATCAGGTCGTAATCGGCGGCCCGAGCGTCCTCGATGAGGACCTTGTAATGCTTGCCGTCCTGCATCTTCTTCTCGAAGGGCAGCCCCGCCTCCCGGCACTTCTGCTCGAGCACGTCCAGGTACGAGTCGGAGATCAGCTGGAGACCCATCGTGATCAGGGAGTCGTGGATCTTGCGCTGGCGCTCGAGCTCGGTCTCGTCCTTGTACTCCTCGGGCAGCGTGTACTCCATCTGCTTGAACCGGTAGTCGTGCAGCCGG
>Ga0209689_1004062_pt1 | contig 10645 bp, 8 predicted proteins | sample GraSoiAngelo_149_FD_187119 | JGI IMG/M metagenome (GOLD analysis project Ga0209689, IMG submission 187119) | Grasslands soil microbial communities from the Angelo Coastal Reserve, California, USA - 14_1009_09_30cm (SPAdes) (version 2) | ecosystem: Environmental > Terrestrial > Soil > Grasslands ...
GGCCGGTCGAAGATCAACATCAACGTGAGCTTCCAGTACGTGCAGTTCGACGCCTTCGACGGCACGAGCCTCCGCCGCCTCGAGGCACCCGACCCGATCGTGACGCGCGTGGTGGGAGCGGGCGGCGCCCTGCTCGGGTTCACCGCCAACCGGCTCCAGTACCGGCTGCGCATCCAGGACTACGTGACCGCGCTCAGCGTCACCTATGGCCTGCTCGACGCGCTCGACGTGAACCTGCTGATCCCGCTCATTCAGACCAACTTCGCCGCCGGGGTCACGTCCCAGCAGGAGTTCTTGGCCGGCCCCGACGGCATCTTCGCGCCGTCCCCCACCCCGCCCCGCACGGGGAGCACCAAGGGCGATACCTTCGGCGTCGGCGACCTGCTGCTGCGCTTCAAGTACCAGCTGCCGCAGCTCGACTTCCTCAAGTCGGCCGCCGGGCTCCAGCTCCGGCTGCCGAGCGGTCGGGAGGAGGACTTCCAGGGCATCGGCAGCTTCGAGGCCTCGCCCTCGCTCTTCGTCTCCACCGTGCTGTGGTCGCGCCTGGAGCCGTACGCCAACGGCGCCATCGACCTCCTCGCGGACGACGTCGGCCGCAGCCAGGCCCGCTACGGGGTCGGCGTCGACGTGGACGTGACGCAACGCCTCGGGCTCGCGTTCGCCTTCCTCGGCCGCAGCGAGTTCGAGCGCAGCGCGCCGTCCGGAGAGACCGATTTCCTCCACCTCGTGAACGGGAGGCCGGCGCTCCGTCCGCTGCTGGGCATCGACTTCGCGCGCAACGACTTCTTCGACTTTTCGTTCGGAGCCCGCACGGTCGTCTGGCGAGGGATCATGGTGTTCGCGAACGGCATCTACGCGCTCAACGATGCCGGCCTGCGCAACGACACGATCATCCCGACGGTGGGGTTCGAGGGAACCTTCTGACCAGCCGGATCCCGTACCTCGAGTTCTTCGGGCTGAACCAGGAGCCGTTCCCGGCGACGGGGGATCCGAATCGGATCTTGCCGGCGCTGTCGTACGACAGCAGCTGCGCGGCGCTGGTGCGCGGGATCACCGAGCGGCGGGGCCTGCTCTGCCTCGTGGGCGAGGCGGGCACCGGCAAGACCCTACTGCTGCGCCAGCTCCTCGGGGCCCCGCCGCCGGGCGTCCGGCCGGTCGTGCTGCAGGAGCCGCGCGTCAAGCTCGAGGCCCTGGTCGAGCTCCTCGCGCGGCAGCTCGGAGCGGCGGCGAGCGCCGGGCTGACCGGCCTGCGGACCGCCCTCGCGGCCGAGGCGGATGCCGGGCGCAACGTGGTCCTGCTCGTCGACGAGGCGCAGGCGCTGCCGCCCGATGCGCTCGGCGCTCTGCCCGAGCTGATCCTGCCGCTCCCCGGTTCGCGCGGGAGCCCGATGCAGGTGCTGCTGGCGGGGCGGCCGACGCTCCTGGCCGCGCTCAGGGCGGCCGGGCTCCGCGACCGCATCGCGGTGATCGCACGCCTCGAGCCGTGGGTTCCCACCGACGTCGCGGTTTACATCCACGGGCAGCTCGCGCACGCCGGCGCCGAGCGGAGGCTCTTCACGCCCGGCGCCGTGGCGCGGGTCGCCCGGCTGACCGAGGGTGTGCCGCGGGGCGTGAACACGATCGCCGACGCGAGCCTGGCGGCGGCGGCGAGCGTTGGGGCGCACACCGTCACCGACCAACACGTGAACGCCGCGTGGGAGAGCTGCGCGCACACCGCGCCGGCCGAGCCCGACGAGCCGCGCTTCGTGCGCAGCATCACGCCGGCGCCGGTCCACGAGCGCGGCCTCCCTCCCCCGATCCGGACCACGGTCCCGCGACGGACCCGCCCCAGCCGCGCGCGCCGCCTCCCCGCCGTCGCGCTTGCCGCAGTGCTTCTCTGGATCTTCGTCGCGCGCGCGCCGTCGTGGTGGCATCGCAGTGCCGGCACGACGCCCGAGCCCCGGCGGGTCGCAGCCGCGCCGTCCCGCCAGCCCCCACGCGAGCCGTTGCCGACGCCCGGCGAGGCGCTCGACGCCGTCGACGCCTTCCGGCGAGCCTACGAGGCGAGGGACACCGCCGCGATCGAGGACCTGCTGGCGCTCGAGACGACGGCGGCCGGAGGCGTCCGCCTGGCCGCGGTCGCGCCCGACGTGCGGGCTCTCGACCGGCTCGAGGACGTCGCCTACCTGCAGCCGGCGGCGCAGGTGGAGCCGCGCGGCGCGGCCATGGAGGTGCGCACCTCCTTCGAGATCCGCTACCGCGACCGGGCGGGCCGCACGGGGGAGGTGCGCGGCACGGCCGTGTGGCAGGTCGCACGCCGGGACGGGGCGCCACGCATCGTCGGCCTGACGCGCGCGCTGGCGCCGGGCTCCGTGCTCCCGGGCGCGAAGCCCTGAGGGACGCGCCGGGCTGCCGGCGTCGGCCGGGCGCGGTCAGGAAGACAGGCGCCAGCGAGAGGGACCGTGATGAGCACCGACGATCGCAACTGACGAGGTGAGTCGATGAAGCCCAAGTCTCGGAAGCTCGACCCCGAGGCCGCCGCGCGGCTCGTCCAGCCGCGCGACACGGTGCTCTGCGGCTTCGTCGCGGGCCAGCCGGTGGGCTTCCTCGACGCGCTCGGCGCCCGTACCGACCTCGAGGACGTCGCGCTCTACACCGGGCTGCTGACGCGGCCGTTCGCGCTGCTCCAGAACCCCGGGGTGCGGGTGGTGAGCGGGTTCTTCGGACCCATCGAGCGCATGGCGCGCGCCGCCGGCGCGCGGGTCAGCTATCTCCCCGCCGACTTCAACGGCCTCGAGCGCCGCGCGCTCCGCATGAAGCCGCGCGTGGCCCTCGCCGTCACCTCGCTCCCCGATCGCGAGGGCTGGCTCAGCTTCGGCGTGCAGGCCGGGGCCAGCTACCGCCCGTTCCTCGAGGCCGCGCGCGACCCCGAGCGGCTGGCCATCGCCGAGGTGAATCCGCGGATGCCCCGCATCGACGGCGTTCCCGAGCTCGGCCGCAACCGCGTGCACCTCTCGGAGGTCGACGCGTGGATCGAGCACGCGACCGAGCTGGTGACGCTCCCCGATGAGCAGCCGTCGCCGGAGGAGCTGGCGATCGCCCGCCGGGTGTGCGACCTGATCGAGCCCGAGGCGATCCTCCAGTTCGGCATCGGCGCCATCCCCGACGAGATCGCGCGCATCCTCGCCGAGCGGCCGGCGGGCGGCTTCGGCATCCACACCGAGATGATCGCGGACGGCGTGATGCGGCTGCACGAGGCGGGCAAGGTGACGAACCGCAAGCCGCTCTACGACGGCTTCACGGTGGCGACCTTCGCGCTCGGCAGCGAGCAGCTCTACCGCTGGCTCGACGGCAACCCGTCCGTGCGCATCCTCCCGGTGACGGACGTGAACGAGTCGTCGGTGCTGCAGCAGCTTCCCCGCCTGACCAGCATCAACGGCGCGCTGTCGATCGACCTGGCGGGGCAGGTCGCCGCCGACTCGGTCGGCGGCCGGCAGTACTCGGGCACCGGCGGCCACGAATCCTTCGTCAGCGGCGCCGCGGCGGCGCCCGAGGGGCGGAGCTTCCTCTGCCTCAAGTCGACGGCGAAGGTCGGCGGCCAGCGCGTGTCGACCATCGTCCGCGCCTTCGGCGAAGGCACGCGCGTCACCACGCCGCGCCATCACGTGCAGTGGGTGGTCACCGAGCACGGCGCGGTCGACCTGTCCGTGCTGAGCGATACCGAGCGGCCGCAGGCGCTGATCGCGCTCGCGCATCCCGACTTTCGCGACTCCCTGCGCGCCGCCGCTCCGTAGACGGGACCCGCATGGCCCTCGGGGGAATCCCATGAGCGAACGAGCCGATACTCGGATGGAAGGCCCGGGTCCGCGCGAGGTCGTCGTGCGCGGCGGCGCGGCGGGGTTCGCGCAGGAGATCGTCGTCGGCCCGCACCGCCTGGCGGCCGACGAGCCGGCCTCCGCGGGCGGAACCGACACGGGGCCCAACCCCTACGACCTGCTGCTCGCGAGCCTGGGGGCCTGCACCTCGATGACGGTCGCGCTCTACGCGCGACGCAAGGGCTGGCCGCTCGAGGGCGTGACGGTGCGGCTGCGACATGCGAAGATCCATGCCGCCGACTGCGCGGATTGCGAGACCCGCGAGGGGATGCTCGACCGGATCGAGCGGGACATCGAGCTCACCGGAGCGCTGACGGACGAGCAACGCGCGCGGCTCCTCGAGATTGCGGGCCGGTGCCCGGTGCACCGGACGCTCGTGTCGGAGATCGACATTCGCACGCGCCTCGTCGGGTGAGCCGCTGATCTTCAAGCCCCCGTGTGACGAAGGCGTAGTCCTTGCGGCACGTCCCTCCCCGCCGTGCGCGGAGGCCGCTCGGCCGTGGGTGCTGGCCACGACGGTGCTCGGCTCGAGCCTCGCCTTCGTCGACGGCACGGTCGTCAACCTGGCCTTGCCGGCGCTGCAGCGCGAGCTCGGCGCCACCGTCGCCGACGTCCAGTGGGTCGTCGAGGCATACGCGCTCCTTCTCGCCGCGCTCCTGCTGGTCGGCGGCTCGCTGGGAGATCGGCTCGGCCGGCGTCGCATCTATGCGAGCGGGATCGTGCTCTTCGCCGCGGCGTCCAGCGCCTGCGGGCTGGCGCGCGGTGTGCGGCAGCTCGTGATCGCGCGCGCGGTGCAGGGCGTGGGTGCGGCGCTCCTCGTGCCGGGCAGCCTCGCCATCTTGAGCGCGTCGTTCCCCGAACAGGAGCGAGGGCGCGCCATCGGGACGTGGTCGGCCGCCAGCGCGATCACCGCCGCCTTCGGGCCCGTCCTCGGCGGCTGGCTGATCGAACACCTCTCGTGGCGCTGGGCGTTCTTCCTGAACCTCCCGGTCGCCGTGGCCGTGCTCGGCCTGCTCTTCTGGCGGGTACCGGAGAGTCGGGATGCCGACGCGACGGGCCCGCTCGACTGGCTCGGTGCGGCGCTGGTGACCACGGGCCTCGGCGGCATCGTGTACGGGCTCGTCGAGTCCTCGCGCCTGGGGTGGGGGCAGCCGCGGCTCGTCTTGGCGCTCGCCGGCGGAGGCGGTGCGCTGGTCGCGTTCGGCGCCCTCGAGGCACGCAGCCCCTCCCCGATGGTTCCCCCGGCGATCTTCCGATCCCGGCGCTTCACGGGCGCAAACGTCCTCACCCTGCTCCTCTACGGCGCCCTGGGAGGCGCCTTCTTCTTCCTGCCGCTCGACCTCATCCAGGCGCAGCGGTACTCCGCGACCGCGGCCGGCGCCGCCAGCCTTCCGTTCGTCCTCGTGCTCTTTCTGCTCTCGCGCTGGTCGGGTGGCCTGGTCGACCGCTTCGGCGCGAGGCTTCCCCTGATCGTGGGGCCGGTGATCGCCGCCGGCGGCTTTGCGCTCCTGGCGCTGCCGGGAATCGGCGGCAGCTACTGGGGCACGTTCTTCCCCGCCATGGTCGTGCTCGGGCTCGGCATGGCGGTGAGCGTCGCGCCGCTGACCACCGCCGTGATGAACGCCGTCGAGGTGCGCCACGCCGGCATCGCCTCGGGCATCAACAACGCCGTGGCGCGCGCGGCGGGGCTGCTCGCGATTGCCGTTCTGAGCGTGCTCGTCCTGCACGTGTTCAACCGCGAGATGGACCGCCGGCTCTCCACCCTGAGCCTGACCCCGGCCCTGGTGGCGGCACTCGACGCCGAGCGCATCAAGCTGGGCGGCGCCGAGGCTCCGCGGGAGGCGCGCGCCTCCGACCGGGTCGCGATCCAGCGGGTCATCGCCGAGGCGTTCGTCGCCGCGTTCCGGCGGATGGCGCTCGTGGCCGCGGGCCTCGCGCTCGCGAGCGCGCTCACCGCCACGGTGATGATGGACGGCGGGCTTCCAGGCGCGTTCGGCTCCGGGCGCGCGGCGCCAGCGGTCGAGTCTCCCGCGCGCGGGTACTGGACAAGGTGAGCGGATCGCGCCAGCGTGGGAGCGCGCGGGGGGCACTAGCCCTCCGCAGCCAGAAGGAGGCCAGCCAACATGCTGCGCTCGATCGTCGTCGCCGCCGTGCTCCTGCTCGCCGCCAGCGCCGTGCGCGCCGAGGAAGTCTGGCGCTGGACGGATGACGCGGGGCACATCCACTACTCGAACCAGGCGAGCAAGCTGCCGGGGAATGCCGAGCCGGTCCGCACCCAGATCAAGATCGTGCCGGCGCCGCGGGCTCAGCACGCGGGGCCGCGCTGGGCCCTCCGTGGCAGGCGGCGCGGCCGCGAGGGGGCGCGGTTCCTCGAGGAGGTGAGCGTCGCCGAGGTGGGTTGCTACACCTCCGCGTACTGGTACGTGTTCGGCAACAACCCCCACGAGCTGGCGGACCAGGTGAAGCAGGCCTCGCTGCTCGACGCGCTCGGCGTCCCGTGGCGTCGCGCTGCCTGCCGCTGATCGCGCCACGAACGAGGACACGATGCGTCCCTCGAGCCCGCACTTCTTCCCGCTCGCGCTGCCCTTCATCCTCGGCTTCTTCCTCCTGCTCGCCTTCCTGGTCGGCCTGCTCGAGGTCGGCGTGCTGGGGTACGCCTACGAGAAGCTCGGCATCGACCGGCGGTACATCTCGGCGCTCCTCATGCTCTCGCTCCTCGGCAGCTACGTGAACATCCCGATCGCCGAGCTGCGGGCCGAGCCGATGGCCGCGGGCCGCGAGGTCGTCTTCTTCGGCATGCGGTATGTCATTCCCTCGGTGATGGAGTGGCCGCGAACGATCCTCGCCATCAACCTCGGCGGCGCCGTGATTCCGACCCTCCTCTCCGCCTACCTCGTGACGAAGCACGGGTTGTACGGCCCGGCGCTCATCGCCGTGGCCGTCGTCGCGGCCCTCGTGCACCTGCTCGCGCGGCCCGTGCCTGGTGTGGGCATCGCCGTGCCGACCCTCGTTCCGCCGCTGGCGGCTGTCGCCGTCGCCCTGCCGCTTTCGCGCGCCTCGGCCCCGGCGCTCGCCTACGTCGCGGGCAGCATGGGTACCCTCATCGGCGGCGACCTTCTCAACCTGGGCAAGATCCAGGGCCTCGGCGCCCCCGTCGCCTCGATCGGCGGGGCCGGCACGTTCGACGGGGTCTTCTTGACGGGGATCATCGCCGTCCTGCTGGCCTGAGGCCGGCGCGGCGAGGCGTGAGGCGCCTGCCGACATCTCGGCGCCTGCCGACATGTCGTCATGGTGGCGCCATCACCGACGCGGGCCCCGGCCTTCGCTCCGGCCCGACGACGGCACGCAAGTTGCGTGCGTGGAGGCGGTAAGATGAAGCCGATCCGCAGACTGCTCGATCTCATGGCCCGGCGGCGCCTGCGCCGGACCGCGGCGCGCCGCATCCGGGAGATGCTCGCCGCGGCGGATTCCGGGCGACGACTCGGGTCATTCCGCTGCAAGGAGGGTAGAGACGATGGAGAGTCTCCTGCGCGTCTCCGACGATCGATCGGAGGCCGAGCTCCAACCCGACATGCTGCTGCCGTGTCAGCTCGGTGACGGGCTCTTCGGGGGGGCGCGGCTCCAGCCCGAGAAGCGCCTGCAGCTGGCCGTGCTCGAGGACGCCATCCTGACCTTCGAGCGCTCGGTCGGCGTCGATGGCGCCAGGCCCCGGCGCCTGCTCGCGGAAGTGGACGCGTGGTTGGCGTCGGACGCAACCGACTGGCCCTTCGCGTTCGTCACCATCTGCCACACACTCAACATCGACCCCGACTACGTCCGCGCCGGCCTGCGACGCCGGCGCCACCCGGACGTCGCCACGAAGCGAAGGCCGCCCCTCCGCCGCGACGCGAACGGGACGCGGCACCAAGTGGTGGTCTACCTCACGGCATCGAGGCGCATCGCCTGAGCGGCCGAATCGGCGGGTAGCGACCACCAACGATTCGCATCCACCCGAGCGACGCCGAGGCTCTGGTGGAAAAGAAGGCAGCGTAGTGACATCAGGCCCTCCTCCCCATGGCGAGGTCCGTGGTACGCGCGACGCTGGTTCCAGCACTGTGTCTGGCCACCGCCTTGGTCCAGACCGCCCCACTCGGACTGCACCTCACGACGTGCATCCCGTTCGGGAACTACCCCGTGCCCACGGTCCCGCGGTTCAACCTGTGGACCCTGTGGTGGAACAGCGATCGATTGCTCCACGGGTACCGCGGCTATTGGCAGGCGCCTATCTTCTATCCGGCTCCCCATTCCTTCGCCTTTTCCGAGCCGCTATGGCTCACCGGCCTCGTCGCCAGCCCCTTCTTGTGGATCAGCGGCAGTCCGGCCCTGGCCTACAACGCCGTCCTGCTGTTGACCTTCGCGTTGAACGGTTGGTGCGGCTACTTTCTGTTGCGACGCTTGCACATCAGGTGGTGGCCCGCGGTGTGCGGCGGGCTGATCATCGAGATGCTCCCCATTGTGGCCGACCAATTGGGCGTCCTCCAATCGACGGTCCTGTTCCCGATACCGATGACGCTGGCTTGCCTGATGCGCTTTGGCCGCACGGGTCGGGTGTGGCCGGCCCTGGGAAGCGCCCTCTGGATGGCCGTCTGCTATCACACTTCCTCCAACACCGCCCTCCTCTTCGGGCCCGTCGCCCTGGTCGGCCTCCTCGTGTTTGCGGGCCGCAGACTCTTCCGCCTGCGCGCGGTCATTGCTCTGGGCCTCGCCGCGCTGTCGGCCGGGCTGCTCATCGCGCCCATCGCCATCGTCCAGAGCCGTGTCCTCAAAGAGGTAGAGCCATACCGCGCCGACTGGATGATTGCGGCCACCAGCGCACACCCGATCACGTATTCGAAGATGCCGGCTACCAACCTCTTACGCCGGCGGCCTCCTGACAGAAAGGTAGCAACCCTCTATCCGGGCACGGGCGTGCTGGTACTCGCCGCCGCCGGGGCCTGCTACGGAGTGCGTCGCCGTCGTCTCCGCCGCTGGACTCTCTACGCGTTACTGGCAGCTCTCGCTTGCGTGTTTCTCTCCTTTGGCCCGCTGGTCCGAGACTACTGGCTTGGTTCTCTCCTGTGCATCCCGTACGAGCTGCTCATGGCGTACTATCCCGGCTTTCGGTTCGCCCGCAATTTGTGGCGGTTTGGCGCACTGGCGCAATGTTTCGTGGCCACGTTGACCGGCTTCGGCCTTGCCGCCTGTTTTGGCCCGAGGCGGTACGACCATCGCCGCGCCATTCTTGGAACCCTGGCCACCCTCGCGCTCGGAATCGAGCTGCTTGCCACGCCGATTCCACTGCTGGACCTCGGGGAGAATCCCACTCGTTTCGAATGGGTACGGTGGTTACAGAATTCCCCACCCGAAACCACGATCATCCATCTCCCCATGCCCAACGGCACGATGCTAGAGGATTTCGAGCGCACCACCTGTTGGATGAACTGCCAGATGTATCACGGCCGGCGCATGGCCAACGGACATGCCGCCTACGTGCCGGGACCCGCGACCCTGTTGATGCAGCTGATGCCACGATTCCCCGACGCCGACAGCATCCGTGCTCTGCAGTACTTCGGAATCAATGACGTGCTCGCTAGCTCTGAATGGTCGACGTCCGAGCAGGCGAAGAAGCTCGAACAGTGGAAGACCATCGTCGTACCAGAGCTGGCGACGAGCGAGATGATGATCTACCGCATCGTCGGAGCGGCTCCGGAGGGGTCCGCGCTCCGACGCGGCGCACCCTGATGGGCTCCGAAGCGGCGGCGCCGTAGCCCGGAAGCAGGCGAAGATACGATGCCCACGGCCTCGATGCGAGCTTACAGCACCGGCAAGCGGAGCCGGAAGGGTGTCGAGGGGTCGACCGTGATGGTGATGGTGTGAGGAGCGCGCGAGCCGACATACGCCTGGTCGGTCGCGGCCAACACAAGGCGCAGCCTGTGTCCGGCCGGGTAGCGATGCACCACCCCGGGCAGGTTCACGTGGACGGGCTGGCTCGGGTCGGCGATTCGGATCGGGGACACCAGGCGGTGGACCAGCAGCACCGAGCCGTCCGGGGCGACGTCGTATATCTTGCCGAAGAGGACGACCTCGGTGGCGGGCAACGAGCTGATCGATCCCGTGGCGCTCAGGCTGAAATCGAGGGTCGGGATACCGACCGAATCGAGGTCCGCCGCCAGCGGAGCCGAGGTGAAGGCGGCGAACGTCCCCGGAGGATCGCTCGGCGGGATCGAGTTGAAGGGTTCCTCCGACTGCGCCCCGGATGTTTCCGAGTAGCTCGCCGGCACGCCGTCTGCCGGGTTGACGAACGTCTGCGAGCCGGCCTCGATCCGGTGCGTCGAGGAGACCAGGCTGCCATCGCCCGAGAGGAACCAGCTCTGGGTCGTGCCCACGGGCCAGCCGGAGGCCGACCCGTAGGCCGGCTGGGCCGAGCCGTTGGGGTCATACGGGACCCAGTCGCGGAAGTACTCCACTCGAGGCCCGGTCGGCACACCGGAACCCTTCAGGTAGTGTGAATACCAATTGAGCCAGAGCTGATCGAGGTAGCCTCGCGACGGATCGGCGTCATTCTGTTCTCCCGGCGCTGACGGACCGCTGTGCCCGCCGAACCCGAGCACCAGCTTCACCGGCGCGCCGTGGCTCACGAAGCCCCGGTAGTTGGCTACCGCCTCGGCGATGGTGAAGAGGGTGTCCGTCTCACCCTGCACCAGCATGGTCGGCGGAAAGCGCTTCACGTTCCGGTTGGAGAAGAACTCGTACTGGGCCGACGCGTGGCGAAG
>Ga0209689_1004067_pt1 | contig 10637 bp, 8 predicted proteins | sample GraSoiAngelo_149_FD_187119 | JGI IMG/M metagenome (GOLD analysis project Ga0209689, IMG submission 187119) | Grasslands soil microbial communities from the Angelo Coastal Reserve, California, USA - 14_1009_09_30cm (SPAdes) (version 2) | ecosystem: Environmental > Terrestrial > Soil > Grasslands ...
CGCGAGCGCGGCACCGGAGGTCACTCCCGCCAGGTCGTTGCGTCGGAGTCCTGGCAGTCGGTCGACCCGGAGGCCGCGACGCCTGTCGTCGCGCTGCGGGACTCCGCGCGAGTCACTGTGTCCCCGCGTCGCCCCCTCCCGCGCCCCGCCACGGTGGCGGCTCGGCGCCCACCTCGCCTCCTCGCGCCGGGCCGGCTGTTCGTCAGCGCGACGCCGTGGGGCGCGCTGTACGTCGACGGCCGACCGATGGGGAACACGCCGAAAGCCGGGCTGGCAATCGCGGCGGGCTGGCATCGGGTGCGCGTCGTGCACGACGGCTTCGAGCCGTTCGAGCAGACGATCCAGGTCCCGGCGGGACAGGACGTGCGTCTCGCCAGCATCGCGTTGCGGGAGCTGAGGCGATGATGCGGCGCGCCGGCCGCTGCCTCGTGCTGTTGGGTGTGAGCTGCGTGGCCCCGCTGCTGCTGCCCGCCGCCGCGGCCCAGGCGCGCGACGGCCGGTTGCGACCGGGAATCCGCGCCTACGAGCAGCTCGACTACGCCGTCGCCGCCGCCCTGCTGCGCGGCGAGCTGGCGGCGCCCGGCGCGCTCCCGGACTCCGATCGCGCGGTGGCGCTCGTGTACCTGGGCGCGACCGAGCTGTTCCGCGGGCGGCAGGACTCAGCGGTCGCCGCGTTTCAGCGGCTGGTGCTGTTGCGGCCGGGATTCCGACCGGACCCGCTCACGTTTCCCCCCGAAGTGACCGACCTGGTGCGCCAGGTCCGCCGCGACACCCGGGCCGTTATCGTCGAGGTACCGCGCACCACGGAGCTCGCGGTCGGGCGGGAGCAGTTCGCAGCGCGGCTGGTGGCGAGCGCGTATCACATGGTGCAGGTCACCGTCACGTTCGAGAACGGCAGCCCGGTGCGCACCCTGTATGCGGGCCCGATCGGGGACAGCCTGCTGGTCGCGTGGGACGGTCGTGACACGGCCGGTGCCGTCGTCAGCGGCGGCGCCTACTGGCTGCGGGTCAGCTCGCGTACTCCGGCCGGAGCGGCCGTGCGGCATGTGCAGCTGCCGCTCACCGTGCGGCGCGTCGAGCCCGACACGCTGTCACTGCCGCCGCCGCCCGCCGACTCGCTGTGGCGCCGCGAGCGCCGGGCGGCAGGGCCGGCACTCAGGGCGCTCGCGAGCGGGGCGGTGGTGTCGGCAGCGGTGCTGGCGCTGCCGTCCGTGGCGGCACAGGGCTCGAAGCCCGGCGGCGCGCGTTTCGCCGTCGCCGGCGCCGTCACGCTCACCGGGGTCGTGAGCTTTCTGATGCGGCGGCCGGGCCAGCTGATTTCCGACAACGCGCGCGCCAATCGGGACGTGCGCGACGCATGGCAGCGCCAGGTGCGGGCCGTGCAGCTCGAGAACGTGGCGCGGCGGCAGGCGGTGCGGCTGGTGATCGACGCCGGTACAGCGCACGTCATCGAGGCGGACGCGCCGTGATGGGCCGGGTGATTAGGTTGACGCTGGCGCTGGCGCTCGTCGCGCCGGCGCTCGCGGCCCAAACGATCGTCCGGTTTGCGCCCGGCGTGGCGGGCCGGCTCGTCCGGTTGCGCGCGGAGGTGCCGGGGGAGACCGACGTCCTGAGTGGGGCCGCCGTGGGCGTGGAAGGAGGGCTGATGCTGGGCAAGCTGGTGCAGCTCGAGGTGCAGTATCTCCAGGGCGCGTTGCATCCGGACAGCGGGCCCGCGGGCCACCGCGATCTCATTGAAGGCCGGGCGTCGCTGGGGGTCGCCCCGGTGCGCTGGTTCGCACTGAGCGTCGGCCCGCTGGTACGCAGCTACGTCGCCGCGAGCGGCAGGGAGCGATGGGTGCGCTGGGAGGCTCGGGCGCGCGCTCAGGCGCCGCTCGCGTTTCCCGGCGTCACGGGGTACGTCGAAGGCTGGCGCGTGCTCGCCGCCAGCGCCAACCTGCCGGGGCCGTTCGATGGCGGTCAGGGGGGCGAGGCGGGGATCGCGGCGCGGCTGCCGCTCGGGCCTGGCTGGTGGGCGCGCCTGGCCTACGGCGTCGATCGCGTCGCCCTCGCGGGCCGGCGCGAGACGGTCGAGACGGTCGTGTTGGCGGTCGGAGTCGGTCCGCGATGACCGAGCGCGGGAAGAGCCGCGGTATCACGCCGCGCGTCGTCGGCCCCGGGGCGCGGCAGCCGTCGGCGTTCGAAGCCGGGCTGGCGGATCTGGTCAACGCGCTCAACAACCGGCTGGGGGCGATGGTCGGCTTCGCGCAGCTGCTGGGGCGCCGCTCGGTCGCCGCCGAAGATCGCGAGACGGTCGATCGCGTGGTGGCCGAAGCGATGAGCGCGGCGCAGCTGGCGCGCGACCTCGTGCGCCTCGTCCGCAAGCCGGCCGGCCGGCAGGAATCGACCTCGCTGCGCACCGCGTTGGAGAAGGCGCTGCGGCGCTCGCACCGCGAGCTGGCCAGCCAGCGGGTCGAGGTGACGCTCGACGTGGATCCGATCGTGCCGCTCGTCGCCGGCCGGCGCGAGGACATCGTCGAGCTCTTCATGCGGCTGCTGCGCTTCGCGGCCGTGCGGCTGCGCCAGGTGGCGCCGCCGCGGCAGGTGACGCTCACCGCCCGCGCCTACGGGGCCGGTGTCGTCGTCAGCCAGGTGGACTCCGGACCGCCCCTCCCGGCGGGCCGCACGGCGATCGATCTCGATTATTTCGGGCCGATCGATCCCTCGTTCCCGGGGCACGGCGAGCTGGCGCTGGCCCGCCGGGCGGCGGAGCAGTGCGGCGCCGGGCTGCAGTTCGGCACCAACGAGGCGGGGGGCGCTGAGGTCGCGGTCACGTTCATCCCGGGCCGGCTGCTCGCGGACCCGTTGCGCCTGCGCGCCGGCGCGGCCCCGGTGACGCAGCGGCATGTCCTGGTGGCCGACGACGACCGCGCGAACCGCGAAGCGCTCGCCCAGATCCTGGGCCGCGAAGGCCACCGGGTGACGCTCGCCGCGAACGGAGAAGAGGCGCTCGACCACCTGGCGCGCGCCCGGTTCGACGCCGTCGTCCTGGACCTCCATATGCCCCGGGTCGGCGGCCAGGCGGTGTACGAGCGGACGCTGACCCGGGCACCGGACCTCGCCCGGCGCTTCGTGTTCTTGAGCGGCGACGACGCGCGCGCCAGCTCCCGCGAATTCCTGGAGCACATCTCGCAGCCGATGCTGTTCAAGCCGTACACCGTCGCGGATCTGCTGGTGGCGATCGGCGAGGTATCGGTCCGGCCAGGAGAAACGCCCGGCGCTCCATAAAGGGGGCCGGCCCGCCGCATCCGCAGGTGTAACACGTCGTCGTACATGTTGCTGATCGGTGCTACAACCAGGCGTTGCGCCCGCTGCGGGCGCGGCGGCGGGAGGACCTGGGCCCGGGCACAGCGTGTGCATTGTGAGCACCTGATGCGATGGCTCCCGGCACGAGATCGAGACGATGGGTCTCTGCGGGGAGCGCGCGCACATAGGGATAGGGAAGGACGGACTGCTTCACGATGCGTCAGCCGGGTCGGAGCAGGGCCCTAGCGATTGCGTTCCTCCTCGTGCTGGCGACGTGCACCGAGGATCACACGCTCACGGCCCCCACCCACGCCGCGAGTTTCGCATTCGACGCGGGCACCGCGGTCACGCTCGTCGGAGCGGGCGCGGTGGCGCGCTGCGATTCGCTGGGCGACCAGGCGACGGCGGCGCTGCTCGACACCATCCCCGGCACCGTGTTCACGGCGGGGGACAACATCATCAGAAGTGGGTCGGTCGCCGACTTCACGACGTGCTACGGGCCGTCGTGGGGGCGGCACCTGGCGCGCACCCGACCGGCGCCCGGTGACAAGGAGTATCAGACCGCGGACGCCGCGGGCTACTTCTCCTACTTCGGGGCGGCCGCGGGCGATCCCACCAAAGGCTATTACAGCTACGACCTTGGGGCGTGGCACGTGGTCGTGCTCAACAGCTCCATCGACGTGAGCGCCGGCTCGGCCCAGGAGCAGTGGCTGCGCGCCGATCTCACCGCCACGTCGCAACCGTGTACCTTGGCGTACTGGGATCACCCGCGCTTCAGCTCCGTGTTTACGGCGGTGTGGCCCGCGCTCCTGACGGCGTGGAACGATCTGTACGCGGCGGGCGCGATGCTGGTGGTCAACGGGCACATGCGGCATTACGAGCGGTTCGCGCCGCAGACCCCGACCCGCGCGGCCGATCCCCAGTACGGCATCCGGGAGATCGTCGCGGGGACGGGCGGCCTCGGCATCGACACCTTCTGGGTGGCGCAACCCAACAGCGAGGTACGCAACAGCGGCACCTACGGCGTATTGAAGCTCACGCTGGGAGCGGCTGGCTACGACTGGGCGTTCATCCCCGCGGGGAGCGGGACGTTCACCGACGCCGGGAGCGGCACCTGTCACGGGCGGCCACCGGTCACCGCCGTCACGGTCACCCCGACGTCGTCCAGCGCGCCGGTCGGAGCGACGCTGCAGCTCAGCGCGCTGCCGAGCGCCAACGGTGTCCCGCTCTTCAATCGCGTGGTGACCTGGACGCGCAGCGCGCCGGCGGTCGCCGCGGTCGACGCGACCGGCCGCGTCATCGCGCTCAGCCCGGGCACGGCCCTCATCAGCGCGACGAGCGAAGGCCATCACGGGACGGACACGGTCACCGTGACGGCGGTAGCTCCCACGGCGACGACGTCGTTCGTCTTGGTCGGGGCGGGGGACATCGCGCGCTGCGATTCGCTGGGCGACGAGGCGACGGCCGCGCTGCTCGACACCATCCCCGGCACCGTGTTCACGGCCGGGAACAACATCATCGATAACGGGTCGCCCACCGATTTCACGAAGTGTTACGGGCCGACGTGGGGGCGGCACCGGTCGCGCACCCGACCCGCGCCCGGCGACAAGGAGTATCAGACCGCGGGCGCCGCGGGCTACTTCGGCTACTTCGGGGCGGCCGCGGGCGATCCCACCAAAGGCTATTACAGCTACGACCTCGGGGCGTGGCACGTGGTCGTGCTCAACAGCGCCATCGACGTGAGCACCGGCTCGGCGCAGGAGCAGTGGCTGCGATCGGACCTCGCCGTCACCGCGCAACCGTGTACCCTGGCGTACTGGAACTACCCGCGCTTCAGCTCGGTCTACACGGCCGTGCGGTCCGGGATTCTGGCGGCGTGGAACGATCTGTACGCGGCCGGCGCGACCCTGGTGGTCAACGGGCATATGCGGCATTACGAGCGGTTCGCGCCGCAGACCCCGACCCGCGCGGCCGATCCGCAGTACGGCATCCGGGAGATCATCGTGGGGACGGGGGGGCTGGGCATCGACAGCTTCTGGGTGGCGCAGCCGAACAGCGAGGTGCGTCACAGCGGCACCTACGGGGTGCTGAAGCTCACGCTCTCGGCAGGCGCCTACAGTTGGGCGTTCATCCCCGCCGCCGGCGGGACGTTCAGCGATGCCGGGAGCGGCGCCTGTCACGAGCGTCCGCCCGTCAACGCCGTGACGGTGAGCCCCACGGCGCCGGGTGCGTTCGTGGGAGCGACACTGCAGCTCACGGCGACGCCGATGGCCAACGGCACGCCGGTCCTCAACCGATCCGTGACGTGGGCGAGCACCGCCCCGACGGCGGCGCTGGTGGACGCGACCGGCCGAGTCAGCGCGCTCAACCCTGGCAGGGCCACCATCACCGCCACCAGCGAGGGCCGCAGCGGCGCGGCGGTGGTCACGGTCGTCCCGGTCCCGATCGCGGCGGTGGCCGTGAGTCCGGGAACGGGAGCGCTGCCCGAGGGCGGCGCGCTGCAGCTCTCGGCGACGCCGCAGGACGCGAGCGGCAACCCCCTGGCCGGCCGGGTCGTGACCTGGACGAGCAGCGCCCCGGCGGTGGCGACGGTCGATGCGACCGGCCTGGTCGGCGCGGCGAGCCCAGGCGAGGCCACGATCACCGCGACGAGCGAAGGCAAGAGCGGCGCTACTGCCGTGACGGTGGGGGCGGTGCTGGTCGGTGCCGGCGACATCGCCGCGTGTCCCGGGAAGTCCGAGGCCACGGCCGCGCTGCTCGACACCATCCCCGGCGCCGTGCTCACCCTGGGCGACAATGCCTACCCGGACGGGACGCCGGCCGAATACCTGACGTGCTACGATCCCAGCTGGGGCCGCCACAAAGCGCGCACCCATCCGGTGCCCGGGAACCACGACTACGTGACCGCCGGCGCTGCCGGTTACTACGGCTACTTCGGCCTCCTGGCCGGAGACCCGACCAAGGGCTACTACAGCTACGATCTGGGCGCTTGGCACATCATCGCGCTGAACGGTGAGATCAGCGCCGGCGCCGGCTCGGCGCAGGAAGTGTGGCTCAAGGCCGATCTCGCCGCCAGCACGCAGACGTGCACGCTCGCCTACATCCACCGGCCGCGCTTCAGCGCCGGCTTCCACGGCAGCAACGCGTTCATGCAACCGCTGTGGCAGGATCTGTACGATGCCGGCGCGGAGCTGTATGTCGCCGGGCACAACCATGCCTACGAGCGGTTTGCGCCGCAGGATGCGAACGGCGTCGCCGACCCGGTGAGGGGTATTCGGGAGCTCGTGGTCGGCACCGGTGGCGCGGGCTCGGAGGCCTGGAGCACCACGCCCCCGATCGCGAACGAAGAGGTCTGGGCCAACCCGACCTGGGGCGTGCTGAAGCTGACCCTCTATCCCACCTCGTACACCTGGCAATACATCCCCGTGGCGGGCGACAGCTTCACGGACTCGGGCAGCGGCTCGTGCCACTGAGCGTGGAGACGGCGCTGCAGCGCTGGACCGCTACTCCGGCGATGGAGGAGATGAGTCTGTACGACTGACGATGTAGGCTTGTACCGTAGTGGCGGTGCCTGTGCCGCCGGAATTCGCCACCCAATTGCTCGCCCACAGGATGCGCCGCCCGTCGCGTGACGGGACCGCCTGCGCCTCGCAGCGGTAACACCCCGTGGCGTCGGTGTGCGTCTGCGCGTAGCGCTCGACGCTCTTGCTGCCGTCCAGCTTCACCGCGACGATCTCATCGTTGAACCGCGTTCCTGGTGCCGGATAGTAGGTCACGTACGCCCAGCCGGGCCGATCGAAGTTGCGCGTCGAGACGTGATCGGGATACGCCTCGTTCGTCGGGTCGGTCAACGCCGTGATCGCACCGTCCCGCAGCCGCGCCATGACCACGCCGCCGATCAGCAGACCGTTGACTGTCTCGCCCGCGTTGTGGCAATGCTCCTGTCCCACCAGGACGTCTTCCTGATTGTCGAAGGGGTTGAGCGTCATGTCGGCGTGGCCCAAGTCGTAGATGAACCCTTGCGCCGCGGTGCCGCTGCAATTCGGATAGGTGGCCGGCATCGGCCGGGGCGTGAGCGCCAGGGTGGCCGGATTCACGTCGTACACGCGAATGCGATCGCCATTGTACGCCACGACGACGTAGCGGCCCGAGGGTGAGACCGACACCCAATCGGTGGCGCAGCCGCTCGCGAGCCCGCAATCGGTCACGTCCGTCGCCGGGCCGACCCGCTGACTCGGGTAGGCGGCCAGCGGGAGCTGCGGATCCATATCCACCACGAACACCCAGCGCACGGCATCGGTGAGCGCCGCGTAACGGCCGTCGAACGACGGATTCCCCTCGCTCGACCCGAAGTCCCGCACCGTGATCGGCAGCGTCCAGCTGCGCGTCTTGGTGCAACTCACCACATCGAACCACATCAGCTCGGTGCCGCTGCTCGACACGTTGATCCGCTCGCGCGGGTGCAGCGGACTGGGATGCCAGCGGTCATCGCCGTCGTACCCCGAGCACCGCCCCACTACCGGGAGATAGGTCTGCCCATCGAGGTACAGCTTGCTGGGCGCGCTGCTGTTCTGCAGCGCGATGAGCGTGCCGTCCGAGTTCCACGGCTGATCTTTGGAATAATGATGCCGCGCGATCGTGCCCCACGTTCCCGGTCCGGTGCTCGTCGTCAGGGGGAACAGGGGGTCAGCGGCGATGCGTATGACCGGCAGATGCAACGGGAGCGCGGTGATCTGGCTGAGATACGCGGGCCGGGGGACGAGCGGCTCGGTGAAGACAAGTGTGGCGTCGGTGATCGGCGTGGTCACCGGCGCGGGGGGCGGCGCGGGGGCGCTCGCCTGCGGCGACTCACAGGCGATACAAACACCGACCGCGAGTGTAGAGAACCAACGCATGACAGGACCGCACAACTTACGCGAGGAGCGTTACTCGCGCCACGGCCTCTGTCGCGTACCGCGAGACATCAGTTGCGCGACCGCATCAGTGTCGAGGCAGCCGAATGGCGGCACACCCAGCAGATCGGCGTCGCCCCGCCGCACCAGCGCGGCGAGATGCGGGTTGGCGTCGTTGCTCGAAACGCGGCAGCGGTAGCAATAGAATGGCTCGCCGGGGCGGGCTCGCACCAGCGCGTGCTCGTCCTGATCCAGATCGCATACGAAGGGGTCAAGACCGGGCAGCTCCACGACTTGCAGGCGATGATGCCGGGCGTTCACGGTGACCGGCACCAGCCAGAGGCGGGTTCCCGCAATGTGGTGGATCTGGTCGTCTCGCAGCTTCATGGTCTCGCTCACTCCCGATCGCGCGGGGGGAGAGGAGGCAAAATCTATGCCTTTTTCAGAGCGCGCGCCTGAGGGTAAACAGCGGCAGCTCGGGCGGACAGCAGAACCGGGCGCGCAGGGTGATCGTGCCGATCCCGCGCGACACATACAGCGGCGCGAACGTGTCGCGGTACCACCCCGCCACGAACCGCCCGCTCCCCGTCGGCGTATAGGGTGTCCAGAACGGCAGCCGGATCTGGCCGCCGTGCGTGTGGCCCGCGAAGATGGCGACGGGGACGGGGTAGGTGTCTCGCGACACGCCGTCCACGAAGCCAGGGGCGTGCAGCACCCACACGGTGGGGTCGGCGTGCGGCAGGCGTGAGAGCGCCGCGCCGACATCTGGCCTGCCGCGCACCGGGTCGTCCAAGCCTACGACGCTGAGCGTCGCGCCGCGTACAGAAACCCGTCCCGTCGAGTTGTACAGCAGCTCTACCCCCGCCTGTCCGTACACCCGTTCTCCTGTCGCCCGGTCGACGCCCGCGTCGTGCTCCCAGTTGCCCAGCGTGGCGAACGTCGCCGCCGTACCGCGCGCCTCGCGCGCCCACGCGACGAGCGTGGGGAGGTCCTCGTGGTGATTGCAGATGTCGCCGCTCAGCAACACCACGTCGGGACGCTCCCGTGCCAGCACCTCGAGCGCCGCGCGGGCCGCGGGGGACACGCCCCCGCCCAGGTGGACGTCGGTGAGGCACGCGATCCGCACCCCCTCGAGCCCCGGTGGCAAGCCCGGCACGACGATGTCATGACGGGAGACATCGAGTGCCGTCGGTTCAACAAGAAAAGCGTCGCCTGCGGCAGCGGCGCCGAGCGCGCCGGCGGTGCCGACGACAAAGCTCCGGCGAGTCATGAAAGTCATGGCGATAAACATAAGAGGGGTCACGCAGAGGCGTCACGCGAAGGCGTCACGCGAAGGCGTCACGCGAAGGCGTCAAGCAGAGGCGTCGCGCAAGAACGTCGCGCGAAACCGTGGGACGGGTGCAACAGGGAAGTCGGGAAACCCGAGCCAACTGAGCGGTGTAGCTCGGACATCCCTATTCCCAGAGGTGATAGATGCTGCAGTTGCGAACCCGTTTCCCACTGCTCTCATGCGCAGCGGCGCTCGCCGCGTGGGGGGCGCTCGCGTGTAGTGGGGCGGACCTGACGGCAGGCGGCGGAGCAGGCGGCGGTGGTGGCGGCGGTGGTGGCGGTGGGCCGACTCCGTCCATCAGCCATGTCGTCGTCGTCGTAGAAGAGAACACCGACTACGCGAGCGTCATCGGGAATTCTTCGATGCCCTACTTGAATGGGCTCGCGAATCAGTACGCGCTCGCGACGCAGTACTACGCCAATACGCACCCGTCGATCGGCAACTACTTCATGATGACGACGGGCAAGATCGAGACGAACGACGACACCTTCGGCGGCACGGTGTCGGACGACAACATCGTGCGCCGTCTGATCGCGGGGGGCAAGACGTGGAAGTCGTACGCCGAGGGGCTACCGTCTCCGGGGTTCACGGGCGGCAGCTCGGGGCGGTACGCGCGCAAGCACAACCCCCTGTCGTTCTTCTCGGACGTGACCGCGAGTGCCGCTCAGCAGCAGAATCTCGTGCCGTTCTCACAGTTCGCCGGGGACCTCTCGGGCGGGCAGCTGCCGAGCTACGCGTTCGTGGTGCCTGACCTGTGCAACGACGCGCACGACTGCTCGCTCGCGACGGCCGACGCCTGGCTCAAGACGAACATCGATCCGCTGGTGCAAAGCGCCTCGTTCCAGCAGGACGGGCTGCTGATCATCGTGTTCGACGAGGCGGGGGGCGACAATGCGCACGGCGGCGGCCGGGTGCCGTGCGTGCTGGTGGGTCCCAAGGTGAAGCGGGGCTTTCAGTCGACCACCCAGTACCAGCATCAGAGCCTGCTGCGGCTCACGGCCGAGGCTTTGGGCGTGACGCCGCCGGGCGCGGCGGCTGCGGCGTCCGGGATGGGCGAGTTCTTCACGCCGTAGCCCCTACGCCGCGTCGAAGGCGCGGATCCAGTTCGCCCCCGCCTCGCCCTTGGCGAG
>Ga0209689_1004068_pt1 | contig 10635 bp, 8 predicted proteins | sample GraSoiAngelo_149_FD_187119 | JGI IMG/M metagenome (GOLD analysis project Ga0209689, IMG submission 187119) | Grasslands soil microbial communities from the Angelo Coastal Reserve, California, USA - 14_1009_09_30cm (SPAdes) (version 2) | ecosystem: Environmental > Terrestrial > Soil > Grasslands ...
AACATTTTTCCATCGCTGCGCACTACCGGAACGTGAAGGAAAATGACGTCCCCGAAGTGGAGCGAGCTGTCGACGCCGTGGCTGTACGACATCCCGAATTGCGCAGGATCAACGGCAAAAAAGTTTACGAACTGCTGCCGGCCATCGATTGGAACAAGGGCAAGGCCGTCGTCTGGCTGTTGGAAACGTTGGGCTTGGAACGCGGGAACGTTCGTCCGATTTACATCGGGGACGATAGCACCGATGAAGATGCGTTCCGCGCACTGGAGCAATCGGGCATTGGCATTCTGGTGAGTGAGCAATCGCAACCCACGGCAGCGCGCTATTCAGTGAAGAATCCCTTTGAAGTCGAGCGCTTCCTGCGTGTGCTAACTGCGCATCTGCTCGCTGTGTGAAGGTCCGATTTAACGTTCTAACGATTCAACGTCGCGAAGCGCTTCGTCATTCTGCGCTTCAATCGAGGGTCAAGCTGTTGTCTTGTTCCAATCTGGACGCTGTGCCGAAGCGCTCGCCGAGTTCGTTCAGGAGATTGCAGAGCCATTTGGCGTCGGCGGCCGATGCGCGTTCGAGTCTGAAGCGCCGCATTTGCATCGGAACGACCCGCGCAGCGATCAATTCGCCGCTACCTGAGTCGAGCTCGACCAAGTACATCAACGCCAAATCGCCGCGGAACGCTTCGTAGCCGCTGATGCCTTCATAATCAGTGAGGAAATCGCCGCAGCCGTAAAGAATGAGTCGACCTCTAAATACCTCGATCGCTTTCACATGATGCGAGGAATGCCCATGCACAATCGCAACGCCTTCTTCAATCAAACGATGCGCGAACAGTACCTGTTCCCGCGGGATTTCGTATCCCCAGTTGCTGCCCCAGTGAATTGACGCGACGAGCAAATCGCCCGGCTGCTGATGGTCTCGCATTTCATCGCATATTCGCGCTGCAGTCGCTTCTGAAAGTTCATCCAGCAAATTTAGTCCAGGAGAAATGCTGGTGGCTTTCCACTCTTGCGGGATACCGCTGGTTGTTGATCCAAATGAAAACAAAAGCAGTCGGCCCTTGCCCGTCACGTTCAGTACCGCGGGTTGCATTGCTTCGTTGGCATCGTTGCCCGCGCCCGAGTACGCGATGCCTGCGGCATTCAACGTTTGCAGCGTTTCGGACAATCCGTGGTATCCCCAGTCCAGCACGTGATTGTTCGCCAAAGTGCATGCGCTGATATGCGCGGCAGAGAGACAACTAATGTTCTGGGGGTGCATCCGATAATGAATCCCTTTGCCGGGCCATGGCGTTTCAGCCGACGCAATGGCGGTCTCCAGGTTTGGGATTCGAAAATCGACTTCGGCCCGTTCCAATTCTTGCAGCGCATCGCCCCAGATGTAATCGAACGTGAGCGGGCGCGGTATCGGTCCGTGGGCTTTCTCCGCAAGATGGACATACTCGCGCGCATCGCGCACATAGGGTTCGTACAAAATCGGATTCGCCGGATGCGGCAGCGCTTGATCAATTCCTCGCCCCGTCATTATGTCGCCACAGAGAAACAGGCGCATTGAAGAAACGTAAGCCGCAAATTCCAAGCTCCAAAGAAGAGAGCGAGCGTCTTAGTCCTTGCGATGCGAAAGCGGTGCGAAGACTCACCGCACTCCAACAGCACTTCGTGCGAAATGGCGTGAGAAGGCATCTCTAGGTTTCGCGAAGCTTTCGGAGTGCGCACGCGTCCTCGCGTCGCTTTTCCAGGAGCACCAACTCGGCTCACAACGTCAGTTTCATTCCATCGTACGCGATGCGCAGGTCGACACTGCGCTCGGCGGCGATAGCACGCAGGTTTGCGGAAATTTTGCGTTGGTCACCGGTCACAATTTCCGAGCCGCAATGCGTGATAATCGCGCGGGGAACGCCTTCTTTGTGGCACCACGTCAGTTGGGTGCGAACAGGCGCGTGACCAATGAGTGTTTCGCCGCGCCTGCGAATGAACGAGCGCGTTAGAGTGGCACCATCGCCAATGTAAATTTGCACACCTTTCAATGCCGCAGCGCGTTCGTGGATAAACACCAGGTCGGGCGCATAGAAGATCAGCGCGCCTCCTGCGCTGATCCGATATCCGACCGCCGGAGCCAGAATGGAATGCTCAACCGGGAACGCCTCGAAGGTGATGCCGCAAATTTTTGTGGGCGTGCGCTCTTTGATCAGATGCCGGTCTTGAATCGTGCAGTTTTGTAACGTTTGCCATGTCTTTTGCGGCGCATGCACCGGACACGGTGAGCCGTGCCTCAGGCCCGATGCGTGATCGGGGTGCGCGTGGGTCAGCACGATCGCGCTTGGACGGAGCCGCTCAAATTTTCCCAGCCAATCGAGGCCGCAGTCGATCATCACATGCGCGGCGCGGTACGAAACCAGCAAAGAGGTGTGCATCCGATGGCGCCGCGTCCGCGCCTCAATCTCGCCGCGTGTGCCGAGAAACGTTAGCGTCATTAGGAGAGATTAGTCTTTTTCGTTAGTGCGATTTATTTGTACACTGCGAATCTGTCATCATGGAGAGCAGAAATTGTTCGCCGCGGATCAAAGACGTTTCCTGGGGACGGCTCGAGGTCGAGGGGAAAGCTGAGCCCTACAAAGACGCAAAACTTTTCCCCGGTGGTTCGCACGCATGGAACTGGCGCGAGACAGGAACCGGTCACCGTCCCGGCATTCAAATTGCCGATGTGCAGGAATTGCTGGATCACGGCGCTAGGATCATTGTGCTTTCGCGTGGAATGGCCGAGTGCCTTCAGGTTCCGCGCGAGACGCTGGATTTTTTAAAGCAAAGGCAAATTGCCGTGCACGTGTTGCCGACCCCCGAAGCCGCGGCGCTCTACAACAAGCTCGCGGAAAACGAGTCGGTAGGCGGCCTGTTCCATACGACGTGTTGAGTTCGCCGGCTTGTGTGGAAAACAGCCGCAATTCTTTGCGTAGCGTCCTTTAGCATGGCTTTTGACCCTCCGGGCCCGGACGTCCGACGCGCAGCGGTTGGCGAACTCACGGGATTGCCGCCCGTTCTTGGCCGCGCGTTTTTGGCCGATGCCTCTGAATTTGAGCCGATCCCAAAGCCCGGTCCGCATGACTGGCTCGCCGTGCATCCCGAGCCCGGACAGACCTTCGACGAATTCAAAGCGTCGGACCCGAATCGACCGACCGGCCCGCGGCGCGTCATTTATCTTCAACCGCTGGGTGAATTTGCTGCTGATCGCAGCCGGCCGATCGAAAAGCTGCGCGAGTTTGCATCGGCATTTTTCGCCTTGAAAGTCAAAGCCCTCCCGGCGGTATCGCTCGACGCGTCCAAGTTCACGACCCGGCACAATCCGAATACTGGCAATTTACAGATTCTGGCCAGCGACGTGCTCGACTTTCTCAAAGCACGCGTGCCTGCGGATGCGTTTTGTTTGCTGGCGATCACGATGGAAGACCTTTACCCCGAGACTTCGTGGAATTTCGTGTTCGGTCAGGCTTCGCTGCGCGAGCGCGTCGGCGTTTACAGCTTCGGGCGATATGATCCTGCGTTTTACGGCCAACCGCGCGGCCCCGGCTATGAAACACTCCTCCTGCGCCGGAGCTGCAAAGTGCTTGCGCATGAGACCGGTCACATGTTTGGGCTTGCTCATTGCACGTTTTTCAACTGCCTGATGAACGGCTCAAATCACCTTGTCGAAAGCGATCGTCGCCCGCTTCATTTGTGTCCGGTCTGTTTGCGCAAGCTGCAATGGAGCATCGGCTTCGATGTGCTTGAACGCTATCGCGCCCTCGAACGGGTCATTCGCGCCGACGGTTTCATCGATGAAGCCGACTGGTTAACTGACCGGATAAGAATCCTGCGCGGCGAATGAACAAATCAAGCACGTTGTGCTGCTGCCGCGCGCTTGATTTCATCCAAGGACGCCGGGTTTTCCAAGGCGGATGTGTCGCCGAGTTTTTCACTCAGATAGGCGGCGCGCACAACGCGGCGCATTACTTTCGCGTTCCGTGTTTTTGGTATATCAGCTACAAAGACCACCTCGCGCGGTGCAAGCGCTTTGCCGAGATCGCGCGCGACGTTCTTTTTCAATTCGGCTGCCAGGGCGACGTCGCCATTCGCGTCCTTCTTCAAGACACAAAAGCAAACCAACGCCTCACCCTTGATCGAATCAGGCACGCCGATGGCTGCGGCTTCGCTAACTTGCGGGTGCGCAACCAGAACTGACTCGACTTCGGCGGGCCCAACGCGTTTGCCAGCAATCTTAATTGTGTCGTCGGAACGTCCCAGAATGTACCACAGGCCATCGTTATCGATCGCGGCCCAATCGCCGTGCACCCACACGTCCGGAAAACGTGACCAGTAAGTCTCAATGTACCGCTCGGGATCTTTCCAGAAACCACGCGTCATACCGATCCACGGCTCGCGAATTACCAGCTCGCCCACTTGTCCGCGTACAGATTTTCCATCTTCATCAATAACATCTGCCGCCATTCCGGGAAGCGGTCCCGAGAATGCGCATGGCTTCATCGGTGTCAGCACGTTGCCCATCAGAATCCCTCCAGAGATTTCGGTGCCGCCGGAATAATTGATCATCGGAAGTTTGCCGCGTCCGACATTTTGGAACAACCACATCCACGGCTCCGGATTCCACGGTTCGCCTGTAGAAGCGAATTTGCGCAGTGACGAAAGATCATGTTGATGCACGATCTCGTCGCCATGCCGTCGCAGCGCTCGGATCAAGGTTGGGGAGACGCCGAGCGCAGTCACTTTATGTCGATCCACTAACGACCACACGCGATCCGGCCCCGGAAAATCGGGAGCGCCATCGTAAAGCATCATCGTCGCGCCGAGCAGCAAAGTGCCAAAGACTTCCCACGGTCCCATCATCCAGCCCATGTCCGTCATCCAAAACAGCGTTTCATCTTCGTGCAGATCGAGTCCGTGCCACATGTCCTGCGCTGATTTAATCGGGAATCCGCAATGCGTATGTACGGCACCTTTTGGGCGGCCGGTTGTGCCCGAGGTGTAAATAATCATCATCGGGTCTTCGGCTGACGTGCGCTCGGTCGGCGCGTCATCAAAAGGACCAGGCAGTTTTGTTGGTGGTCCCGCATCAGGGCTGAGATCTTCGACGAGCCATTCGTCGGCTTGATTGAGAACGACCAGATGCCGCAACGTTGGAATTTGCGCCGCCGCATCATCGGCAATCGGTTTCATCGGGCAGAATTTCCCGCGTCGATACGTTCCGGCAGCGGTGAAGAGCGCTTTCGCGTCGGCATCGTTTAATCGCGACGCGATTGCCGCTCCGCCGAAGCCGGAGAAGAGCGGCAGAAAAATCCCGCCGATCTGAATGATGGCGAGCATTGCGACCACGATTTCCGGAACCATCGGCATGAACACGCCGATCGCATCGCCTTTGCCTAGCCCTAGAACGCGGAGCGCATTCGCCATGCGATCGACCTGATCGCGCAATTCTTTGTAGGTGAGAGCGCGCGTCGTACCCTCTTCGATTTCGGACTTAATGGCTAGCTTCTTATCGACCTTCGTGTCGGTGTATTTATCAAGCAGGTTGTGAACAATATTCATCTCGCCGCCCACGCACCAATGCGCCCAGGGTTTGCCCTGGCTTAGATCGACCACTTGCGAATATGGTTTGTAAAACTGGATATCGAGATCGCGCAGCACCGTGTCCCAAAACCAGGGAATGTTGGTGGTCGATCTTCGCATCAACTCGTCGTACGAACCGAGCCGATGCCTATTGATAAATTGCTGGAGATTCGATTGGGCGATCAACTCCGCCGACGGGTGCCAGACAAATTCGCCGCCGAACTGAAACTCGCTCACCCGAAGATTGTGCGTCGTTCAAAGGACGCGGGCAAGCAGCGGATTGGGTAGCGCACGCGTGTCGCGTGTTGGTTTCAGCGCCCTCGCTGAAACGGTCTTTTCTTGTGATTTCAATTCAAAGGAAAATTCGCGTTGGCCGGACGCCATCGCCAGCACGCGAGACGCGCGCTCTACCCAGCGGCTTGCCCGCACGGAATTCATCGGCAAGTTGCAGTTTCACCCTTCATGAAGACAGCGCTGGCTCATCAACTCGCTGATTACGCGTGCGCGCTTCGATTTGAGGACCTTTCCAAGGACGTCGTGCATGAAGTGAAGCGGCGCGTGATCGACTCGTTAGGCTGCGCGCTCGGCGCGTGGAAGGAAAAACCATGTGCGATTGCGCGGAAAGTCGCTTTGGATTTTTCAGCGAAACAGGGCGCGACGATCGTTGGCACGAATCACAAAGCGCCCCCGGACTGGGCAGCGTTCGCGAATGGCTGCGCGATCCGCTATTTTGATTACAACGATACTTACTTGTCGAAGGAACCGGCGCATCCGAGCGACAATCTTTCGGCAGCGCTGGCTGCAGCGGAAAGCGTTAGCGCAAGCGGACGCGAATTGATCACGGCGATCGCGCTCGCTTATGAAGTGCAATGTCGGTTGTGCGACGCCGCAAGCATTCGCGCGCGCGGCTGGGATCACGTGACTTACGGTGCGTTCTCTACGGCGCTCGCCTCCGCGAACTTGATGAAGCTCGACGCCCAAAAAACACGCCACGCGGTGAACATCGCCGGAGTTGCAGGCGCAGCGATGCGGCAGGCGCGTGTAGGCGAGCTGTCCCATTGGAAAGGCGTGGCGTTCGCCAACGCGGCGCGGCACGGAGTTTTTTCGGCGCTCCTCGCCCGGGCTGGGATGACCGGGCCGGGTCCGATTTTCGAGGGCCAAATGGGATTTGAAAAGCAGCTCGGCGTTTCGCTTGGCAACCTAGCCGAAAAATTTGCTGTCCCTTTTGCGGAGACCGGCGATGGCCCGGCATCAATGATTCTGCACACGAGCATTAAATTCTGGCCGGCGGAATATCATAGCCAGAGCGCAATTGAAGCAGCGCTTCTGTTGCGAGAGGAAATCGGCGACCCGGCAATCGTGCGGGCGATGACAATCGAGAGTCACGATGCATCGGTTGATATCATCGGCAGCGAGCCGGAAAAATGGAAACCGGAGACACGCGAGACGGCCGATCACAGTCTGCCGTACATTACGGCGGTCGCGTTGATCGATGGCGAAGTGACCGAGAAGCAATTTCAGCCGGAGCGGTTTACCGATCCGAAGGTTTGGAAATTTTTGGAGAACGTGAAGGTTAAACGCAATGCGGAACTGAGCGTGTTGTATCCCGACGCGGTCGCGAACATCGTGCATCTTGATCTTGCGGATGGCCGGCGATTGACCAGGCGAGTTGATTATCCGCTCGGCCACGCGAAGAACCCGCTGAAAGATTCGCAGGTGGAAGAAAAGTTTAAGGTTCTGGTTGACCCGATCCTCGGCAGTGACCGTGCACGGAAAATCATTGAGATTGTGTGGAAGCTCGATGAGGCGAAAAACGTTGAGGAGCTGATACGCGCGATGGAAATGGCAAAGAAATAGCAAGAGATATCTCGACTTCGCTCGACATGACAACAAACAGCAAAGCGGCTCGATTGCGCGAGTTGATCGCGCAACGCGCCATCATGCTGCCCGGTGTGCCGAACGCGGCAATGGCGCGGCAGGTGGAGCGCGCCGGCTTTGACGCGGTGTACGTCAGCGGCGCTGGAATGGCGAACGCGACGGCTGGTGTGCCGGACGTCGGGTTGCTATCGATGACGGAGGTCGTCACGCTCGCCGGCTATGTGGCGAATGCAGTAACAATCCCGGCAATTGTCGATGCAGATACCGGATTTGGGGGGGCAGAAAATGTGGCCCGCACAATTCGTAAACTCGAAACTGCCGGTTTGGCGGGGTGTCACATTGAAGACCAGGAATTTCCCAAACGCTGCGGACACCTTGCCGGGAAATCGCTGGTCGATCTTGCGGACATGGTCGGCAAAATCAAGGCGGCGGTCGCATCGCGCCGGGACCCGAATTTCATGATCATCGCGCGGACAGATGCGCGCGCGGTCGAAGATTTCGATCGCGCGGTCGAGCGAGCGGGCGAATATCTTGCCGCCGGCGCCGACGCGATCTTTCCGGAAGCGCTGCAAAGCCTTGAGGAGTTCCGGGATTTCGCAAAGGAGATTGATGCGCCGCTGCTCGCCAATATGACTGAGTTTGGGAAAAGCCCGCTGTTGACCTTTGAACAGCTCGTAAACTTCGGTTACCGCATGGTGATTTTCCCGCAGAGCGCATTTCGCGTTTCAATGAAGGCGAGTGAGGAATTTTTGCGCGCCCTGAAGAAGAGCGGCACGCAATCCGATTGGATCGACAAGATGCAGACCCGGCAGGAACTTTACGAACTACTCGATTACGACCCAGCGGCGGAAGAGTGGTTGGGTCTAACTGATTGACCATTTGTCGGCGCGCGTATCACTGTTAACGTGAACAGAAGAAATGAGCACTGAAACAACACCAGAGTACAGCCCGGGTTTGGCGGGCATCATCGCCGGCGAAACAGCGATTTGCTGGGTCGATCCCAACGCCGGGCTGATGTATCGGGGCTACGACATTCATGAAATGGCGGAGAAGGCGAGTTTTGAGGAGGTCGCGTACCTGCTGCTAAATGGCGAGTTGCCCAATGGGAAACAGTTGGCCGAGTTTACGCAACAAATTGCCGCACAACGCACCCTTCCGGGTCCGGTAACGGAACTGCTGCGGCTGCTGCCGAGCGCTACCCATCCGATGGATATGTTGCGCACCGGCGTGTCGATGCTGAGCGCATTCGACAAGGATCTCAGCGACAACTCGCACGACGCAAACATCCGCAAGTCCATCCGGTTGATCGCGCGTGTTTCTACTCTAATCACTGACGGCTGGCGCATATCGCACGGGGAGGATCCGCTGCCGGAAAGACCCGATCTCACACAGGCCGGCAATTTCTTTTACAAACTGGAAGGCAAAGTTCCGCAGGATTGGCTAATCCGAATGCTGGATACGATTTTCAATCTTTACGCCGACCACGAATTCAACGCCTCTACGTTCGCGGCGCGCGTGACGGCTTCAACGCTGGCTGGAATCTACGCAGCAGTTACCTCTGCAGTCGCGACGCTCAAAGGACCGTTGCACGGCGGCGCCAATGAAGAATCAATGAAGATGCTTGAAGAAATCGGGACGCCGGATCGCGCGGAAGCTTGGCTGATGAAAAAACTGGAGACCAAAGAAAAGATCATGGGTTTCGGCCATCGTGTTTACAAAAAAGGCGATTCACGCGTGCCGGTGATGCGCGAGATCGGGCGCGAGCTGGGGAAGCGTACGGGCAAGGAACAATGGATTCCAATTTGCGAGAAGCTCGAAGAAGTGATGGATCGCGAGAAACATCTTTGCGCCAATGTGGACCTTTACGCCGCGCCAGTGTTTTGGATGCTCGGATTTCCGCCGGAGTTGAACACGCCTCTGTTCGCTGCATCGCGCGTGGCCGGCTGGTGCGCGCACGTGACCGAGCAGCACGATCACAATCGCCTTATCCGACCACGCTCACTTTACATCGGGCCAAAAATGCGTCCCTATCCAGGTCGGTCGAGCGGCGACGGCGCGTAACATTTCAAACTGTAGCGGTAGTCTCCGACTGCTGAGCTCGGCTTTTCGGCGCTCGTACAGCGCGGCTTCAATGAAAGAATCGCAATCACTTCAGGAAAAGTACGCACCAAATAATGCCTGCTGGGGTTGCGGCCCGGCGAACCCGCATGGGTTGCACATTCGAAGTTTCCCAAATAACGGGGGAGTCGTTGCTGAATGGAAACCGGAGAAGAAGTATGAAGCTTTTGATGGAGTCTTGAATGGCGGCGTCATCGGCACGTTGCTCGATTGCCATTGCAACTGGACAGCGGCTTATTATCTGATGAAGCGCGCAAAAGAGGATCGGCCGCCATGCACAGTCACCGCCGAATATTTGATCAAATTGCTGCGGCCAACTCCGACGAGCGATTCGGTCTTTCTGTCCGCCAGAGTTGTCGATCTAACGCAAGACCGCGCGACGGTCGAGGGAACGTTAAGCGCTGGCGGGAAAATCTGCGCCACATGTCGCGGCATTTTCGTCGCTGTGAAAGAAGGCCATCCCGCATATCATCGATGGTAAGGGGTTTGGTGCTGTTAGCCTTCATGGCCGGAAGCGCAGCATACGCAGAAAGTGATGTAGCAGACCGGATTGCGGCGATAGAGGGACGAATCGGCTGCCGAATCGGCGTGGCCGCGCTCGATACGGGTAACAGAAAACGTCTTGATTATCGGGCGGATGAGCGATTCCCGATGTGCAGCACGTTCAAGTTTGTCGCTGCCGTGTTGAAACGGGTTGATGAAAAACAGGAGAAACTGGAGCGATTCGTGCCTTACGACGCGAAGGAGATTTTGGAATATGCGCCAGTGACAAAGGAACATCTTAAAGACGGTGGCATGACGTTGGGAGCATTGTGCGAAGCCGCGATCGAACAGAGCGACAATACAGCTGGCAATCTTTTGCTCGATGCGATTGGCGGCCCGGCCGGCCTTACGAATTTTGCGCGGGACCTTGGCGATCGCATAACGCGACTCGATCGCAAGGAACCAGATTTGAACAGCGCCATTCCCGGCGATGAACGTGATACAACCACGCCCGGGTCGATGCTGGGTGATATGACGCGCCTTCTGACAGGCGATGTCTTGTCGC
>Ga0209689_1004071_pt1 | contig 10632 bp, 12 predicted proteins | sample GraSoiAngelo_149_FD_187119 | JGI IMG/M metagenome (GOLD analysis project Ga0209689, IMG submission 187119) | Grasslands soil microbial communities from the Angelo Coastal Reserve, California, USA - 14_1009_09_30cm (SPAdes) (version 2) | ecosystem: Environmental > Terrestrial > Soil > Grasslands ...
GGACCACGCTCGAACAGGGCACCACGGTCGCATTATCGGCCTATCCGGCATCCGGGTCTGTGGCGGCCGGATTCAGCGGAGGCTGCAATAGCAACACCGCGAGTTGCAGCTTCGTCCTCGCCGCCGATACGGCGGTCAGCTCCGCCTTCTGCAAAACGAATTGCAGCCAAGCATGCGGGGGCGAGTCCAACGGGTGTGGCGGGACCTGTCCGGCGGTGACCTGCGGCGCCGGGCAGGTATGCTCAGCGGGAGCCTGCTGCACCCCGAATTGCAGCGCAGCGTGCGGTGGCGAGCCGAATGGCTGCGGCGGGGTCTGTCAAACAGTCTCATGTAGCGGGGGGATGACTTGCAGCCAAGGCGCTTGCCTGTGCTCTCCCGGGGACACCAACTGCTCTGGTGTCTGTAGAGACCTGCAGTCGGACGTGAACAACTGCGGTGGTTGCGGCATTCACTGCACTTCTGCCCAAACCTGCAACGCAGGCACGTGTTACTGCGCGCCTAGAAGGTGCCCTCGGGGCTACATTTGGGACGACGTCGTCTGTGCCTGCACCCAGTGAGGACCGCCACGATCGATCCTGGGCTTTGCTTGGTGGGGCGACCCAGCGTTTCGTCGGCGCCGGAGCGGCCCTGCAACCGCGTCTCCGGGCAGGGGGCGATCCTTCACCGGAGGCGGGGTTTGCGGCATCGCCTTGACCGAGTCGGCACGCACGCGCCGCAGCGAGCGGTTGCGCGGGCTGCCCTTGGATGAAGCGGGCCCGCTGGCGCAGGATTCGTCGGCGGCGGGCCCGAGAACCACGGCCCCGCATCGATACGGCGCTGCGGGCCGGCAGGGCCTTTCCGATGGAAAGCACAGCGCACCCCACGAACGGTCATCGTGCGTCCAGGAATGACTGGTTCGTCGCTGAGCTTGCGAGGGGCTCACGCGTCGCACGCCCAGCCAGGCGGCTGTCGGGCGCTGCTTCTTCGAGCAATGCACGAGTCGCCGCCTGCCTGCCCGACTTGTCCTGTTACTTGCTCTTGCTTTCGGTCTTCGAGTCGGTCTTCCCTGCGCGGCGGAGTTTAGTCTGCTGCCGCCGCGCTCTGCCAAGAAAACAGGAACCGTCACGCAGTCTCGAGGGTGACGCGATAGCCCAGAGATTGGAGACGGCGCACGAGGCGCTTCTCGGTGACAACGCGGGCGATGCGGTCGAGGTAGGCAGTGCCGAGGTCGCGATACTGTTCGTGTCGACGGAGCATTTCGTAAGCGGCGACGAGAATGCTGTGGGCAACCGCCATGGCGGCTCGTTTTTCGCCTCGACGAGCTTTCAGTCGCCAGAACCGCTCCTTGAGGTAGCTGCCCTTCTTGCGCGATGCGCCGAAGGCGGCTTGGACCAGAGCGGTCATGAGATGGACGTTGCCCCGGCGCTTCGCGTTGCCGGCACGTTTGCCCGCACTCTCGTTGTTGCCGGGAGAGACCCCGGCCCATGCTGCGGCGTGCCGCGCGGTAGGAAAGACGCTCATGTCGATTCCGAGCTCGGCGATGATTGTGGCAGCGCCGATGCGGTCGACGCCCGGGATCTGCGTGAGCCGCTCGACCTGTTCGAGGTGGGGCGCGAGAGCCTGGTCGATCCGCACCTGCACGACTGCGATGTCAGCCTCGATGCGCTCGACGCGTTCGAGTTGGAGCCGGAGCAGGAAGCGATGGTGCTCTTCGAGCTGCCCTCGCAGTGCCAGGGTGAGCCGGTCGGTTTTGCGGCGCAAACTTCCCCGCGCGAGCTTGGCCATCTGTTCCGGCGTGGCCGTGCCCTCAATCAGCGCCCGCAGCATCGCCCGACCAGAGACGCCAAAGACGTCGCTCGCCACGGATGACAGCTTGACGTTGCAGGTCTCCAGCAGCCGCAACAGGCGGTTGCGCTCAGCAGTCTCACTCTCGACCAGCTTACGGCGGTACCGGACCAGGTCGCGGAGGGCGCGCTGCCACTTCGGCGGCACGAAGCTCTTGCGGATGAGGCCGTGCCGGACCAGGTCGGCGATCCACTCGGCGTCCTTCACGTCGGTCTTGCGACCCGGTACGTTCTTGATGTGGGCAGCGTTGCCGACCACCAGCTCGAAGCACTCCTCGAGTACGTTGTAGACGGGCATCCAGTACACGCCCGTCGATTCCATTCCGACATGGGTGCAGCGTTCGGCGAGCAGCCAGGTGCGAAGCTCCTCCAGCTCACTGGTGGTGGTCCCAAACGTTCGGGTCTCCTTGCGGGGCCGGCGCTCGGCAGGGCCTGCCAAGAGGCAGGCAACCACCGTCGCCTGATGGACGTCGAGCCCACAGCAGTACTCCACGATCGCTTCCAAGCGATGCCTCCTTTCGAAGCGTCATGACCGAAGGCGCCGCACCGAATGGAAACACTGCCACTCGTCCTTCCCCGTACTCCGGGTTCGACACAACGTGATAGTTCAAGCGGCGCGGGCCGGTCTGCTAGGCGGGGTCCAGCCACCACAGAGCGTAGGCCTCGACAATCGGTCACGACCGTCGAGCCTGCCTCAGTCTGGCCCGCGCATCATCACCATCGTTTTCGTGCAACGTGGTGCCCGCGACGCGGGCATGGGCGTCTGCTAGGCTGGTCGGCTAGGCTGGTCGCGAGGACGCAGGAGGAGGGCGAGGTGACAGAAGTTCGCTTATCCGTCCTTCCTGCTCCTGCTCCTGCCCTGCCACCGGAGCGCTACTTGCCCCGGCCGGCGGCAGCCAGGATCAGATCTGCGATCTCTCGCGAGTGGGAGACCAGGGAAAGGTGACCTGCCTCCAGCTCCACGGTCGTCGCTTTCATGCGTGCAGCGAGAAATCGTTCGAGGTCAGCCGAGATCGTCTGATCGAGTTTCGAGACCGCATACCAGCTCGGCTTGGAGCGCCAGGCAGCCACTGTGGTTCGACCGCCGAAGAGAGAGGCGGCGGTGGGTTGTTGCTCGGCATAAAGGACTTCGGCTTTTTCATGCCCGACACCGTTGGCGAAATATTTGAGAAATGCCTGCTCGGAAAGATTGGTGAAGCCATCGCGTTCCTGGACGCCTGCCCGCACCGGCATGGTGGGGAATTTTCCGGATAGGGCGACGAAATCCTCGCCCGCATCGGGTGCCCGCGCTGCAACATAGACGAGCGCCGTGACCTTCGGGTCAATTCCCGTTTCGCTGATGACGGTGCCGCCCCAGGAATGGGCGACCAGCACGGTCGGTCCATCCTGCAGCGCTAATGCGCGGCGTGTCGAGGCGACTGAATCGGCGAGCGATGTCAGTGGATTTTGCACCGCAGTTACATGCAAGCCGGCCGCTTGAAGGCGCGTGATGACCTCGCTCCAACTCGAGCCGTCCGCCCACGCCCCGTGCACCAGGACCACATTGCGCGCTTCCGGCGGCCTGGTGGCCTGCGCTGACGCCTCCGAATCAATGAGCATCGCCGAAAGCACACCGACCGCGACCACCGCCAATTTGCATCGTGTCTTCATCGCCGAGCTCCGTGTCGTTGCAGCGTCATCGTCTCCGGCAGTCCCGCACGGGACGGCGGACTGCCGCAATGCAACCGGCACGCCAACAGTCGTACTGAGGCGCTCCGGCAGCCGCGCGCCCGACGGGGAACTCGAACTGTGCAGCCGTTCGACAGCTGTGTGATCGAGCGTCGCAATCGATACAGGGGCCGAAGGCAGCGCATCTAGCCAGGGCAGACGCGCTCGGCCATATCGCCGAAGCCGTCGTTCATGCCGAAGAAGCTGAAGCCGACCGCGGGGGCTTCACTTCTTCTTCTTCGTGTTCTTGTCGGTGGCCGACGTGCTCGCCGTCGTGGCCTTCCTGGTCGCGCTGCTGCCCGCGACCGCGCTGCCCGCCGGCGCTGCTTTGCTCGCGCAGCTCTTGTCGTGCACCGTCACCATGCGAGGTGATGCCGTGAACACCAAAAGTCCCCCGCTGGAATGCTACGGTTTCGCGCTATTGCGCTTGTAAACCTGGTAATCGCAGCTTGGACTTTTTACGTCTACGTCGCTCCGCGATAGGGGAACCTGGAAGTCTCGCGGACGAGTTCATCCCAGGAAGAGCAGGTTCACCGAGGCGGACGGGGCGAAGGTCGCGCGCGAACTCGGCGCGAACGAAGCGCCAGCGCTTAAGGCTGTCGTGGTCTCTACGACGATTCAGTTGTCGCTGCGCGCTGGACGCGTGACCGCAATCTACGTATCTCGCGTCGAAGAATGGCAAAGCGCTGACGTCGCGGTCCGGCGCCTCTGGAGAGGGAACGCCGCGTATCGCGTCATGGTTCGCGGCGGAGGGCGGCGATCGTAGCCTCGTCGAGTTCGAGGACCACGTCAGCATAGTTCTCGATGAGCGAGAGCAGCGTCTCGCGCGGGCCTTTCCTCCAATCATCGCTGCCGTAGAAGGCGTCTTCGCTGGCTTGCCGCTCGGCGAGATCTTTGTACGCCCGGATGACATAGTAGGAGGTGTCGTCGTGCGGCGAGGGACCGAACGATACGACATCGAATCCCCACTTCCGAAGCAACGGCAGCGATCGCTCCATGTACAGGCGGTGGAACTCCGCGCGCGATCCCGGCTTGAGGTTCAGGCCGCGGATCTCCACGACCCGTCGCCGCATCTGCATGGACCTGGCCCCCTCGCGTAATGCGTCGGCCATACGCTCCTCGTCGGGCGCGTTGCGCCCTCTACCTTCGGCTGCGCCACACTCCAGACTACAGCAACTCGCGACTTGCCCACGCGGTCTTCGGGGCCTGGTTCAGCACCAAACCAGGACGCGTCGGTGCAGCCTGTGGGAGCTCCCTGGAACTCGGCGCTCGCGCTCGAACCGTGAACTGGCCCGACGATTGATGCGCGCGGTTCATCGGTGCAAGTGACTCGGGCGGTTCACGCCGTTCGCAGCCCATTTCGTCAGGATGCCGCTTCAGATGGAAGCATGCGCAAGCCCAATCGGCGGCTGGCCTTGCCTGCCAGCCGGCGCCCCGCCGCATTGCGCGGCGATACGAATCCGGAATGTCGCAGTCGGCACGACGAAGAAGTCCACGGAGGCAAGATCGGCGACGTGGTTCTGGAGGAAAGTGCGCCAGGTCTGCGAGGGTGGCTTCGGCCGGCACCCTCGACCATGGTCATCTACGAACGCTTCTTCGCCGCAGGATACGCGATGGAGTGCTGTTGAGACTCATCGGCGAGTGGCTGAACGCCGGGGTCCTAAAGGAAGGGGCGTGGTCGCGCCCAGACGCCGGGACCCCGCAAGGCGGGGTCATTTCCCCGCTGCTGGCGAACGTCTATCTGCACGAGGTGCTGGACGCGTGATTCGAGCGGGACGTGAAACCGCGGCTGAAGGGCCGGGGCTTTCTCGTCCGCTATGCGGACGACGCCGTCTTGCTCTTCTCGCGCGAGGAGGACGCACGCCGCGTCATGGAGGTGCTGCCGAAACGATTCGGTAAGTACGGCGTGACGCTCCACCCGGAGAAAACCCGACTGATCGAATTCCAAAGGCCAGACCGCCGACCGCCCCGAGGGGGCAGCAGCGACCGGCCCGGGACATTCGACCTGCTGGGCTTTACCCATTACTGGGGCTTATCCCGCAAGGGTAAGTGGGTGGTGAAGCGGAAGACGGCCCGCGACCGTTTGAGCAGGGCGCTCAAGCGAGTCGCCCAGTGGTGCCGACTCCATCGGCACCACCCCATCGAGGAGCAGCAGCAAACGCTCGCGCAGAAGCTGCGAGGGCACTTCGGGTACTACGGGATCACCGGGAACTTCGAAGCGCTCAAACACTCCGCGAAAGGTCGTGCGCGTCTGGCGCAAGTGGCTCGGTCGCCGCTCGCAGTGGGCACGCATGACGTGGGACCGCATGAGGAAACTGCTAGAGCGCAATCCACTCCCGCGGGCACGCATCCTGCGGCCCTATTCCACCGCGTAGCGAATCCGTGTCCCGAAGAGCCGGATGCGGGAATTCTGCACGTCCGGATCCGTGGGGGCCGCGGGAGGGCAACCTCCCGCGGCTACCCGAGCAAAGGACAGCATCGTCCTAGTCTTCTACGAGCAGGATGCGCGTGGGTGCTCTTCGGCGCGTTCTACCCTCGGCCCTTGACAAGGCTTCGGGGAAGCGCAACAGGTGTTCCAAGAGACGCGCGGAGCAACTCGAGTCGAGACGCGCAGAACAACGAGTCAGAGCGCCCGCGCCATGATCGCTGACCGCAGCGAGGTAGGCTTCATCACCGAAAGGAGCTCGCATGGTCGACAAAGAGCCCGATCCGAAGTCGCCGGAGAAGATGAGCCAGCGTTCAGCGGAAATCCCGCTCTCTCGCGCGGGGCAGGCCCGCAAGTCGGACCCTGCCCAGGTCGCACAGCGGGCATACGAGAGGTTTGTCCAGCGAGGCGGCGAGCACGGTCACGACCAAGAGGATTGGCTGGAAGCCGAAAAGGAACTGGGCCACCAATAGTCGACTGGACAGCGGGCGAGGCACCGATCTCGCCCTGGTCCTCGCCCGACCATTCGGACGACTGCGTACGACTGCAGCCGTATGCGGCGCGAGCGATCTCACTACACCGGGCAAGCCACTTTCTCGGCATCGGCTTAACGGCGCTGGTCACTGGTACTTCTTGATGAGGGTGACCGCCACTTGTCCACTTGCCGCAACAATCTGTAAAGGGCTGTTCTGTTTGTGAGGCCTCGTTTTCCTTCGTATCGGCCGCACTCGGCAGTGTTGCCAGCGCCCTCAGGGAGGTTCAAGATGAAAGCTGTGATTAGCGTGATCACTGCAATGATGGTCGCTCAAACCGTTGCGGCGCAGGAGATAAGGTCGAAATGGATCAAGGACAACTTGAAAAAGCTCATCAGCGGATTGTTTTTGCTCGCCGTCGCTTGTGGCGGAAGCGGCAAGGACCTCTCGAACTGGCTCGGGTCTTGGGCCGGTAACCAGACTACCACCGTCACTTGTCCAGGTAACGCACCCGTCACGCAGAACAGCCTCGTCTCCGTGACGTTGAGCAACGGCTCAGGAGCAGACCTCCAATACACGTCCAACGACGGCTGCCTTTTCAAATTCAACGTCTCGGGTAGTACCGCCACCCTTGCGAACGGCCCGGTGACGTGCAGCGCGACCAGCAACGGCACTGCGGTCTCCCTTAGCGTGGCCAGTTACACACTCTACACGTCGGACGGACACCACCTGACTGCGACCGCTGCGGGCACTGCGACAGTGGGCGGGGTGAGCTGTGTATTCGGCCTCACCGGCAGTGGGACGAGGTAAAGGTGCACGCTATACGTCATCCTCGCCGCGTTTTGTGCCTGGAGAGATACGACCCGGCTGCAACCCATCCTGCAGCGCTCCTCCTAGGTGCAGCCGCCTGTCCTGCATGTTCCATGCTCACGGCGTCGGACGCTTCTGGCGGATTCCGGAGCGAAGGTCCGCATGCCGGACTACGTGCGGCTGCGCAGTAGCGACGGGTGCCTGGTCGCGCCGGAACGTCAGCGGCGTCAGCGTACGTCGCGCGATCTCTTCGTTCCGGGAAAGTGGCGTGTAGCGGTCGAAGACCACCTCCTGCAGAGTGCCGCGAAACGTAAGTGGCAGGCGGCCCTTGCACGCACCCCAACAGGCAGAGCAGCAGCGATGGAACGGTTGCTTTCAGGTGCCTCGTTCCGCGAGCTGAGCATTCGCGCCGCGCCAGGACGTGCCGGATTCTGACGCGAACGTCAGCTCAAAGACAACCTGGTCCTTGTCCCCGAGTGCGTCGCGTCAGTTTTCGCCGTCGACCGCCGGCGCACTACATCGAGCAGCCGATGCTCGCTTAACCGCGACTCGGCGCCATATCCCGATGATGGACAATCGAATACACGCTCAGAGCGATTTGAGGTGGCTTGGACAGCAGTGGCGGCGCGGTTACCGATTCGAAACGTCGCAGCCGGAAGTGGGACTCGACCCCGCCGGCTTTCTCATCGCCAGGGTGGGGGAGCAGACGTTGCCCGCAAGCCGCTCGGCATTTTTCGACCGGTTGCGCGGCCGTTGAGCTGCCGCCTCGGCTCGAGCGAGGCAGTGAGCACAAGGACCCGGATAACTGCGACGGTCTGGAAGCGGAAGTGGCTGCGCCGGCCGTCGGTGTTGAGTATCTCATCGAGTTCAACGTCGACGGTTATCGCTGACGATGGCCGAGCCTTCATTCAGGGCTCAAAGCCGAACCGCAGGCTCAGGAAGAATTCTAGAGCTCGACGTCGTTCGTATCGTTCGCCGGCTCACCCGACGGGTTGTCTTGGTCCGCCGAGCAGGGGACGCCGCCGCTGTTGGCAGGCGGTCCACCGTGCCCATGGCCATGGCCATGGCCACCGCCGCCACCGCCGCTGCCGGTCAGCGTGCGCGACTGATCGGAGATCGTCCAGTGATCGATCGTGTCGTCGGCGTCGATGTCGCCTGCCGCGCCTCCGATGAACGAGGGCGTCGGGGCATCGACCACCACTGGGGTTTGGCCGCAGCCGGTCGGCCAAGTCGCGGGGTCCGCCTCCGCGTCGGCGTACGTGAACGTGTCAACGGATATTCCGTTGGCGCCAGTCCCCGTTGGGGCCGTCGGACCAGAGCGGTCGTCGAGCGTACCGCCCGATGCCAGGTAGTACGCGTACCGGTTATTGCGCTCCGGCGAGAATCCGATCTCGCCGACCAGCGAGGAGTACCTGTCCTTTTCTAGTTTGAACGCCTTCTCGGCCGTAAAGAGCGCCTTCAGGTTCGTTTTCGCCTCGCTCTGTTTCGATCGCGCCTGGAACTTCATGAAATTCGGGATCGCGACCGCCGCAAGGATGCCGATGATCGCCACGGCGATCATCAGCTCGATCAGAGTGAAGCCATTCCGGAGCTTCCTCATGAGGAACTCCCGAGACGAAATAGCTCGTACATTCTATCTATGGCGACGCGCGCCGTCTTACTCACATACCGAAAATCAATGAGTTGCGCTGGGGATCCACGCGCCGGGCACGCGTGGGCCGGAGAGATCGCGGAAACTGAAGGCCGATCCTCTTGTGGTGGAGACGACCTGGATCCGGCAGATGTACGAGTGGGTGATCGATTCGGACAAGGTCCCCGAGGCCTCTTCGGCGGGAATTGCGCCCGCCATTCCCAGATCGCGGGCTTGTCCAAGAGAACGGGCGTCCCTGCTGGACTCCGGACCGCGGACTGCGCCACACTCCGGCGCTCCGCGGAGCCTTTATGCGCAAGAACGCTGTTGCGGCCGTCCTCGCTTCTCTGCTGTTCGCTCTAGGCGCTTTCGCGCAGGTCCCCGAGGCCCTCTTCGGCGGGATGCGCTACCGCCCGATTGGGCCGTTTCGCGGCGGGCGCGCGCTCGCCGTCAGCGGCGTGCGCGGGCAGCCGCTCACGTTTTACTTCGGAGCGGTGGCAGGTGGGGTCTTCCGCAGCGACGACGCCGGCCAGACCTGGACGCCCCTCTTCGACGCGGAGGACAACCTCTCCATCGGCGCGATTGCCGTCACGGAGTCGGACCCCAACGTCATCTACGTCGGCACCGGCGAGGCCTGCATCCGCGGTAACGTCACCTACGGCAAGGGCGTCTACCGCTCGGACGACGCTGGACACACCTGGCGCCATGTCGGACTCGCCGACACACGATGGCTGAGAGCATCGTGGTCCAGATTGCGACCCTGAAGCAGATGACGGTGGGGCAGCTGCGCTCGGAGATTCGCGCCCCGCGTGAATCCGGCGTGCAGGCAGGCGCACGCCCGAACCGTGCGGCCGTCTACGAGCAAATACCTTCGTGGGGACTGCTAAGGCGCGCGGGGTGGAACTGCGCGTCGAATACTGCTTCCGGAGCTTCGATGAGAGGAAGCGTACGCTTCGTGGTGGCCGCAATTACGATGGGACTGTGGTCCGCGCGGTGCAGTTCCGTGAACCAAGGCACCGGAAGCACGCTGCCGGACGCCGGCCCGGTCGATGCGGGGACCGGCGCAGATGCCGGATCCGGATCGGGCGGCGGCACCGTTGACGCGGGCTCCGGCACGGGGGGCACCGTTGACGCGGGCTCCGGCACGGGCGGCGGTACCGTTGACGCGGGCTTGGGCACGGGCGGTATGGCGGACGCGGGCTCCGGCACAGGCGGCGGCATAGCCGCCGGCTGCGAGGGCGCGATGCCGGATGGGCTCGGAACGGCCGTTACCGGCGGGATCACCCCGAGCGGCGACGACCAGGAGTGCTGGGCCTCGACGTCCGACGACCAGGGCTCCTGCGCTAGCAGGAGCGGCGTGCGTGGACGGCGGCTTTCTTTGGCAGCGACAGGGACCCGGCATCCTCAGGCGGGGGCGGCCATAGCGGTCACCAGCCGACGCCGAGCTTCAGGAAGGGAATGCCGAGCGGGAGCACGCGGTACAGGCTGCCGCACCGGTCGCAGATCAGGTCCGCGAGCGCGATGCCGCCCCAGACGGATTGGCCGAAGAGGCGCACGCCCCAGAGCACGACGCCGATCTTGCGAGCCCGGTGGGAGCCGCCTAGGCGCCATTCACGGCCGTCGCGGTTCTATTGGGACGATGACGTCGCCGCCGCGGCCGCGCACGCTCCGTGGCGGGCGATGACCCGCTCCTTACCCTCGGAGTTGACGACGATCTCGACGGCGCCGGAAAGGACGACGTAGAAATCGTAGCCGGGGTCGCTC
>Ga0209689_1004075_pt1 | contig 10627 bp, 9 predicted proteins | sample GraSoiAngelo_149_FD_187119 | JGI IMG/M metagenome (GOLD analysis project Ga0209689, IMG submission 187119) | Grasslands soil microbial communities from the Angelo Coastal Reserve, California, USA - 14_1009_09_30cm (SPAdes) (version 2) | ecosystem: Environmental > Terrestrial > Soil > Grasslands ...
CGGTGCGGAAATCTGGTCTCTCGCTTTTGACCGGTTGCATCGGACCAGCCAAGCCGGTCGCATTCATTGAAGACGCCGCCGTTCGCCCCGCACAATTGCCAGAATACGTGCGCGGATTGCAATCGATCATGAAACCGCTCGGGCTGGAGGCGAGCTATTACGGGCACGCCGCCAGCGGATTGCTCCATGTTCGACCCGTACTGGATCTGCATAGCGCGGCCGATTTGAAAAAATTCCGGCAAGTCGCTGATCAAACCTCCGCGCTGGTGCGGCAGTTCAAAGGTTCGTTGTCAGCTGAACACGGCGTCGGCATCGCACGCACCGAATACATGCGCGATCAACTCGGGGACGCGCTCCTTGGTGTCTTACGCGAAATCAAATGCACGTTCGACCCTAAAAACATTTTCAACCCAGGGAAAATCTTCGCGGATGACCACCATAAGATTGACAATCATCTGCGCGAGAATTTCACCCGGCCGCTCGAACTTCCATTCCAACCTGTGCTCGCGTTTGCGTTCAAGGACCGCTCGTTCATTGGCAACCTCGAACAATGCAACGGCTGTGGCGGCTGCCTGAAACACACCGGAATCATGTGCCCAACGTTCATGGCTACCGGCGAAGAAGTGATGTCCACGCGCGGCCGCGCAAATATTATCCGCGCCGCGCTCGAGCTACGCGCGAATGGCCACGACCCGCTGAAATCCGAAGAGTTGGACGCCGCGCTTACCAATTGTCTCTCCTGCAAAGGCTGCACACCCGAATGTCCATCAAATGTTAATCTCGCGTTACTGAAAGCCGAGATGCTTTACGCCCGGTGGTGTCGTGATGGCTTGCCGTTGCGCGAGCGACTTTTGAGCAACGTCGATTTGCTCGGAAAAATCGGCTGCGCAATGCCGAAGCTCGCAAATCGCGTTCTCGGTTCCAGGGTAGCACGTGTGGTGATGGAGAAAACCATCGGACTTTCTGCAAGACGCTCATTGCCGCATTACGCAAACCAACGATTCGACAAATGGTTTGGGGAACATGCTGTAGCCGGGGTCGGTGACCCCGGCCGCGTGTCCGCGATCAACGATCGCGGCCACAACAGCGCTCATAGAGTGCCGCTACAGAAACGCGGTCACGTCATTCTATGGGACGACACTTTTGTGCGCTATCACGAACCGCACATCGGCGTCGCTGCAGTGAAAGTATTGGAAGCGCTCGGCTTTGAAGTTGTGTTGGTGAAAAATCGCCGCTGCTGCGGACGACCGGCATTCAGTCAGGGAAATCTCGATGCCGCGGCGAAACTCGGGAAACACAACATCTCTCAACTCTCCACCCTTCGCTCGGCTACGGCTCGGCAAGCAACTCTCCAGCCTCCGGTTGGCTACGGCTCGGCAAGCAACCATCAACTAGCTTCCGCTTCAATCCTTTTCCTTGAGCCGTCGTGCTGGTCGATGTTCGTGGAAGATTATTGCGAGCTAAAGATCGACAACGCGGAAACGATCGCGGCGCGTTGCTTCTTATTCGAAAAATTTGTCGACGATTTCTTGGCTCAAGAACCGGACGCCCTTCGATTCAACAAGCGTTCCGAGACGGTCGCGATTCATCCGCATTGCCACGCCAAATCAATCATGGATCCCGCGTTCATGGGAAGATTGGCGGAACGTTTGCCCGGAAGAAAAGCCAAAGTGCTCGATACTGCCTGCTGCGGAATGGCCGGCGCTTTCGGCGCACTGGCCGAAAAATACGATCTCTCGGTTCAGGTCGCCCAGCGCTTGCTCGACAACATCGATAATCAACCGCCCGGCACCGAAATCATCGCCTCAGGGACAAGTTGCCGGCACCAAATAGCCGACCTTACGAACGCCCGCGCCAAACACATGACCGAATTACTCGCAGACGCCCTGCTGTAGTGGCAACCGTGTCGGCTGCGAATGGTGCAAAGGCGTTTCCGCCATTGACCCACATGCAATAGGAACCTAGCCTCGGGCCATGAATCCAGTAGTTGCATCCGATAAACTGAAACGCGCTGAAGTCTGGGCTGCAGACGATGAGTCCGTTCATTGGGCCGGCGCGTTTGCCGTCTATGGCGGACATGGCACGACCGCGTCTTCCACGATAGTGTATGAAATTGAGCCAGGGAAGCGGCTCGGTTGGCACACCGATGCAACGAAAGAGACGCAGTACATCATCGCCGGCACCGGCGAACTCCACATGGAAGGTGGCTCCGTTCATCGAGTCGGACCAGGCAGCGTTTTTGCGATTCCAACGCCGGTGAAACATGACCTCGTCAATGTCGGCAACGAAACATTGCGCGCAGTCGCCTTCTTCGCGGCAGCGATGTTCACGCAAACCTTCGACAACGTCATGATGCCGCCGAAGAGTCACATCCTCGGGACACCGAATCGGGAAGGTTAACGCCTTAGACGCAAAGCTGCCGGCATCTGTTCGTCTTCCTTCTTCTTAACTCTTCCTTCTTAATTGGCCCCTGAACGCCCCAGATACTTCATCTGCCTCGTGCGAAGTTTGCTTCGTGTATCCGGCCGCTCTTCAATTAATTCATTGGCCAGAACAGTGTGAAACGAAACAACCTCCCAATCCGCGTCCACGCCCACGACAGGGCGATGCCAGACATTCTGCGGGATTGAAATCCAACGTTGTTCCAGCAACGCCTCCGGATTGCTGACTAAAACATTCGATTGCCAATGTCCTGGCCCGCCAGTTTGCAGATCGCCGCTCCCTTCGAACGACATCATGCGTTGATGACTGTTCGGATGGCGCTCCGCGCCGGTGTCCGCCGCGGCGCGCAGGATAAACGCCCAGCCAGACCGAATCTCAGGCGGTAACGCACGACCGAACACGGTTAACGGAATCGGTTCCCACGCCATCAGCGCCTCTTTGTCCCGAGCTAGCTCCGCGCGGACCCGCTCGACAACCGGGCGAATTTGTTCGCGGACATTCTTAGATCGTAAAACCGTGTCGAGCGCCTCAAGGCGCGAGCGCTCCTCGAGTGTCATTTCCACGGGTCCTCCCTTACGCTCTCTTCCTTTCGCTTTCTAATTCTTGATTCCTCCTTCATCCTTCATTCTTTCCTATGAAACTGGCGCTCGTCACATTCTTCTTCACAGTAACCCTCGTCCATGCCGCGGATGTTGCGATTACGCAGGACGAACTGATCCGTCGCACGCAGGAGCTTTACGATGCCATTGTTCCCGGCAATCAAGCGCCATGGAAGAAATACTTCGCGGACGACTGCATCTTCGCTGACGAGAAAGGTCGCATCCTCGACAAACCAAAACTGATCGCCGACATCACCCCGCTGCCGGCCGGGTATTCTGGAACGATTAAAATCGTGAAGGCCCAAAGCCGGATTATCGGCAACACCGCCATACTCAGTTACGACACCGACGAGACCGAGACGATCTTCGGCCAAAACCTGAAAGCGCGTTATCACGTCACTGACACCTGGCTGCAGCGCAACGGCAATTGGCAGATCATCGCCAGCCAGACACATCGCTATTACGAAGATCCAGCGATGGGAAAAGCCGACCCAAAAAAGTTCGCTGACTACATCGGCACGTACGAACTGGCGCCGGGACAAACCAGATCCGTCACTGCTGAAGGCGACAGGTTATTTGTCGAACGGAACGGCAAGAAAGAGCAACTGTTCCCGGAAAGATCAGAGATTTTCTTCCGCAAAGGTGTGGAAGGCAGAATTCTATTTCGTTACGCTGACACCAGCAAAGTCGACGCGTTGATCGATCGTCGTAACAACGAGGACGTCACCTGGCGCAAAGCGAAATAAGCCTTCCGCTTTCCGGTCGATCCTTTTGCAAAGGCAGCCGATTGCGAGCAAGGTCACAACATGGAAGCGGAATCACTGTCTCGCGCTTTTGCGGGGCTTTCTACTCCGCTCATCGCCGATGCGGCTCTTCGCTTAAAGATTCAGCTCCGAGTCAGTCCGCCTGGCATTCGGCCGGTGACCCCCAATCAACGTCTCGCGGGCTCGGCGCTGCCGGTCAGACATTTTGGGAGTGTCGATGTTTTTCTGGAAGCAATGCAGAGCGCGCAACCCGGCCAAGTTCTGGTAATCGATAACGGCGGCCGCCTGGACGAAGGTTGCATCGGCGATTTAACCGCGCTCGAAGCCGAAAACTGCGGTTTGGCTGGAATCATAGTCTGGGGCGCCCATCGCGACACGCCGGAGCTGCGGCAGATTCGTCTGCCGATTTTCAGCTATGGATCGTGGCCTTCCGGCCCGCAACGGCTCGACCCTCGTGATTCCTCGGCGTTGCTATCCGCACGCTTCGGTACCTTCCTGGTCGAAGCCGGCGATGTCGTCTTCGCCGACGACGATGGCTGTTTGTTTGCCGTTGCGGAGGGTGTCGACGAACTGCTTCGCATAGCACACGAAATCTGGCAACGGGAACGGCAGCAGGCGGAGTCGATCAAAAGCGGCCACTCGCTGCGAGCACAGTTGCAGTTTGCGCAGTACCTGGAGAAGCGTGTAGCGGATTCGAGTTATACCTTTCGGGAACACCTGCGAAAAATCAGCGGCGCAATCGAGGAATAGGACAGGCATCGCGATCAGGAATTAAGAAGGCAGAGTTAGCAAACGCCGATCGGCGAGGGGTAGAACCCTTTCTTGCTTCCCTCTTCCTAATTCCTACTTCCGCGTTTCACAGCGAGCTCTAACCTCTTCCGTCGCTAATTCTTACATCTGCATTCCTATTTTCTACTTCTGCCGCCCATAGGCAACTCCTATCGCTACTAGACGCATAAAGTATTTCAATCCGCGGTCCAACTGTGGCCGGTTGACTATATGAAAACTACAATGCCGATAGGACAGCGCATTTCACGCTTCCTTGAGGAACGATATGTGCATAGGACGCGACCTGATTATTTTCCTGAGCTCGCCGTCTTTGGAATCATCCTGATCCTCGCGGTCTGGCCGGTGTTTTTAGTGGCGACGGCGCTGGAGACGATGAGATAGAAGTTACTCATCCGCGTTGCGAGCGCTCGACGAATCCTGGGATGACAAGACACCTGCAGCTTCCTGACGGAATGCCGCCGCCGCTTTGCTCTGAAATCGTAGCGGATTGTAAAGAAGATTCAGTTCTCGCTCTGGAACGGGCGGGGCGAAGGGCAGACTGACGCATCCAGGGGTGGCTTGATGGTTTACCATCAGCTGGGGCACAATTGAGACGCCGATCCCAGCGGCGACCATGTTCGCGATCGTGCCAAGCTGACTCCCAGCTAGCGCGACCTCCGGCCGGAGATGACGGGCCTCAAGCAGGTGATGCACTTGTTGGGACAGGCAATGCATCTCGTGCAGGAGCAGAAACCTTTGCGATTTGAGATCGTCCAATTCCACCAGAGTCTTCTTTGCCAGTGGATGTCGTTCCGGCAGCAGCGCGAGCAATGGTTCGTTGCCCACAGATTCGCGTCGCAGAGTTGGACTTGAATGGCAAGTCGATGCCAGCGCGACATCCAGTTCTCCGGCTTCCACCCGGCGAGTAATGCCCTCAGTTACGTCCTCTACGATTTCGAGCGTCACTTCCGGATAATGTTTTTGGAATTTCCCGACCAAATCCGGCAGAACATATGGAGCGATCGTGGGAATTGCGCCCACCGCCAGCTTGCCGCCGATCTCGCCTTTAAGGTCGCCGACGCATCGGCGCGCATCGTCGATCGAGCTCAAAATTTGCCGGGCGTAATCGATCAAACAACGCCCGGCTTCGGTCAGGACGACTGAACGTGGCAGACGGTCGAACAACGGTTGACCGACCTCTGCTTCCAGCTTTCGAATCTGTTGACTGAGTGAAGGTTGAGCGACGCGGACCTTGGCGGCCGCGCGGGAAAAGCTTCCTTCCTCCGCCACCGCAACGAAGTAACGCAGCTGATGAATCTCCATGGTCTAACGTAAGAAGAATGAAGGAATGATTATGAAAGTGAGAAAGACGAACGAAGAATGAAGAAGCTACTGCTTCCTAATTCTTCCTTCTCACCTCTTACTTCTCACTTGTTTGGCACTAGCACAATTTTCCCAAGCGCTCCCGGCTCCATCACCGCGCGATGCGCCTGCGCCGCTTCTGTCAGCGGAAATTCTTTGCCGATCACCGGACGCAACGTCCCGTTTTCCAGGCCGGCTACGAGCGCGGCGTGAATGCTTGCCAGCTCTTCGGGCGGCGTGTTTGGCAATGCCATTCCGCGAAGATCGACATCGCGTTGCATCGTGTCTCGCGGATCGATCTCCACCCGGCCACGGCTACCGATAATCGCGACGCGCCCGCCCTTGGCGAGAATGGTCAGATCTTTCCCGAGATTTACGTTTGCGAGTAGTTCCACAATCACGTCAATACCGCGCCCTGATGTTGCCTTCATGATCTGCTCGAACTGGTCGGGCGCGCGATGATCGAACACTTCGTGCGCGCCTTGTTCGCGTGCGAGCTTGCGTCCTTCATCGCTGCCCGCCGTGCCGAGCACGCGCAGACCGCGAGCGCGCGCCAGTTGCACCGCCGCCGTGCCGACACCGCCGCTCGCGCCGTGAATCAGCACCGTTTCGCCCGGCTTAGCGTCGGCGCGCTGGAACAACCCGCGATATGCAGTCGCGTACGGCGTGCCCATGGCCGCGCCTTGCGCAAAAGAAACATTCGCCGGCAACGGATGCACCTGCGCTGTCTTACACAACGCAAACTCGGCATACGTACCGCTCAGCGATCCCGCGGTATAAACACGATCGCCCGGTTTAAATTCATTCACATCCGCGCCCACCTGCTCGACCACGCCCGCGCCGTCGTTGCCTGGCGTGTAAGGTAACGCCGGTTTTAGCGCATAAGTTCCCGCACGAATGTAAGTCTCGACTGGGTTAACGCCGATCGCGCGCATCTGAACAACCATTTGACCGGCACCGGGCCGCGGCGTGGGCACCTCTTCCAGCCGAAGAACTTCTGGATCCCCAAATTCCTGCACCCGCATCGCTTTCATGAATCTTGTTTACTTCGCTCTTCGGAATCCGCAATGGAGCGAGCCGGATGAGCGACATGGCCGGAGGGTTGGGATCACGACCTGGGAGGACTGCTTAGCGGTTGAGCGCTGCGGGAGCAGCCGAGATACAATCCGCGATCCGAAATCCGCAATGGAAGCCCTCCTCCATAATTGATCCTTCTGCTTCTTACATCCGGAGTTTTCAGGTGTCCGCTTTTTCCTGTTTTTGTCCTTTCTACTTCTTTGCTCTGTGACAGGTTCACCACCAACGAGGCAGTCATGACTTCGCGTCTTAATTGTTCCCTCTTCTCTCTTACTTTTGTCTCGGTTCTACCGGCGATATTGCTCACGTGGCTGCATGCCGCTGCTGCCGCTGACAAGGCAATTTCCATTCCGGTGCAGATCACCCATGCCCAGAATTTCGATCCATTCCCGTCCCCGGACGGCAAAAAGCTCGTCTTCATCTCATTGATTACCGGTAAGGAACAGTTGTTCACCATGGACGCCGACGGCTCCAATGTAGCCCAGCTTACGCGTGACGATGCCGATCACGAAGATCCCGCATGGTCACCGGATGGGACCAAGATCGCGTTCGTCCTCATCACCAAGGACCATCACAGCATCGCGGTCATGGGAACTGATGGCAGCAACGTGGAAGTGCTTACACCTCGCGAGCAGAATACCATTCATCCAAACTGGTCCGCGGACAGCAAACGCGTCATCTATTGCACGAACGACGACCTGCAGCCGCCAAAGAAAAATTCCGCCGACATCAACGCGGTCGATCTGGTCACGAAGAAAATCACGCGCCTTATCACAGGCGGGATCAATACCTACGGTTCGTGGTCGCCCGATATGAAACATATCGCGTTCCGCAAAATCATTGGCGACGAGAACTCGGAGGTCTTTGTTGCCGAAGGCGACGGCTCAAACCCGCGCAACCTTACGAAAAACCCTTTCTTCGATGGCTGGCCGGCGTGGTCGCCTGATGCCAGGAAGATCGCGTTCGCATCGAACCGCCGTGGCCACGGCTACCAGATATTCGTCATGGATCCGGATGGCGCCAATCCGCGGCTACTTGCGAATACGGAAGGCCGTGGAACAGCGCCGCGATGGTCTCCCGACGGGAAAGTGATCTACTTTACAAACTGCGTTGAGAAAGATTACGGGGCGGACTGCGAGATTTTGATGGCGCGTTTCGAGCCATAAATGCTGTCCGTTTATTGGCACGCCATCGAAGAGGACGGACGCGAACACTAGGACGTGTAACCTTCGAGGCGTGCGTCGTCGTTTCGCAGAAAAATTCGCGATTGAATCTGCCTTGTTGCGCCCTCATCAAATCGGTACTTTTGGAAAGCGCTCGTTCAGGATCCGGTCGAGGCAAAAAAAAGCGCCCCGCATTTCCAGCGGAGCGCTTTTGTGTCGCGCAGAGGATGCGCTATTCAACTTCAATAAACTCCGGATCGCCCGCGCAGATCACGCGCTCCGTGAATACGAAGCCGTCCACGTCAACCGCGACCCAGCAGTTGTCCACGAACACGAAGTACGTGTTCCCGATCATCCGGAAATGGTTCGCCCCGAATCGTTGGACGAAGAACTCTTTCGGATGCCGCCCAAGACTGAACACTTCGCTATGACGCGACCTGAACTCTTCCTTGTTCACCGTCGTCGTCTGATTCGTGTTCCTCACGTTCGTCTGGCTCGTGCTCGAACGTGCTCCAGGTTCATTCCTGTTTACGTCCGGAGCGCGGCCCTTAACGTCCGTCTGTCCACGCACGTTTGTGCCCGTTTCAGGTTTTGCCTGCGGGTTGCTCTGCTCCTGCGCGGGGCGCATCTTCTTCGCTTTCGCCGGCGCTGTCGCCTGCGTTTCCTTCGTCTGCTCCTGCGTCTGTTGTGGCTCCGTCTGGCCTAACGCCATGAGCGGTAACCCCAATATTACTGTTAATGTCAGTATCCTCATTATCCCTCCTTTCTCCTGTAATTCGTATCTCCCAAAACTTTTGGACCCCGCCGATCGCTCAATATCGTGCCGCAGCTGATTGTACGGTTTAGAAGATCAACCCTTGCGAATTAGTTGCCTCCGTGCTCGCGCTGTCGCTCCCGCTTTTTCTCGTTTTGCACAAATGAAAAGAGCCGCATGATGGAACACATCACGCGGCTCTCCAAATGGCTCCGATTACTTACGCTATGCCGAGCGTAGCAAGTGTCGGCTCATCGATTACGGATGTGATCGCTAATCCGTTGTCAGCCTGGAAGGCTGCGATGGCCTCTCGGGTCATCGGCCCGAGGATTCCATCGATCGGTCCGTCGTAGTAACCGGCGCGTTGCAGCTGTTGCTGAACATCGACAATTACCTGATCGGGAGTCAATCCATTGTAGGCGTAGATTGGGCCATCGTACGCATAATACGCGTACGGATCATAACCCCATGCCGGGAACCAGTAACCCGCATTCCAGTAATACCAACCGCCGCTCACAAAGACGATCCGATCACAATGGCTTCTCCACCAATCACGATCGTGCCATTGTCTGTGGTAATTGCGGAAGACCGCATACCGCTGGCCGCGGAAAGCGTCACTGCGGAAGTTATTATTAATTCTCACATTGCCTCGACGATAAAAGTCGAAGTTCCTCGTCTGGTTGTTCGCGAAGTTTCGGTTGCGATTAACTGCTAAGTTATTGCGAGAAGGAAACTGATCCGTGTTGCGATCACGATTAACCTGGACATTGCTCGTCCGGGTGACCGCGAAGTTTCGGTCGCGATTAACCACTAACTTGCTGCGAGCGCGAAACTCGTCCGTGCTGCGATCACGATTAACATCGACATTCCGTGCCCGATTGACCGCCAAGTTTCTGTTGCGATTGACGGCAACGTTACTTCGCGCGCGAACGTCTTGATTCCGTGACAAGTTTGGCTCGCGATACGCGCGCATCCGGGCGTCTCGATTTGCCACCGCGTGTGACGTGGTGCGCGGCGTCACGTACGCCCGCTGCCGATATGGTGCGGTCGAACTGTAACGATGCGCGCCCATCATCGCACCGGTGTTTGCAGGCCTTGCGACCCGAACATTCGATGTTCGCTGTGTCTTCGCTCTATCAGGCCTTCTGTCGTTGATTTGCTGACCCCACGCTGTGAGCGCCAGCGCAAGGCTTCCAATGCATACTGAATACAGAATTCGTTTCATAATTTTCCCTCAATTTTCCATTGCGATCTTAGACAAGATCGAGGAACCAATTATTCAACACCGTTAAGTATCTCTGGTTTCAGGCTTTCTGCCCGTGCCGCCGCCTTTGTCCTTCTTCATTCTTAATTCTAACTTTCCATCCTAGTCCTTCCTCCTTCATACTTCTTCCTTCATACTTTCCTCGGTGCGCACACGACGCGATTTTGATTCCCTCGGCCCCCGCCTCGGTCTCCGCTACCCCGCGGCTTTGCCGTCCATGTCGCTCGTCCCACTCGCTTCATTCTTTTCTTAATGCTGCCCATCTCATGACGAGCCCTAATTCTGTCATTCGCAAGCGCACCCGTCGGGATTTCATTTCCATCGCCGGCAAAAGCCTCGGTCTGGCTGCGCTTTCTTCGGCAACGGTTGCGTCGTTATTGAGAAATATCGAAGCAGCGTCGAAAAATGTCGCCCATCTCACGCCGGAAGAAGCG
>Ga0209689_1004077_pt1 | contig 10624 bp, 8 predicted proteins | sample GraSoiAngelo_149_FD_187119 | JGI IMG/M metagenome (GOLD analysis project Ga0209689, IMG submission 187119) | Grasslands soil microbial communities from the Angelo Coastal Reserve, California, USA - 14_1009_09_30cm (SPAdes) (version 2) | ecosystem: Environmental > Terrestrial > Soil > Grasslands ...
ATGGTCGGCGCCGCCCAGCGGAGAAGCTCAGTCGATCACTTCGGAGGAAGCGCGAAGGCGATGATCGCGTCTCCGACCTTACCGCTGTCGGGATCCACGATGGTGAAGTTGTTCCTGTCGGGCACGTTTCCACCGAAGGCGTAGACGACGAACTCGCGCCCGCCTGCGACGTAGGCGACTGGCGAAGCGGCGGCGCCGCCCACGTTGGGGATGTTGCTGCTGCTCGGATCGAAGGTGAACAGGATCGCTCCGGTAACCGCATGCGCAGCGTGGAACTTCCCGTTGCCCTCGCCGAAGAACACCAGATCCCCGGCGACCGTCAGGCCCGACTTGGCCGGGAGAGGCACTCTGATCTTCCAGACGATCCTGCCTGTCGAGGCACTGGTCGCGCCGAACAGCCCGAAGGGATGCGAACCGGGCACCTTGTTGGTGAATCTCGATCCCAGATGAAGAGCGCCGGTGGGCGTGGGGATCACGTCGGTGTTGTTGGGCTTCGTCTTGAAGGACGTCGGCTCGTAACGGGTGCCGTAGTAGATGAAGTTCGTGCGCGGACTGTAGGCCGCGGGGTTCCATTCGCATCCGCCGTCGTCCCCGGGCACCATGACGAATTCCTGCTCACCAGGCGGCGTGTATTGCGGCGCCGCGGGCAAGCCAGTGTCGTTGGGCTCGACGAACGTTAGAGGAGTGAGCGGCTCGACGGCGGAATACGGCTGCGTCGGCGCGGCATGCTGGAAGGTCGGTCCCTTCGGGACGGGCAGCTCGGTGACCGGGAATATCGGCGTGCCGGTGGCCCGGTCGAGGATGTAGTACTGCCCGTTTTTGCTGCAGTGGCCGAGCGCGTTGGCGCCGAAGAGGAGCGGGGGCTGCGCGCTGTCGTAGTCCCAGATGTCGTGGTGGACCTCCTGGAAGTGCCAGACCGGCTCGCCGTTCTCCAACTTGAGAGCGACGAGCGAGGTGGCGAAGACGTTGTCGCCGACGCGGTGCTGGCCGAGGATGTCCGGAGCGGCGTTGCCGGTGACGAGATAGACCAGCCCCAGTGCCGCATCGATTGCGGCCGGATTCCAGACAGCAGCGCCGCCTCGGAGGTACGAGTCACCCGAGTAGCTGTCCGGATCGGTGGTCGCGAAGTGCCAGATGATAGCCCCGGTACTCGCGTCGAGGGAGAAGACCTGGCCACGGATCTCGAATTCGCCCCCCGAGATGCTGATGATCACGCGCCCGTTGACGAATTGAGGGGCGTTGTTGATGGCGGACTTGTTGTGGAAATCTGCGACCTTCGCCTTCCACACGACCGCGCCGGTGCCAGCGTCCAAGGCCACCACCACGTCGTCCAGGCGGCCGTAGAAGACCTTGCCGTCTCCGTACGCGACGCCCTTGTTGTTGCGGCCGCAGCAGACCGTCATCTCCTCGATCGGAGCCAGTGTGTCGCCCGTTTCGAACGGCTTGTAGGACCAGATCAGGTCGCCCGTCGCTGCATTCAGGGCGAACACGTCGTCGTGCCCGTCGGTGACGAACATCCGGCCGTCAACGACGATAGGCGAGACCTGCAACTCAGCCAGGGGGTCCAGGACGCCCGTGTGAAATACCCAGGCGGGTTTCAGCATCGCGACGTTGCTCGGATTGATCTGGTCGACGTCCTGGAAGCGCGTGTTGGCGAGGTCATTGCCGTAGTGCAGCCAATTCACGTTGGCTGGTGGCGGCTTGGGCTTGGCGAAGAGCTGGGATGGGCCGACCCGAAAAGCAAAGACGCCGAGAATCAGCACGGCCATCCCTACGTAGACGGCATACGTTCTCTTTTTCATGACTAGTTCTCCTCTGCGATCGTCCCCCGGCGGCTGGCCAGGTCCTGGGTCCGCAGCCGGCTACCGGATCTGCTTCTGGAGCCCCTAGGGGCGCCGCTCAGCACAACCGGAGCACGTTGTCAAGGCACGCTCGGCCACGATGGCGCAAGGTTCCAACGCGTCAGAGCCCTTCTTCAGCCGCGGCTCGGGGACGCCATGTGAGGAGGCGGCTCTCCGTGGCGGAGACCACGGCGTCGAGCAGCAGCGCAAATCCCGTGAGCACGAGGATTCCGGCGAAAACGGTGTTGATGTCGAAGGTACCCTCCGCCTGCAGGATGAGATAGCCGACACCGGCGGCGGAGCCGAGGTACTCGCCGACCACGGCGCCGACGAATGCCATGCCGACGGAGGTATGCAGGCTGGAGAACACCCAGCTCGTCGCGGACGGCAGGTACACGTGGCGGAGGAGCTGGCGCCGACTGGCACCGAGCATGCGCACGCTCGAGACGACGACGGGACTTACCTCGCGCACGCCCTGGAAGACGTTGAAGAACACGATGAAGAAGACCAGCGTGATGCCGAGCGCCACCTTCGAGGCGATGCCGAGCCCGAACCACACCGCGAAGATGGGGGCGAGGATCACGCGCGGCATCGCGTTCGCCGCCTTGATGTACGGGTCGAGGAGCGCCGCGGCGAGAGGGTTCAGCCCGAGCCATAGCCCGACGGCCACGCCCAGAAGCGTTCCGATGACGAAGGCGAGCACCGTCTCGATGAGCGTGACGCCGAGGTGCGGATAGATCTTCCCAGAAGAGAACCATTCCCAGACGCGCTGGAGCACGACGAGGGGGCGGCCGAAGAAGAAGCCCGGCAACACGGCGAGCTCCGTCAGCGCGTACCAGAGGAGGAACACCGCGACGAGGAGCAAGGCGCGGTAGGCGTAGAGGACACCTCGCCGCCGCGCCCGGCGCGCGGTCCTATCCGAGACGCTGGCTCGCTGCATAGGCCTTGAGCACCTCCGCTCGCATGGCGCGCCAGATCTCGCCGTGCACTTGCAGGAACCGCGGCGTGAGTCGGATCTCGGCCACATCGCGGGGCCGCGGCAGATCGATGCGGAACTCGCCGATGGGCCGCGTGGCGGGACCGGCGGAGAGCAGGATGACCCTGTCGGAGAGCGAGATCGCCTCCTCCAGGTCGTGCGTGATGAAGATGACCGAGGGGCACTCTGCGGACCACAGCTCTAGGAGCTCGTTCTCCATGAGGTGCCGCGTCTGTACGTCCAGGGCACCGAAAGGCTCGTCCATGAGCAGGATGTGCGGCTCGAGGATGAGGGTCTGCGCGAGCGCGACGCGCTTGCGCATCCCGCCGGAGAGCTGGTGGGGATAGCGGTCGCCGAAGCCACCGAGGCCGACGCGGCGCAGCCACCTCTCGGCGCGCTCGCGCGCCTCCGCCCGCTCCGCCCCGGCGAAGAGCAGCCCCGCCTCGACATTCTCGCGCGCGCTGCGCCAGGGCATGAGCGCATCGGCCTGGAACAGATACCCCGCGCGCCGATTGATCCCGGAGAGCCGCTCCCCGCCGACGAGCACCGCGCCCGAAGAGGGCGGGAGGAGGCCGGCGGCCACGTTCAAGAGCGTCGACTTCCCGCACCCCGTCGGTCCGACGAGCGAGAGGAACTCGCCGGGTTCGACGGCGAAGGTCACGTCCTTCACGGCGCAGTAGCCGGGAGCGCCCGCTTTGCGGCCCGGCCATATGACCGTGACGGCGTCGAGCGCGAGCATCGGCGCGGCATCGACGCGGCGCATGGCTCACTTGTGCCGGCGCAGCGCCGCCTCGACGAAGCGGTTGTCGAACGTCTGCACCAGGTCGATCTTCTTGCCTTTCACGGCGGGCTCGAACGCGTCCAGTATCTTGTAGACATGCTCGGCCGCGGCGAGCGTTATCTTTCCGTCGGTCGAGTACCCCTCCTTGTTCTTCAAGAGCGCCGCCTTGTAGAGCTCCTGGTCGTCGCCGTAGTACTCGGGCGGAACGGTCGCGACCACCTGGTCGGGAGTCGCCTTCTCGAGCCAGAGCAGCGCACGGACCATCGCGCTGGCCAGCGCCGCCGCCGTGTTCGGATTGTCCCGAAGGAACTCGGTGCGCGTGTAGAGGCAGCCGGCCGCATAGGCGCCGCCGTAGACGTCTTTCATCCCCGTGGCAGTGCGGGTGTCAACCACGGGAATGATGTCTCCGCTCTTTTCCAGCCGGGTGATCACCGGGTCGAGGTTCGAGATCGCGTCGATCTGCCCTTTCTGCATGGCGGCGACCGCGCCGGAGGAGGCGCCGACACCGATGATCGAAACGGCGTCCGGCGGAAGGCCGTCGCGCGCCAGGAGGGCGTTGACGAGGATGTTCGTGCTCGACCCGGGCGCGGTCACGCCGATCTTCATGCCTTTGAGGTCCTTCGGCGACTTGTACGAGCCCGCCTTCGCTTTCGACAATCCGAGGACGATGCCCGAGTAGCGGTCCTGCAGGACGAACTCCTGCACGCTGACCCCCTTCGCATGCATGTCGACGACGTGCTCGAACGCGCCGGAGACGATGTCCGCGCTCCCGCCTACCATCGCCTGGAGCGCCTTGGCGCCTCCGGGGAAGTCGGCGATCTCGACAGCGAGGCCTTCGTCCTTGAAGTATCCGAGGCGGTCCGCCAGCGTGAGCGGCAGATAATAGAAGAGGGTCCGCCCTCCGACGGCGATGGTGACCTTGGAGCGCTCGAGCTTGTCCGCTGTGCGCGCGGGCAGTGGAGTGGCCGCCAGCAGCAGCGCGGCCGCGCTGGCGTTCAGGAGTTTCATGGGCACCTCGACGCCGGAGCCGTGTGCGCGGGCTTTACTCCGGCGCGCGCGAGGGAGCAAATCGGCTGGTCCACCCCGGTCCGCTTGGATCTGCTACGCTCGCCGCGGTGTCATGGATTTCGATCACAAGATCATCGACGCAATCCCGGCGCTTGCGTGGTGCGCACAGCCCGGCGGCGCGAAGGAATTCCTGAACCGGCAGTGGCGAGGCTATACGGGTCTCTCCGTAGAGGAAGGCCTCGGGTGGGGTTGGAAGACCGCGATCCACGCTGACGATCTCGGCAGATTGACGGGGAACTGGGAGACACTCCTTGCCAAGGGCGAGCCCGGCGAGGCCGAGGCTCGGTTACGGCGCTCCGACGGCGTCTATCGCTGGTTCTTGTTCCGGGTCGAACCGCTTCGCGACGAAACCGGCCGGGTCGTCAAGTGGTACGGGACGGCGACCGACATCGAAGATCGAAAACGAGCCGAGTCGCTTTGCGCCGCCGAGAAGCGGACGCTGGAGATGATCGCCGACGGCGCAGGCCTGAAGGACACACTGGACGAGGTGTGCCGTTCCATCGAGGTCCAGGCGCCCACGACCATTACAACCATCCTGTTGATGGATCCGAATGGGAAGCAGCTCTGGCATGCCGCCGGCCCCCGCGTGCCACGCGGTTGGCTGCCGGCAATCAGTCCACGCCCGATTGGTCCGCGCGACGGTTGCTGCGGCGCCGCCGCGTTCTTCAGACGGCGGGTCATCGTCGCCAACGTTGCCACCGATCCGGTCTGGTCCGATGCGAACAGAGAGCTTGCCCTCGAAAATGGAATACTCGCGGCGTGGTCCCAGCCGATTCTGACGAAGGATGGCGAGGTGCTCGGCACCTTCGCTCTCTACGCCAGCGAGCCGCGGACCCCGACCGATGCAGAGCTCGAGCTGATCGAAGGCGCGGGGCAAATCGCCCTGATCGCGATTGAACGTCAGCGATCTCAGGAAGCCTTGAGAAGATCGGAAGCGGAGCTGCGCCGGATCCCGGACGTCATACCGCAAGCCATCAACGTGCTCACCGCCGATGGACGGACGCTCTACGCCAATCGAGTGGCGCTCGAATATACCGGCCTCGGCCTCGAGGACGTCGCCTCTGCCGACTTTCGCCAGAGAGTCTTCCACCCCGATGACCTGGAGCGGGTCGGCGCCGAACGCCAGCTGGCACTGTCGAGGGAAGTCCCCTTCGAGCTCGAGATGCGAGCACGCCGCCGCGATGGCAACTATCGTTGGTTCCTCATCCGCTACAATCCTTTCCGGGACGATCAGGGCCGCGTCATTCGCTGGTACGCCACCGGGACCGACATCCACGAGCGCAAGCAGGCGGAAGAGCGGATTCAAAAGGAGAACCTGGCCCTCCGCGAGGAGATCGACCGGTCATCGATGTTCGAGGAGATCGTCGGGTCGTCCGACGCTCTGCGGAAGGTGCTGTCGCAGATTGCGAAGGTGGCGCCGACCGATTCCACGGTCCTGATCTCCGGCGAGACCGGCACCGGGAAGGAGCTGGTCGCTCGTGCCATCCATGCCAAATCGAAACAGGCGGGGCGAGCTTTCATCCGCGTGCATTGCGCTGCGATCCCGCAGGCGCTGATCGCTTCCGAATTGTTCGGACACGAGAAAGGCGCCTTCACCGGGGCGCTCCAGAAGCGGATTGGACGGTTCGAAGCAGCGGACGGTGGCACGCTGTTCCTCGACGAAGTGGGCGAATTGCCCCCCGAGACACAGATCGCGCTGTTGCGCGTCCTTCAGGAGCGGGAGTTTGAAAGAGTGGGGAGCAGCCAGCCGATCCGTGTCGATGTGCGTCTGCTGGCGGCCACCAACCGCGACCTGAAGGCTGCAGTGGCGAGCGGCAGGTTCCGCGAGGATCTCTTCTACAGGCTGAATGTGTTCCCCATCGCCGTTCCGTCATTGCGCGAACGAGCCGATGACATTCCCCTGCTGGTGGAATACTTGGTGGAGCGCTCCGCAAAGAGTGCGGGGAAGAAGATCAAGCGCATCGAGCAAACGACGCTCGATCTGTTCAAGGCCTACAGCTGGCCGGGCAATATTCGCGAGCTGCAGAATGTCGTCGAGCGGGCCGTCATCCTCTGTGACGGCGATACGCTCTCCATCGACGAGACCTGGTTCAGGCATGAGCCAACGCGGCCGCCGTCCGCCGCGGAGTCCTTGAACGGAAGCCTCGCTGACCGGGAACGAGAGATGATCGAAGTGGCGCTGAGGGAGTCGAAAGGTCGCATCGCCGGCCCATTCGGTGCCGCGGCGAAACTCGGGATTCCCAGGCAGACCTTGGATTCCAAGATTGCGGCCCTCGGAATCGATAAGTCCCAATTCAAGACGTAGCCGGAATCTCAGTCTCCCGGGCATGGCATGCCGGCGCTGACCCAGGCTTCCAACACGTCCACGAATTTCTCGTGCGAGAGCGGCGGGGTCGTGCGGTCGGCGCCGGGGCTCCAAGCCCAGAGGACGAGCGGATCCGCCTTCATGTGCTCGATGACGTCCTCTCCCGTGCGGCGGCCCCCGTTCCGTGCCGGGTCCTTCATCTGCTGGCAGATCTGCTGCTTGGTCCGGCCTTCCCACAACATGGAGAGGGGTGCCAGTCCCCAGGTCGCTACGCCTGGCACGAAGCCGTCCGCGGTATTCGTCGCCTGGTGGCACGTCTGGCACGGCTGTGTGGGCGCGCCGTGGCCGTCCTTTCCGCGGACGACCAGCGGTCGATGAAGGATCTTGGCGTCGGTCTGCCTGGGAGATTCGTCCTGATGGCAATTGATGCATCTCGGATGCATGACGACGGTCGCGATCGGGTCGAACAGCGCGGGATCGGCCGCCTGAGCGGCTTCGACACGGCTGCAGGCGGCGATCGGGAGGACTACTACGATGAGCGGCGCGAAGGCACGCATGAGTCGTTACTCCTCAAGCCGATCGGAGTTGGCGCTCGAGCGGCAGCGTCCGGATTCGCTTGCCTGTCGCGGCGAAGACTGCGTTGGCCACCGCGGGTGCCGTGACCGCCGTGCCCGGCTCACCGATCCCCCCGGGGGCCTCGCCGTTGCGTACGAGATGCACTTCGATCGCCGGTGTCTCGTTGATCCGCAGCACGCGAACGTTGTTGAAGTTCGACTGCTCCACCCGGCCGTTCTTGAGCGTCACCTCACCGTACAAGGCGCCGCTGACTCCGAAGACGATGCCGCCCTCGATCTGCGCTTTCACGGTGTCCGGGTTCACGACGGTGCCGCAGTCCACCGCGCAGACGATCCGGTGCACGCGCACCTCGCCCGACTTCGACACCGCCACCTCGGCGACCTGGGCCAGATAGCTGCCCCAACCGCTGTAGAGGAGCGAGACACCGCGGCCACGGCCGGCAGGCAGCGGCTGGCCCCAACCGGCCGCCTTCGCCGCGACATCCAGAACTGTCCTGGCCCGAGGCGATTTGCCGAGGAGAGCGCGACGATAAGCGACGGGATCCTCCTTCGCCGCCGCGGCGAGCTCGTCGATGAAACTCTCGATCACGAAGGTGTTGTGCGTGACTCCGACGCCGCGCCAGAAGCCGGTGCTCACTACCGGCTCCTCGTGGCGCACGTACTCGACCTGGATCGCGGGGATGTCGTAGAGCAGCTGCACCGCACCGTCCAACGCATCGGGGTCGATCCCGTTCTGGAACGCGGGTGGCGCCCAGCGCGCGATGATCGAAGGGCCGACGATCCGGTGCGTCCACGCGATCGGCTGCCCGCGCGCGTCCAGTCCCGCCGCGATGCGGTCGTAGTAGTACGGGCGATACACGTCGTGCTGGATGTCCTCCTCGCGGGTCCAGATTACCTTCACGGGCCCCTCGACCTGCTTGGCGATGCGCACGGCCTGCGTGACGTAGTCGAACTCGAGTCGCCGGCCGAATCCGCCGCCCAGGAGGTGGTTGTGCACGACGACCTTCTCGAGTGGCAGGCCGGTGACTTTGGCGGCCGTCGCCTGAGCGCGAGTCAGGACTTGCGAGCCGGTCCACACCTCGCACCGGTCCGGCCGGACGTGCACTGTGCAGTTCATCGGCTCCATCGTCGCGTGCGCGAGAAAGGGGACCTGGTAGACCGCTTCTTTCGTCCCCGCCGCACTCGCGATCGCCGTAGCGGCATCGCCCTCCTTCCGCGCGACCACACCCGGCGTCTCCGCGGCCGCCGCGAGCCCCTGGACGACGTCAGCGGTGCTGACCGTCGCGTTCGGCCCGTCATCCCAGCGGATGGCGAGCGCCGCCAGTCCTTGTTTCGCTGCCCACATATTGTCGGCCACGACGGCGACCGCATCGTCCAGGCGGACGATCTGGTGCACGCCCTTGATGGCCTTCGCCTTGCTCTCGTCGACGCTGGCCAACTTGCCACCGAGCACGGGACTCGCGGCGACGGTGGCGATCTTCATCCCGGGCAGGCGCACGTCGATGCTGTACTGCGCAGTGCCCTTTACTTTTGCTGGAGTATCGAGCCGCTTGGCAGGCGTGCCGATCAGCGTGAAGTCCTTCGGATCCTTGAGCGAGACTTGCGTGGGCACCGGCAGCTTTGCGGCCCGGTCGACGAGCGCGCCATACGCGAGCGCACGACTGGTGGGCGTGTGGGTCACGACGCCCCTGTGCGCCCGGCACGACGCCGCATCGACGTTCCAGGTCTGCGCTGCCGCGGCGACGAGCATGCTGCGCGCGGCCGCGCCTGCCCGCCGCATCGGCTCGTACAGTTCCTTCACGGACGTCGAGGCTCCGGTCATCTGAAAGCCGACGAGCGGATTGGCATACAGCTTGTCGTCGGGTGGCGCGTGCTCGACCTGGACCTGGTCGAGCCCTACTTCGAGCTCCTCCGCCAGGAGCATGGGCATCGACGTGTACGTGCCCTGGCCCATCTCAACCTGCCCGATGACCATCGTCACGCGGCCGTCCCGGCCGATACGGATGAACGCGTTCGGCGCGAATGCCGAAGGTGTCGCTTGGGCGGCCGCCGCGATGATTCGCGGCCGCGCGTCGACACGCCACCCCAAGAGCAATCCGCCGCCGGCGGCAGCACCCGCAAACAGCAGCTCCCGACGGGACACGCGTTCCATGGTCAGCCCCCCCTCTCGGCGGTGGAGTGTGTCTGCGCCGCACGCTTGATGGCCTCGCGGATGCGTGGATAGGTGCCGCAGCGGCAAATGTTCCCCGACATCGCCTGGTCGATATCGGTGTCCGTCGGCGCCGGTATCTTCGCGAGCAACGCGGCGGCGGCCATGATCTGGCCGGACTGGCAGTAGCCGCACTGGACGACCTCGAGATCGAGCCAAGCCTGCTGGACCTTCTTGCCGGCCGGGGTGGCCCCGATCGCCTCGATGGTAGTGATCGCATGGCCGACGGCGGCGCCCACCGGCATCACGCATGCCCGCCTCGGGATCCCATCCAGGTGCACGGTGCAGGCGCCGCAGAGTGCGACGCCGCAACCGAACTTGGTGCCGTTCATGCCGAGCAGGTCGCGCAAGACCCAGAGCAGGGGCATGTCGGGTGAGGCATCGACCGTGTGCGACTTGCCGTTGATTCTCAGTTTGACCATGGCCTGCCTCCGCCTGCAATTCGTGTGTCAGCGCGCGAAGAAGACCAGGACGGGAGCGGGTCGGGTCGAACGCATCCGAAAACTCAGCATTCTCTTCTGACCAATCAGAATTTTCTGATGGTCCGTCGTTGCTCCGAGTCACGAACTCTCTGGCGCTTTCCTTGCGACCGAGCCGGACGAGAGGCTTCGGATGTTGAAGCTCGAGCGGAGATCGGATGGGGAACGAACCAACATCCGCCTGATCGGGCGCGTGCGGTCGGAGCATCTCAGCGAGATCATGAACCAGATGGGGATGCGCGGCCCCAAGGTCACCTTGGATTTGGAGGACGTGACCATCGTAGACCTGGATGTGGTCCGCTTCCTGGGCACGTGCGAGAAGGAAGGAACCCAACTGCTTCATTGCCCGCCCTTCGTCCGAGAATGGATCTCGCGCGAAGGCGAACGAAC
>Ga0209689_1004080_pt1 | contig 10617 bp, 9 predicted proteins | sample GraSoiAngelo_149_FD_187119 | JGI IMG/M metagenome (GOLD analysis project Ga0209689, IMG submission 187119) | Grasslands soil microbial communities from the Angelo Coastal Reserve, California, USA - 14_1009_09_30cm (SPAdes) (version 2) | ecosystem: Environmental > Terrestrial > Soil > Grasslands ...
GCCACTGCTTCGGCGGCGTGATCGCCACCCTGTGGGCCGCCACCGTCGCCGCCGTCTATTTTCTCGGTCGCCGCGAGGGCCAAATTGACAGCACCACTCTTCTCCTCGGCGGTGTCATCACCGCCTCTTTCATTTCCGCCATCATCATGTTCCTCATGAGCACTCTCACGGGAAATCTCCGTGGTCTCTCCTTCTGGCTGATGGGCGATCTGTCTACTCCTCTGCAGAAGAGCGTCTATTGGTTTCTTGGCATCGGGTTCATCGCTGCCTCTGGTGCGATTTACACCACCGCTTCCGATTTGAACTTGCTTCTCGCCGGAGAAAAAGAAGCCATGCACCTTGGCGTGGACGTTCCGCGCATTCGTCTGGTCGTTTACATTGCGGCGTCTTTGTTAACCGGGTTGGCCGTCTCCGTCAGCGGCGCCATCGGTTACGTTGGTCTGATCGTTCCGCATGTGATGCGCCTCATCTTCGGGTCAGACCATCGCACTCTGTTGCCGACAGCCGCGATCGGCGGCGCCATTGCTGTTGTTTTCGCGGACACTCTGGCGCGCACTGTGGTTGCACCCAACGAACTCGCCGTCGGCGCCGTGACCGCCGTGGTCGGCGCTCCGCTCTTCATCTACCTCCTTCGTAGGCGGCTCGCATGAGCCCTGGTTCCTCTCACGCGCGGCATCTTGCCGAAGCTGGCCGCCTGGCCAACGAAATACGCCTGAGTGTCGAGCAAGTCAGCTATGCCTATTCCGCGAATCCCGCGCAAGCTCCGCTCTTCACGCTGGAGGCAACCAGCTTTCAGGCCCGACCCGGCGAAATAGTGGCCATTCTTGGCCCCAATGCCAGCGGCAAGTCCACATTGCTGAAATTAGTCTCCGGTGAACTTGCGCCTCTCTCCGGGCGCATTTTGCTCAACGGCTTCGTCACTCACTCGCTTACTCCTCGCACCCGCGCGCAGCGCATCGCCGTCGTCCAGCAAGAGAGCCGTTTGCTTTTTCCCGCCCGCGCCTGGGAATTTGTCCTTCAGGGCCGGCATGCTCATGGCCGCTCGCTGCGTTTTGAATCCGAAGACGACGTCATCATCGCCAAGAATGCTCTCGCCCAGGTGGGGGCCACCGATCTCAGCGATCGCTGGATGGACCAGATTTCCGGCGGCGAAAAGCAGCGTGTCATTCTCGCCCGCGCCCTAGCCCAGCAGCCTCTGCTGCTGCTGCTTGATGAACCCACTCTCCATCTCGATATCGCCGCGCAGATCGGTTTGCTCGATGCTCTCCGCCGTCTCGCCGCTGCAAATCGTTACACCGTCATCGTCGTCACGCACGAGCTGAATCTCGCCGCCGAATATGCTGATCAAGTCGTCTTGATGCAGCGCGGCCGTTGCTTGCGTGTCGGTCCGCCCATAAACATTTATCAGCGCGAATTGCTCGAACAGGTTTTCCAGACGCCGCTTACCGTGGAGCTTGGCTCCTCCGGCCGGCCGCGCGTCACCGTTCTAGCTGGAACGTAGTGTAGGGGCGAACTTTAGTTCGCCCTTCTTCTCGTTAACCCCGACCCTGCGGCCCCGTGCTGCAGACCACAATAACCGCGAACTTCGTGCTCGGGAAGACGGGCAACCGCATCAGCGGTTGCACTTGAATTGTTGATTTCGCGAATGTTGTCTTAGCGAAATCTGATCGCCAATTCAAGAAAAGCCGTCGCCGCCGCGCGACTGTAGGGCGGATTCAGTGTATGCGTGGGCCACTGCGGCCAGTCGCTCCATCGCTGGGCGACTCCGCGGGAAGGTCCCGCAACGGTCCTGATTCGAAAGGGCCGGAGCTACCGCCAAGCCAGGAGACCGGCGAAGTTCGCAGCCGTACGATTCCTTTTGATCGCACTGGTCAACCTTCAACTCCCGCGCGAGAGGGAGCGGAGGATCAAATGAATATGACTCTTCTTCGAACTGCCTTTCTTCTCTTCGCAGTTTCTGTACTCAGCTTTTCCTTGCAAGCGCAAAGCAATTCCACGGATGCCCATCTGTCCGGCCGCGTTACCGACGCTTCCGGCTACACCATCGCGGGCGTAAAAATCACGGCTCAACCTGAAAACGCTGCAGTACCCACGGCTTCAACTTCCACGGCCGCAGACGGTGCCTACACTGTAGTTTTGGCTTTTGGCCCCTACCGGATTCGTTTCGAACGTACCTCTTTCGTCCCTCGCGAATTTTCTCTTTTGCTGTCCGCTTCAGACTCTCGCACTCTCGACGTCAAGCTCGAAATCGCGCAAGTCTCCGAAAATGTCGTGGTCACCGCCAACTCCCAGCCTCTCGAAATCAGCCAGACGCCCGCTCCGGTCGATGTCCTCATGCCAGACGAAATCCGCCAGCGCCAGCTCGTCTCGCTAGCGGATGCTCTCGGCACTCTTCCGGGCGCCGCCATCGCTCGCACCGGCCGCGAAGGAGGTCTCACCACTTTCTTCCTCGATGGTGGCAACTCCAATTTCACCAAGTTTTTCGTTGACGGCACGCCTCTCAACGAGCCGGGCGGCTTTCTCAATCTTTCCAGCCAAACCTTTGACAACATTGACAAGCTCGAAGTCGTTCACGGCGCCGAAAGCGCTCTCTACGGCACCGATGCGGTCTCCGGCGTTGTTCAACTCTTCAGCCATCGAGGCGCCACGCGCATTCCCGAACTCCATCTTTTCGCCGAAGGCGGTAGCTATTCCTCCGCTCGCGGCGGCGCTTTGGTAGCTGGCCTCCTCGGCGCGTTCGATTATTCACTCGCGGGCTCCTATTTCCAGACCGACGGCCAGGGAAGTAACGACGCATTCCTTAATCGCAATTTCTCTGGCAACTTCGGTTACAGTTTCAGCGACGCGAACCATTTGCGCCTCACCGTCCGCAGCAACTCCAGTTTCGCCGGTCTTCCCGGACCCATCCTCTTCCTCCCGCCCAGCCTCTCTCAATTCGAACGCCTCAAACTCCTCCTCTTTCATTTCAGCTGGGATTTCCGCGCGGGCCCGCATTGGATCCATCGCCTCAGCGGCCATGAAAACCGCACGCTGGATACCAACGCCAATCCTCCAGCCTTCACTTTCGTCGACCAATTCAATCGCGCCGGTCTTCAAGAGCAATCCACCTATACGTTCCGCACCGGCGCTGTCGCCGCCGGCTACGAATACGAAGTTGAGAATGCCTATCCGAGCCTAATCGCCGGTTTCCATGCGCGTCGCAACAATCAAGCAGGTTTTCTCGATGCCCGCTGGCAGCCTCTTGCCCGCCTCACCCTGAGTGCCGGTGCGCGTGCCGAGGCCAACACGACGTTTGGCACTCGCGTTGTTCCACGCGCTGGCGCCGTTTACGCTCTCCACGACGGCCGCGGCTTCTGGGGCGACACTCGCGCGCGCTTCTCCTACGGCCAGGGCTTCAAGGAGCCTGCTCTTGAGCAATCCTTCGGCAGCGACCCTTGCTTCCCCGGCAATTCTTCACTTCGCCCCGAGCGCAGCCAGACCTATGACGCTGGTCTCGATCAGTTTCTTGCCGGTCAGCGCCTGCGTCTCTCCGCCACTTACTTCAACAATCGTTTCCGCGACATTGTCAGCTTTACTTTCGATCCCACAACCACTACCGCCTGCCCGCAAGGCACCGGCACGTACTTCAATACGGATCTCGCTCGCGCCCGCGGCGTCAATCTCTCGGGCCAATTGCGCCTTCGGCACTGGCTCAGCCTTGACGGCAACTACTCGCATGACGACACGCGCGTCCTGAAATCTCCCAACGCCTTCGATCCCGTCCAGATGCCAGGCAATCACCTTCTTCGTCGTCCGGTCAACTCCGGCAGCCTCATCCTCAATACTTTCTATCGTCATTGGAATTTGAATCTCACTGGCTATTTCTCAGGCATCCGCACCGACAGCGATTTTCTCGGCTTCGGTTTGACTCACAATCCCGGCTACGCGCGCTTCGATCTTGCCACTAGCTATCTCATCGCTCGTGGCATTTCCTTCACTGGCCGTGTCACCAACCTTTTCGACAAGCAATACCAGGACGCCCTCGGCTTCCCTGCGCTCGGCCGCGATTTCCGTCTCGGCCTCAACTACCGTTTCACTGGACGAAACTGATGACTTCACCCGAACCCATCCTCTTCTGTTGGAGCGGCGGCAAAGACAGCGCCATGGCGCTGCACACGCTATTCCAACAGAAGACTTTCCAGGTCGTCGCGTTGCTCACGACCGTCACGGAAACCTACGACCGCATCGCCATGCACGGCGTCCGCCGCGAACTTCTCAAGCGCCAGGCCGAATCCATCGGCCTTCCCCTTCATGAAGTTTTCATCCCGCCGCAATGCGTCAATCCCGTCTACGAAGCGCGCATGGAAGAAGCCCTGCGCATTCACCTCGCTCAGGGCGTCCGCAAAGTCGCCTTTGGCGACATCTTCCTCGAAGATCTCCGCGCCTATCGGGAGAAGAATCTTGCCCGCATCGGCATGACAGCGCTCTTCCCCATTTGGAAGCGCGACACCCGCGAGTTGATCGAGCACTTCCACCGGCATCATTTCCGCGCCATCGCCGCATGCGTCGACGCCAAAGTTCTCGACGCCAGCTTTGCTGGCCGCGAACTCGATGAATCCTTGTTCCGCGATCTTCCGTCCCACGTCGACCCCTGCGGCGAAAACGGCGAATTCCACACCTTTGTTTTCGATGGTCCCATCTTTCAAACTCCGATTCCTATTCGAACGGGAGAAGTCGTCAACCGCGATGGCTTTGTCTTTTGCGATTTGTTGCCGGCCGATTTGGACATGTGCCCGGCCATTCCGTCATTTCGAGCGAAGCGAGAAATCTCTCTTCGATGGTTGCTTCAACGCCCTCAGATGATTCAGCAAGGAGGAATCTCAATGAACGAAAACGCCATTAACACTCCGCGCCTGCTCTATCGCACTCTGTTCGCGGTCGCCCTGATTATGCTCGCCGCCAGCTTGCGCATTGCTCCGCATCCTTGGAACTTCACTCCCCTTGGCGCCATGGCGCTCTTCTCTGGCGCGCTGCTGAAGGACCGCCGCCTTGCTTTCACATTCCCGCTCGTTGCGCTTTTTGTTGGCGACGTTTTCATCGGCTTCCACAAACTACTCCCCATCGTCTACGCCAGCTTCCTGATCAACGTCGCCATTGGCCTTTGGCTCCGGGACCGCCGCAGCATCGCCCGCATCTCTCTCGCCACGTTCCTCGGCGCCATCCAATTCTTCCTCGTCACCAACTTTGCCGTTTGGTGGCTCCTGAACTCCTATCCAAAAACCGCCTCCGGCCTCGCCGCCTGCTACCTTGCGGGTATTCCCTTTTTCTGGAACACCCTGGCCGGCGACGCCTTCTATGCCGTTCTTCTCTTCGGCGCCTACGCCCTAGCCGAGCGCTTCGTCCCTGCGCTGCGCCCGTTCGCCCAGCGCGCGTCCGCCTGATTGTAGTGGCGGGTCTTTCAGACCCGTGCTTTTCGCCATTGCCCCCGAAGCTGCAGGGACGGCCTGGAGTTTACCCCGACCCAGTCGGGGAGGCCGTCCGCTCTCTGTCCGGCCAGCCACAGCATCTGCTCTGCTATAATCTTTGTCTCTTATGGCGAAATCCGCTCCAGAGGCCGCCTCCATCGCTCCCGACGTGCTCGCGAAATACGAGCCCGTCATCGGCTTGGAAGTCCACGTCCAGCTCCTCACGCGCACAAAAATCTTCTGCGGCTGTTCCACGCGTTTCGGCGATCCCCCAAACACCGACGTCTGCCCCGTCTGCCTCGGCCTCCCCGGCACTCTCCCCGTGCTCAACAAGCGTGCCGTCGAAATGGCCATGCGCGCCGCGCTCGCCTTGAATTGCACCGTTCACGACCATTCCCGCTTCGCTCGCAAAAACTATTTCTACCCGGACCTCCCCAAGGGCTATCAAATTTCCCAGTACGAATTGCCGCTCGCCACCGGCGGCTGGCTCGAAATCGAAGTCGGCGGAGAAAAAAAACGCATCGGCATCACGCGGCTCCATCTCGAAGAAGACGCCGCCAAGAATCTCCACGAAGGCTTCTCGCAATCTGCCACCAAGGCTTACATTGACTACAACCGGTGCGGCACACCGCTCAGCGAAATCGTCTCCCAGCCGGATATGCGTACGCCCGAGGAGGCTTACGCTTACCTCACTACGCTCCGCCAGATCATGCTCTACACCGGCGTCAGCGATTGCAATATGGAGGAAGGCTCGCTCCGTTGTGACGCCAACGTTAGCGTTCGTCCGCGCGGCTCAAAGGAATTCGGCACAAAGGTCGAAGTAAAAAATCTGAATTCTTTTCGCTTTCTCCAAAAAGCTCTGGAATACGAAATGGAGCGCCACATCGGCGTCCTGGAATCCGGCGGCCGCCTCTTTCAGGAGACACGCCTCTGGAATCAAGCCGAAGGCCATACCGTCTCCATGCGTTCCAAGGAAAAGGCCCACGACTACCGCTATTTCCCGGAGCCCGATCTTCTCCCCGTCCACATCAGTTCCGCCTGGCGCGAAGAAGTCCGCCGCGCGCTTCCCGAGCTCCCTGAAGCCAAGCGCGCCCGCTTCGTCACCGCCTACGGCATCACGCCCTATGACGCCGAAGTTCTCACCAGCACGCAATCCCTTGCCGATTATTTCGAAGCCGTCGTCAAAGCTGGCGCTCCCGGCAAAGCTGCCGCCAACTGGATGCAAACCGAACTTCTTCGCGGCCTGAAAGATTCCGGCAAGGAAATCACCGCGAGCCCTGTCTCGCCGGTCGCTCTCGGCGAACTAGTGAAGCTTGTTGAATCTGGCAAAATAACCGGCGCCGTCGCCAAGAAAGTTTTCGCCACCATGTTCGAATCCGGCCGCAGTGCCGCCGAAATCGTCGCTGCCGAAGGGCTTGGCGCCCAAGTCAGCGATGTCGCCATCGAACAAGCGGCCCGTGAAGTCATCGCCAAAAATCCGGCCAACGTCGCCAAGTTCAAATCCGGAAACGAAGGCGTCTTCAAATTTTTCGTCGGCCAGGTCATGAAGGCAACGCGCGGCCAAGCCAACCCGCAGGCCGTCAACGACATCCTCCGCAAGTTACTTGCGTAAGCGAAATGAAATTTGTCGCTGTTTTTTTTCGTAGCAGATGAGGAACGTCTGTAGGGCGATCTTCCGAGGCCATTCGCTCCGATTCCTGTTATGCTTCCAACAACTGACGTGAGGAACTTTCCATGCTCAAAGTAGGCGCCAATGCCCCCGCCTTCCGCCTGCAATCCGACGAAGGCAAAGAAATCGCGCTCAAGGACTTCGCTGGCCAGCGCGTTCTCGTCTTTTTCTTGCCCAAGGCCAGCACTCCCGGTTGAACCATCGAAGCGTCCGAGTTTCGTGACGCAAAGAGGCAATTCGACAGGCTGGGCACGGCCATCCTCGGCATGAGCGCCGATCCCGTCAAGGCGCTTGCTTCGTTCAAGGAGAAGTACAGACTCAATTTCCCCTTGCTCAGCGATCCCACTCACAAAACCATTCAGAAATTCGGCGTCTGGCAGAAAAAAAAGTTCATGGGCCGCACCTTCATGGGCATCATCCGCAGCTCTTTCCTCATCGGCAAAACCGGAAAAATCGAAGAACTCTGGCCCATCGTTAGAGCCAAAGGCCACGCCTCCGAAGTCCTCAAAGTCATCTCGAAAAAACAGCCCGCCGCGCGGGTCGCTACTGCGTAGGTTCTTTATTCCTTGAAGAGTTCTTCCTCCCAGTCAATCCGTCAGGGATGCGCCCGGTTCATATCCCGCCTGCTGCCCCCTATCGTCATATATGGCATCAGGGAGGGTTACGATCACCCCTATCAACCAAACCAGGAGGGTCTCGATCATCCTCACAACCAAGGGGATGGAAGACGCTGCTATCAGGAAGTTGTTGGGAGGTTTCTCGCTCGACTCAGGCCATTGGTGACGACAGGCATCGCATTCCCAAAGACTGCGATGCAGCGGTCGAGGCCCGCCAAGAGGGCCCTGGTGTAGTCCACCGGTTTGTTCAATCCCCGAAAGGAAACGTTAAAAGACTGGCAAATGGGACAGCGCGGCTGCTGATACTCGCCAACTCCTTCTACGTCGAACTTCTCAGGAGCGCCTTACTCCAGCAAGCTTGAAGCCTCGTCGGCATCTGCCTTTCTCACGCAAAGTTTGATGCGGCCAAGAAAATTGCACCAGAACCAGTCCATCCGAATGGCGTTCTCATCTGCGAGGTAGAACTGAACCGAAAGCCTTACTCGGGTCGTGGATTGCTTTCGCGGATAGGCGAGACGATGCTCCACGCCCTGCCTATCCGCTGAAGATGGGCGTCAGTTGATCGTCACGGACGCCCGCGTGGTGAACGCCAGCTTCGTTTCCGCCGGAAATTCGATATCTTTCTTCCCTGTCGCCGCCGCGCCTGCCGTTCCGGCTCCCGCGCCAGCCGCAGCACCGATCGCCGCGCCCTTGCCGCCGCCTGCCAGCGCTCCAATCACAGCGCCGCCCGCCGCGCCGCCGCCGATGAACCCGGCGTCTCGTTTGCCCTTGCCGCCCAGCGTTCTTCCGGCGGAACTCGTTGCAATCGTGTATGTCTTGCCACCCACGGTCACGGTGCGAAGCCGCAGCCATAGTTTAGCGGGCGTGGACAGCCGCCCCGAAGTCTGCACGCCGCTCACCGTCATTTTGACGGCCGAGCCTTTGGGAATCACCACTTTGCCCCCCGATATCACATCGTGCGCGACCGAACCAGTGACCGACTGCCCGGCCTTGGCGGTCTTGGAGCTCACGGGCTGATCGGTCACTACCGTGATCTTTGTTCCCTCTGGAACCGTGCCGCTGGCCTGGGCCAGCGCAGGCAATACCAACGCCAGAAAGATCGAAGCGAATCGAATCCGGGATTTCATCTCCGTCACCTCAAGAAGGAATTTGGACCTCTAAGCAAAGTTTAGCAAAAACAACCGCGAAGGCGGGAAACGCCGCTCCTCAAAGGCGCTAGAAATGAAACACCAGTTCTTCGGAATCCGAGGATTTCGGCTCCATATACAAATTGTCGATCAAGCGTGTTTTGCCGATAAAAACCGCAAGCAACGCATAGCAGGGTTTGCGCACGCGCACGACCGGCTCAAATGTTTCCGCATCCACAATTTCGGCGTAATCCACCCTCGCCAGCCGCTCCGACTCCAGTTTCCGCCGCAAATTGGATTGCAGTTGCAGCGCATCGCGAACTCCCGCGGCAAGCTCGCTTTTCGCTGCCTCCAGCGCGCGATACAAAACCGTGGCGGCCTTGCGTTCGTCCGCGTTCAAATAAACATTTCGCGACGAAAGCGCCAGGCCGTCCGGCTCGCGCACCGGCGGGCAAATCACTATTTCTGTATCGAGATTCAAATCCTGCGCCATTTGCGTAATCAGACGCGACTGCTGCGCATCCTTGCGCCCGAAGTACGCAAAGTTTGGCTGCACGATCTGCAACAGTTTCATCACTACCGTCGTAACGCCACGGAAATGCCCGGGCCGCGAGCGCCCTTCGAGCCGGTCGCTTAATCCATCCACGTTAACGTAGGTGGAGAATCCATTCGGATAAATCTCCGCGGGTTCCGGCGCAAAAAGAGAATCCACGCCTGCGCGCTGCAGTTTTTCGCTGTCGCTCTCGAAAGTACGCGGATATTTTGAAAAATCCTCATTGGGGCCAAACTGTTTCGGGTTGACGAAGATGGAAGCAATCACCGGCGAGCAGTCGCGGCGGGCGCGCGCGATCAAGGACAAATGTCCCGCGTGAAGCGCGCCCATCGTCGGCACCAGCCCGACGATGCGGCTCTCCGCGTGTGCCTGCCGCGCATATTCTTTCATCCAGGCGACAGTTCGGATCGTTTCCACGGTGGGAATAAGGGAGTCGAACCTACGCGCCCGCCGCGGTGGCCCGTTCGCGATAAAAGTGCATCAGGTCGGTCAGGATTGGCTGTGCGCCGAGTTGCCGCAAGAGCGTCGTGACCTGCCCGCGGTGATAGCTCCCGTGATTGACGAGATGTTGCATCGATTGCCAGAGAGGATTGCTGTAAACACCGAACTTCAAGGTCTTGTATTCCATCGTACGATCCAGGTCGGACTGCGTCAGCCCGCGAACAAAACCGATCAGCCGCGCCTCATGTTCGTTCCAGCGCTCTTTCAAACTCGCGATGTCTTTGAATTGCGCTGTGTCCGGCAGCGACGCGGGCGAGCGGCCTTGAAAGCGTTCCAGCCAGATCCACTCCGCTCCATAGATATGCGCGAGCGTATCGCGCACGGAGCCGAAGCTCGAACCCATCGGTTGAACGAACTGTTCCGCCGTGAGTTTGGACGCCGCGTCCAGCGACCGGTGATTCGCCCAGGCGTTATAGTCATACAGCGCGCGCATTTCTTGTGGCGTCATGTCCGTTTCCTTTTTTGTGTTTTCAGGATTGCGGCCTGCTCAGCTGTCGATGAACATAGTTTTGCGGTCTCTAGTCGCTTGTGGCGCGTGATAAGACTCGGCGTCCGAAGGAAACCCGCCTTCGCGCACATCATTGCAGTATTCGCGCACTGCTTTGGAGATAATCTCTCCGACGTTGGCATACTGCCTCGCAAATTTCGGCGTTTGCCCGAACGTCAGTCCCAGCAAATCGTGCACCACGAGAATCTGCCCGTCGCA
>Ga0209689_1004082_pt1 | contig 10615 bp, 7 predicted proteins | sample GraSoiAngelo_149_FD_187119 | JGI IMG/M metagenome (GOLD analysis project Ga0209689, IMG submission 187119) | Grasslands soil microbial communities from the Angelo Coastal Reserve, California, USA - 14_1009_09_30cm (SPAdes) (version 2) | ecosystem: Environmental > Terrestrial > Soil > Grasslands ...
GTGTCCCGCCCCGACGCGATCATGTTGCCCCACGACGGGACCGGCGGCTGCACGCCGAGGCCGAGGAAGGAGAGACCGGCCTCGAGCATGATGGCGTTGCCGATGCCGAGCGCCGCGGCGACGATCACCGGGGTGAGGGCGTTGGGAAGGATGTGGCGCCCCAGGATGCGGGCCCGTCGCAGGCCCAGGGCGGCCGCACCCTCGACGAAGGGCCGAGCGGCGAGCGACCGCACCTCCCCCTGCACGAGGCGCGCGATCGACATCCAGCCGGTGAGGCCCAGCACGACGACCACGAGCGCCGCGCTGGGCCGCCACAGGGCGGCGAGGAGGAGCAGCAGGACGACGCGGGGGAGCGCGAGCGCGAAGTCGGTGAGCGCGAGCAGCACCGCCCGCACGAGGCCGTTCGAGAACCCCGCGACCGCGCCCACCGCGAGGCCGATCGCGACGGACACCAGGACCGCGAGCGTGCCCACGCCGAGCGAGATGCGCGCCCCGTAGACGAGCCTGGTCCACACATCCCGGCCGAAGCGGTCGGTACCGAGCGGGTGGACGACGCCGTGCAGGTCGGTCGAGAGCGGCGGCAGGAAACGCGTGGCGACGACGTCACGCTGCGCCGCCGGATCCCCCGTGGATATCACGGGTGCGGCGACGGCGCACAGCACGGCGACCGCGAGCACCAAGGCGCCGAACCGTCCCCGTCGGTCGCGGAGCACCCATGTCACGCGTCCCGTTTCCCGTTTCACGTTTCCCGTGTCCCGTGGCGAATCCGCGGATCGACCCACGCGAGGAGCAGGTCCGCGAGCAGGTTGCCGAGGACCACGAGGATGGCGCTGACGGTCGTCGCCGCCATCACGACGGGGTAGTCCCGTGCCTGGACGGCCTCGACCAGGATCCGCCCGACGCCGGGCCAGGCGAACACCGCCTCCACGAACACGGCACCCGAAAACAGCGCCGGGAGCGAGAGCCCCAGCAGCGTGACCACGGGGACCAGCGCGTTGCGGAGCACGTGATGCAGCCAGACGCGCGGGGCGGCGAGCCCCTTCGCGAGCGCGGTCGTGACGAACGGCGCGGCCCGCACGTCGAGCATCGCGCCCCGCACGAAGCGGGCGGTGCCGCCGATCCCGACGAGGGTCAGGGTCGCGAGGGGAAGCGCGAGGTGGCGCAACAGGTCCCGCAGTCGGGCGAGGCCGGCCAACGCGTCGCTGTCGTAGCCGTGCGCCCCGAACGAGGGCAGGACCCGCAGCCGGTAGGTAAACAGCAGCACGAGCATCAGGCCGAGCCAGTAGCCCGGCAGTGCGAACAGGGTGACGGTCGAGACGGAGAGCGCGGTGTCGAGGCGCGTGCCGCCGCGCGCCGCCTGCACCGCACCGACTGCGATGCCGAGGAGGTAGCTGAGGAGGAGCGACAGCCCGACGAGCGCGGCGGTCGCCGGCCACGCCTCGGCGAGCACGGCGTGTACCGGACGCCCCGAGGCGATGCTCCGGCCCCACTCCCCGCGCGCCACCCGCGCGAGCCAGGCCGCGTACTGTGCCGGGAGCGGCCGGTCCAGCCCGAGCGTTTGACGCTGCGCGGCCAGTTGCTCCGCCGTGGCCGCGGGGCCGAGCAGCCGTTCGACGGGGTCGCCCGGCGCGAGCCGCAAGAGGAAAAAGGTCAGCGTGGCGACCCCGGCGACCACGGCAAGCCCTGCAGCCAGGCGGCGCGCGAGGGCGGCGAGCATGGGCGGAATCTCGCGTGCGCGGTGGTGCCCCGCTAGAATCCGTGCGTGCGGCGACGGGCAGGCTGGGCCTGGCTCCTAGGGGTGATGATCGCGAGCGGCGCGTGCGGCGGCGGCGCGGCGCGGCGTGGCCGCACGGTCGTGTTTGCGTCCGGCGCGGAGCTCCAGAGCATGAACCCCCTGGTCACGATCCATCCCCTCGCGAAGCAGGTGCAGCGCTACGTGCTGCTCACGACGCTGGCCCGCTACGACACGGCGCTCGTGCCGCGGCCGTATCTCGCGCGCATGTGGGTCTGGTCCCCCGATCTCCAGGCCCTGCGCTTCCGGCTGCACAGCGGTGTGCGCTGGCATGACGGCACCCCGACCACCGCCCGCGACGTGGTGTGGACCCTGAACGCGGCGCGCGACCCGGCCACGGGGTACCCGCGGCTGAACGATCTCGCGGCGGTGTCCTGGGTGACGGACCCGGACGACTCGACAGTCGTGGTGCGCTTCGCCGCACCGCAGCGCGGCTTCCCCGACGTCCTCACTGACCTTGCGATCCTGCCGAGCCGGTTGCTCGACACCGTGCCCGCGAGCCGCCTGCGTGCGGCCGCGTGGAACGACCATCCGGTCGGCAACGGGCCCTTCCGTTTCGTGTCACACGAGCCGCGCCGCCGCTGGGTCTTCGCTGCGGACTCGACGTTCCCCGCTGCGCTCGGGGGGCGGCCGCGGCTGGAGCGATTCGTCGTCGTGGTCGTGGACGAGCCCAGCACCAAGCTCGCCGCACTCACGTCGGGCGACGTGGACTTCGCCGGGATCCAGCCCGCGCACGCGGCGATCGTGCGTCGCGACGCGCGGCTCGCGGTGCTCGACTATCCGCTGATCTTCCCGTATGGGATCGTGCTGAACCTGCGCCGCCCGCCGTTCGACGACCGCCGCGTGCGCCTGGCGCTGGCGCTGGCGCTCGATCGCGCGGAGATCGTGGCGGGGTATCTCTACGGCCTGGGAGAAGTGGCGGACGGGCCCGTGGCGCCCGGGGTGCCGGGCTATACGCCGACGCGGCCGCTTCTCACGAGCCCGGACTCGGCGCGCCGCCTGCTGAGCGGCCGGCGTATCGGGTTCGAGTTGCTGACGGTGGGGAGCGGCGAGGCGGCGCTCGAGCAGATGATCCAGGCCCGGCTCGCTGCCGTCGGGTTCGACGTCACGATCCGGCAGCTCGAGTTGTCGGCGTTTCTCGACCGCGTGAACGCGCGGCGGCACGAATTCGACGCCGCGGTGCTCGGGACTCCGGGCGACCCCGGGCTCGGCTACCTGGCTCCGCTCGCGCAGATCGCCGGCCTGACGATCCCCCCAGAACCCGCCGCGGCGCAGCAGCGCTTCGCGGACTCGCTGCCGGTCGTGTTCCTGTATCACGCGCGCGGCGTGCAGGGGATGAACCGCAGGGTCCGGGGGGTGCGGATGGACCGGCGGGGCGAGCTCGCGAACGTCGCGGAGTGGTGGATCGCCCCGTGAAGCGCCGCGACCTCCCGCAGCACTTCCGGGCCAGCGCCCCGGTGCGCCTCGACCTGGCGGGCGGGTGGACCGACGTGTCGCCCTTCTCGGCCCGCGAAGGCGGCCTCGTGGTGAATGCCGCGATCGAGCTCCACGCGCACGCCGAGCTCGACATCGGCGGCAAGCTCTTCCGGCTCGTCTCCGAAGATCTCGGTCAGGAACTGGAGTGCGTCGACTCCGCGGGGCTCGTCATCGACGGTCGGCTCGATCTCCTCAAGGCGGCGCTGCGAATGTTCCCGGTTCAGGCGCGCTGTACGATCGTGACCCGTTGCGACGCGCCGCCCGGGTCGGGGCTCGGGGCGTCGGGCGCGATCGATGTCGCCCTCGTCGCCCTGCTCACGTACGCCCGCGGGGAACGGCTCCCCCAGGGTGAGATCGCCGAGCACGCTTGGCAGCTCGAGGTCGTCGAGGCCAAGTGCCCCGGGGGGCGCCAGGACCAGTTCGCGGCCGCGCTGGGCGGGTTCCACCGCCTGAGCTTCCGCGACCCCGATGTCGGCGTCGAGCCGATCACGCTGGATGCCGCGTTCGCCGCGGCGCTCGCGCGGCAGACCGTGCTGTGTTACACCGGCCGCTCACGCGTGTCGGGGGAGACGATCGCGCGCGTCATGGGCGCCTACGAGCGCGGCGACGCCCGAGTGACTGCCGCGCTTCGCGCTCTGAAGGACGTCGCTGCCGGCATGGTCGAAGCGCTGCGCGCGGCGGACCTGGGACGCGTCGGCACGCTGCTCTCCGAGAACTGGCGGCACCAGCAGGCGCTCGACCCGGGAATGCGGACCGACGAGATGGCGCGCCTGGAGCAGGCGGTCGCGGCCGCCGGGGTCTTGGGGGGCAAAGCGGCGGGCGCGGGCGCCGGCGGATCGATCTTCTTTCTGGCCAAGGACGGTGCGGGCGCCGTCGCCGCGGCGGCCCGGTCGGCTGGCGCCACCGTGCTCCCCGTGGCGTGGTCGCCGAAAGGCGTGCAGGCATGGTGACCGCCGAGCGGCTCGCCGCGCGGAAGGCGGAGATCGCCGGGTCGCGCGATCTCACGGCCTTGCGCGCGCACCTGGAGCGGCGCGCGGCGCCGCTGCTCGAGGCGCTGCCGGCCATCCCGGAGCACAAGGCGCTGCTCTCGACGGACGGCGGCGTCTGTCCCGCCGACGGCGCGGCGCTGGTGTTCGACCCCTGGAGCCCGGGCTCGCACCGCTGCCCACACTGCCGCGAGACCTACACCGGCGAGCGTCACGACCGCCACTGGGCGCGCTATCAACACCTCTGGCTCGCCGAGCGGGCCGCGCACCTCGCCGCGCTCGGCGCACTCGCCGACCACGGCCCAGCGGCCGCGCGCGCCGGCGAAATCCTGCGGGCCTATGCCGCGCGCTACCTGCGGTATCCCAACCGGGACAACGTGCTCGGCCCGAGCCGCCTCTTCTTCTCCACCTACCTCGAGTCCCTCTGGATCTGCAACATCCTCGCGGCCGCGGTGCTGCTGCGTGAGTCGGGCAACCTGGACGAGGCGACGACGCGCGCCGTGAACCAGGTGGCCGACGAAGCGGCCAACCTGATCGGCGAGTTCGACGAGTGGTTCTCAAACCGCCAGACCTGGAACAACGCCGCACTGGCGGCCATCGCCTACTGGTTCGAGGACGAAGACCTCGCGAGCCGCGCGATCGAGAGCCCGACGGGCCTGTTGGCGCACCTGATGCGCGGGTTCGGGCCGGATGGGATGTGGTACGAGGGAGAGAACTATCACCTGTTCGCGCTGCGCGGGCTCCTCACCGGGGTCGCCTGGGCCGCGCAGGCCGGAATCGACGTCTTCGCGGAAGCGGCGCTCGCCGAGCGGGTGCGGGCGGCGCTGCTCGCGCCCGCCCGGAGCGCGCTCCCGGACTTCACCTTTCCGGCGCGCAAGGATTCGCGGTTCGGCGTGTCGCTCGCGCAACCCATGTATCTCGAGCTGTGGGAGATCGGGTTGGCCAATCTCGGGATGCGGGAGGCGGGAGGCGGGAGGCGTGACGTCGCGAGCTGGCTCACGACCCTGTACCGGCAGGCCGCTCCAGTGATCCCGGAGCTGTTCGAATCGTACCTCCACGACGCACCGATCGAACCTCTCCCCTCTCCCGTCTCCCGCACAAGCCTCTCCTGGTGGGCGCTCCTCTTCATGGAGCCCCAGCTTCCAAGTGACGCCGCGGCCTGGGCCCCCGCGAGCATTCTGCTCGACGCCCAGGGGCTCGCGATCCTGCGGACGCGCGACCGCTACGTGAGCCTCGAGTGCGGCCCCTCGGGCGGCGGCCATGGGCACCCCGACCGGCTGCACGTCACGCTCCACGCGGACGGCGTCCACTGGCTGCCCGATCTCGGGACCGGGTCCTATGTCGCCCACGACCTCTTTTGGTATCGCTCGACGCTGGCCCACAACGCGCCCCGCCTCGACGGCAGCTCGCAGCCTCCGGGCGATGCGCACTGCCTGGCGTTCGACGTTCGCGGCGATTGGGCCTGGGCTCGGGGGCGCTACGGCGAGCTCGGGCGCGCCGTCCTGTCGGGGCCCGCCTACTTGGTGGACGTCACCGAGCTGTCGGGGAAGGAGGCGCACCTGATCGAGCTGCCGTGGCATTTTGGCGGCGCAGGAGACGTGGTGACCGCCGGGCGCTGGATAGACGGCGAGCTCACGGACGAGTTCGCGAAAGCCGTGCAGCAATTCGTCCCTGATGGCGACGCACCGTTGGTCCTCGAGCTGACTGCCGACGGCCGACGGCTGAGAGCGCATTTCGTTTTTTCTGGTGAGCTGCTGCGCGCGACGGGACCTGGAAAGCCGGGAAACCCTACAGGACTCCCTGACGGTCGCGGGAAACGGGAAACGTTCTATCTGCTGCGGGCGCGGGGTCGCGCGGCCCGCTTCGTGACCGTGTTGGAGCCGCTCGCGGGGCCCCCGGCCGTCCGCTCGGTGCGCGTGCGCGGCGACGTGGTGGAGGTGGAGACCGCTCGGGGAATTGAGCGACACGCGATCGGGGCCGAGGGATGGGAAGTGCAGGTCGGCGCGGAGCGGGTCCGGCTCTCCGGCACGCGCCCCCCCCCGGTGCCCGCGCTGCAGCCGCTGCTCGAGCTGGATCGACCGACGCTGGCCACGGGCACGGCGCTCCGCGTCGATCGGCCGCCTGCGCTCGACGGCACGCTCGATGGCTTGGACACCGCCGAGCCGCTGCGGCTCGACCTGGAGGACCAGTATCGCCGCAGCGAAGAACCGTACCCCGGGTCCGAAGAGTTCTCGGCCACCGCCTGGGTCAACTGGGACGACGAGGCGCTGTACCTCGCGGTCGACGTGACCAAGCCCGAGCTCTGCTTCCGCCCGGGCCACGCGCCGCCGCTCCGGCTCGACAACGAGCCCGACGACATCCACTCGGACGGCGTCCAGGTCTACCTGCGCGTCGCGGAAGAGGGTGCGGTGGCGGGCTGGCTGATCGTACCCGAGGGGAGCGACGCCGATGGGCTGCGCGTGCGCCGCGCGGGCGCGACTGCCGACGGGCCGGAGATGGTACGCGGGGCCTGGCGCCGCACCAACGCGGGGTATCGCATCACGGCGGCGATCGCGCCGCCCGAGTGGAGTCGCTCGCACGTCGGCGGCCGCATCGGCTTCGACCTGATCGTCAACGAGATGCTCCCGGGCCGTGTGCGGCGCGCGGGACAGCTCGTGTGGAGCGGCGGCGACGGATGGGTCTGGCTGCGGGGCGACAGGCAGGATCCGGAGCGGCTCGGGGTGTTGGAGCTGGTGGGATGAGGCGCTATCGGCCTCCGGCTATCAGCCATCGGCAGTCCGTTTGGCGCCGGTCATCGCTGACTGCCGACGGCCGACGGCGCAGTTCGGGACGGGTTCACGGACGGCGACCGGGGCGATGAGCGTCGTTGTGGTGCTCCACGAGCCCCAAGACCTGGTCAACATCGCGCACGTGGTGCGGGCGCTGAAGAACTTCGGGTTCCGCGACCTGCGCCTCGTGAACCCGCGAGAGTACGACGCCTACCGGGTTGAGGGGATCGCGCATCAGACCCAAGACATCCTGGCCCGCGTGCAGCGGTTCGAGACGCTGGAAGCGGCGCTCGCCGACTGCGTCCACGTGGCCGGGTTCACGGCGCGGGGCCGCAGCGCGAAGCGCAACCTGCAGCGCCCGCGCGCCGCGGCGGCGGAGATCCTGGAGCGCGCGGCCGCAGGACCCGTCGCCCTGCTCTTCGGGCGCGAGGACAAGGGCCTCACGAACGAGGCGCTGGACCGCTGTCACCGGGTCGTGACGATCCCCGCGAGCCCCGCCTATCCTTCGCTCAACCTTGCCCACGCGGTCGTGCTGACGCTCTATGAGCTCGCGCTGGCGCGGGGGGATGGAGCCGCGCCGTTCAAGCCGCCCCGGCGCCAGGCGGGGCCCGCGCGGGTGGAAGACCTGGAGCGACTGTGCGCGGATGTGGAGCAGGCGCTCCGGTTGATCGAGTTCTTCAAGACCCGCGATGTGGACGGCGTGATGCGGACCGTGCGCGAGGTGATGCACCGCGCTCCGCTCGACGAGCGGGAGATCAAGCTGCTCCGGGCGATGGCGATCGAGGTGGTCAAATATGCCGAGCGATTGGCGCGTTCCCGGGTTCACGTCGACCGCTAGCTTGCGGCCGGACGCCCTGTTCGGCGCCGCGGAGCCCGGGACGGACGGGCCGCCGCCCGAGCGCGTCGCGCGCGCGGCGGGGTGTCGCGTGTGGGACGAAGCCGGGCGCGAATACGTGGACTACGTGATGGCGCTCGGTGCCGTCGCGCTGGGGTACGGGCATCCCGCGGTGAACCGCGCGGCCGAGCAGGCGATCGCCGCCGGGGTCGTCGGGCCGCTCCCCCCGCCGCTCGAGGAGGAGCTGGCCGAAGCCCTGTGCCGCCACATCCCGTGGATCGAGGCGGTGCGCTTCCTCAAGACCGGCGCCGAAGCAGTCGCGGCGGCCGTGCGCCTCGCGCGCGTCGCCACAGGGCGCGACCTGGCGCTCGGGTGCGGCTATCACGGGTGGCTCGACTGGTGTCAGGGCGGCGGCATCGAGGGCGTGCCGGCCGCAACCCGCGCGCTCTACGCCGAGCTGCCGTTCAACGATGCCGAGCGCACCAGGCAACAGATCCGCGAAGCCGGGGATGCGCTGGCGGTGGTCGTGGTGGAGCCGGTCGTCGTAGAAGAGCCGCGCCGCGAGTGGCTGGCCGCGCTGCGGGAGGAGACGGCGCGCGTCGGGGCAGTGCTGGTGTTCGACGAGATCAAGACCGCGTTCCGGCTCGCGGTCGGCGGGGCAGGGGAGCGCTACGGGGTGCAGCCCGATCTCGTCGTCCTCGGCAAAGCGCTCGCCAACGGCTTCCCGCTCGCCGCCGTCGGGGGCCGGCAGGACCTCATGGCGGGCGTTTCCCGCACCTGGATCTCCTCCACGCTGGCGACGGAGAGCGTGGCCCTCGCGGCCGCGCGCGCCACCCTCGGCGTTGTCGTCTCGGAGGCGGTGCCGGCTCACCTGCACCGCGTGGGGACGCGGCTATTGCACGGGCTGCACCGCCTGCAGCGCGAGCATGCCGGTGCCGTCGCGGGCGTGGGCGGGGTGGCCGAGATGTGCTTCCTCCACTACGCGAGCGATGACGTCTCCCGGGCCGTGGCCCGGGGTTGCGCGGCGCGGGGCGTCCTCTTCAAGCGGACCGCGTACAACTTCGTGTCCCAGGCCCACGACGAGGCGACGGTGGACCGGACGCTGGACGTGCTCGACGACGTCCTGAGAAGCGCGGCCGATCAGCCCTAGGGCGGCACGCCCGCATCTGCGCTAGAATTCGAGCCATGAGCCTCCAGCGCAAGCTGCTTCTGGGTTTCTCCGTGATGGTCCTCCCCACCCTGCTCGTGGGGGTTCAGGCCATTCGGACCAACGCGCTCGAGGGCGGCACGCTGGAGGGACTGCGTCAGCGCCTGGCCCACTCGCGGACGTACGCGGACGTCGAAGACGCCATGTTCAACCAGACCCAGGTGGTCTGGCGCTACCTCAGCGGCGATCCCGCGGCCAAGCAGGAGTTCCCGCTCACCGAGCAGGTGGTGGACTACTGGCTGGATCGCTGGACGGCCGGGCTTCCTCCCGACGCCCTCAAGTTCGCAGACGGCGTCCGCAGCATCGAGGGCGATATCCGCGCCGTCGCCGCTCGCGTGTTCACGCTGTACGATTCCGGGCAGCGCGAGGCGGCATACGTCACCGCGCGGCACGAGTTCGTGGAGCGCCTGCAGCCGGCCCTGGCGGCGGTGAACCGCGAGATCTACCGCCAGGCTCGGGAGCTGAGCGTGCAGCGCGCCGTCGCGGAGATGCAGGCGATCGTGGAGGCGCAGCGGCGCGTCCTGTGGTCGATCATCGTTCTCGCGCTGGTGGTGGGCCTCATCGCTTCGTGGCTCGTTTCCCGGAGTCTGGCGCGCCCGATCAGCGAGCTGGGGCGGGCCATGGCCGTGGTGGGCGCGGGCGACCTGGACTACGCGATAGAGTCGCGGTCGCGCGACGAGATCGGCGACCTCGCGCGCGCCTTCGCGCGGATGACCGAGAAGCTCCGCCAATCCCGCGCCCAACTGGTGCAGTCCGAGAAGCTGGCCTCGATCGGGCAGATGGCGGCGGCGGTGGCCCACGGGCTGCGGAACCCCCTGGCGAGCCTGCGCGCGGCCGCCCAGCTCGCCCAGCACCGGGTCGAGGCCCCCGCCGCCCGCGAGCAGCTGGGCGCCATCGTCGAGCAGGTCGATCGTCTCGATCTCAGGATCGCTCACCTGTTGACGTTCTCCCGGCCGGCCCCCTTCCGCCCCCTGCGGGAGAGCGTGCGGGCGCTGGTCGAGGGCGCGCTGTCCGGCTTCTCCGAGTTGCTGCGCCAGCGCCGGGTCGAGCTGTCAATGAACCATGCGGCGGTGCTCCCCGAGATTCGGGTCGACCCGATGCGACTGGAGCAGGCGTTGACCGAGATCGTGTCGAACGCGCTCGATGCCATGCCTGATGGAGGGCGGCTGGAGATCGCGACTCGGCCCGAGGGCGGCGAGGTCGGCGCAAACGGCGTCGTCATCGAGATCGGCGACTCGGGCGGCGGCATCCCCCCCGAGATCCTCCCCACCGTGTGCGAGCCCTTCTTCACGACGCGGCCCGAGGGCACGGGGCTCGGGCTGGCGATTGCCAAACGCTACGTCGAGGAAGCCGGCGGCCGTTTGGAGATCGCGAGCGCGGTCGGCCGTGGCACGACTGTTCGCATCTGGCTGCCGGTCCCGAGCGGCGACGCGGCGCCCGTCCCGGCCGCCCCGAGCCTCGCATGAGCGGCTCGACGGTTCTGATCGTCGACGACGAGCAGACGCTGGCGCGGTCGGCCAAGGCGTTCCTGGCCGACCACGGCTATGAAGC
>Ga0209689_1004088_pt1 | contig 10604 bp, 11 predicted proteins | sample GraSoiAngelo_149_FD_187119 | JGI IMG/M metagenome (GOLD analysis project Ga0209689, IMG submission 187119) | Grasslands soil microbial communities from the Angelo Coastal Reserve, California, USA - 14_1009_09_30cm (SPAdes) (version 2) | ecosystem: Environmental > Terrestrial > Soil > Grasslands ...
GTGGTCGGAATGGTTTCAATGGCTGGCAGAACGCATGATGGAGCGCGAATCGAAGACTCCGGCAGTCCCGGCGTATATCGCGCACCGCGATTGGAAAAAACTGTAGCGGCGCTCTCCGAGCGCCGAAAACAAGGAGGGCGTTTTTCTCCAAGCACCCCTCACTCCGATTCAGGTTCGACCTTCAGAGACCGCCGTTAAAGAAGTGAGTCGGATTCATAGCTCAATTTGCCATTCACGATGCGAGCTGCAGATGTAAACGGATGCGGCTCGATTTTGTTTGCGTCGAGGATGTGCACGACTTCGACGCCGTGCGACTTCAAGTAATCCGAGATCAGCGAACGATGACAACGCCACCAGACTGCTTCGGCGCACATGATCGCGACAGGTCCGGCTTCACGAGCAAGACGGAAAAGGCGCTCAGTGCCCTTATGAAATTGTTCTGTCTCCATGTAATCGGCATAACCTCGGAATGACGCATTGCGCCACGCAAGATTGCGCGAGTCCGGCCTTGCTTTTCGCCGTCCGCCCAGTTCGGGAAAATGTTCGTAGCGAATCCCGCGGGCGTTCAGCGATTCCGCCATTGCTTCCTTGTTGAACTGCGGATACCGCTTCGACCCCGGCAACGATCGCACATCCGCCAGCAACTTGATTCCGTTCTCTTCCAGCAACGAAATGAAGATGTCGATGTTGCGCGTTGAGTGGCCAATCGTCCAAATCCGCGAAATCTTCTCTTTTGATTGCGATTCGATCATTCGTAACTTCGTTGAAAGTCAGGAGATACTAAGATGAACAAAATATTCTTATCGGCAGTCGCCGTACTCGCTACATTGTGTTTGGTGCAAGGAGCAGAGACGCAACAGCAACCCGAAGTCGGTAAACCGGCCCCGGATTTTAGTCTTACGACAGGCGAGGGCTCGCAGGTGAGCCTTAAAGATTATCGCGGCAAATGGATAGTCCTCTATTTTTATCCGAAGGATTTCACCAGCGGTTGCACCATGGAGGCGCACAATTTCCAGCGCGATTTGGCAAAGTATGAAGGGGCGGGGGCAGTAATTCTCGGTGTGAGCGTCGACACTGCGCAATCGCACAAGGATTTTTGCGCGAAGGAAGGACTGAATTTCAAATTGCTCGCCGATCCGGACGCGAAAGTCTCGACCGAATATGGGTCGATAATGGATTACAAGGGGAGCAAACTCGCGGCGCGGAATACGTTCATCATTAATCCCAAAGGCGAAATCGCGAAGGTCTACACCAGCGTGAAGCCGGCTGACCACAGCGAGCAAGTGCTGAAAGATTTGGCCGAGCTAAAGAAAAGCTAAATCACGCTGGAGGTCACAAATGGCAGCTCAAAGAAAATCCATCGATTGCAGGGATTATCCGAGCGAGAAGAATTGCTCGCTGAAAATTTCCGGCACGGAGGAAGAAGTGCTCGACGCGGCGGTGCGGCATGCCGTCTCGGCCCACGGCCACGAACAGACGCCGGAATTACGCGAGCAAATCAAATCGATGCTCAAGGACGAGAGCGATTAGTCCTCCAATCGTTTGTGGCGTAGGCCGCGCCGGATGACGAATCCTCACGGTGTCGTATCAGGTCGGCTGTAATGAGCCGCCGGCTCACTCTGTTGCTCGCGATTGGCGTCGCATATTTCATGGTGATGTTCTTCGGTCACTTGCCTGACCATCTAATTTTGTTCCCAACAAGAGCGCCGATTGATGCTGGCGGTGCCGTTCGCAAAACAATTCCGTTTCAAAGCGGCGAATTGGAAATGTGGATGGCAAGATCGCGTCGAGCGCAGCAACAAGGTCACGCGGATATTTTCATTCTGCGCTTTTACGGCAATGCGGATCGCGCCGAGCGCTGGCCGGCCGAAGAGGCCGAAATGTGGAGCGATCGCGCGGTTGAAATCTGGGGAATGAATTATCCCGGATTTGGAGGTAGCACGGGGCCAGCGCGGCTTTCATCAATCGGCCCGGCGGCGCTTGCGGCCTTTGATGAACTAAAACATCACGCGGACAATCGGCCAATCGTTCCCTTCGGGGCAAGCATCGGCACGACGGCAGCGCTTCATGTGGCAGCGCACCGTCCGGTCGCCGGATTAATTTTGCAGAACCCACCGCCGCTGCGCGAGATGGCCCTTCGTCAGTTCGGATGGTGGAACCTGTGGCTGTTAGCGGGTCCCGTCGCGCTACAAATGCCGCGAGATCTCGACTGCATTCAAAATGCGAGAACGACTCGTGTCGCAGCGATCTTTTTGTTAGCAGAAAAGGATGAAATAGTTGCGCCGCGGTTTCACCGGCTGGTTGTCAACGCCTACGCTGGGCAAAAACGCGTGATCGAATTGCGCGGCGCCCATCATAATGATCCGATCGAAGGCGCGGCGCTGGCAGATTTGAATAACGCGCTGGATTGGCTGCTGGTGAAGGCGAGTTCTCGTTGATGGGTAGCGCACGCCAGTGAATTTTCGGCGATCGCAGGCGTATCATTTGCCGCTCGATTTTCAGATTCGGTCCCCTTTAAGCTCAGTACGCCATGCAAAACGCGCAAAACCTGATGAGCAGTTTCGAGTTCATCGCTGCGCTGATGTCAATAATCATCGGTCTGGGTGTGACCAATCTGCTCGCTGGAGCCGGCCGCGCATTCTATCGGCGCAAAGAAAACCCGCTCGATGAGGTCCACATTGTCCTCACCGTCGCGACTTTGCTGCTGCTGGTTTTGCAGTGGTGGGTCACATTCAGATGGAACACCGAACTGAACTGGACTTTTGACAAGTTCCTAGTTCTAACTGCATGGACCGTCACGCTGTACCTGCTCACAGTTTTTCTGTACCCGCCCGATCTTTCGGAGGCGGAAGAGCACCAGGGCCGCTTCGAACGAAACCGCTCAGGGTATTACTCCACGTTCATTGCGATGTGTTTGCTCGACATCGCGCAAACGGCAGTTCACGGCGAACTTTTTCAGCCAGTGTGGTACGTGCCGTTCGTCGGACAATATGCGCTGCTCGCCGTCGGCGGTCTCTGTGCGCGCCGACGCGGTTACGATCGGTTTTTTGCGTGGTACCAGCTAGTCACGCTGCTAGCGTGGGCATTGGTGTTTAGAAGACTTCTGGTGGGAAATGCGATGCCCTGATTGGAAGCTATTCGCCACGCGGTGCTTTTGGCTCATTCAGGGCTTAATCGCTACCCATTCATTCCGCGCACGAGAATCAGCGACAGCCTGCACGACGCGCATGTATCGAATGCCGTCTTCGAAACTTGGTTGCGGATGCACGCGACCTTTTGATTTAACGGCCGCGAGAAAATCTTCTTCCACGCGCCACTCGCCGTCCAGTTCCGGTGGAACATCGATTACGTGCAGCGCGCGATCTCCGTGCTTTCCCGCTTGCACGACGTCGGATGTGAAATCGTACGTCAGCGTGCCGACGCTGCCGTAAATTTCGAGCCGGTCGCCTTCCGCCAGGGCATTAATTCCGCTGAACTCCAGCACGCCTTCCGCGCCATTCTCAAAACTGCACAGAATCGTGAGCAGATCGGGAACGATCACACCGTAGCCTTGTCGAACCGGACGAATGATTTTACCGCGCGCGAAGACGCCGATGATGTCACCGAGCCAGCGGTGCAAAACTTCGACGTAAATTCCCAGCGTGAGCGTGTTGAGTCCGCTAATCTCAATCTTTTGCCGCCAATGCGCCGGAGTGTCGGGATCCAGGTAATTGCCGGTGAAACTTTGCAGCCGCACATGATGCGTACGTCCGATGTAATTTTCAGCCAGAATCTTTTTGACCAGCAAATCGGCGCGCATTCCAAATGGTGGCGGGCAAAGCATCGTCACCAGTTCGGGATAACGTTTCGAGGCGGCGAGCATTTCTTCGGCTTCAGCCAAATCCATCGACATGCGGGCCTGACAAAAAACGTGTTTGCCCGCCTCAAGCGCGGAAATTGTCACCGCAGAATGCATGTAAGGTGGCGTGCCGATCCAGACGACGTCGAGATCGTGCAGTGCCACCAACTCAGGCCAATTCTGTATTGGCGTTGCACCCGGTGCATTTTCGCTGCAGAATTTTTCTGAGCTCTCGTAAGTGGAATTCGAGACGGCGACAATTTCGACTTCCGGATGTTTCTTTAAGGCGGGCAAATGGCGGGTGCGAACGATGTTGCCGGCTCCGATAATACCAATCCGCAGCTTGTGATTGTTTTTGTGCATAAGCTCAGGTGCGAGCTACGTTTGACCGCGAGCAGCGATGGCGCGTTCAACTCTCGAGCAGTACGGCTTCCCAGCCGTCGAGTTTAAAATTTACGGCTGCCCAAGCCGTCACTCCCTTGAGGATCATCCACTTGACCAGAGCGCTTGTGCGCGGCAGGTTACGCAGCTTTTTTCGCGACATGAAAGTTTGTCACATCACAGGATCAAGAGCCATGCGCGGCAGCGTCATTCACCGGCGTGGTTTGGCCAAGAAAAAAGGCGGCGTAGGCCGGCACATCACCAAAATGGTGCCGCGCATTTTCGCGCCAAATTTGCGTCACCAGCGCATCTGGGTGCCGGAACTCAAGAAGTTTGTGCGCGTCCGCGTTACTGCCCGTGGTCTTAAGACGATTAACAAACACGGCGCTTACAAGGCGCTGAAAAAAGCCGGCGCCATCTGAAATTGTAGGGCGTCTGCATCCATGGCGTCTGACACAGACGCCCTACAAATAAAATTGCCGCGGACGCCCTGTTACTGTTCGGGCCAGGTAAGCTGTAGAGGCCAAGACCTTGTAGAGGTAGTTGTGTCAACCGCCCCGGCGCTCGCCGCGGCCAGCGCCTCCGCAGTTTCCTGCTGCTGCTTTGATTTGCGGCGGGGCAGATCGAGCGAGCCATCGTTGAACTCGATCACGTAACCTTCGTTGATCAGCCAACGCAGGTCGGACGCCACCGCAAGACTGCGTGCCTCTGCATGTTCGCCCGCGCTATCGCGAATCAACCTTTCGAAGAGTTGTTTGCCAGTGCTTCGTTGGGCCGATCCCAGCGCTTCAAGGATCGCATTCACAGATGGAGATACTCCCGCCTGTTCATAAGCAAACGCGCGTGGGCGAATTGGCGAGATAAACAACATGCCGCGGCGATGCCGAAAAACGTGCAGGCCATTTTGTCGAAACCGCCCGGCCAGCTCCTGCATCATGTCTGAAGGCGACCGTGTTTCGCGCATCCATGCCTCCTCGATCGCCTGATTTAGCATGCGATCGGGCAAACGCCGGCTCAATCCTCCGCCGAAGGTAGCTTCCCCAACATCACGGATCAGTCCGGGCAAATAATGCGATCGAAAATGCCGTTCCGCTTCCAGTGCAGAAGAAAATTTAAGAGAGCTTGCTTCGCGCAAGGTTGTATAGGTCGTGATCTTTCGGGCTTCCTCTTTCCAGCGCTCGATCAACTCCGCATCGCTCATAACGTCGATTTGCCGCTGGTAATCGGCAAAACTCATTCGGCGGCTGAAACGTTGCTCGTAAAGACTGCGGAGCTGCGGCTGATAATTGTGATAGTTGGTCGGGCCCAGAAGCGTTCCGCTCAAGCGGCAGCGCGCCACATTTGAGAAATTTCCTTTAATTGGATCGGTCTCGACAACATCCATCTGGTAGAAATCACGCTGAGCGAATCGGAATGAGTTTCGCTCCAGAAACTCGCGATCCACGGACACCGTGCCGTTCTCACCCAGTTGAAAAAGCGGCGAGTGCGGCTTTGCTGCGACGTAAACCTCGTATCCAACGGGTTTTTCAAGAAATAACCTGGCCAGTGCAAACACCGAATACGCAACCGAGCCGGACTTGATCTGCGCCACTACGTTTTCAAATGCCAGTGAGTATGGCAGGAAACGAACTGTGACTGGCGGCGTTCGCGTAAACTGAGGATGCCGATCCAGCCGACGGCGATTTTTGGACCCGCGCGGACGACCGTCTCTCGCACCGCTTCTCTGTCCCAATCCATCGCGATATCGCCTCTCTACTTTGGGTGTTGGATGTTGGATGCTTGCTCGTGATTTATCGAAGTCGGACGCCTGCTCGCGATTTATCGGAGTTCGGTGTTTTGGCTTACCGCGTGGGGCACCGCGCCACCTTTTTTGCGCTCCCCTATCTTCTTCCTCCGTGTAACCCGCATAGCTCTTCGAATCAGCAGGTTCTTTGACCCACGCAGGCAGAAGCTTCAGATCAAGAAGATCCACAGTCTCGACAGCGGACGAGCTCATCAGTTTCATCTACTCGAAGGAGATCGGAAGGCAACCTCAAGGTGTAGCGGCGGAGCACGCTCTCATGTTGGGGCCTCAGATTACACCATCTTGGCATGTCGAGCGCAGTCGAGACATCTCAAATCTGCCTTTCACGGGCGCGACCAGACGAAGATCGAGAGATTTGATTCGCTCACCCCCCCCGCTCGCTCACCCTTCGGCCTTTCCGTCCATGTCGCGGCTTCCCGAGCCGCTCCATTCTCGGCTTCGCTCGGAATGACAAGAATTACACTCGTGCACGCGCGCCAAGCTCCCGAAAATGATTGACAACCTGTTTAATTCATTTACTTGCCATGCTGTGCCCGGACTGTCTCTCGCTCTGCGGGACCGGACTTAACCCACGCGCGACTAACACAAACCGAACAAATTTTTTATGGCGGAAAAATCGATCGAAGAGAAGGTCAAAGACATCATCGTCGAGCAACTAGGCGTGAACCCGGAGCAGGTCACGCCGCAGGCGTCTTTCATTGAGGATTTGGGCGCAGATTCGCTGGATATTGTCGAGCTAGTGATGGCGTTTGAAGAAGAGTTTGGGGTCGAAGTGCCGGACGAAGACGCGGAAAAACTGCAAACCGTCGGCGACGTCATTAAATACATCGAAGAGAAATCGTCCAAGCAGTAGCGCAATTCGAACGCACTGTAGAGGGCAGGCTGCATCGCCTGCAGCACGGAAGCCGGGCTGACAGAGTCGTAGCTAGAACTGATCACTAATCACTTCTCACAGACACAGATCACCCGCCTTCGCCGCGGCGACGGCCCGACAGACTTTTGGGGATGAGGTTCTACGGGCGCGGGGCTGGCGTGGGGCGAGACTGTGGCGATGGGGTGGATCTTGGTGAGGGAGCAGGTCGCGGGGTAGGCGTTGGTGTTGGAGTCGCTGGTGATGTCGGCGTGGGCGTCGGTGTTGCGGTTGCAGTCGGAGTTGCTGTGGCGGTAGACGTCGGGGTTGGAGTTGGCGTCGCGCCGGATTGCATTTCAAACGAGCCGATGTCGATGCGACCATTCACTACGCGATCGAAACCCGCTCCACGTTGATCAAAGAACGGCGGTGGCGTGAACTTGGGATCGCCCGTATCAATGGCCGGACTGCCCGGCCACAGCGCGTGCGTAAACGTTGGGCCGCCATTATCCTGAAGTGGCCCAAGCAGCGGGTCGGTATTAATCTGATCGCCTGGACCAATTAAATACCCGCTGCCGTCATCACTGCTGAGATTGTACCCGTCCGAGGTAACCGTGCCGCTGTCGTTAAGGATGTTGGCACCCGACTCGCCTCTTTTTAGAATCGTGCTTTCAATCTCAAGTGTCCCCAGACGATTATTAATCGCGCCACCGTTCATCCCCCTATTACCAATTAGGGTGCTATTACGAATCGCGCATTGTCCGCTATTCCAAATGCCCCCGCCATGTAACTGGGTCGCATTCCCGCTCAATGTGCTGTTGCTCACTGTCAGTGATCCGCCATTGAGAATGGCACCGCCAGTGAATTCTCCTGTATTACCGCTCAGCGTGCTACTGTTGACGGCCAGCGTTCCACTGTTTTCGATGCCGCCGCCATAGTCTCCAGCGTAGTTGCCGCTGAGCGTGCTACCCTCGACTCTAAGCGTGCTCCCGGCTAGGAAACCGTCGGAGATGCCACCACCGGTGCTGTCTGTGGAGTTACCGCTCACCGCGCAGTTGATGACCGAGAGCGTCGAGCGCTCGTTCAAGATCCCGCCGCCGAAACCGAATTGAGGAGCAAGCCCGTTGCTGATCGTGAGGCCTTGTATGACGACTGTCAGTGCGGGCATGAGATGGAAAATGCGGAAAGCCGGTGCGTTTTGCGCCCTAGACACTGCCAGCAAATTCGCGCCAAGGCCACTAATCGTGATGTTCTTGGTAATCACGAGCTCGGCGGTAGTCAGCGTGACGGTCTGTCCTTTGAGCGCGGCATCGAAATTAATCATGTCGCCGTTGTTCGCATCGACCAGCGCCTGTCGTAACGAGCCCGGCCCGCTGTCGTTGGTGTTGATGACGGTGATGGTGGCTGCGTTCGCGGGGATTGCAACTGCGCAAAGCAGACTCACCCACATGGCGGCAAGATGCGTCTTCACGGCGCTTATTGGTCCTATTCTGGAGTGATCGAAAAGTCGAGGCGAAAGCACGACTCGCGCCGTGTTCTTCGCTTATCGGTTGCGCAAGCGAAATACGAGGCTCAGACTAGATTTCGATGAGTTTCCCACTGTTGGAAAAACCATTGTTTGAAGCAGGCGGACATTACGTCACCTTTCTGGGCCTGATAGCGTTCGCCGGTTTTTTCGCAGCCGGCCTGGTCGTTGCCCGATTTCTCCAAAGCGAGATCGTGCGCCGTTTCTTCAGCCGTTTCAAAATCGACACAAATTTCATCGCGATCGTCACGACCATCTTAAGTCTCGCGTCGATCGTGTTTTTCACCGTTACCGCGATCAATGCCGCGGGAATCCCGCTGGCTTGGAACGCGCCTCTTCCGGCGATCAGGCTGAGTCTGGTTCAAATTTTTCTGCTGGTTGCGCTCCTGGTCGGAGTGTTTTGGTTCTCGTCCGGGACGAAACGTTTTCTTTTTAACCGGTTACTTGCGCAAAGTGGGCTGGACCGTTCGTTGCAGTACGCGATCGCCCAGGTTGTCAGCAACATCGTGCTGGTGGTCGGCATCGTCATTGTTCTGGAGAACACCGGAATTCATCTCGCTGCATTGGCGGTCTTTGCCGGCGCCGTGGGCGTCGGCGTCGGCTTCGGTCTGCAAAACATCGCGAGTAATTTCATCAGCGGCCTGGTGATCCTGGCGGAGCGACCGATCACTATCGGCGACCGCATCGAAGTGGCGGGCATTGCCGGCCAGGTGGAGCACATTCGTGCGCGCAGCACAGTCATTCGCACCAACGACAACATCATGATGATTGTGCCGAACACGAAATTTATCGATTCGCCGGTCACCAATTGGACGTACGGCGACCGGCGCGTGCGGTTTCGCATCCCGGTAGGCGTCGCGTACGGCAGCGATGTCAACAAAGTTCGTGACGCGCTGCTCGCGGTCGCACATGAAAATCCTCACACGTTGAAGGAACCAGCCCCTGGTGTTTTTCTCGATCAATTTGGCGACAGCTCGATCGATTTTAAGCTGATGGTATGGAGCAGTGAAATGAGCGCTCGCCCAAGCCGCTACCGCAGCGACCTAAACTTTGCTATTGTCGAAAAGTTTCGTGAAGCGGGAATCGAGTTTCCGTTTCCGCAGCGCGACGTGCACATTCGCGACGGCGTAATCAAACTGGAAAAGGTCGCAAAGAACGAAATGGCGGAGCGATCAGAGGCTTAGACGCATCAGCGTCATTCCGAGCGGAGTCGAGGAATCCTGTGGCGATACCCAACGGCAATTCCAGGGGATCCTGCGACTTTGCTCAGGATGACAGGCCACTAGATGAATTCTCGTTTTACCATGCTGCATGACAACCGCATTCCAATTCCTCAGGGCGTAGTGACGGTTGTTACGCGTAACGAGTTGCGAAATTCGCATGCCTGGAAACGGGCGTTCCAAGACAAATGCAAAGATCATCGTTACTACGAAATCGTCGAAGACACATTGCTGCAGAACGATTTCGAACATCATTATCTGTTGCTCGAAGACAATTCCGGCCGGCAGCGCGCGATCCAGCCAGTCTTCTTTGTCCGGCAGAATCTTGTCGAAGGCGTCCCGGGCAAAGTTCGCTCCATTGTTGACGAGGTTCGCAAAATTTTCCCGCGTTTTCTCACGATGCGCGTTTTGATGGTGGGCTGCGCGGCCGGCGCAGGCGACTTGGGCGTGTCCGATAAAAACGATGAAACGTGGGTGGCAAAAGCGCTCGAAACAGAGTTGCTAAAGTACGCGCAACAAAACAAAACGTCACTCATTGTCTTCAAAGACTTCTACGCGGAATACCGCCCCGCTCTCGCGTCACTCTGTTCCAACGGTTACGCACGCATACCAAGCATGCCCATTACGCGCCTGCTGCTGCCCTATGCGAACTGGGATGAATATTTTCGCACTCTTAGTAAGGCCAGCCGCAAAGATTTAAGAAGAAAATTTCGCAAAGCCGAGCGCGTGGCAGAGATTGAGATGGAAGTCGTGAGCGATATCACGCCGTTCATCGACGAAATTTATCCGCTGTATCTGGCTGTTCATGAGCGGTCGCCACTAAAATTCGAAACGCTAACGAAGAATTACTTTTGCGCGATTGCGCAGCGAATGCCGGAACAAGCCCGGTTCTTCATCTGGCGGCACAATGGCAAAATTGTCGCATTCAGTTTTTGCCTGGTCTGCGGCGACGCGATTTATGATGAATGCATCGGGCTCGATTACAG
>Ga0209689_1004095_pt1 | contig 10594 bp, 5 predicted proteins | sample GraSoiAngelo_149_FD_187119 | JGI IMG/M metagenome (GOLD analysis project Ga0209689, IMG submission 187119) | Grasslands soil microbial communities from the Angelo Coastal Reserve, California, USA - 14_1009_09_30cm (SPAdes) (version 2) | ecosystem: Environmental > Terrestrial > Soil > Grasslands ...
GCGGAGCACGCCGAGGAGGGTCTGGCTGACGTCGCGGATGACCTGGTGTCTGGGCATCAAGACGTTCCACTACCTTAGGAGTTGTTCTCCCGAAGTGAGCGCAGAGGTAAGGGGGCATCGCCCATTTTGGGAGAATTCCCGGACGAGTCAAGCCGCGCAGGGAGGATTCTCACGCCGCAACGCGTCTCTTTTTGCAATTCGTTCCTGAATTCAATTATCAACGCGGCCCCCCGCGAAGCCTTACTCCTCGATGTCCGCGCTATCGTCGCCCTGGTCTGCTTTCTCTACGGCGTCTTTCGCGCTCTTGATGCCCTCGAGCTTGCGCGCAGCCTCCTCCCCGATCCCTTTCGCCTGCCCGACCGCGGCGCCGCGCTTGGTGCCGAGCACCGCAACCTCGACCTTCTGCTCGGCGGTGACCTGCGCTGCCTCCGGCAACTCCTTCCCTTTCGCGACGCTGGCAGAGACTTCGTGCGCCGTGCCGGCCACCTCATGGACGGCGCCCGGCGTCGCGTCCGCGACGGCGCCTGTCGCGGCGCTCACTGCCGTCGAGCCCGGCTGTGCTTCCGCCGTCTGAGTGGCGGCGGCAGCAGCAGCCGCGATGCCGGCAGCGCCGGCGCCCGCGCCGATGCCGCTGGCGATGTCCGAGGCCACGTCCGGCGCCGCAGCGGCGCCAGCTTGCTCCGCGGTTTGCCCAGGCGCTGCCGCGGCGGCCTGCGCACTCCCGATGAATCCCGGCGCGCCCGGCACCGGCGGAGGTCCAACGGTGGCTCCCTGCGCCTGGCCCGCCGCTCCTTGCGCGTGGGCGACGATCCCGGCGCCGGGCGCTTCCGGTACTTCGGGCGATGGAACTGCCGCCGCCTGGCCGGCGGCTCCTTGCGCCTGAGAAACGATGCCGGCGCCGGAGACTTCCGGTACCCCAGGTACGGACGGCGCTGTTCCCGGCGGTTTCGTGCCCGCTGCCGGCCCTGCCGCCGCTGCCGGCCCTGCCGCCGCTGCGGATGTCGGCGGCCCGCCCGCGGGAGCCTGCGCCTGCCCCGCGGCCGCCGCAGCCGGCGCCGTGCCTTGCGCCGGCGGTTGCCCCGCGGCCGCAGCAGCCTGCGCTGCGCCCGGAGCCGGCGCCTGTCCCGCGGATGGGGCTGCTTGCGGAGCGCCCGCGGCGGCCGTCTCCGCTGCGCCAGCAGGCTTCCGCGGCTGGCCCGCTCCAGTTGCACCCGCCGCACCTTTCCCCTCCCCACCCTTCTCTTCCTTGGGCGGCTCCTTCCGCCCCGCCGCCTGCGCCGCCGTCTGCTGACTCTGCTTCGCGGATGCGCTGGCGCTTCCCGCCGCGCTCGCCGTCGCCTGCTGCGAAGACTGCGCGGCGCCGGCGTTCTTCTTCGCCTCCGCCGCATCGCCCTGGGCCGCGCAGTCCACGGCCTTCTGCGCCTTCTCCGCGGTCTCTTCCGCCTTCTTCGCCGCCTTTTCCAACTCACCGATGGCGGCGAGCACCGCCTCCTTCACGCCCTCGTCGTCGGGCACCTTGCACGCGCAAGTCGCGGTCTCCTTCGCCTCCGCGGCGCCGTTCTTCGCCGACTCCGCCGCCCCGGTAGCGCTCTGCGCTGCCGCGGAGGCAGCGTCGATCGCTTCCGCCGCTCCCTTGCGCATCGGCATCCCACGGAAGAGCGCCTTGTTCTGCTCGATCCTCTTCTTCGCTTCCGCGAGCGCCGCTTCCGCCCGCTTCACCGCTTTGGCGGCCTCCTCGGTCGCCTTCTCCGCCTCGGCCGCGATCTCCTTCTCGTGCTCCTTCACCGTCTTCTTCGCCTCGTCGGAGGCTTTGCCGCCCTCGTCGTAGGCGCTCTTCAGCTGCGTGAAAGCCTGATCGACCCTCTCCCGCAGCTCCGGCATGCGCGAGACCAGATCCTGAAGGCTCCCGCGATGCTTTTCCGCCTCGTCGTACGCCGACTTCGCTTGCGCGTATGCGCTCGCGATCTGGTCGAGCGCCCCGCGCGCCTGTGACATCTGGATCCCGGCGCTCTTGTCGATCGACACGCCGCTCTTCTGAACGGTCTCGGCGAGCGGGCCCTGCATCTTCTGGCCCATCTCGTGGACCTTCCCGTACTGGTCCTTGAGGCTGGAGAGAAACTTCTTCGTCTGCTCCTCGTGCTTGTCCTTGTTTTCGTCGTGTCCGCGGGCGAGCTCGTCGTGCTGCGCCTCGGCGGCCTTGCTGTGCTCGTCAGCCTTTCGCACCGGGTTGTCCTGCACTTCCTCGGATGCGGCGACGCTTTCATCCGCGCTGCCGGTCACCGCATCCGTGCCGGCCGCGAGGTGCGTGAGCATGTCCGCGCCTGCTCCCTCGGCGGCCGCCTTGAAGTCCTCGCCGAGCCGCTTCAGTTCCTCCTTGGCGTCGTCGAGGGCGCGCTGCATCGCGGCCTCGAGCTGCCTGGTCGCCCCGGCCTCCGTGGCGCTGTCGGTCTCCTTCAGGTCCCACGAGGCCGCCGCGGTCTGCAGCGCCTTCTCCAGGACTTGCTCGGCGACCTTCATCACCTCTTCCTCGATCTTCCTCAGCAGGCGATCGATGGCCTCGGAGATCGTCTTCTTCATCTCCGCCGCGACGGTCTCCAGGTCCTTCTTCCTCTCGTCCCAGCCCTTCGCGAAGAGCTGCTCGGACTCCTTCTGCGCAGCCTGCGCTTCCTCGAGGGCACCGCCCTCCGCCGGCGCGCCGGGCTTCCGCTCCAGCGCGGCGAGCGTCTTGCCCAGGGTGGACTCGCCGTTCCCCATCAGGCCCTGGAGCTTCTCGACGAGCTGCTCGAGGGCGTGCTTCACCTGCTCGGGGAGCATGTCGTCGGCGGCCTTGGCCTTCTCGACACAGTCTTCGGCGTCCTGCTTCGCCTGCTCGAGCTCCGCCTTCGCTTCCTCGCCGCCCTTCTTCGCCGCCTCCCAGTCGCGCTTCGAAGCCAGGTCCAGCGCTTCCTTGCACTTCGCGATCCCGTCCTTCCCCTCGGTCCAGGCCTTCTCACCGCTCTGGACGGCCTCCTTCGCGGCTTCGTAAAACTCCTTGAGCTGCTCGAACCGCTGCTTGTACTCGTCGTGCCCGGCCTTGACCTGGTCGTAGATCTTCTTCGCCTTCTCGTAGGCTTCCTTCGCCTTCGCGGCGAGCTTGCCGACCTTCGCCTTCACCGCCTCGACGAACTTCGTCAGCGATGACTCCCCCTCCGGGAGCATCTTCTGGAGGTTGTCGATCACCGTCCGCAGCGACTGCTTGACGCTGTCCGGGAGGTCCTTCTCCACCTCCTCGAGCTTGTCGATGCAGAGCTGGACCTCGCTCTTCGCGGTCTGGAAGTCCTGCTGCGCCGGATCGACTTCCTTGCCGGCGTCCTCCCACTTCTTCTCCTTGAGCAGCGCGAGGCCGCTCTTGATGTGCTCGAAGCAGGACTTGCCGGCCTTGAACGCCTTCTCGCCGTGCTCGCCGATGTAGACGCCGGCCTTGATCCACTTGCCGCCGTACTGATCGATGGCGTCCTCGATCTGCTTCCTGTATTCCTCGAACTTCTCCTTGTACTCGTCGACGGTCTTCTTCACCTCGTCGACCATGCCCCTCGCCTGATCGACCAGGTCCTTCAGCTTGTCGGCGACGTTCTTCTTGATCGTGTCGGCGGCGTTCTGCACTGCTTCCTTCGCCTTCGCGATCGCGTCCTGCGCCTGGTGGATTGCATCCTTGGCGGCATCGAGAACGTTCTGCGCGCCGGCGGCGATGGCGCTCCCGATGCCCTTGCCGGCTGCGTCACCGGAGGACTTCACCGCGTCGATCACTTGCCCCAGATCGCTCCCCAGGCCGTCGATCAACGATTTCGCGGCGGCCGCCGCGGAGGCGGCGCACATCTCGATCGCGCTCTTGCCCTTGGCGATGGCCGCCTGCGCCAGCGTCATTCCTGCCTTGCCCGCCTCGAGGGCGGTTTCCGCCGCGACCCGCGCGCTCGACTTGAATCCCTGCACCGCTTGCGAGAGCTGGTCGCCCACCGTATGCACGGCGTCCAGGGCCGCGGCCTTCACCGCGTCGTAGGCGTCGGCCGCGTGCCGGATCGCCTGGCCGGCGATCTCCGCGACCTGCGCGGCGGCCTCGTGCGCCTTGGTCAGCGCCTCGCGCGCGACCTCCTGAATCGCGTTGACCGCCTCCTGCGCCGCCTCGGCGACCTTGGCGTTGGCCTGGGCGACGTAGTCCTTGAGTCCCGCGAGCTTGCTCTCGACGCTCTTGAGGGCCGCCTGGGCGACGTGGCCGGCGCCCTGTTTCACCTGCTCGAGAGCGTCTTTCACGTCTTGCCAGACCTGCTTGGCGGCTTCGAGCGCCTGCGAGGCGCGCTTGGCCGCCTCGCGCGCGGCCTTCAGCGCCCAGGCCGCTGCGTTCTGGATGTTCTGCGCGATCTGCTGCGCCTTCTCTGCGGCTTGCTGCACGGCCTGGGCGAACTTGGCGAGGTTCTTGACCGGCGCAGACCCCTTCTTGATCGTGTACCGCTTGGCGCGGAACTCGGTCGCGTAGCCGGTGTCGACGAAGAACAGGTGGTCGGTGGAAACGACGTAGTACTGCCCGTCGACGCGCTTGCCCGCCTTCTCCACCTCGACGACGGAGCCCGCGCGGATGGCGGGATCGCCGGTGACGCGCGCCTCCGCGTGCACGAAAGCTCCGGCGCGCTGGTTGTACTCGCTCTTCGCCACCGCCTCGAGCAAGCTCTTCTCGCCGGTGGCCAGCGTCACCACCTGCTCGATGTCGCCGAACATCTGCTTGACGAGCTGCGCGCCGGTGACGGTCCCGCCCTGCTTGCCGTATTCGTCGCCCGTCTTTCCGGGGCCGGTCATCTCGCGGGCGTTCTTCGGGTCCCAGCCGGACGTCGTGATCCTCGAGACCTGATCGAAGGTGTTCACCTCCTGGATCAGGCGGCCGATGTTCTCCCGCCACACCAGCTTCGCCGCCGGCGGATCGCCGAGCTTGGGCTTCTTGAACAGCAGCTTCCGGTCGTCGACGTAGACACGGAACCCCGCCAGCGCCGCCCGCTGCATGAGGAAGTCATAGTCGGAGAGGTTGTTCTGGATGACGTAGTCGTGGACGACCTTGCTGTCCTCGGCGTCCGCAGACAGGTTGTGCCGCCGCGCGATCTGGGTGGCGAGATCGCTGTCCTTCACGTTCTTGTACGTCTTCGTGACGGTACCCTTGTCGAAGCCGTGCCCCTTGTCCACGCCCGCGACCACCAGGCGGCTCGGGCCGTCGGCCGTGAGCACGATCTCGATGTTCGAGACCTCTCCCTTGCAGACGCTCTTGAGCTGCCCCTGGTAACCGAGCTTGATCTCGATGGCGGTGCCGGGCTTGAACTTCTGCTGCCGGGTCCACTTGCGGCCGACGTCCGAGAGGTGGAGCCAGAACCGGCTGGCCTTGTCCATGTCGTCGGTGACGCGGATGCCGACGATCGACCCCTTCAGCTCCGGATCCGCCGCCTGCCCGTCCACGACGAGCTGGAAGTCCGGGACGAAGCGCTTGTCGTCGGGCAAGGCGGAAACTCCCCGCGCCCTCGTCAGACGAGCACACGAGGGACTGCCGTAGTTTCGAGCAAGCGAGCGGCTGTCGTCAAGAGGGTCGGAATCCGATACGATGCGTTCGCATGCCCGACGATCCCAAGAGCGTCCTGCCGGACGCCCCGCGGCTGCCGCAACGAGCGGCGATCTACATCACCCGCGACGGCGGCGTGAAGTTCGGCGCGCTGTTCGAAGGGCTCCTGCCGGTGGCGGAAGCGCTCGCGGCGAGATCGCTACCAGTAGCGAAAGGAGGTCGCCGTTCCGGCCCGGTGCGGATCGGATCACGCGACCCCGACGCGGAGACGTAGGTGTTCCGCGCGCTGCTGGAGGCGCTGCGCAGGTTCTTCTCCCGCCTCCGGGTGCGCAGGCTGATCGCGCGGCAACTTCCGCGCGGGCTCGGCGAAGTCCGCCTCGTCCTCCCTCGAGAGGCGCCGGCGGCCGAGCCGCCGCCCGGCGAATTCTGGACGCCGCCGCTCGCCGGTCGAAATCCGTCGCGACTGCTGCGGCTGTCGGCACTGCCTCCGCCCCCGGCGCATCTGGAGGTCGTGCAACCTCGCAAGTTCCGGCTCGATGCCGGGTTCCGCGTCCCGCCCGAGGTCGAGCCGCCAACGGTGCCGCCAACTCCGGCGGAGCCCCTGCAGATCCGCCCGCGCACGCCACTCGCGCGCGCGCCGTTGCACCGGCTCGAGCCGCGCAACTTCCGGCTCGACCCGCGCACGCACGCGCCCGCCAACGAGACCATCGTCCCTGCGCCAGGCGATCCCGCCTATCGCTGGATCTCACCCGAGTTCCGTCGCCGCCATCTCGATCTGCCCTGGATGGCGCGGGAACGCGTGCGGTTCCTGGGACCGATGCACGCGGAGTGGTTCCTGATGTGGTGGGACCAGACCGTGAAGGAGAGCCTCGGGCCGGGCGAGCCGGATGCGTGGGAACGCCCCGACGAGGTGGACTGGGCGCTCGACCAGTGCAAGGAGCAGATGCTCATCCGGCGCGACGTGGTGAAGGACGAGCAGCCACCCGCGGAGCAGGAGATGTCCGCGCCGCAGATGGAGCACCCGCTCGTCGCCTGGGACCCGGTCCCGCTCCCGCAGTTGGTGCCGCAGAAGGAATGGGTCCTGGCCGCGGATCCACGAACGCTTGCGCCCCGGCCATCGCACGAGCGGCAGTCGCGCGAAGCCTATCTGCAGTGGCGCACCCTGATGGACGCGCTCGAGGAAACCTAGCTATCGCTGCTGCTGCGCCGGGCGCGCTTACTGCAGCTTTCCTTCGCGCTCGAGCCGCCAGATGTCTTCCTGGCTGACGGTCTCCTGATTCAGGATGGCCATCGCGCGCCGGATCTTCTGGATCATCGCCGGATCCTGGATGGGAACGCTGTTCTCGCGCGTCGGCCTGGGCGGTGGCCTGAGCAAGGCGAGTTCGCCGCGGGCCTGCATCCCCGATGCGGTGACGCCCTGGACCGCGAACGTCACCGCGTAGACGGCGGCGTCGGCTCCAAAGTCGTATTCGAGCGACTCCTCCACGAAGGCGCCGGGCGGGATCTCGGCGTGCCGCAGGACGCGCGAGTGATCCAGCGCGACGGCGGTGGGCGCCGCGGGTGCGCTTCCCGTGCTCGCAGGAAGGAAGAACCTCGACAGCGTCGCTCCGGCGATCTGCACCGGCCCGTCCTCGGCGTGCCAGAGGCGGAATCTCTGGCGCACGATCCCGTCGGGTCCGACCTCCGGAAAGCGTGGCACCGGCGCGGCGAAGATCGTCGCCATCCCGCGCAGCCGGGTAGCGAACGCGACGTTGCGGATGTGGAGCGGGAGCCTGCCTTCGACCATCTGGCCGCTTCCGTCCAAGGCTTTCACCTTCACGAGAAGGTCGCTGAAAGCGGTCTTTTGCGGCAGGGCGGAGTAGTCGTGGATGGCGATGGGCCCGGGGGTCACCCCAGACTCGCCGTCGCCGAACGACCATTCGTACCAGGCCGGAGTGAAGGGGGCGCCCTCGAGCGTTTGCACGGCGGCGGTGAACTCCCGCTCGCCCACGGAGTTCGGCAGCATCCGCATGGTCACGACCAGGATGCGCGCGGGACGGCAGTTCTTCACCCGGTAGCGAGGAAGGTCGATCCGGGTCGCCACGTTGTCCTTGCTGAACGCGACCGCGTACTGCGGCGGCGGATTTCCGTCGCGGCCCAGGTAGGCGCGGACCGGCACCTGTGACCCGGCCTCGCCTGCCACCGTGTAGTGGAGGAAGGCGTCGTTGCCGTCCGTGGTGTGCGCCTGGACCGTGATCAGGTTCTCTTCTCCCTCGCATACCTCCTCCTTCTCGACGCGGACCAGGTCGAACACGGGAGGAGCGACGGCGGCCGATGCGGGCGGTGCGGGCGGTGCGGCGAGCGGCTGCGTCCGGATCGACGGTTCCGCCGGCTGCAGTTGCACGATCGCAGCAGTCTGCGCACCCCTCACCGACTCCTCGCGGTCCTGGAGCAGCATGAGCGCGAGCAGCGCCATCAGCGCGGCCGCGCCGGCGAGCAGCAGCTTGCGTCGCGTTCGCATTCCGTCAGTACCAGCAGCCGTACTGTGGCCCCGGCGCGTTCCAGGCGATCGGGTGATACCCCTGATCGTACGACCAGACCGTCGTTCCGACGCCGTGTGGCGCGAGCCCGGCGATTCGATCCGGGCTGATGGACGTGGCCGTGGCGTACGGATCGTCGCGGACGCCATGCCAGACCGCGTTGTCGTTGGTCCCGCACGCATTCGCGGCCATGCAATTCGTCACCTGGTCGCCGGCGTTCTCGCAGACGTTGTTGAAGGGGCAGGAAACCGACCGGAGCAGGCCGCCCCAGAACCCGACCCCGGAGTTGCAGGCGTTCTGGACAGTGTTGAAGAGCGCGTTCGCCGCGTTCGCGATCAGTGCGTGATCGTAGGTGTAGGCGGGCACGTAACCGGCCCCACCCTGCAGATGCGCCCAGGAGAGGAAGGTGGAGCAGACCATGCCGTTGTTCACCGAGTTGCTCGCGAGCTCGTTGGTCTGCTCGATGTTGCGGTACTGGTACAGCGAATAGCTGATCGGCGCCCCGTTCCGCAGCTTGCGCGGGAGCCAGATCGCCCCATCCGATTTCGATTGCACCGTGATCTGCGGAGCGCCGGCGATCGAGCTCGCGACTGCCGACGTCGTCCCCGGATCGCCCCACTGGTACACCGGAGTGATCTCCTCTCCTTGAAGATCCGCATACGCGCCGCCCAGGTTGATCTGCTCCACGCCCGGATACCCGTACTGGAGCTGGTCTCCATCGAGCGGACGGGTGCAGACCGTCGGCCAGCCGCTCTGGGCGGGCGTCTGCATCTCCGCGTGGACGATGCCGCTCGTCCCCAGCGAGAGCATGCTGTGCGTGTAGTACTCGCCGATGGCGACGATGACCGGACGGATGGGTCCGCCGTTGCTCCGGCTCAGGACCACCGAACCATAGGGCGCGTTCCAGAGCGCAGGCACGTAACCGCAGGTCCCGCTGACCGTGGCGCGCTGCCCCGGCAGCGCGAAGAGGCCCGAATTGGTCAACAGCCGGTTCGATCCGCCCACCGGCGAGATCCCGTGCACGTAGATCTTCAGCCCTCCGAGCTGCATCATCACTTCGGGCCCGAAGGGAGCTGCGATGCTGAACCGATACGCGCCGTAACCGACGCCGCAGGCCCCAGCCACCGCGGGTTCGCTCGGCTGATTCGCCGTGCCCGCCGTGAACCAGCTGCCGCTGCCCGCGGGTCCTCCCACGTAGACGTGGACGTTGACGGATTGGGCGATGCCGCCGGCGCAGGCCCAACCGACGAGGACCACCTGGCTCCCGTCGTACGATGCGTTGTCGACGTATCCCCGGACGGTGTTGTCCGGGTACCTGAACGTCCCGGAGTTGCCGATCGGCATGATCGTCCAGGGATAGAAGTTCGACGTCGCCCTGACCTGGATCGGTTGGCCGACCACCGACTCTTCCCTGGCGGCGGCGAGCGGGATGTTGAATCTCAGGTAGGTCGCGCCGGGTGCCCTGCATGCGGCGGCGACGGCGGGTTCGCTCCAGGCATTCGCCAGGACCGACGCCATCGCTTGCCCCGTACGGGGATCCGTCAGGCTGACCCACACCGACCGCGTCGAGCCCGGGTCGCACGCCCAGCCGCTGACGTTGAACTGGCCGTTCGCCCAGTACCCGCCGTCGATCCACCCGATCGGCGCCGCATGGCTGGCGTTGGCGTACATCACGGCCCCGGCGAAGCAACCGAGCGCGATCCGCGGCGCGAGCATCGAGCGAGTGCGCATGAATCCTCCACCGACACTGGTCGGACGGCGCGAGGCTGGTTGGCGCCGAAGCGGAAGTCAACGCGGGTGGGTCTGGAACTGTCGTTCAGAACGCGCACGCGGCGCTGAATCCGCCCGCGTTGCGAAATTTCAATCCTCGGCCTCGTCGTCCGCCGCGGCGATGGCGGACTCGAACTTGAACTCCGTCATCCCCAGAGTGATCACATCGCCGTTGCGCAAGAAGCGCCTGGGCGTCCGCTTGCCGTTCACAAGCACGCCGTTCTTCGACCCGAGATCGACGATCTCGAACTTGTTCCCGTCGATGGCGACTCCCGCGTGCTTGCCGGAGACCGCCCCGTCGAGAATGCGGATGCTGTTCTCCGGCCCGCTGCCGAGGGAGACGATCTTGCCCACCAGCGGCCAGGTCTTGCCCTTCGGCCCGGCGCCCCTCTGCATGATCAGGCGGGCCTTGGCGGACTTGAGGCAGAAGAGGCACACGTCCCACTCCGGCATCTGCGCCCGCTTGCAGACGGGGCAGAAGCGGGTGGGTGGAGGCTTGGGACGGGTGACGATGTAGATCGCGACCCCGCCGATCACCAGCAGCAGGATCACCGCGGCGACGATCCCGATCTTCAGCCAGTCGATGAAGCCCGGCGTTCGCACCAGCATGGAGGACTTGAGGGAAGTGCTGCTGCCCTCGTTCTCCATCGCGATCTCGATCTTGTGGTCCTTCCCGTCGTGCGGCAGGCGCGTCTTCCACTGGATGACGTACATCTTGTTGATGTAGTCCTTG
>Ga0209689_1004106_pt1 | contig 10579 bp, 12 predicted proteins | sample GraSoiAngelo_149_FD_187119 | JGI IMG/M metagenome (GOLD analysis project Ga0209689, IMG submission 187119) | Grasslands soil microbial communities from the Angelo Coastal Reserve, California, USA - 14_1009_09_30cm (SPAdes) (version 2) | ecosystem: Environmental > Terrestrial > Soil > Grasslands ...
GGGAGAGCGCGCCTGGACAGGGGACCACTTTCACGGCTACGCTGCCGATCAAGAGGGCACAGGATGTCTGATGAGAGGATGGCCGATCAGGCGATGCTGCTGGTGGCCGACGACGATCCCGCGGTGCGCCAGAGTCTCGAGCGCACGCTCACCCGCGAGGGCTATGGCGTGGTGCTGGCGCCCGACGGCCAGGCCGCCCTCGACCGGCTGCGCCAGGGCGGCATCGACCTGCTCCTCTCGGATCTGAAGATGCCGGGCCTCACGGGGCTGGAGCTTCTGAAGCAGGCGCGCGAGGCGGCCCCCGACGTGGACGTCATCCTCCTCACGGCCTTCGGCACCGTGGAGGAGGCCGTGCGCGCCATGAAGGACGGCGCCATCGACTTCCTGACCAAGCCCCTGCAGCGCGCGCAGCTCGTGCGCGTGATCCGCCAGGCCCTCGAGCGGCGCTCGCTCATCCAGCAGAACCGCGCCCTCAAGGAGCGCCTCGACGACCTTTTGCGCGAGGGCAATGCCATCGGGGTCAGCTATGCCTTCAAGCAGATGATGACCCTCGTCGGGCAGGTGGCCGACAGCTCGGCCAGCGTGCTCATCCAGGGCGAGAGCGGGACCGGCAAGGAGCTGGCCGCCCGCGCCATCCACGACCGCTCGCCGCGCCGGCAGGGGCCCTTCGTGGCCGTCAACTGCGCGGCCCTGCCCGAGACCCTGCTCGAGTCCGAGCTCTTCGGCTACGAGAAGGGCGCCTTCACGGGGGCGGGGAACCGCAAGGAGGGGCGCTTCGAGCTGGCCGACGGCGGAACGCTCTTCCTCGACGAGGTCGCCGATCTCTCGCCCGTCACCCAGCCGAAGATCCTCCGCGTGCTGCAGGAGGGCGAGTTCGAGCGCGTGGGGGGCACGCGCACGCTGCGCGTGGACGTGCGCATCGTCACCGCCACCAACCAGGACCTGACGCAGCTCGTGCGGGACAAGCGCTTCCGCGAGGATCTCTTCTACCGGCTCAACGTCATCACCATCACCACGCCGCCCCTGCGCGACCGGCGCGAGGACATCCCGGTGCTCGCCCAGCACTTCCTGCGCCTCTACGCGGCCAAGAACAACCGCAAGCTCGACGGCGTCTCCGACGGGGCCATGAGCTGCCTCGAGGCCTATGCGTGGCCGGGCAACGTCCGCGAGCTCGAGAACGTGATCGAGCGCGCGGTGGTGCTCGCCCGCGGCACGGCCATCGAGGTGGAGAACCTGCCCGCCAACGTCACGGAGCGGTCGGTCATGTTCAAGCGCGACGAGCTCGAGAGCGGACCCGGCGTCTCCGGGGACACGCCGGGCGGTGTCTTCACCATCCGCGTGGGGACGCCGCTGGCGGAAGTGGAGCAGCGGCTCCTCGAGGAGACGCTGCGCATGAACAAGGGCAACCGGAGCCTGACCGCCAAGCAGCTCGGCATCGATCCGAAGACGGTCTTCCGCAAGCTCAAGCAGGCCGAAGCGGAGGCGGAGGAAAGCGCCGCCGACGCCGACAAGCCTTCCACCCCCTGACCCGTGGCCTACGAGCAGATCCGCTCCGAGGCTGCCGATGGCATCGCCACGGTCACTCTCTGGCGGCCCGAGAAGCTCAACGCCGTCACCTCCGTGATGATCGGCGAGCTCATCGCGGCCTTCGATGCCGCGGATGCCGACGATGCGGTGCGCGCGGTCATCGTCACGGGGGCGGGGCGCGCGTTCTGCGCGGGCGCCGATCTGTCCGGGGGCGCGCAGACCTTTGACGGGGCAACCCGCGGCCGGCACGAGCCCGATGGCGAGCACCGCGACGGCGGCGGGCTCGTCACGTTGCGGCTCTTCGACATGAAGAAGCCCGTCATCGCCGCCATCAATGGCCCCGCGGTGGGCTTCGGGGCGACGGTGACCCTGGCCATGGACATCCGGATCGCCTCCTCGGCCGCGCGGATGGGCTTCGTCTTCTCGCGGCGCGGCGTCGTGCCCGAGGCCTGCAGCACCTGGTTCCTGCCGCGGCTCGTGGGCATCCAGCAGGCGGCGGAGTGGGTGTATACGGGGCGCGTCTTCGACGCCGAGGAAGCGCGCCGGGGCGGGCTCGTGAGCCGCGTGGTGCCGCCCGAGGCGCTCATGCCGACGGCGCGGGCGCTCGCCCGCGAGATCGCCGACCACACCTCGGCCATCTCGGTGGCCCTGTGTCGGCAGATGATGTGGAAGCTCCTGGGCGCCGACCACCCCATGGAGGCGCACCGGCTCGACTCGCGGGGCATGGACTGGACGGGCCGCTCCGCGGACGCGCGCGAGGGGATCAGCGCGTTTCTCGAGAAGCGCCCCGCGCGCTTCCCGCTCAGGCCCAGCCAGGACATGCCGCCCTTCTATCCGTGGTGGACCGAGCGCTCCTTTAAGTGAGGGGCCCGGGCCGCTCCTTTCTGCGGACCCGGGTCGGGCTGCTCTCCGTCCTGCTCTTCTGCAATACGTTCGGGCTCGGGGGCTTCAACCCGCTCCTGCCTGAGATCGCCCGGACGCAGGGGATGGCCAACTGGCAGATCGGCCTCCTCGCCAGCGCCTTCGGGTTTGCCCGCATGGCCGCGGCCATGCCGACGGGCGCCTTCGTGGGACGACGGCTCGGCACCGCGCTCGCGGCCGCGCCTCTCGTGCTCATCTCCGGGCTGCTCCTCCTCGTGAGCGGCGGCCCCTTCTGGGTCCTCGTCGCCGGTCGCCTGCTCCTCGGGGTGGCGCACACGCTGGCCATGGTGGGCGGGCTGAGCGCGATCCTCATCGACGAGCGCGGCCGCAACGCTTCCGTGCGCCTCAACGTCTTCGAGTTCGCGGGGATGCTCGGCATCCTGGGCGGTCTCGGCACGGTCGCCCTGATTCCCGCCGCGTGGGGATGGAAGCTCTCCCTCCTCATCGGCTCCGCGCCCGTCGTGATCCCGTTGCTGCTGACGCGGGCGATGCGGCGCGCTTTCCCGAGCGCGCCGATCTTCGAGCGCGTCGTCGCCCCCGCGGAGCGCTCGATCACTGCGCGTCAGCGGCCGGGGAGCAAGAGCGTGATCGCGCTCATGTTCGGAGTGGGCATCATCTTCGCGCTGGGCTGGTCGGGGGTGAGCCAGTTCGTGGTGCCCATCCGCGGCGCCCGGGACTTCGGCCTCTCGCGCACGGGGATCTCCTGGCTGCTCGCCGCTGCGCAGTCGCTCGATCTGCTCGTGCTGCTCCCCGTGGGGCGTCTCGCCGACCGGGTCGGCCGCGGCCTCGTGCTGGGCATGGTGGCCGTGATCCTCGGGTTCGGCGCCATCGGTGTGGGGCTGGGCTCCTTCGTGTGGTTCGCCTTCGGCTGCATCTGCCTCGGGCTGGCCCTGGCGGGCTGGATGCTGCCGCTCGGGGTGATCCGCGAGCACACGCCCCTGGCGCGGCTCGCGTGGACCACCGGCGTCTATCGCGTCGGCGTGGACGGCGCGTCCTTCCTCGGGCCGTTCATCTGCGGGTTTCTCGGCCCGCTGGGCGAGTCGGTGTTTCTCACCGCCATCGGCGCGACGGGCCTCGCCCTGGGCGCGCGGCTCCTGTGGCGACCAACTCGCTGACGCCGGCGGTGCTATGCTATGCGGCGCTCGGTCGGACGCTTCTTCCCTATGTGGGAGGGAGGGTGGCGATCACCAATGGGATGCGGCCGGCAGCGGGCCCGGAGGCCATGCCGTGAAGATGAATGGAACGCGTATGCGGATCGGGCTGGCCGTTCTTGCTCTCGGGGCAAGCCTGCTCGCCATACCGAGCTTGCTCGAGGCCCAAAGGGCTGCCGGGATATCGCGCGTCGGCTGGCTGGAGGTCTGTGGCCCGGGTCCTCGGCGCCCCCATTTCGATATTTTCCGGGCTCGCCTGGCGGAACACGGCTACGTGGAGGGGAAGAACCTCATCATCGAGCAGCGATTCGCAGATTGCCGATACGACCGGATGGCGGGGTTAGCCACTGACCTCGTGCAGGTTCCGGTCGACGTTCTGTTCACCATGGGCACGAGGGCGGCGCGAATCGTCGCGGGAGCCGTGAAGACGACACCGCTCGTCGTCTACTCGTGCGACCCGTTCGAGCACGTCACACGCCTCGCTCGGCCCGGTGGAAATCTGACGGGCGTTACATGCATGACGACGGAGCTCAGCCCGAAGCGCCTCGAGCTCCTCAAGGAGGCGGTTCCCAAGATCTCGCGCGTGATGTTTCTGCATGACCCTGAAGCTGCTCCCAACGCGTTGAAGCTGACCCAGGAGGCCGCACCGCGTCTTGGTATCAGAATGCAAGTAGCTCCGGTGGGAGCCGCCGACGAGCTGCTCCCAGAGCTCACCATGATCGCGAAGGAGCATCCTGACGCGTTGTTCGTGTATCCCGACGTCGTTCTCAGCTCTTATCCTCGGCCTCGGCAGCTCGCCGACTTCGCCCTCAAGGCGCACTTGCCCACGATGCATGCGTTCCGCTTTTTCGTAGACGCGGGCGGTCTCATGTCCTACGGCGCGACCCAATCCGAGATCTATACGATGGCGGCTGAGCAGGTCGCAAAAATCCTGAATGGCGCTCGGCCGAGTGAGTTGCCGCTGCGGCAGGCAACGCGGTTCGAGCTGGTCATCAACAACAGGACGGCGAAGGCGCTCGGACTCACGATCCCACCGTCGCTGCTGTTGCGAGCCGACGAGGTGATCGAGTGACCCAATGATCTCGCTCTAGCGCACCCGTTCCAAGAGCTCTCCTCAATTCCTCTCCCGCCTGGGGAGAGGGCAGGGGCGCGGCATCGCACATTGACTCGATGGGCAGGAGCCTAGGTGACATGACGACGCGACGAGAGACGGACAGCATGGGCGCCATCGAGGTGCCCGCGGACCGCTACTGGGGCGCGCAGACCCAGCGCTCCCTCGAGCACTTCAAGATCGCCGGGGAGCGCTTCCCGCCCGAGATGATCCGCGCCTTCGGCCTGCTCAAGCGGGCCGCCGCCGAGGTGAACGCCGAGCTCGGCCTGCTGCCCAAGGACATCGCGCCGGCCATCGTGCAGGCCGCCGACGAGGTGATCGCGGGCAAGCTCGACGATCATTTCCCCCTGGTGGTGTGGCAGACGGGCAGCGGCACCCAGAGCAACATGAACGCCAACGAGGTGATCGGCAACCGCGCCATCGAGCTCCTGGGCGGTCAGCTGGGCTCGAAGAAGCCCGTGCACCCGAACGATCACGTCAACCGCTCGCAGTCCTCCAACGACACGTTCCCCACGGCGATGCACGTGGCCGCGGTGCAGGAGATCGTCGGTCGGTTGATCCCCTCGGTGGAGGGGCTGCGCAACGTCCTCGACGACAAGGCGCGCGCCTTCGCCGACATCGTCAAGATCGGACGCACGCACCTGCAAGACGCCACGCCGCTGACCCTGGGTCAGGAGATCTCCGGCTGGGTGGCCATGCTCGATCAGTGCCTGGCCGCCATCCGCGCCACGCTGCCCTTCCTCTACCCGCTGGCCATCGGCGGCACCGCCGTCGGCACCGGGCTCAACGCCCCCGCGGGCTTCGGGGAGAAGGTGGCCGCGCGCCTGGCCGCGCTCACCGGCCTGCCCTTCACGAGCGCGCCCAACAAGTTCCAGGCCCTCGCCTCGCACGAGCCGCTCGTGTTCGCGAGCGGAGCGCTGAAGACGCTCGCCACCTCCCTGATGAAGATCGCCAATGATGTCCGCTGGCTCGCCTCCGGGCCGCGCGCCGGGCTGGGGGAGCTGCGCATTCCCGAGAACGAGCCGGGGAGCAGCATCATGCCGGGCAAGGTCAACCCGACCCAGAGCGAGGCCATGACCATGGTCTGCGCCCAGGTCATCGGCAACGACGTGGCCGCGACCATCGGCGGCGCCTCCGGCAACTTCGAGCTGAACGTCTTCAAGCCGCTCATCATCCACAACGTGCTCCGCTCGATCCTCCTCCTCGCGGACGCGTGCGACTCCTTCCGTGAGCACTGCGCGGAGGGCATCGAGCCCGACCGCGAGCGCATCGGGCGCCACCTGGGGGAATCGCTCATGCTGGTGACCGCCCTTGCTCCCCTCATCGGCTACGACAAGGCGGCGGAGATCGCCAAGCACGCCCACCACAAGGGGCTGACCTTGCGCGAGGCCGCGCTGCAGCTGGGACACGTCACCCCCGAGCAGTTCGATCGCGTCGTGCGGCCCGAGACCATGGTCGGGCCCGACCCCGAGGAGAAGAGATGACCGCACTCACGATCGGCGACGTCACCGTGACCCGGGTGGTCGAGCTCGACCGCTCGTCCTTCGAGATCGGCGCCATGCTGCCGGAGTCCACGCCCGAGCGGATCGCCGCGCAGCGTGACTGGATGGGGCCCGAGCTGCTCGACCCTGTCACGGGCGTCCACAAGGCGTGCATCCAGTCCTACGTGCTGCGCACGCCGTGGCACACGGTGGTCATCGATACGTGCGTGGGCAACGACAAGCCGCGGAACGGTGTCCCCGCGTGGCACATGCGCCGGGGGACGTATCTCTCGGACCTCGCCGCCGCCGGCGTCAAGCCCGAGGACGTGGACATGGTGATCTGCACGCACCTGCACGTGGACCACGTCGGGTGGAATACGCGGCTCGAAGGTGGGCGGTGGGTGCCTACCTTCCCCCGCGCCCGCTACGTCATCGTGCGCGAGGAGTTCGAGTTCTGGAAGCGCGAGGGCGAGACGGGCCGGGAGGAGTTCGGCCTGATCGACGACAGCGTGATGCCGGTGGTGGAGGCGGGCATGGCCGACCTGGTGGCGAGCGATCACGTGATCGACGACCGGCTCCGCCTCGAGCCCGCCCCCGGCCACACGCCCGCCCACGTGTGCGTGCGGCTGACCACACCCGCGGGCCAGGCCATCTTCACCGGCGACATGATGCATCGGCCGCTCCAGGTGGCCGAGCCCGAGTGGAACAGTCGCTTCTGCGACGATGCCGAGCTCGCGCGCAAGACCCGCCGCGGCTTTCTCGAGCGCCACACCGATGCCGACGTCATCGTGCTCGCCGCCCACTTTCCGGTGGCGGGCCGCATCGTCGCCCCCGGCGGCCGCGCGCGCTTCCAGCCTCTCGCCGCCTAGCGCGCCTTCTGCGTCTCGCGCGCGGACGCTATACAAGTGGTCGCTCCCGCCCTCGCGGTCCCATACAAGGGGCCACCCGGGAATCCGCTTGACTCGTCGTCGCTTCGGGACGATTGTCAGGCGCATCGAGGGTAAAATTTCACATCGCGAGGAGAGACGAGACGATGCTGACCAAGGATCTGGAAGCGTTCTTCGACGGCTGGAACCGCCACGACGTCGACTGCATCATGACCTTCATGGCCGACGACTGTGTCTTCGAGACCACCGCGGGCAAGGAAGCCTGCGGCACGCGCTACGTGGGGCGCGAGAATGTCCGCGACGCGTTTGCCAGGGTGTTCAAGATGTTCCCCGACGCGAAGTTCGGCGACGCGCGCCACTTCGTGGCCGGCGACCGCGGCCTCTCGGAATGGCTCTTCACGGGCACCACGGCCGACGGCAAGAAGGTGGAGGTCAACGGCTGCGACGTCTTCACGTTCGCCAAGGGCAAGATCGCCCTCAAGAACTCGTTCTTCAAGAACCGCAGCGCCTGAGCCCCATCACACCGGACGGGGCGCGCCCCGCTAGCTCTTGAAGCCGATCCTCTTGTGGCCGCCGTCGCAGAACGGCTTGTTCGCCGAGGCGCCGCAGCGGCAGAGAAAGATGTCGCCGCTCTTGTCCGGGATGGGATTGCCCTGGGGATCGAGAACCTCGCACTCCCCCTTCACCATCAGGGGGCCGTCGGGAATCGGCTTGACCGTGACCGGCATGCGCGTCTCCTTTTCGTGAGGAAAATGTGAGCTGCCGAGGCCGAGTATACTCCAGGCCATGAACACGATGGCCGACCGGCTGATCGAGGCGATGACCAAGTCCGCGGCGCGCCAGTATGGCAAGGAGCGCGTGACCGAGCTCGCGCACGCGCTCCAGTGCGCGGAGCTCGCCGCGGGCGCGGGCGGCGACGAGGAGATGGTCCTGGCCTGCCTCCTCCATGACGTGGGGCGCTACGCGGTCGCCCAGGAGGAGATCGGCGACACGCTCGGGGCGGGCGCGTCCCGCGCGACGAAGGCGCGCGGCCATCACGAGGCCGGGGCCGACCTCATCGCCCCCTATGTGCCCGAGCGCGTCACCTTCCTCGTGCGCGCGCATGCCGATGCCAAGCGCTATCTCTGCGCAGCCGATCCCGGCTACTACGACACGCTCTCGCCGGGCTCGAAGCATACGCTGGCCCTCCAGGGCGGCATCATGACGGCCGACGAGGCGGTGAGCGTCGCCACCCGACCCTGGTGGCCGGAGGCGCTGCGCCTCCGGCGCTGGGACGACGAGGCCAAGATCGTGGGCAAGTCCACGCGCCCGCTCTCCGCGTGGGGGCCGCTCTTGAGGAAATACTTTGCCGATTCTCGCTGAGCCGCTCACCCGCGCCCGCGGGGACGCCGCGATTACATCCCGCCGCCACCGCCGCCGCCCCTGAGCTCGAAGGACGACACGGACACGCGATATCCCGCTCCCGTCACGGGCAGAGCAACGTCGAAGTAAACGCGGTCGAAACCTCCGACGAAGCCTTGCACCACGCCGTACGTCTTGCCGATCACGCCCCCCTGCGCGTCGAGGATCTCGACGAGCAAGCGGACGTCCGTGGCGCCGGTGGGGCGGGTGTTGTAGACATAGCCTTCGAGGATGGAGGCGCCCTTCCGACTCTTGCCCGCCTGCCATTCCACGCGAAACTGGGCTTCCGTCTTCGGCGTCGCGTAGGTCTGGGCCGCGGCTCCGCCCGCGCCCCCCACGAGCATGAGAGCCACCGCCGCGGCCACGCCGAGACGTCGCGCGGTCATTGGCCGGTGGCGAAGGTATCCCAGGAGAGCACGCGCACGCGGTAGCTCGCGCCCGTGGTCTGAATGGGCACCTCGAAGTAGAGCCGGCCACGCGAGAGCACGCTGCCGAGGGCATGGCCCTGGGCCTGGCCGATGACCTGGCCCTGGGTATCGAGCGTCTCGACGAGCAAGCGCGGATTCCCCACGCCGCCGGCGCCGTCGTTGTAGAGGTAGCCCCAGACGATGGGGCTCCCTTTCTTCGACTGGCCCGCCTGAACCTCCGCATGAAAGCGCCCCGCGACCATCTGGGCGTGGGCGACGGCGGCGAGCAGGATCAAGCAGGCCGCGGCGCCGAGAGCGGCCAGACGACGAGCGCTTACGGTCCGCCGCCGGCGCACTTGAGCCATGAGTCGGCCGAGACGCGATAGGCTGGCCCCGCCACCTTGATGGGGACCTCGAAGTAGACGTGATCATCTCCGCCCACGTAGCCCGGGACGAAGCCGGTGGAGCTCGCGATCACGTTGCCCTGGGCGTCGAGCGTCTCGATGAAGAGGCGGATGTTGCAGTAACCGGACATCGCCCGGGCGGTGTTGACGTAGCCCGTGATGAGCGGCTTGCCTGATCGAGACTGGCCGGGTTGCCAGTCGAGGCTCAGCTTGGAGTCGTAGGCGGCGCCGCCCACGCTGGCCGCGCTGGCGGCGCTGGACTCGTCCGCTCCCAGCGCCAGGGCGAGCACCACGATGCCGCCCGCAATCATGATTTTCGCGACACGCGCGCCCACGCCCTTAAGAAGCCGAGAGAAGGGCAAAGGGTTCCCGAAAACTATCTACCGCCGTCCCCCCGCCAGTCGGAGCGCCTCAGGCTGCCCGCGCAGGCGTCCCATGGCCAGCACGCCCAGCGCGGGACCGAGGGCGAGCGAGGCGAACGCCCAGCGCCAGCCCACGACGCGCACGACGGGCGGGATGAGCCAGATCGAGACCATGGTCAGCGCGAAGCCGACGCACGTCTGGGCGGTGAGGGCGGTGCCGACATAGGCGGGAGGCGAGAGCTCGGTGACGGCGGTGGAGAATTGCGCCGAATCCGCGATGACGGTGACGCCCCAGAGCACGGCGAGCCAGAAGGTGAGCGCGGGCGGGCCGCCGAAGGAGAGCCCGATGAGGGCGGCGCAGAGTCCCGAGAGCGCCATGGCCGCCATGGTCAGCGTGGTCCGGCCCCAGCGATCCGCCAGCGCGCCGCCCGCATAGGCGCCCAGGGCGCCCCCCACGCCCATGGCGGCGAAGGTGGCCACGGGCGCCGAGAGGCCGAGATAGCTGCCGGCGCCGCGCGCCTCGAGGCTGGCGCCGAGAAAGAGGCCGAGCCAGGTCCACATGGCATAGAGCTCCCACATGTGGCCGAAGTAGCCGAAGCAGGCCAGACGCGGCCCGCGCTCGCGGAAGACGGCGGCGGCCATGCGGAGATCGAAGCGCGCCGCGGGAAAGCGATCGGGCCCTTCGCGCACGAAGCGCCAGACGACGAGCGCGCTGCCGAGGGCCAGCGCGGAGGCCGCGAGCAGCGTGCCCCGCCACGGCAGCTCGGTGACGCCACGGATCAGATGAGGCGCTGCCGAGCCCACCGTGAGCGCGCCCACCAGGATGCCGATGGCGAGCCCGCGGGCGTCGCGGAACCACGTCGCGACGATCTTCATGGCCGGCGGATAGGCCCCGGCCATGCACAGACCCGTGGCGAAGCGGAGGAC
>Ga0209689_1004109_pt1 | contig 10574 bp, 10 predicted proteins | sample GraSoiAngelo_149_FD_187119 | JGI IMG/M metagenome (GOLD analysis project Ga0209689, IMG submission 187119) | Grasslands soil microbial communities from the Angelo Coastal Reserve, California, USA - 14_1009_09_30cm (SPAdes) (version 2) | ecosystem: Environmental > Terrestrial > Soil > Grasslands ...
GCGGACCTCTCCTACGTCGAGTCGGCGGCGGGCTCGATCGCGGACGCGATGGACGGGCCGCTCGTCGTGGTCAACAAGTCCACGGTGCCGCCGCTCACCGGTGACATGGTGTCGCGGGTGTTGAAGCAGCGAAACACCAAGCATGACTCTGCGGTCGTCTCCAACCCCGAGTTCCTGCGCGAGGGCTCGGCGATCCAGGACTTCATGCATCCGGACCGCGTGGTGGTCGGAAGCCACGACCGGGAGGCGGCGGAGAAGGTCGCCCGACTCTATGCGCCGCTGGAAGCACCGGTCCTGATCACGCCGAACATCTACACGGCGGAGATGGTGAAGTACGCGTCGAATGCTTTCCTCGCGACGCGGATCTCATTCATCAACGAGATCGCGATGATCAGCGAGCGGGTCGGCGCGGACGCGAAGCTGGTGGCGGAGGGGATGGGCCTCGACAAACGCATCGGCCCGAACTATCTCGACGCGGGCATCGGATATGGGGGTTCCTGCTTTCCGAAAGATGTCGCGGCCCTGTCTGCTGTTGCGGAAGGCTTCAACTATCATCCCGAGCTTTTGCATGCGGTGATGGACATCAACCGTGACCAGCGGATGCTTGTCATCGACAAGCTGCGCCAATCCCTCGACGAGCTCCCAGGACGTGTCATCGGCCTCCTCGGCCTCTCCTTCAAGCCCAACACCGACGACATGCGCGAGGCGCCGAGCATCGACATCGCGAAGGTCTTGCTCGCGGCGGGCGCCGAGGTCCGGGCCTATGACCCGGCGGCGGTCGAGAGATCCAGGGTCTTGCTTCCCGAGGTCGAGTATTTGAAGGACGCGTATGCGGTGGCCGCCGGTGCGGACGCGCTCGTCCTCGTCACGGAATGGAACGAGTTCCGGCAGCTGGACATGGCGCGGATCAAGCAGCTGATGCGCAATCCCGTCATCGTCGATGGCCGCAACATCTACGACCCGGCGCTCATGCGAAGCCTGGGTTTCACGTATCGCGGCATTGGCCGCGAATAAACCGAGGGCGGTCGTATCCGGCGGAGCGGGCTTCATCGGCTCGCACCTGTGCGAGGCGCTGCTTGCTCGTGACACGCGGGTGCTTGCCCTCGACAACTTCATCACCGGCTCGCCGCAAAACCTGAGGCATCTCCAGGACAATCCGGACTTCGAGTTTCGCCAGGCGGACGTCAATCACGGCGTCTTCATCGGCGGCGACGTTCGTTACGTCCTGCACTTCGCCTCGCCCGCTTCACCTCCCCAATACGACGCCAACCCGATCCACACGCTCAAGGTCGGCACACTCGGGACGATGAACATGCTCGGCCTCGCGCGGGCGAAGAACGCGACGTTTCTCCTGGCGTCGACGTCCGAGGTCTATGGGGACCCGCTGGTCCATCCGCAGCCCGAGGGTTACTGGGGCAACGTGAATCCTATCGGGCCTCGCGGCTGCTACGACGAAGCCAAGCGGTGCGCCGAAGCATTTGCAATGGCTTACCACCGGTCGCACGAAGTCGATACGCGGATCGTGCGGATCTTCAACACGCACGGTCCCCGGATGCAGGTTTCCGACGGTCGCGCGGTGCCCAACTTCATGGCCCAGGCGATCCGTGGCGAGGCCCTGACCGTCTACGGCGACGGATCGCAGACCCGGAGCATCTGCTACGTCTCCGACCTCGTCCGAGGCGTGCTGGCGGCGCTCGACAAGAGCGACGAGCTGCCGGTCAACCTCGGCAACCCGGAAGAGGTGACCGTGCTCGAGCTGGCCGCGACGATCATCAGGCTCGCCGGATCGAAGAGCCGGATCGAGCATCGCGAGCTTCCGGTTGACGATCCGAAGCAACGCCGGCCCGACATCGCGCGGGCCCGCGAAGTTCTCGGTTGGCAGCCGGAGGTCGGCCTGGAAGACGGCCTGGGCAAAACTCTTGAATACTTTCGCTCAGTGCTATGACGACGCCGGAGGAACTCAAGAAGTATGTCCGGGACGTGCCCGACTATCCGCAGAAGGGCATCATCTTCCGCGACATCACGCCGCTGCTCGGTGACAAACGAATCTTTCGCGAGGTCGTCGACCTGATGTCGAGGGCGTGGGCGACGGACCCACCCGACCTGGTGGCGGCCATTGAGGCGCGCGGCTTCATCCCCGGGGCGGCGATCGCCGTCAAGCTCGATGCGGGCTTCGTGCCGATCCGCAAGACGGGGAAGCTGCCATGGATGACCGTGATGGAGTCCTATGACCTCGAGTACGGGACCGACCAGCTCGAGGTGCACTCGGACGCGGTCCAGCCCGGCCAGAAGGTCCTGATCGTGGATGATGTTCTGGCCACGGGCGGAACCGCTTCGGCCGCGGTCCGGCTGATGCGGAAGCTGGGCGCGGACGTGGTCGGGGTGCAGGTGTTGATCGAGCTGGGCTACCTCGACGGCCGCCAGAAGCTGAGAGACATCAAATTGGTGAGCGAGATCACCTACTAGGAGAGAAATCGTGAAGGTCAGTTCCAAGGGCAGCGACGTGAAGGACGTGAACCTCGCCGCGCAGGGCCAGGACCTCATCGATTGGGCCGCGCGCGAGATGCCGGTCCTCGGCCTCATCCGCCAGCGCTTCACCAAAGACCAGCCGCTCAAAGGCCTGCGCCTGGCCGCATGCCTTCATGTGACGAGCGAGACCGCCAACCTGATGCTCACGCTCAAGGCCGGAGGCGCAGACCTGGCGCTGTGCGCGTCGAACCCGCTGTCGACCAACGATGCGGTCGCCTCCGCCCTCGCCTCTCATCACGCCGTGAAGACATACGCAATCCGTGGAGAGGACAACGACACCTACTACGAGCACATCGAAGCCGCGCTCGACCATGGTCCGCAGCTGACGATGGACGACGGGGCGGACCTTGTCTCCGTGCTGCACAAGTCTCGGCGCGAGCAGCTGCCTCAGGTCATCGGCGGCACCGAGGAGACGACCACCGGCGTGATCCGTCTCCGGGCGATGGCCGAGCATGGCGTGCTTGCTTACCCGATCGTCGCCGTCAACGAAGCGGACACCAAGCACATGTTCGACAACCGCTACGGCACCGGCCAGTCGACGATCGACGGGATCATCCGCTCGACCAACGTCCTCTTGGCCGGCAAGACTTTTGTCATCGCGGGCTACGGCTGGGTCGGTCGCGGTCTCGCGTCGAGGGCCAAGGGCCACGGGGCGGACGTGGTCATCACCGAGGTGGACTCGGTCAAGGCGCTCGAGGCCGCGATGGATGGTTTCCGAGTCCTGAAGATGGACGACGCGGCGAGCGTGGGCGACATCTTCGTGACGGTCACCGGCGACGTCAACGTGCTGGACCGCAAGCACTTCGAGGTGATGAAGGACGGAGCGATCCTCGCCAACTCCGGTCACTTCAACTCGGAGATCAACCTCAAGGCGCTCGACGAGCTGGCGACGGGCGTCCGCAATGCGCGGCCGTTGGTGCAGGAATACAGGCTCGCAGATGGGCGCCGGCTGTTCCTGCTCGGCGAGGGCCGGTTGATCAACCTCGCCGGCGCCGAAGGTCACCCCGCCGCGGTCATGGACATGAGCTTCGCCAACCAGGCGCTCTGCGCCGAGTACATCGCCAAGAACGCGGGGCAGCTCGAGCGAAAGGTTTACGACGTTCCCGCGGATATCGACTCCGAGGTGGCGCGGCTCAAGCTCCACGCCATGGGGATCGCGATCGACACCCTCACCGAGGAGCAGCGCCGATACCTCTCCTCGTGGGAAGAGGGCACGTAACCTAGTCAGGAAATGTTTGGTTCCGCTCGGCGCACGTGGGTGCTGGGCGGGGGCGGCGCCCGTGGTGCGGCGCAGGTCGGCGTGCTGCAAGCGCTGTTCGAGGCCAATGTCGAACCGCCGGCTGCCGTGGTCGGGACCAGCGTCGGCGCGCTGAACGGTGCCTCCATCGCTGCTTATCCGTCGCTGGCGGGCACCATGATGCTGCGCGAGGTCTGGATGTCGCGGCCGGCCCTCAGCGTGTTCGAGGCCCACCCGCTCGGGCTGATCGTATCGGGGGTTCGGCGAGATCGGCTCAGCGCGTTTCCGCAGCGGAATGTGCGCCGGCTGATCGACCGAGCTCAGGCCCTGACCGGCGTCACCACGTTCGAGCAGCTTCGCCTTCCGCTCGCCGTCGTGGCGACCGACCTCAACGCCGGCAAACCGGCCGTGTTTCGTTCCGGGGACCTGACTCCCGCCCTCCTGGCCTCGACCGCGATCCCCGGTGTTTTTCCGATGGTTCGCATCAACGAACGCATGCACCTCGATGGGGGAATCGTCGCCAACACCCCCCTCAGCATCGCGGTCGACGACGGGGCGAAGGAGATCCTGGCGGTCAGCCTCATGGCCGGTGGTGAGCACGAGCAGGCGCCGGCCGGGTTTGGAGAGCTCATCGCCCGCACGCTGCAGCTCTCGCTGCATCACCAGATGCTCAGCGACTACGAACGGCTGCGGCAGCGGTGTCGCATAGTCGTCTTCTGCCCGGTCACCGCGCCCACCGCGACCTGGGAGATGAAGCGCGAACACATCGAGTCGGTGATGGAGGCATCGCGGGCGGCGACCGCGGCGCTGCTGCACCAGCGAGGCTCCAAGCTGTTCCGCCACTCTGGCATCCACTACCTACCGCTGGGTTAGGATTCCGTTCGTCCCAGAGGTATGACCCTGGCGCTTGGGGACGGGCCCACACGGTGGCGCGGCCTTGCCGGCGCGGGAGATTCAGAGGAGGACCGCATGCCATCGCTTTTCACGTCGGAGTCAGTCACCGAAGGCCATCCCGACAAGCTGGCCGATCAGATCTCAGACGCCATCCTCGACGCGATCCTGGCCAAGGATCCGCTGGCGCGAGTGGCGTGCGAGGCGATCGTCACGACCGGTCTCGTGATCGTGGTCGGCGAGATCACCACCGACTGCTACGTCGACATCCCTCGGATCATCCGGCAGACGGTGCGTGAGGTCGGGTATACGCGCGCGAAGTACGGTTTCGACGCCGAAACGTGTGGCGTCGTCACCAGCATCGACGAGCAATCGCCCGACATCGCGCAGGGCGTTGACGTGGGCGGCGCGGGTGACTCGGGGATGATGTTCGGCTTCGCCTGCGACGACACCCCCGAGCTCATGCCCCTGCCGATCACGCTGGCGCACCGGCTCGCTCGCAAGCTGGCCGAGGTTCGACGCAACAAGACCCTCAGCTACCTGCGGCCGGACGGCAAGGTACAGGTCACGGTCCGGTATGGCGACGACGGCAAACCCAGCGGCGTGGACAACGTCGTGCTTTCGACCCAGCACCACGATGAGGTCGACGCCGAGCAATTGCGTTCCGATATCGCGGAGCACGTCATCGATGCCGTGATACCGGCCGAGCTGCGTGACGGGTCGGTGCGTATGTTCATCAACCCCACGGGCAGGTTTGTCATCGGCGGCCCTGTTGCCGACGCGGGCCTGACCGGCCGCAAGATCATGGTCGACACGTATGGCGGCTTCGCGCGCCATGGCGGGGGATGCTTCTCGGGCAAGGACCCCACGAAGGTGGATCGCGCGGGTGCGTACGGCGCGCGGCACGTGGCCAAGAACATCGTGGCCGCGGGTCTGGCGAGCAAATGCGAGGTCCAGGTCTCGTACGCGATCGGGGTGGTGAAGCCGGTGGCGATTCGTGTCGACACGTTCGGCACGGGCAGCGTCCCCGAGGCGACGATCGCAGCGGCGGTGACGAAGCTCTTCGACCTGAGCCCGCTCGGGATCATCAAGGAGCTCAATCTCCGCCGGCCGCTGTTCCGTCAGACCGCGGTGTACGGACACTTCGGGCGAACCGACATCGACGCGCCCTGGGAATCGACGGCCCGCGCCAAGGAGCTTGCCGAAGAGGTCAGGTGACGGCGCCACGAAGAGTCGCAGTCATCCCGGCCGGCGGCGCGGGCACACGCCTCTGGCCGCGCTCGCGCGCCTCGACGCCCAAGCACGTGCTTCCGTTCGCCGACCGAGGCCGTCCGCTTCTGCGCGCCACCTACGACCGCGCGAGGCTGGTCGCAGACGAGGTATTCGTGCTGACCGAGGCCAGGCAGCGCCAGATCATCGAGGCAGTCCTCCCCGAGGTCGACGAGTCGCACCTGATCCTCGAGCCGTACGCCCGCGGCACGACGAACGCCTACGGCCTCGCTTCGTTGATCCTGAGCGAGCGAACGCCGGGGGCCGTGATGATCGCGCTCCCCGCCGACCACGTGGTGCACGGCAAAGCGGAGGTGTCGAAGGCCGTCCGCGCAGCGGTCCAAGCGGCGGCGACGACCGGCTGCCTGGTCACAGTCGGCCTGAGGCCGACGTTTCCGTCGACCGGGCTCGGCTACATCCACGCACCCGGTCGGGCATCGCATGGCACGCTACGCGTCCGCCGGTTCATCGAAAAGCCGGACGCCGCAAGCGCGAGGCGCTTCGTGCGCGAGGGTGGGTACTTCTGGAACCTGGCCTGGTTTTCGTGGCGGCTCGAGGTGTTCATCGAGGAGCTGGCCCGGCACGCTCCACGACGCCTCGCCGCTCTGCGCAAGGTCGTGGCCGCGCGCAGCGCCGGCGACGAGGTGACCGCGAACCGCCTGTACCAGCGCTTGCCGGTCGAGGTCGTCGACCGCACGGTGATGGAGAAGACGGACAGGCTGCTGCTGGTCCCAGCCGCATTTGACTGGGCGGACATCGGCAACTGGGCTGAGCTCGGCGATCACGCGCACGCGGACGCACGCGGAAACTCTGTCGACGGCGAGGCGATTCTCATCGATACCACGAACAGCCTGGTCTTCGGCGACCGCCGGCTGGTCGCCGCGATCGGGCTCCAGGACATGATCATCGTCGACACGGAGGACGCATTGCTGGTCGTTCCGCGCTCGCGCGCGCAGGACGTGCGCAAGGTCGTCGAGGCGCTCAAGCGAGCCCGCAAGACCCGTTACCTTTAAGTTCAGATGGCAGGGCAACCGATCAAATTCGGCACCGACGGCTGGCGAGGCATAACCGCGGACGACTTCACCTTCGACAACGTGCGGCGCGTGGCTCAGGGCACGGCCCAGTACATGAAGACGCGATCCAACGATCCGCTCGCGATCGTCGGCTACGACTGCAGGTTCGCGTCAGAGGATTTCGCCCACGCCGTGTCCGAGATATTCGCGAGCAATGGCATCAAGAGCCTGGTCTTCGACCGTCCGTCACCAACCCAGGTCGCTTCGTGGACGGTGATCGATCGTAAAGCCACCGGCGCGGCCGTCATCACTGCGAGTCACAACCCGTACCAATTCAACGGCTACAAGTACAAGACGGAGACCGGAAGCGCGGTGCCGTCGGAGGTCATCGCCGAGCTGGAACGCAACATCAACGCGCTCGACCACGTCGCGCCGCCTGACCACAACGTGTCACATGGCCTGGTGTCTTCATACGATCCTCGCCAGCCGTACTACGCGCAGATCGCGCGCATGGTCGACCTCGACGCGATCAAGGACGCCGGGCTGCGCATCGTGCACGAGTGCATGTACGGATCGGGTTACGGATACATCTCGGAGATGGTCGGCGGAGGGCGGACCCTCGTGACTGAGCTGCACAACCAGCGCAACCCGCTGTTCGGCGGGATCAATCCAGAACCGATCCCGCCCAACATCGATTCGACGATCTCCTTCATGAAGGTCGGCGGCCAGGACCTCTGCATCTGCACCGACGGCGACGCGGACCGGGTCGGCATCATCGACGAGACGGGCCGCTTCATCAACCAGCTCCAGGTCTTCGCCATGCTGATGCTGTACCTCTTCGAGACCCGCGGCCAGCGCGGTCCCGTGGTCAAGACGGTGAACATGACCGCGATGGTCGACAAGCTCGGCGCGGAGTTCGGTGAACGCGTGTACGAGGTGCCCGTCGGCTTCAAGAACATCGCGCCCAAGATGATGGAGACGAATGCTTTGCTGGGGGGCGAGGAGTCGGGCGGCTTCGCCGTCCGCGGGCACATCCCCGAGCGCGACGGGATCCTGATCGGGCTGCTTTTCGCCGACATGATCGTGAAGTCGGGCAAGCCCGTCTCCCAGATCCTGACCGGGCTGGAGGAGCGCGTCGGTCCGCACGCCTACGCGCGGCACGACATCCATCTCGTACGCGAGACATACGAGACCGACCGTAAGCGCATCCTGGAGACCCTCGAGAAGAACGAGCCGAATGAGATCGCCGGCGTGGCGGTGCAGCGCGTCCGCGCGGACGACGGCTTCAAGTTCTACCTCGCCGACGGGAGCTGGGTTCTCCTTCGAGCAAGCGGCACCGAGGCGCTGATCCGGATCTACTCCGAAGCGGCTGACCAAGAGGCCGTCGAGGCCCGCCTCCGCGCACTTGAAGACATAGTCGGCATAAGGCAGCATGCGGCCCCTCCGGCGCTGCGCGCCACCTCCCCATAAATGGGGAGGAGCCCTGAGTTCGGAAGGATCGAGAACACCAAGATCGAGAAACCCTGGGGCTACGAGCTGCGGTGGGCGATCACCGATCGCTACGCGGCCAAAGTCCTGCACATCAACAAGGGCGAGGCGCTGTCACTCCAGTACCACGAGCGCAAGGACGAATACCAGTACGTGATCAAGGGCAGCATCGACATCGAGGTGGGGGGCCCTGGGGGGGATCTGAGCACCCGTCGCATGACCGCCGGCGACACCCTTCACATCGCGCCGGGCACGCGCCACCGCCTGACCGCGGTCGAAGACAGCGACATCTTCGAGGTCTCGACGCCCGAGATCGATGACGTCGTGCGCTTGGAAGATCGGTACGGGCGCGTCTAGAATTCCGTTTCCTAGATGAAACTCCCGCCAGTGCTGGTGGAAAAGGTCGTCCCGACCGATTCCGCGGAGAAGGCAGAACGCGACCGAAGCTTCCTCATCTTCGTCGGCATCGTGCTGGTCGCGATCGCCCTCGGGTTCAAGTCGGAGCTGCTCAGCCCGGGTCAGGTTTGGGCCCTCGCGCTGGGCATGGTGGTCATCGCCGCACCCGCCCTGCTGGGCTACCTGCGAGGCACCGACGAGTTTCCGCGGATCGAGCACTACATCCCGGTGGCGCTGGGCGCAATCACGCTGGCCGGCCTTTCACTGTTTCCCGACGTGCAGCTCTGGAAGTACATCGGTTTGAGCGTGCTGTTCGGGGCGGGATTTGTAATCGCGGGCCGGCTGGACTACCTGCGGTTGCGCGACCAGGAGAAGCGCGGGCACATCGTGCTGCAGGAGCTGATCCTCGTTGTCGTCGTCTTCGGCGCATTCCTTGTGGTCGTCACGCTGCACTTCAACCCGATCCTCCAGCTGCTGTGGATCTTCACGATCAGCTTCCTCGCGTCGTACCGCAGCTTTCGGGTCAACGGGTCGGTGATCGCGCCTCGGCGCGCATTCATCTTTGCGCTCTTCGTCGGACAGGTGGTCACGTTCCTGGCCTGGGCGATCACGGCGCTGCAGCTCTACCTCATCGTGTACGAAGGGACGTTTGCGGTGATGCTGCTTTTCGCCTGGTACATCAACCGGGGCCTGGTCCGGCACACCGTGGAAGACAGCTTCACGAGAAACGTGGTCCTCGAGTACGGCGCCTTCGCGATCGTGCTGATCTACCTGTTCGTGGCGAGCTACCAGCCGAGCCGGTAACTACATTCCGAGGTAGGCTTTCTGCACCTCTTCGGACGCGAGCAGCTCGCGTCCCGTGCCCGACTGGACGACCACTCCCGTTTCGAGCACGTAGGCACTGTTCGCCACCTCGAGCGCCTTGTGCGCGTTCTGCTCGACCAGCAGCACGGTCGTGCCCTGGGCGTTGATCTCCCGGACGATGCTGAAGATGGTCTCGATCAGGATCGGCGCGAGGCCGAGGGAGGGTTCGTCGAGCATCATGAGTTTCGGTTTCGCCATCAACGCCCGCCCCATCGCGAGCATCTGCTGCTCGCCGCCGGAAAGAGTGCCCGCGATCTGCGTCCGGCGCTCCTGCAGGCGGGGGAAGAGCGTGAAGACCCGATCCATGTCAGAGGCGATTCCGCCTTTGTCGTTCCGCGTGTAAGCGCCCATGACGAGGTTGTCGAGCACGGTCATGCGAGGAAAGAGGCGCCGCCCCTCGGGAGACTGGCAGATCCCCAGCTCGACGATCTTCGACGGCCGTGTGTGCGTGATCTCGCGGCCGTCAAATGAGATGGTCCCGTTGCCGGGGTGCATGAGCCCCGAGATGGTCCGCAGCGTCGTCGTCTTGCCCGCGCCGTTGGATCCGATCAGCGCCACGACCTCGCCTTTCTCGACCTTGATCGAGACTTTGCGCAGGGCCTGGATGCGGCCGTAGAAGGCGTCGACGCCGTTGAGCTCGAGGAGTGCCACCGCTACGCCGACTTGCCGAGGTACGCTTCGATGACTCGGACGTCCTTGCGTACCTCGTCCGGCGGGCCCTCGGCGATCTTCTCGCCGTGGTCGAGCACGACGATCCTCTCCGAGATCCCCATCACCACCTTCATGTCGTGCTCGATCAAGAAAACGGTGATGCCTCGGGTCAGGATCTTTTTCACCAGCTGCATCAGCTCGACCTTCTCCTGCGGCGTGAAGCCGGCTGCGGGCTC
>Ga0209689_1004113_pt1 | contig 10571 bp, 9 predicted proteins | sample GraSoiAngelo_149_FD_187119 | JGI IMG/M metagenome (GOLD analysis project Ga0209689, IMG submission 187119) | Grasslands soil microbial communities from the Angelo Coastal Reserve, California, USA - 14_1009_09_30cm (SPAdes) (version 2) | ecosystem: Environmental > Terrestrial > Soil > Grasslands ...
AGGGGTGGCCATCGGCCCCGAAGGGGGCATAAAAACCGACGTTACCGTTTAGGTCCGTGCACGGTGACGTGTCGCCGTTGGTGGCGTCCTGGTAGGTGAGCCCGGGATCACCGGGGACCTGTGGCAGCGTATGGATGTTGCTCTTGACCCAGTGCGCCCCGTTGGCGAGGTTGTTGTACTCCATGTAGATCAGTGGCGTAGGCCCTCCGGCCTTGAGATAGGCCGACTTCGTACTGGCACGCTGCGCCGGACCCGGATCGAACACCGCCAGCCATTGCCGGTCGGCGCCCGGCACGCCGGAGCAACCTGCTGGATAGATCTCCTGGTTGGCAGTGGCACCGCCGTCGTTGGTCGTGGCTGTGCGCAAGCATGTCAGTGCATACAGGTCGGCGAAGTATTGCTTGCTGCTACGGTCGAACGCGATGTCTGTGTCGCCGCCACCGGGAGCGTCCTTGGTTCCGCTCAAGGCCGCGGGCGGCGTGCCTGGGTTGATTTCGCGATAGGTATGGCCTTTGTCAACGGATCCGTACCAGAGGCTGCGCTGAGTCCCGGTCCCGGTGGGGCCGCTCGAGAACACCCGGCCCAATGGATCGACGCCGATGTCGGGCTCGCCCATCGCGTGCATCGGATCGACCACGGATGGGGCTTCAAAGACGATTCCGGCGCTGTTCGCGGCCATTGCCACCCGGGGAGCAGGCGCGACAAGCACCGAGACGAGCGCGATGATGCCGAACACGGACGCCAGAACGCGAGCCCGAACCATGTCGATCCTCCTTAGAACAGCTGGATGGAACCGCTGAGCAAGCTGCCAGTAATCGCATAGCCGTCGGTCAAGGCGAGGCTGAACACTCCGGGCAACGCGCCGTTGTCGATGCCGACCATGGTGAATCCGACGAGACGACCGGCGTTCGTGCCAGCGCCGGTGATGGTGAGCGTCCGGGCAATATCGTCAAAGATCGCCGCCGTGATCGAGGTCGAGCGGAAATCCGTCGCGGATCCGGGATCTTGCTCGTCGACGGATTCACCGTCGCCGTCCCCCTCGCACCGATCGCGGTCAAAGTGGAAATGCGCTGTGCCAGAGTTTCGGCCGTTGACGTTGCCATCCCCGTCGGCCTCGTGGCAAATCTGAAAAGGCGGAGTAGGCGCCGAAGGGTTGAAGTCATAGGCGGGCGCGACATCAACGAGATTGAAGAGGTTGCCGCCGATGCCGCCCAATGTCGGTACCGCCTCGGCGTTGCCGTTGAGTGTCATGCCCGCGGTGGTGACGCTGTAGAGCAGGTTGTTGACCGGGTCGGACTCGTTCACGGCTACGACCGGCACATTGATCGTGATGAGGCCGGGTGCCGTCGCCGTGTACGAGCCCGTGACCTGCGTCGACCCCGGGTAGGTCATCGTGATGCTGCCCGTGAACTCCAGCGCGTTCTGGCCGACCCAGAAGGTCGGTGGAGCGCCGGCCACCGACTCCATATAGGCGTGGAAGAACGCGCCGCCATGCGGATCGCTCGTCGATGGCACTTTCCACTGCGTGTTCCACACGAGCGTCGTCCCCTGCGCCCCCACCCCCGGCGCGAGGCTCCGCAGGTCGGCGACCAGGGCTTTGACCTGGTACTGCTTCTGGTCACTCGTCAGGGAGATCTGGGAGCCCAGGATTTCCAGGTTGGGTTGATTCGGCGAGCTGATGCCGGCCGAATCGAGCGTCGCCGGGTGGTCTGTGACGGTCACCGAGTTGACGCGACGCGGGGCACCGTGGACGAGCGGCGTGTCGCCGAAAACGCTGGAGCCGCCACTTTGCCGGACGAACATCCCCTGCGAGGCGAGCGCCTCGGTATCGCTGTTCGAGTCGGCGTACGAGATATTTGCCTCCCCTTGACCTCCGATGCGCAGCTGCAGGAAGTCCCCGAGCGTGCGGTCGCCCGACTGCCCACCCATGAGGGTCTGGATGCTGCCGCGATGGATAAAGTGCTCGCTGGCCAGGATCGGTGGCGTCCACCCAGGATTCGCAGTCGTGAAATCCAGCGACTGGATCAGGTAGAGGCCCCAGTCGCCTGGCGTCGAGTCGGGACCTTTGCAGGGTGGGCATGCCTGGTGGGTGGGGGTTCCGTAGAACGCGACATCGACACTGCCGCTATCGCCTGCCGCCGGCCAGGCGAAGACGTTCGTGCTGAGCCCGGTGGGCAGCATCTGGGGCGTCGACCAGTGGTCGCCCTGATCCATCGATGCCGTGAAATACAGCAGCGTGTCACTCGTGATGTTGGCCGGGCAGGGTCCACAGCTGGCTTGTTCCCAGACTGCGAACAGGTTTCCCGCCCGGTCGATCGTGAGCGTTGGAAAGTCACCGCCATTCACGGTCGCGGCGTTCTCGTAGACGAGCTGGTCAACGCAATTCGCGTAGCCCGTCAGAGAGACGGTGACGGGGACGATGTCGCAGCGCGCCATCCGGATCTGGTTGAGCGCGTCGTTGTTATGTATGACGAAGGCCCGCTTTACCGAGCCGTACGTGAAGACCTCGTCGTTGCCCATGATCCCCTCATCACATCCCTGGGTCAGGATTTGAGGAGCACCGAACAGCAGCCCCGCCGACTGCGGAGCGCCAGTCACCGGCGAGCGCGCGAAAACGAGTTTGTTACTGAAGAGCGCGGTGGCCGCGGTGCACGCACCCAGCGAGAGCGGCGTCGCGTTCGGCGCCACGTTGTAGGTCAAGGTGATCGAGCCGCCGGCGAGCGGATCGCCATCGACCGCGTACCACGGCCGGTCGTCCGGCGCCGTGAGCACGGAGGTGCAAGTCGGCGCCGCGGTCAGCGAGCGACCCTGGTCGTCCGAGCGCGCGGTGCCGTAGTTGGCCAGCGCCAGGTCGTTGATGTACAGGCGGTCGGCCGAATCTGTGCCGAGCTCGGTGTCGCCGCCACCATTGCACATCGGCACGAGCTTCCCGACTGGCTGGGTTGCGGCCGGGATCCACTTGAAGCTCTGGCCGCCGTCGAGCGAACGCCAGACATACGAGATGTTGGAACCGAGGCTGCCGGGGACGCTCGTGTAGACGCGACCGCGGGTGTCCAGGCGCAGGTCCTGCTCGAAGCCGAATCCCTGGATGCCGCTGATGGTCGGGTTGCCGAAGGTTGGCAGGGGCGGGGCCGCTGACGACGCCGGCCGACCGCTGACCGACGGAAGGAGCAGGAGCGCGGTCAGTCCGGCGATTGCGAATCTCGCCAACGGAGAGGTCCTTGCCCGCGCCATCGGGTCCTCCCTGCTCGAAACGACCGACGCCGCACGCCGGCCCGCCCAACCTTCCCATGCCACCACGCGTCGTGGTAGCTTACTTCGGCGTTGTAACACACCACGGGCAGGGGTGTCAACGAGATTTGCGCGAGGCTTTGCCCTGGTTTCGTGGTTGACACCACGCCATGTGGTTCGCTACTGTCCGGGAAGTGGAATCAGGGGCGGCTGTCACCCAGCTGGTCCGCCTCGGGCTGACCAGTTACGAGGCGCGCGCCTATATCGCGCTGACCGGCCGCGACTCCTTCACCGCCGCCCAGGTGTCCCGGGTTGCCGGCCTCCCCCGCCAGCGAATCTACGACGTGCTCGGCAGCCTGGTCCAGAAGGGGCTGGCCGCGGCCCGGCCGGGCAGCGTCGTGAAATATGCGGCCACCGAGCCGGCGCTCGCCCTGGAGCTGCTGATGGCCACCCGCCGCGAAGAGCTCCACAGCCTCGAGCAGGGGGCCGCCGCGACCGTGCGCGCGCTGACGGCGGCGTTCATCGCGGGGCGCGAGCAAACCGATCCACTGGAGTACATCGAGGTGCTGCGTGATCCTGGCGCGGTCACCGCCCGCTTCGATGAGCTCCAATCGTCGATCAAGCGAGAGATCCTGATCTTCACCAAGCCGCCCTACGCGAAGCCGCCGCAGGAGAACGTCGAGGGCCTCGCCGTCGTTCGCCGCCACGAGGCGCGAAGCATCTACGAGTTTTCCGTGTTCGATGATCCGGCCATGGTGGAGGGCGTCCGCCGCTTCATCGAGCAGGGGGAGCAGGCGCGCTTCGTTCGCGAGCTTCCCCTCAAGCTGGTCATCATCGACGAGACCATCGTGATGTTCGGGATGCAGGACCCGATTGCGGCCAACACGATGGAGCTCACCATGATGGTGGTGGAGCATCCGTCGCTGGCGACGGTGTTGAAGACGGCGTTCGACGCTTACTGGAAACAGGGCGTCAGCTTCGAGGAAGCGCGCGGCCGGCTGGTGGCAACCGGGTCGCGGTCGGCCTAAACCACAGGCCCTCGATCGCGTCTCGTTTGCGGATATGGGATACCCTGTAATAGGAGTTCACGGGTCGCTGCTGCATGAGATGACAAGGGGACATGCCATGAAATCACAAGACGTGAAAGACTTGCGCGCGAAGAGCGGTGTGAGCCGGCTCTGGCTCGGAGTCGCCGCCGCCGCTGGAGCGGCTATTGCGTACCTGGGAGACCGGGAGCGGGGCAGCGCTCGACGCCAGGCTGCACTTCGCCAACTTTCGGGCGCCGCTCAGGCTACGGCCGACCGCACCACCCGCTGGCGCAAAGTGGTCAGCGCGCGCCTCCGGGGCAAAGCCCAAAGTCAGGTTCCGGAACAGGTCACGGTCCCGACCGAGCCTCGAGGCTCCGCGACCGCGCCATCGCGTTCGAAGAGTGTTGAGCGACCGGTGGAGCGACCGGCCGAAACTGCGGCGGAGACGAAACAGCCGGGAGCCTGAGGGCTTCGTAGCCGGCCCCTATCGTTAGGCCGATGGCCCTGCGCCTCGACGCCGATGTCGTGGTGGTTGGTGCCGGGCCGGCCGGAGCGGCTGCGGCCCTCTTTGCCGCGCGCCGTGGTCATCGGGTGATCGTCTTCGACAAGCAGGCCTTTCCACGTGATAAGCCGTGCGGTGAAGGGTTGATGCCAGCTGGCCGCCCGGCCTTGCGCGAGTTGGGCCTCGAGGACGATGTCATATCGGATGGTGCGCCGCCACTCGATGGCATCCAGTTCGGCATTGCCGAGCAGCCCCCCGTCGCCGTGCCCTTTCCCGAGCACAACGGCGGCGAGCCGGCCGGACTGGGGATCCGCCGACTCACGTTCGATGCGCGACTGGTCGACGCGCTCGAGAACGACACCCGCATCCAGTTCTGCCCGCGAACCGCCGCGCGCGAGATCCGAACAGGCGACGAGAGCATCGCGACCGTGAGCACGGAGTCGGGCGAGGTTCGAGCTCGCTTCGTTGCCGTTGCGGACGGCCTGCGTTCGGCGTTTCGGCACCGGCTCGGCTGGACGGTCGGACCCCGGCCGCCGCACCGCTACGGCATCGTCGCCCACTGGACGATGGATGCGCCGGTCGATCCCTGGGTCCGGATCACGTTTGATCGCGGCCTCGAGGTGTATGAAGGCCCGGTTGCGGGCAATCAGCGAATGGTGGGCCTCCTTTGTTACCAGGATCGGATGCGCGAGTTCGGCGGCCGCCTCGAGGCGCGCTACCGAGAGATCGCGCTGGCGCTGCGGCCATCGCTGCGCAACGCCGACCCGGTTGGTCCGGTTTCAGCGGTGGGTCCGTTCTGGTACCGCGCATCGACCGTAGCCGATCGGCGCGTCTTTCTCATCGGCGATGCGGCGGGGTTCACCGACCCGATCACGGGAGAGGGCGTCGCCGCCGGCTTGCGCCAGGCCCGCGCCTTCGCCGCCGCGCTGGAGTCGCCGGATCCCGAGCGCGCCTACCGCCGGACGCACCGCGGGCTCACGAAAGACCCGCGCCGCGTCGCGGACCTGTTCCTTCGGCTGAGTCGCACACCGGCACTGGTCGAGCGCGCCATCCGCAGCCACCAAAGGGCTCCGCACACGCTGAAGACGCTGCTCGGGATCGGATTCGGCTACTGGGGCTTCAACCGCATCACGCCGCGGGAGTGGATCCGGATGTTTAGCGGCCGCTGAGTCGCGGCACGAAGCGCGGCTTGTGGCCCATCCGTTGTCGGTACGCTGGGATGGCCATCAGCAGCGCTTCTTCATCGGCGATGCGCCGCCGCAGCAACAGCGCGTTGGCCAGCCCGAGCCCGACAGCACTCACGTAGGCGCCGCCGATCAGCGGCAGGCCCAGGAATTCCAATCCAAGCGCGACGTAGTTCGGGTGGCGGATGAAGCGGTACGGACCGCGATCAACCACGGGCAAATCGCTGGGAACAACGGCCCGGACCGTCCACGCTCCGCGCAGGCTGGCAATCACGCTCAACCGCAGTGCCACCGCCGTCAGCGCCGCGACCCACCCGAAACCGGCGATGAGGACCGGGGGCGGGCGTCGCCGCCACACCCGCTCCAGCAGCGGCACCGTAAACAATCCAAGGTTGACGAGGGCGATTCCTCGAAAGATCCGCTCGCTCGCCTGGGGCGCCGACGGTTGACGCGCTCGGATCACGCGTTCGTTGCGCGCTGAGTAGGCGAGCTCGAGTCCTCGCTGTGTCCCAAACGCGAGCAAGACCACCGCGTATTGAACAGGGCTCACGCGAGCCGCATCAGCGCCAGCTCGATCGAGAGTCCGGGGCCGAGGGCGATCGCCAGTACCCGACCGCGTATCCCGCAGCGCTGCATCTCCTCGAGCACGAAGAAGATGCCAGCGCTCGACGCGTTGCCGTTGCCGGCGAACACCGATCGCGAGGTCGCGAGCGATTCCGGATGCAGGTCCAGCGCGCGCCCGATCGCGTCCACGATCCGCGGACCGCCGGGATGCGCCGCCACCGCGTCGATGTCGGCCAGGCGGAGGCCGGCTTCCTCGAGGAAGGTGTCGACCGCGTCGCGCAGGTGCGCCTCCACGACGTCCGGGAGGTCGCGGCTGAGAATCACGCGAAGCCCGCCGTCGCGCAGCTCGTAACCCAAATGACGGGCGCCCTGCGGCACGAGGACCGTGCCGGCGTGCTCCAGGGTCCAGCCCGGCTGGCCGTCATCGCCTCCGAGAACGACAGCTCCGGCGCCGTCGGCAAAGACCATCGCGGCCACCAGGTTGTCGACCGACCGATCGTCGGGCTGGAACGTGAGCGAGGGGATCTCGACCGCAAAGAGCAGAACGCTCCGCTGCGGGTAGGCGCGCAGGTAGTCGAGGCCCCGCGCCAGGCCCGCTACTCCGCCGCCACAGCCGAGCTCGGTGATCGGCAGGCGGGCAACCTCCGCCCGCAAGCCGATCAAGGGAATCAACTCAGCATCGAGCGACGGGAGCACGACGCCGGTGCAGGACACGCCGATCACGAGGCCAATGTCCGACGGGGCGATGCCGCTTCGTTCGAGCGCTGCGCAGCACACCTTCCGGGCGAGCACTCGAGCGTGGTCGAGATAGGCGTCCGTTTGCTGACTCTGCGTGCGTCGCTCCATCAGGGAGGCCAGCGGCTCAGCGAAGTAGCGCGTGCGCGCCCCCTCCTCGCCCTGCAGCTTTGGCATCCGCCGCCCGCGGGCCCGGCCGAGTGCATCCCAGACCTCGTCCACGGTGGCGGTGATCGCCGGCAGCGCTGTCGCCATGCCTGCGACATGGGCGCGGCCGGACGGCATCCTTATAGATGTCATCAGTGTGATGCTAGGCTGGCGCGATGGTCGTCCGTCCCGCCCAAGCTGAAGATCGCCTGCAACTCCTCGAGTTGATCAAGGGATATTTCGCCTTCTACCGGGTCCCCTTCCCTGCCGGCTCCAAGGTCGAGAGCCTGGTCGATCTCCTTCAGCGGGATCCGACGCTCGGAGTCCAGCTGGTGGCCGAGGAGGGTGGCCGGCTTCACGGCTTCGCGAGCCTCTATGCCTGTCTCGACACGCTGATTGCCGATCGCATCCTGGTTATGAACGACCTCTTTGTCGACCCGTCATCTCGCAATCGCGGCACGGGCGCGGCGCTCTTCGATGCCAGCCTGGCATATGCTTCGGCACACGGTTACGCCCGCCTCGACTGGGTCACCGCTGCCGACAACAACGACGCCCAGCGCTTCTACGATCGCCATGGCGGGCGGCGCGGTCCCTGGGTCTCCTACAGCGTGGCCGTCGGCGATCCTGCCACGCGCTGACCGGAGGCTCCGAATCTCAGGCGCTCTTTCGCTTGCGCTTGGCTGCGGGTTTGCCGCGGCTCTTCGACGCCAGTCGGGCCTGCTCGACGCTCGCCCGCAGCGCCGACATCAGGTCCTGCACTCCGGTGCCCGTTGGCACCTCGATCCCCGCCGGGCGGGCTGAGGCCGCCCGGCCCTCGATCAGGGCGTTCAGCCGCTGACGGTACTCGTCGGGATATCGCTCCGGCTCGAAAGGTCCGGATAGGGTGTTGATCAACAGCGCCGCCATCTCGCGTTCATTCTTCCTCAGGTCCGCCGGCTTGGCGGGTTCCAGCCCGGCGGCCGGCAGGATTTCATCGGCGTGGAACATCGTGGTCAGCACCATCAGACGGCCCTGCGGGCGCAACGCGGCCAGGTAACGCTTGCGGCGCAGCACGAACCAGCAGATCGCGATCTTCCGCGTTTCGCGCATGGCGTCTACCAGCAACCCATAGGCGCGCTCGTAGTCCCGGTCGGGCACCGCGTAGTAGCTGACGTCGAAGTAAATCGGGTCGACGGCGGAGACGTCGACGAACTGCTCGACATCGATGGTTCGGGTTCGCTCCGGAGCAAGCTCTTCGAGCTCCTCGCGATCGACCGTCACGTAGCGGTCTTTGGCGACTTCGAACCCCTTGACGACATCGCCGGGCGCCACCGGTCTCCCTCCTCCTTGTTCGCGCAGACCGGTCGCGGAAGATCGCTCTTCCCACTGCGGCGGCAACTCCCTCCCCCACTCGCGGAGCATGGTCGGGGTGGGGGCCTCCAACCTCGCTTCCCGCTCGCGCGGGAGGGTTGGGTTGGGGCCTGCCTCGATGACTTTCTGGTGGCGGATTCGCTGCCCGCTGAGGCGGTCGATCTCGTGGAATCGGACGTCTTTGCGGCGGGTAGCCGGGTAGAGGCGCACCGGGACGCTGACCAGGCCAAAGCTGATCGTCCCCGACCACACTGCCCGCGCCATCCGTTGATTATGGCTCGGGTTCGTTCACCCGGATACCGTCGCCGCGGATCGAACGCGATAGGGCTCGCTCGGCGGGGCGGCCCCGAAGTCGGCGGACCGGCTCACGGCCGCCCACTCCTCGGCTTCGGCCGCACGGGCCCTGGAGGCCATTTCGGCGGATTCGACCGCGCCGGCGCCGAGCAGCAGCCGCAGTGGCGGCTCGTCGAGGCGCACGATCCCGATGATGAATTCGGCAGCTCGGGCCGGGTCCCCCGGTTGGCGGCCATCGGTCGCGTCGCGGGAGCGGATGATGGCGCCGACCGTCTGGTCATAGTCCGCGCTGACCGGCATGGTGCGTGTCGTCGGTCCGCCCCAGTCGGTGCGGAAAGCGCCGGGCTCGATGATCGTGACCTTGATGCCGAGGGGCCTGACCTCGCTGTTGAGCACTTCCGAGAAGCCTTCGACGGCGAACTTCGCGGTCTGGTACGCACTGAGCCCGGCCGTTCCGCCGACGCGGCCACCGATGGACGAGAACTGGATGAAGTGGCCGGAGCGCTGCGCGCGCAGCACCGGCAGCGCCGCCTTCGTGACGTTGACGAGGCCGAACAGGTTCGCCTCGATCTGCGCGCGGAAGACGTCGTCCGGCATGTCTTCGATCGACGCGAAGATGGCGTAGCCGGCGTTGTTGACGACGACATCCAGTCTGCCGAAGGCGTCGACGGCGAGCCTGACGGCGGCGCCAGCCGCTTCGGGGTCGGTGACATCGAGCGCGACCGTGCGCACGCGGTCACCGTACTGTCGAACGAGATCCTCGAGTTGCTCGGGATGGCGGGCGGTCGCGACGACCCGGTCCCCATTCCTGAGCACCGCGTTGGCGAGTTCCCACCCGAAACCACGGGAGCTCCCGGTGATCAGCCATGTCTTTGTCATGAAATACTCCTCCGTAATCGGTTAGGCGGCCTGGTTGACTTCCATTGGATAGCCGGCCGCGCGCCACGCCGGCAATCCGCCCTCGAGCATCCACGCGTCATAGCCTTCGTTGCGCAGAACGCGCGTCAGCCGGGCGCTGGCCTCCTCGTCGGGGCAGGTGCAGTAGGCAATGATGGTCTTGTCGCGGGATAGGCCGGGCAGGTCCTTGACGACATCGGCGGCGTGCCGATTGTGATTGAGGATCTCGCGCGGCGATATCCAGACCGCGCCCGGAATCTTGCCGCGGACGGCGCTTTCGATGAATTGAGAGGTGACGTCCAGGACGATCGCCTGGCCTGCCTCGATGGCTTCCTTCGCTCGAGCCGGATTCATCCAGTACGGAACAAACGCCATGTCTCTGCCTCCAATGCTTGTCGAGATCATTGAACGATTCACATGAATAAACCAATGACCGGGCGGGTATATTCCCTATGTGGCAGTCAAAGTTGAAGGCAAGCCGGCTCGGGCGCTCTGGAAGCTGCTCCGGGACGATGCCTTTGCCAGCCTACGGGACGACTTCACGGCGCGGGTCGCCGAGTGCAGCCTCTCCATGTCGCAGGGGAAGCTGGTTCGGGAGCTGGCCACGCCGCAGTCGCAGCGTGAGCTCGCCCGCCGCCT
>Ga0209689_1004117_pt1 | contig 10564 bp, 5 predicted proteins | sample GraSoiAngelo_149_FD_187119 | JGI IMG/M metagenome (GOLD analysis project Ga0209689, IMG submission 187119) | Grasslands soil microbial communities from the Angelo Coastal Reserve, California, USA - 14_1009_09_30cm (SPAdes) (version 2) | ecosystem: Environmental > Terrestrial > Soil > Grasslands ...
TGAGGATGGCCACCTTGATCGGCACCCGCTCGGCGGTGGCCGTGACCAGCTCCTGGGCGGTCATCTGGAAACAGCCGTCGCCGTCGATGGCCCACACCATCCGGTCGGGCTTGCCCACCTTGGCGCCGATGGCGGCGGGGACGGCGAAGCCCATGGTCCCCAGGCCCCCGGAGTTGATCCAGGTGTAGGGGTAACGGAACGTCCAGTACTGGGAGCTCCACATCTGGTGCTGGCACGCGATGGCCGCCTTGATCTGGTCGCTGTATTTGCCCTTCTCGATCGTAAGACGAATGCCGATCGTGTCGAGCGCCTTTTTCCACAATTCGTCGTAATCGCGCGCGGTGGCGTCGGTCTGGCTCGAGTACCGCAGCACGAGCGGCTTGCCGTCCGGCAGCGTCCGATAGCCATCGCCACCCTTGCGGTAGCCCATCTGGTCGAGGAGCTTGTTCGCGGCTGCCGGATCGTGGGCGATGCTGCTCCGGTAACTCGGAGAGTAGCCGGCGACACCGGGTGGAATGGGCATCTGGAGCGGTGCGCCCTGGCCCTTGCGGATGACCTCGATCTCCTCTGCAACGCTGTACGCCATCACGATGGCGCGGCGCAGCGCGACCTTCTCTTTCGCGAAGCCTCCGACGACCGGATCACGCAGGTTGAACGTGGTGTACGTGATCGACGGGTTGAGAATCCGCGACAGGTAGATGCCCTTCTTCGCAAGTTCGGGAGCGAGCTTGTCGCCGCGCAACGCCATCGGCGCGAAGACGCCCGGCAGCTCGAAGATGTCGAGCTCGCCGCCCTGGAAGGCCAGCCAACCCGATTGCTGCTCTTCCATCACGCGGATTTCGATGACGCCCACCTGCGGCATCTTCTTGCCGCGCATCGCCGCGACGATCGCCTTGTCGCCCGGATCGTCGCCAGGCGCGAAATTCCATACGAACTCGCGAAACGCGGGGTTTGCCTCCAGCGTGATCTTCGCAGCCGGCACCCACGATTTCAGCACGTACGGTCCAGTCCCCACCGGATGTGCCTGCACATTGCCGGGGTATGCCTCCACGACCTCGTGCGCGACCGCGCTGAGCGCCGGCAGCGCCATGATGTTGGAGAACGTGTAGTCGCTGTTCTTGAGACGGATGCGCAGCGTGTGACGATCGATGGCCTCTAGTCCGGGGATCTTCGCGGCGTAGTCGAATTTGGCGTTGGCCTTGGACGCCGCAACGGCCTCGTCGAGACCGACGATCTTTCCCTCGACGTAGAACGCGTTCGGCGACCGGGTCACCGGATCGACGAGGCGCTTGATCGCGTAGACGTAATCGTCGACCGTAAGTTCGCGCCGCGTCCCTTTGAACGCAGGATCGCTGGCAAAAACAATCCCTGGCTTGATCCTGAACGTGTACGTCTTGCCGTTATCCGTGATCTCCGGGAGCGCCGCAGCCGTGAGCGGAATGACCTTGGCCGGGCGCGCCAAATAGTCGAACGTGAGCAAAGGCTCCATGATCGCGGCGATCACAGCAGAGGAATAGATTTCGCTCGCCATCGCCGGGTCGAAGCCGGTTTCGGCGCGTGGCAGCGCGATGTGCAGGATCTTGGCGGGGTCCGCGGCGCCGGCGAGGCAGCTCGCGAACAAGGCAAACGGTGCCAGCCATCGGATGGCGGCGCGCACGACGCGACGGTACATGGTGGATTCTTCCCTCGGAAGTGACGTTCCGGCCCCTGCGGTCATTGTCTTTCTCCCGTCAAGGTATGCCGCAACGGCCTAGCAGTGCAAGCGACGGCGAATTCTCGAGTCCGATCCAAACGCGAGGAGTCAGCCCCGAAGCGCCACCGGAATACCGCTCTTCGCCGACCGCACGCCGGCCTCGGCGATCATGAGTGCGCGGCGGCCGTCGTCGAGTCCGATCGAAGGGGCGGTGCGCGTTTCGACCGCTTCGATGAATGCGTCCAGCTCGCGCCGGTAGGACTCGGCGTAACGGTCGATGAAAAAGTGCAGCAGCGGATCGCGGCGCAGGCCGTCCTTGCCGTGGCGCTCGAGCGTCGTGGGCGTGTGGTTGCCCGAGATCAGCATGCCCTTTTCGCCGAAAGCCTCGATGCGTTGGTCGTAGCCGTATACAGCGCGGAAGCTGGAGTTGACGTGCACCAGCGCGCCCTTGGCCATCCGCAACACGACCATCGCCGTGTCGGGGTCGCGGTGCGGATTTTCCGTAGCGTCCAGCATGCAGGCGGTGCGGGCGTAGATCTCGACCGGTTCGTCGTCCAGCAGCCAGCGCAGCATGTCGAAATCGTGGATCATGGTGTCGTAGAAGATGCCGTCGGGCATGGCCGCGACGTAATCCGGCGGGGAAATCTCCGGATCGCGGCTGGACAGGATCAGCATCTCGGGCCGACCGATCTCGCCCGAGCGGATCGCGTCGTGCAGCGCGCGGTGCGTGGGATCGAAGCGTCGGTTGAATCCGACGCAGAACGGCACTCGAGTTTGCGCGAGCACGTCCGCGCAGGCTCCGACGCGCGCCAGGTCCAGGTCGATCGGCTTCTCGCAGAAGATCGCCTTGCCCGCGCGCGCAGCAGCCTCGATGATCGGCGCATGCGTGCGCGGCGGCGTGCAGACGATGACGACGCCCACCGCTTGGTCGGCCAGCGCCTCGCCGAGGTCGCGGCCGGCGTGCGCGCCGTGCTTGCCGGCCAATGTTTCGGCTGCGCGGAGATCGAGGTCGATTACCCAGGTGAGGCGTGCGCGTGGATGCGTGGCTAGATTAGCGGCGTGCACGGGTCCGATAAACCCGGCGCCGACGAGACAGCATTCGATCATGGCGGCAGCATGCCGAGGGCGACGAGCTCGCTCCGGAGCTGAGCCGGGGAACGAAAATGGATGCCGTGGATGCCCAATGCTGACGCCGCGGCGGCATTGGCGGCCACGTCGTCGATGAATACTCCCGTTTCCGGCACGATGCGGTGGCGCTCGCACAGAATCTGGAAGATGCGCGGATGGGGCTTGATCACGCCTTCCATGCCCGACACGACGATGCCGTCGAACCATGACAGGAATGCGAAGCGCTGGCGCTGCGGAGGAAACGTCTCCGCCGACCAGTTCGTAATCGCGTAGACCGGCACCGCGCGATGCTTCAGCTCCGCGAGCACGTCGACCGACCCCTCGATCGCGCCGCCGATCATCTCGTCGAAACGTTTACCGAAGGCCTCGATCAACTCGACCTTGTCGGCATGGAGCGGCAGCAGTTCCCGCGTCGCCTCGACGAAGCTGCGCCCGGCGTCCTGGCGCTCGTTCCATTCCGTCGTGCAGACCGTAGCGAGGAAGTGCTCCATCGCCGCCTCGTCGCCGTCGAACAGCTTGCGATAGAGGTGTCGCGGGTTCCAGTCGATCAGGACGCCGCCGAGATCGAAGATGACGACGCTGCGTTGTGTGTTCGATGCAACCACGAGGTGCGACGATCAGTTCGGTGCAAGGCCGGACCGCGGCCGCCTGACAAGGACGTTGCGCAGGAAGGCGACGGATTTCTCGACGCCTTCGAGCGCCGGCAGCATCGGATCCTCGTGCTCGATGGAAAATACATCATCGTACCCGACCGCTGCGAGCACGGCGACGAACTCGCGCCACCATAGCTCGCCGTGGCCGTAGCCCAATGTTATGTAGTTCCAGGCCCGATCCTGGAAGCGATCGCCCGGCGTGGTTTCGATTACCCCGTTTACGCCGGCGATCACCGGGTCGACGCGCGTGTCCTTGGCGTGAACGTGGTAGATCGCGTCACCCAGGGCCCGTACCGCGGCGATCGGGTCGGCGCCCATCCACATCAGATGGCTCGGATCGAGATTCGCGCCGACCGTTTCGCCGACCGCGCCGCGCAACCGCGTGAGCGTCCGCACGTTGTAGACGTTCTGGTGGCCGTGCAGCTCGAGACAGAGCTTGCGAATGCCGAGCCCGTTCGCGTACGCGACGAGATCGCGCCAATACGGAATCAGCACGTCGTCCCACTGCCAGCGCAGGATTTCGCGCACTTCCGGGGGCCATTCCATCGTGATCCAGTTGGCGCTGTGGTCGCCTTTGGCGCCCGGACATCCCGACATCATCACTACGCGATCGACACCCATCAGGCTCGCGAGCTTGATCGTCTTGCGCGTCACGGCGTCGTGGCGGCGCCCGTGCTCACCAGGATGAACCGGGTTGCCTGAGCAGTTGAGCGCGCTGATCGCGATCCCGTGTTCGGCCAGTCGCGTCTTGAAATTGCGCCGCTCGGCCTCGCTCTCCAGCATGCGGTCGAGGTTGAGATGTGGCGCCGACGACCAGTTACCGCAACCGAATTCGAGCATGTCGAGCTCGAGTCTTGCTGCGGTGGCGAGCAGCGTGTCGAAATCCGTGGCCGGCAGGCTGTCGGTGATCATGCCGATTTTCATTGTCGCGTAGCCTGGGACGTTTTCGAAACGATCGCCTGCCGCGCCGTGACGGCGATCAGTCGGCGGCGGCCGGCGCCGGCTCAGCCACGCGTTGGCGTCGTCGGGCCACCCGCTGTTGTAACCGCTCGAAGTAGAGATAGATGACGGGCGTGATAAAAAGCGTCAGCGCCTGCGATACGACCAGGCCGCCGACGACGGCGAGACCGAGGGATTGCCTCGCCTGGCCGCTCGAGCCGAGCGCCAACGCGATTGGCAGGCTTCCCATCAGCGCCGCCATGGTCGTCATCATGATCGGCCGGAAGCGCGTCTGGCACGCCTGAAAGATCGCGTCCTCGGGCGCCCTGTTTTCCTTGCGCTGCGCTTCGATCGCGAAATCGATCATCATGATCGCGTTCTTTTTCACGATCCCGACCAGCATGATGATCCCGACGAAAGCGTACATGTTGAGCTCGATCCCGAACAACCATAGGGTGATCAAGGCGCCAAACCCGGCGGGAATCACGCCGGACAGGATCGTGAACGGGTGGATGAAGCTCTCGTACAGAATGCCGAGCACGAGATAGATCACGAAGATCGCCAGCACGAGCAGGATGCCCATGCCTCGCAACGAGGACTGGAACGCCTGCGCTGTACCCTGGTAGACGCCGTTGATCGTCGCCGGAAGGCGCATCTCGGCAGTCGCCCTATTGATCTCCTTGATCGCGTCGCCGATCGCAACGCCAGGCCTGAGATCGAACGATATCGTCACTGCCGCCAGCTGGCTGAGGTGATTGATCGCCAGCGGCCCGACCGTCGGCTTGAGCGTCGCGAGGCTGTTCAAGGGCACCAGCGCTCCGCTCGCGGAGCGCACGTAGAGCAACGACAATACCGACGGGTCGGTCTGGTAGCGCTGCTGCAGCTCCATCACGACCCAGTACTGATTGGTCGGTGCGTAAATCGTCGAGACCTGGCGCTGGCCATAGGCGTCATAGAGCGTCGCCTCGATCGCCTGCGCCGAAACGCCGAGCGCCGAGGCCTTGTTGCGGTCGATCTCGACAGTCACCTGCGGCTTGGAAATCTGCAGGTCGCTGGTCACGTCGACCAGTCCCGGCAGCGACCTAAATTTCTCCTCGACCTTCGGTGCCCACTGATACAGCTCGTCCGTGTCCGTGCCCTGCAACGTGTACTGGTACGAACTCTTGGTGACCTGGCCGCCGATGCGGATCGCCGGGATGTTCTGCACGTACGCCTTGATGCCGGTGACGCGCGCCAGCGGCCCCCGCAGCTGCTGGATCACGACGTCGGCGCTCGGGCGCTGGTTGCGCGGCTTCAGCGCGACGAAGATGCGCCCGACGTTGAGCGACGCACTCGGGCCGCCGGCGCCCACCGACGACATCGCGCCCTGCACGTAGGGATTCTCCTTCACGATCTCGGCCACCTGCCGCTGCATGTTCGCCATCGCCGTGAAGGACACGTCCTGCGCCGCCTCGGTGAACACCAGGATAAGTCCCTGGTCGTCCGCCGGCAGGAAGCCCTTCGACATCGTGCTGAACAGGACACCGGTGGCGACGGTAATGGCGAAAAACGCGGCGAGCGTGAGACGCTGATGGCGCAGCACCCACGCCAAAGTATCGCGGTACCCGCTCAGCAGTGCGTTGAAAGCGCGCTCGCTGAAGGCGTAGAACCGGCCATGTTTCTTCTTGCGCTCGTCGACCAGCATGCGGCTGCACAGCATCGGAGTCAGCGTCAGCGAAACGAAGCCGGAGATGAGCACCGCGACGATGATGACCACGCCGAACTCGCGCAGCAGGCGGCCGAGGATGCCGCCCATGAACAGCACGGGGATGAACACGGCGACCAGCGACAAGGTCATCGATACGATGGTGAAACCGACTTCCTTCGAGCCGTCGAGTGTGGCCTGCATTCGCGACTTGCCCATCTCGATGTGGCGGGTGATGTTCTCGAGCATCACGATCGCGTCGTCGACGACGAAGCCGACGCACAACGTGAGTGCCATGAGCGACAGATTGTCAATGCTGTAGCCGAACGCGTACATCACCGCGAACGTGCCGACGATCGACAGCGGCAACGCAAGGCTCGGGATGATCGTGGCGGACGCGCTGCGCAGGAAGACGAAGATCACCGCGACGACGAGACCCAGGGCGAGCAACAGCGATTCCTGCACGTCGAGAACGCCGTTGCGGATGGGCACTGAACGGTCGTAGAACATCGTCAGCTGGATCGCCGGGGGAAGCTGCGACTCGAAGGTCGGCAGGATCTTCTTGATCGCGTCGACGATCTCGATCGTGTTCGTTCCCGGCTGGCGCTGCACGCCGAGCATGATGCCGCGCGTGCCGTTGTGCCACGCCGCGATCTTGTCGTTCTGCACGCTGTCGAACACGCGCCCGATCTCGGACAGTCGCACCGGCGCGCCGTTGCGATAGGCGACGATCATCGGTGCATACGCTTGCGCGGTCATGAGCTGCCCGGTCGCCTGGATCGAAGTCGCCTTATCTCTGCCGTACAGGGTCCCGGTCGGCAGGTTGACGTTGCTGCTGCCGACGGCCTGCTCGACCTCGGTGAGCGCGATGCCGCGCGTGGCCAGCGCGTTCGGATCGAGCTGGATGCGTACCGCGTATTGCTGCGAGCCGTAGACCTGGACCTGCGCCACGCCGCTGATCGTCGAGATCTGCTGGGCGAGCAGATTTTCCGCATACTCGGCGACCGTCGACAGCGGCAAGGTCGACGACGAGAGCACGATGTTCATGATCGGCGCGTCGGCCGGGTTGACCTTGCGTTGAGTCGGTGGTGTGGGCATCGACGACGGCAGCGAGCGCGCCGCCGCGGCGATCGCCGACTGCACGTCCTGCGCCGCGGCGTCGATGCTGCGATCGAGCGAGAACTGCATCGTGATCGTCGCCAGGCCGTCGGTGGATACCGAGGTCATCGTGTCGATCCCGGCGATGGTCGAGAACTGCTTCTCCAACGGCGTGGCGACCGCCGAGGCCATCGTGTCCGGGTTGGCGCCCGGGAGCTGCGCCTGCACCTGGATCGTCGGGAAGTCGACGTTGGGCAACGCGTTGATCGGCAGCAACCGGTAGCCGATGATGCCGAAGATGAGAATGCCCGTCATGACCAGCACGGTCATCACCGGACGGCGCACGAAGAGTTCGGCGATGTTCACGAGGGCTGTTGAGCCTTGCCGACGTTGACTTTGGTTCCCGGGGCGAGCCGCAACTGGCCGACGATGACCACCTGATCGCCGGCCTGCAAGCCGCTGGCCACGACGGTGTCGTCACCTTCGGCGCGGGCGATCTTGATGTTGCGCAGCTCGACCGTGGAGTCGGGCTTGACGACGAACACATACTGTCCGGTCGGGCCGCTCTGCACCGCGGCCGACGGCGTTACGATCGCGTCCTTCTGCTCGTGCAAGGTGAGCACCACATTGACGAACTGGCCGGGCCACAGGGCCTTGTCGGTGTTGGGGAACTCCGCCTTGAGCTTGATCGTGCCGGTGGTCGCGTCGGCCGCGTTGTCGACGAACGACAGCCTGCCGGCCACGGGCGGGTGCGCGGAGTTGGCGAAGCTCGCCGCCACCTTGAGCTCTCCATCGGCCTGATACTTGCGTATATCGGCAACGTTCTGCTCCGGCACCGAAAACGACGTATAGATCGGCACGACCTGGTTGATCGTGACCATCGGATTGGTGTCGTTCGCCTTCACCAGGTTGCCCTGCTGGATCTGGATTCGGCCGGCATAGCCGGTCACCGGCGAGCGGATCGTGCAGTATTCGAGCGACAGCTTCGCATTGTCGATCGCGGCTTCGTCCGCGCTCACGGTCGCGGCAGCGGTTTCAGCATTGGTGCGAACCTGCTCATAGGCGTCGGGCGAGATGAAGTTCTTGGCGAGCAGGTCCTTGTAGCGCTTCTCCTGCTGGCTGGCTCTATCGAGCAACGCCTTGTCCTTGAGCATATTCGCCTGCGCCTGTTTCAAGCTGGCGGCGAAAGGGCGCGGGTCGATCTCGAACAGCACCGAGCCCTGCCGCACTTCGTCTCCTTCCTTGAAGTGCGCGGACACAAGCTGCCCGTCGACGCGCGCCTTGACTGCAACGGTGGTGTACGGTTCGACATTGCCGATGGCGTAGAGCCGGACGGGCACTGTCTTGGTGACCACCGCCGCCGTCGTGACCGGCACCGCGGGCGTACTCTTCTGCGTTTCGGCGCGCGACCCGCGGTTAGCCTGAAAAATAAGGAAGACCGTGACGGCGATCACCGCCAGCAGGGCGATTCCCGAAAATACCTTCTTCTGGGTCGACATCAGCTTGGTGTCCCGGCGCAGCCGGGCGCAACCGGAAATTATCGCCCAATCAGACCGATCGTGGGGAAGTTACAAGCTGTTACAGGTGGTAGTAAGCAGGTCCGCCGCCTCATGCGGTAGGGCGCGGCGGAAGGAATGGAGCGGGTGAAGGGGATCGAACCCTCGTATGCAGCTTGGGAAGCTGCCGTTCTGCCATTGAACTACACCCGCGCCGGAGGTTCCCTACGAATTCTCCGTCACGGGCGGCGGGTTGCCAAGGGCCGACGGCCGGAAACTATGCCGCCAGCACGCCGATGAGCTGATTGGCTTGCCGCAGCTTCTGCGCCAGGTCGAGCGAAAGATTCCTGAGCACCGTGATCTTGATCTCGGGATGATCGACGGCGAGCTCATCGAGCGACCTGGCGCTCAAGGTCCAGCTGCGTACCGCCGTATCGGCATGAACATCTGCGCTGCGCGCTGCCTTGCCGAGCATCGCCATCTCGCCAAAGCTCATGCCGCCGGAGAGCGTGGCAAGGCGCTGATGCGAGCCGTCGGCCAATGACAATACGACACTGACCTCGCCTTCGCGGATGAAAAACACGCGATCGTCCTGCTCCTGGCCGGCTGAGATGATGGTAGCACCCGCTGGATAGTCGGCCGCCTGCATGCAATCCTGTAGCCGCGCGAGCGTGGGTTCGGGCATTCCGGCAAAGAGAGGGAAAGCGGCGACCGTGCTTACCGGCGGCGACGATTCAGTCGCGGAGTCGAGCAGGCGGTCCTCGCACCACTCGACCGCCAGGTCGTTATCCTCGAAGCTCAGGTAGCCGCCGTCGCCTTCGGGTAGAGCATGCCGCAGCGCATCTTCGACCACGGCCCTGCCGCGAATGCGCGAGAACACCAGCGCTTTCCCCTGCGCGACCAGCAATTGACGGACCTCCAGCAAAAGCCGCGCGGCGCTTTCGGCCAAATAGCTGACACGATGCATGTCGAGGATGAAGCTATCCGCGCCGGGTGCCACCTGGATCAGCTGCCGGACGATGAATTCCGCGCCATCGAATGCCACCTCGCCTTGCAGGCAGTAACACTTGATCCGGGACGCGACCTTCCGCAGCCGAATCGCCAGTTCCATCGAGCGGACTCGTCGCGACGGAAGATCGAGCGCCGAGAACACGCGGCTTAAGACCAGCGAGGGAGAAACGGACATGCCGAATACATGCAGCCCGAATTCACGCGATATTTCTCGACAGACGGCGATCCCCCGGGCGCTGTTCCCGTTCTCGTCGAGCCGCGGCGAGAAGATCGCGATGCCGAAGCGGCCGGGCATGACGGCGATCACGCCGCCGCTGACTCCGCTCTTTGCCGGCAGACCGACTTCATATAGCCAGCTCCCGGCATAGTCGTACATGCCGCAGGTCGCCATGATGCTGAGTACGGCCTGGACCTCATCGGCAGGCACGACGCGTTTTCCGCTGTGGGGTTGCACGCCGCCGTTGGCGAGCGTCGCCGCCATACAAGCGAGATCGCGGCAACTGGCGCGGATCGAGCACTGCCGGAAGTAGTTCTCGAGCACCGGCATGGGGTCGCCGTCGATGATGCCGAAATTCTTGAGCATCCAGGCGATGGCGCGATTGCGAAACCCGCTTTCGCTCTCGGAGCGGTAGACGGCATCGTCGATGGCTACGGCGCGCCCGAAGAAGCCGGACATGATGTTCGCGATGCGCCCCCATTGCTCCTCCGCGGTCGTGCCGGCGACGAGCCCGGTCGTCGCGATTGCACCAGCGTTGATCATGGGATTGAACGGCGCACCGGTTTGGGGATCGAGGCTGATGGAATTGAACGCCTCGCCGCTCGGTTCGACGCCGACCTTGCGCAAGACGGCTTCGCGTCCTCG
>Ga0209689_1004118_pt1 | contig 10563 bp, 12 predicted proteins | sample GraSoiAngelo_149_FD_187119 | JGI IMG/M metagenome (GOLD analysis project Ga0209689, IMG submission 187119) | Grasslands soil microbial communities from the Angelo Coastal Reserve, California, USA - 14_1009_09_30cm (SPAdes) (version 2) | ecosystem: Environmental > Terrestrial > Soil > Grasslands ...
ATTGGGGGCAGGATTGTAAAAATTACTCCCAGTGGGATACAGACCACTTTTGCTTCCGGATTAGGCGACGGTGACCTTCGCGGTTTAGCTTTCGACGCGTTCGGCAACCTGTTTGTCGCAGACCTCGGCTTAGCCGCCGGCCATGACCCAAGCCGGGCCATGGTTTTAAAAATTACTCCCACTGGGTTGGCCAGCGTTTTCGCCAGCGGGGTTAGTAATGCGGAATTCGTCACCATTCAGCCATAACCGGCACCAACTCCTACGCCAAACCTAACTCCGCCTCCACAACCACATGGGGCGATCCCGTAAGGCGCTATCGGCCTGCATAAAAAACGCGTTCTTAACTCGTCTGAAAATCCGTGGCTGAGATTCCTTGCGGGCATTCCGCTGTCCCTGAGAGTTCCGAGCGGGCGGTAGGAAATTAAAGCGATTCGGGCTTAAATCTGCAACAGCAACGATGTTATGCCAGCGACGTCGATGTGATCACACATTGCTCCCGCTTGCATCCGCTGCGCGACCGGCCGGCTTTTTGGCCAGGTTCATCTCGTTGATTTTTCGATGAAGGGTCCGGCGGCTGATGCCGAGCTTTTTGGCCGCGGCGGTCACGTTGCCGTTCGTCACTGCAAGCCTTCGCGGAAGTTTGGAGGTATTCAACAACGTTACCGGTGCGACCACCGTGTTCATGGGCGGTGCAGCGCCTTAAACAACTGAACGAGATTCGACCTTCGACCGATTACGGGGTTTGGCGTGTGCAATATCCGCGCCAAAGCCCATTTTACTCAAGAATGAACAGACCAGAATTCCGGTTCGCAGCCAAAGTGGGCAAGCTGGCCCGCGAGGCGGGCCCAGATCTACGATCTCGACTACAAGTCCATCTGCGGCGTGCCCCACTCAACTTAACTCAGGGCAATCTTGGTCGCGTCCTATTTGTCGCACGCGGCCTTGACGATTTGTGCGAAGCTGCGCGGATCCAGGCTGGCCCCGCCGACGAGGGCGCCATCGATGTCGGGCTGGCTCATTAGTTCGTGTGCGTTCTCTGGTTTCACACTGCCGCCGTACTGAATGCGCACTCGCTCGGCGATCGCGTCGTCAGCCATTTCGCTCAAGGTGTGGCGAACAAAAGCGTGCGCTTCCTGCGCTTGATCTGGTGTCGCATTGCGCCCGGTGCCGATCGCCCACACCGGTTCGTACGCGATCACAGTTTCCTGAAGTTCCTTTGGATTCAGACCATCGAGACTGCCGCGCAATTGGATTGCCAATATTTTTTCAACGTTCCCTTTGTCGCGCTGCTCGAGGGTTTCTCCGATGCAAACAATCGGACGCAATGCCGCCGCGTGCGCCGCGCGCACCTTCCGATTCACGATTTCGTCGGTCTCACCAAACAAAGTGCGGCGTTCGCTGTGCCCGAGCACGACGTAATGCACAAATAAATCGCGCAAAAGCGCAGCGCTGATCTCGCCGGTAAATGGCCCGTTCTTCTCCCAATACATATTTTGCGCGCCTACCTTTATGTTCTGCGCTTTGCCGAGCGCTTCCATCACCTTCGGAATCGTGGTGAACGGCGGGAGAATCACGACTTCCACATCGGTGATTTCGCCTATGTCCCGAAGAAGTAACGCCTCCACAAATCGCGCCGCCTCGGCCTGCGTCATGTTCATCTTCCAATTAGCGGCCACGATTTTTTTGCGCATAAAGGTTCCTGACAGAATGGACAGAATTTACGAAAGAGATTTCAGTAGAAACCAATTCTGCCCATTTTGTTAATTCTATCTAAGCTTTGTCGCTCAACGCAGCAACGCCGGGAAGCTCTTTGCCTTCTAATAATTCGAGCGTCGCGCCGCCGCCGGTAGAGATAAACGTCATTTTGCTGGCAAGCCCAGCCTGTTTGACTGCCGTGACCGAGTCGCCGCCACCGATGATCGTTATCGCTCCCGATTGCGCCATTGCTTCCGCGATTGCAATCGTCCCCTCCCCGAACTCTGGAATTTCAAAGACCCCCATCGGTCCGTTCCAGAGAATTGTTTCCGCCTTGGCGATTTCCTCCTGGTAAAGCGCGATCGTTGCCGCGCCAATATCGACCGCCTGCCATCCATCGGTGATGCCATGTTGTGGCGAGAGACGGCTCGTGTTTCGCATGTTGGCGCCAGCGCGAATTTCATCCGCCTCCACGACATCGATCGGAAGCAAAAATTTTACGCCGCGCGTCTTCGCCAGATCGAGAAGCTCACGCGCAAGATCGACCTTGTCGGATTCGACCCGGCTTGCCCCCACCGGAATTCCCTCCGCTTTCAAAAACGTGTTCGCCATCGCGCCACCTATGAGGATTGTGTCGGCCTTTTCCATGAGCGCTTTGAGAACGCCGATCTTGTCGGATACTTTCGCTCCTCCCAGGATGACCACGAATGGTTTCGCTGGCTTCTCAAGGCCTTCTTTCAAGTGTTTCAGCTCCTTCTCCATCAGGAAACCCATCGCCGATTTCTCCACGAACTTTGTGATGCCCACGGTGGATGCGTGCGCGCGGTGTGCGGCGCCAAACGCGTCGTTCACATAAAGATCGCCAAGTTCGGCGAGCGCCTTCGCAAAGTTTGGATCGTTGGCTTCCTCGCCTGGCTGGAACCGGAGATTCTCGAGCAGCGCAACATCGCCGCCCTCCATATGCTCAATGATTTTCTTGGGCACGTCGCCGATCGTATCGTGACTGAAAATGACGGGGTGATGAATCAGTGAATGCAAATACTCGCCGATCGGGCGCAGCGAATACTTCTCCACCGGCTTGCCTTTGGGCCGGCCAAAATGCGACATCAAAATGGTTTTCGCGCCGTGCTCGCGCAGGTAGTTGATCGTGGGCAGACTCTCGCGGATTCGCGTGTCATCAATGACGCGAATTTTGCGGCCGCGCGTTTCGGTCGGCACGTTAAAGTCCACTCGCACCAACACGCGTTTTCCACGGACATCCAGATCACGTAGGGAGAGTTTCGCCATTGCTCAATTGAAAACGATCATGAGCAGGAGCATGAGCACGATTAGGAGCCCCTATTCTGCCAACATCTCCATCAATTCCACGCAGCGATTGCTGTAGCCCCACTCGTTGTCGTACCAACCGACTACTTTCACGAAACGGTTTCCAAGCATGAGCGTCAGCTTGCTGTCGAAAATACAGGAGTGGGGATTTCCGACGATGTCTTCGGAAACCAGCGGTTCATCACTGTATTCGACCACGCCTTTGTAGGTCTTGTCCGATGCCGCTTCCTTGAATGCGACATTGATGGCATCAACTGTCGCATCTTTTTCGAGCACAGCCGTGAAATCGGTGACCGACCCATCGGGAGTCGGCACCCGGAAAGCGCCGCCGTTCAGTTTGCCTTTCAATTCCGGAATCACTTCGCCGATCGCCTTGGCAGCACCGGTGGTGGACGGGATAATGTTGATCGCCGCTGCCCGTGCCCGCCTCAAATCTTTGTGCGGAAAATCGAGGATGCGCTGGTCGTTTGTGTAACTGTGGATCGTGCTCATAAAGCCGTGTGCGATGGCGAATTTGTCATTTAAGACCTTCGCCATGGGAGCGAGACAATTGGTCGTGCAGCTCGCGTTAGATACAATTTTGTCTTTCGCAGGGTCAAAGACATCGTCATTCACGCCGATACAAATCGTCACGTCCGGATCTTTTGCTGGCGCGCTGATCAAGACCCGTTTTGCTCCGGCCTTGCTTAAATGCAGCTCGGCTTTATCGCGGCTGGTGAACAACCCGGTCGATTCAAGCACAACATCGACGTCCAGTTTTTTCCACGGCAGATTCGCCGGGTCGCGCTCCTTTAAAACTTTAATTTTGTGACCGCGGACGATGATGTTTTCGTCATCGTAACCTATCTCGCCCTCGAATTTGCCGTGCACAGAATCCCATTTGAGCAGATGGGCCAGAGTATGCGTGTCAGTGAGATCGTTGATCGCGACAACGCGCTCGACTTGTTTTTGTGACATGGCGCGAAGCACGTTGCGCCCGATGCGCCCGAAACCGTTGATAGCGAAATTTGGCATAGGAAAGAGTTGGTGTTGATACGTTAAAGAGTTGAACCGTTAAACTGTTAACGTCGAACGTTCAACGCTCAACATCCAGCTCCATGGCAGAATTCGTTTTCCGTTCATGAATTGAGCGCCGAACCTCGAAGATTAAAGGGTTTTGTGAATGAACTACGCTGCCGCACTCCTCGCTGTGACATTATCAATGGTCCTCGCTCAAGTGGCTTCTGCTGCCGAAATGAAAGCCATTCTTGTCTTCGGCGACAGTTTGTCAGACGGCTTCATGCTCAAACGGAGCGAAGCCTATCCGGCTTTGCTTGCGAAAAAGCTGCACGCCGCCGGACTGAACTTTCAAGTGATCAACGCGAGCGCGGCCGGCGGTACCACCGAAGGCGGCTTGGAACGGCTCCCCGCCCATTTGAAGCACAGAATCGACATCTTCATTCTGGAACTCGGAATCAACGATGCCTTCCGCGGCCTGTCGGTCGATCAGATTCAACACAATCTTCAGCAGATCATCGATAGGGTGAAAGCGCGAAATCCGAACGTGCGGGTCGTGATCGCGGGAATGCAGTTGCCCAATTACGCGGCGGACGATTATGTGTCGGCATTTGGGAAAATGTTCCCTGACCTCGCCACCAAAAATGCAGCGGCGTTGGTGCCATATTTAATCGAAGGGGTGGCAGGCGATCCCTCGTTAAATTTACCCGATGGCATTCATCCAAACGCAGCCGGCCAAAAAATTCTTGCCCAAAACGTCTGGCGCGTGCTCGAACCAGTCGCGCGCGAGGTGTCACAAGCTAGGGGCGGTTCACCGGAACCGCCTGCGGGCGATTGAGGTCAATCGCCCCTACCCATTACGGCATGCGGCGAGAGACGACCGCCGCGCCGTTTCCACACGTTAGATAAAAAGAGCGATGGACCCTGCGCGACCAACTGATCCCGATCCAGCCGATCCGTTTTTCCCGGAACGCGCCGACCACGCCATCTTGGAGACAATCGAAATCGCAACCGAAGGCGAAGATTGCGATGAATGCGTGCGCGAGCTGCGACCGGTGCTCAAGAAAATTACCGGAGTGAAAGACGTAAAAATCGATCTCAAGCATGAGCGGGTCATTGTGACATTTGATGCGCGAAAAACGCATCCACCCGATCTTCACGATGCAATTTTAAAAAGCGGTTACAAACCAGGGACGGTTGCAAATGAGTGACGCGCGCAACCCCGCCCGCGAGCGCAAGGAGCGGCGGTCTCTTGTCCGCCGCTGGGGCGAACTGGGGATCGCCCTCCTTGAGATGACGCAGACAGGATTGTCTGTGTCACACCGCTGGCTGTTGCTGGGTGAGGCAGTGAAACGCGCCCAGTCCCCAGATTAATTCCCGGCAATTGATTCCGACGACGCGGCGAGTTGGAAAACATTCGCGCAGGATCGACAACGCAACCGCCTCCGCCGAGTCGTCGAATGTCGGTACAAGCACACAGGAATTCGCGATGTAAAAGTTGGCGTAACTCGCCGGCAAACGCACCCCTTCGCGCACAATCTTTTTCGGCATCGGCAAAGTGACGATTTCAATCTTGTCTTTTCCGATTTTCATTTGGCGCAGGCGCGTGAGATTTCTCTGGAGCGGCTCGTAATTTTCATCGTCGCGATCTTCTTCAACAACAGCTACGACGGTTTGTGCGGAGACAAACCGCGCGAGATCGTCAATGTGGCCGTCGGTGTCGTCGCCGGCAATGCCTTCGCCGAGCCAGAAAATATCGCGGACACCCAAATAATCCCGCAGACGCTCTTCGATTTGATCGCGCGAAAGATTTGGATTGCGATTCTTGTTTAACAAACACGATTCTGTCGTGAGCAGCGCGTCCGCGCCGTTGACATCGATAGAGCCGCCTTCCAAAATCATGTGCGGGTAAAAAACTGGAACGTTGAGGATCTCGGCCACACGTGTCGGCACGACTTCATCGTGATTAAATGGCGGGTATTTATTTCCCCAGGCGTTGTAATCCCAATCCACGACTGCAAGTTTCGGGTCGCGATTGCGCGTGAGAAAAATCGGCCCGTGATCGCGGCACCAAGGCTCGTTTGTCGGAATGCGATAGAAAGTGATGCGTTCCATAGGCAATCCACGGAGAACCGATTGGGCTTCCGCTTCATGCGCGCCATTGCAAACATTGATGCAAACCTTTTCCGATTCGATCAGCGCCTCGACCATTGCTCGCAACGCTGGTAAAACGCGATCGAATGATTCGGGGAAACTGATCCCTTCGCGTCGCGGCCATGAGAGCCACGTCGCGGAGTGCGATTCCCATTCCGCTGGCATGCGATAGCCGAGCGCCGCGGGAGTCTGTGATGTCATTAATAAAACGTCGAACGCCCACCTAAGATTCGCAATCTCTTCGGCTGCGTCAGCGAAATTCTGGGGAGCGCAGGCTGCCAGCCTGCAGTTGCCGGCAGCTTGCCGGCAACACTTTTCGCGCGAGCGAACCACATTCCGCACGGCGTCTCGGCAAGCTGCCGAGACGAACATGCTGGCAGCCTGTGCTCCCCAGTCAAAGGACGCTACGCCGTTCGCATGGTCGCAGGCTTGTAGATCGCACCGACGATTGCCCCCACGATTATCATCTCGATCAGCCCGCTCACGCTGCCGTAGAAAACCAACTTCCCGGGAAACGGTTGCACCGCGTAAAAGCCCAGGCGCATACCGACCGCCGCAATTTCCAGCAGAACACCAAGCCGAATTCCCGCAAGCACGCCGCCGCCAGCGAAGCCGCTCGCGTAGATCATCACGAACGCAAAAACAATCAGTGCCTGGCCGATGATGATCCAGTGAAACAAACTCATCATTTCACTTTGCGGCCGCCAGAGATTTGGTGTTTGCGCATACACGTCTTTGAGAAAAACGCCGTTAAACAGCCAGCCCCAGGCGAATATGAAAATGTACGCGGCGACGAATGCGAGCATAAACCGCTTCATGAATTGGTATAATCCTAGAGTCTGTCCAGCAGGGAGCAGGCGAGGCAAATCCGTTAAGAAGAGCGCTCTTTTACAAACGTAATATGCGCAGGCGCTGGCTTGTAGATCGCGCCGATGATTGCGCCGGCAATCGCGAATTGGATCAAGTCGCCAACAATCCAGCCGCAGAGGATCTTGGTCGTCAGCGGCTGTACCGCGAAAGTGATTAGGTCCGCGCCGGCATATATCAGCGCCACCAGAATCGCCAACGTCGCGCACGCGCCTGGCCCACCCGCGGGAACAATTCGTGCACAAAGTAGCGTGAGGAAGAATGCCATCACAATGTGTCCAAAAACGAGCGATGAGAAGTGATTACCAAAGTCGGCTTCGGTCCGCCAAAGTATTGGCACTTCCTGATGCGCGCCGTGCATCAGCTTTCCGTACCAAAGAAAGCCAAACAGAAAGATGAAACCGAAGGCTGCAACAAATGCGACAAAGAATTTTTTCCAGTCCATAATATTTTTGTGTTGAGGTTTTCTTGAATCCCATTAGCCCGGCGGTCTTCATCGCAAAACCGCGTTCCGCTGTCGATCTAAAAATTTATTGCATAGGCAGCGAACGATACCTTTCCAGCTGTTGTGTAGGCTCAACGCTAAGGAGCTGTCAGTCCTGAATGGCGCAATCCGAGGTCGCGCAAAAGAGCAACATCCACGTCAGCCGCAGGATTTTTTGCGGTGAGAAGTTTATCACCGTAAAAAATTGAATTGGCGCCGGCAAAAAAGCAGAGTGCCTGGCCTTCGCGCGACAGCCGTGTGCGCCCTGCCGCCAAGCGAACACGCGCCTTCGGCAGGGCGATACGCGTGACAGCAATCAGGCGAACCAGCTCAAAAATGTCCACTGGCGGCTGGTCGGCCAGCGGTGTGCCCGGCATCGCCATCAAACAATTGATCGGCACACTTTCAGGAGGCGGATCAAAGTTGCTGAGCACTTCCAGCATTCGCAGACGGTCGGTCTCCGATTCGCCCATGCCGATGATGCCGCCACAACAAACAGCCATCCCGCTCTGCTGCACGGCGGCAATTGTGTCGAGGCGATTCTGAAACGTGTGTGTGCTGACAATCTCTCGATAAAATTCCGGGGAAGTGTCAATATTATGGTTGTAAGCAGTAACTCCAGCGGCCCTGAGTTTGTGCGCTTCTGCAGGGCCGATCTCGCCCAGTGTAACGCACACTTCCATGCCCAGGCGGCTCACTTCCCGCACAATCTCCAGCACGCGCTGAAATTTTTCCGAACCCTCGCGCACGCCGCGCCAGGCCGCGCCCATGCAAAAGCGCGTCGCGCCTTGCGAACGTGCACGCCTGGCCGCGGTCAGAACCTTTTCCATCGATAAGAGCTCTTCGCGCTCGACGCCGGTCGAATGATGAGAGGACTGCGCGCAGTAAGCGCAGTCTTCGCTGCATCCGCCAGTCTTGATGCTAAGCAAGCTACAACGCTGCACGTCCTCGCCATGCCAATGCCGGAGATGAACACCGCGGCTTTGCGAAATCAAATTGAATAAGGGCTGATGATACAGCTCTTCGAGTTCCGGCAAGATCATCGCGTGGTCGCGATGTTAAATCCGAAATCCGAAATCCCAAATCCCAAATTTAATTGACCCACTTGCCACCCTCGGAAACAAGGATCGGCAGTTCTTCCATCATGAACTGAGTTTTGCCGATGGCGCCAATCATGTGGGTGGCGGTCGCGGCGTACCATTTCTTTGACATTTCCTCGCCGGTATGGCAGCCCCAACTCTTGACGTATGCGTGGCGGGCAAAATCGCGCCGATTGATTTTCGTCAGCTCGCTATCGTGCAGCCACGATTTGCACGCGCTGTCGATATTGTTGCTGTAATCGAACATGAAACACGCCCGGTTTGAGTGCCCGAAATATTCAAAGCCGATAACCTTCACCTGATCTCGCGGCTGGCCATTGTTTAGATAGTCGATCACCGCGGAGCCTGGGTTAAACCAAACGAGGTTGAGATTGAATTTATCGCGCACGGAGCCGATCAGACTGATCAGGTCCTGATGCTCCTGTTTGGCGCGGTCCTCATAACCCTGCCTGTAAACGAGCCATGTGATCTTTGCGTCCGGTCCGAGTTCGCTACGCAACTGTTCGGTGCGCAGACGCGCGGCGCGCACAAAGTTGGCCCACCAATGATCGTGCGGATAGGTCTTGTACTTTTCCCATTGATACATTGATGGCCCGCCTACAAGGATTATGTATTCACCCGATGCCGGCGACGCCGCTTCTGAGGCAAGCGCGAACATCGACAAAAAACAAACGAGCAAGAGGCGTTTCATCATAGCTGGAGAGAAGCACTATTTATGCGGCCTGCAAAATTGCGCAAGTTGTAGCCGCGATCGCTGATCGCGGCCGACCGCCATCAACGATGCCGGCTACAGCGGCTCGATCTCACCGCGCACGAGATCCTTCCACGTCTGCCGCTTTCGAATCAGCGCGAACTTGTCGCCGCGCACCAGCCCTTCCGCCGGCAGCGGCCGCGAATTGTAATTCGAAGCCATCACAAATCCGTAGGCGCCCCCGCTCATGATCGCGAGAAGATCGCCTTCATCGAGCTTCGGCATTTCCCGATCCAGCGCAAAGAAATCACCCGACTCGCATACCGGCCCGACGATGTCGATCTTGCTAATCTTCCTCTCCCTCTCACTCTTCGTCTCTTTTACCGGCACGATTTCGTGATAGCTGTGATACAGTGCCGGCCGAATCAGGTCATTCATTCCAGCATCAACAATCGCAAATTTCTTCGCGCCCGATTTTTTGATGTAGCCCACGCGTGTCAGAAGCACGCCGGCGTTGCCTACAAGAAAACGACCAGGCTCGACCACGATCCGAATGCCAAGCTGGCGCGATGGCGGCACGATCGCGTCGGCGTAATCGCGAATGCTGAACGCGGACGATTCGCCGCCGTGGTCGTGCCACCATTTGCCTGATCCACTCTCCAGTGCGCGCCGATAAATAATTCCCATGCCGCCGCCGATGCTGAAAAACTTGATTGCGTATTTTGATTTCAACTCGCGCACGATTGGCGCCAGCTTCCAGATCGCGCTCGCGAACGGCTGCGCTTCGGTAATCTGCGAACCGATGTGCATCTGTACGCCAACGATGTCGATGTTGCGCATTTTTGCCGCGCTTTCGTAAACTGCGGCGATGCGATCGAGCGCAATCCCGAACTTATTTTCGTAAGTGCCGGTGGTGATTTTGGCGTGCGTGCCGGCATCGACGTTTGGGTTCACGCGCACAGCGATGGGCGCGATCTTTTTCAGCCGCGCTGCCACGCGATTGATGCGCAACAGTTCCGGCTCGCTCTCGACGTTGAACGAATAAATGCCGCGGAGGAGCGCAAATTCGATCTCGCGCTCGGTTTTGCCGACGCCGGCGAAGGCGCAGTTCTTCGGCGACCCGCCCGCGGCAATGACACGGCCCAACTCGCCTTCACTGACAATGTCGAACCCGCTGCCGAGATTGGCGAGCGCGCGCAGGACCGCGAGGTTGGAATTGGCCTTGACCGCGTAGCAGATCAGGTGATCGA
>Ga0209689_1004124_pt1 | contig 10557 bp, 8 predicted proteins | sample GraSoiAngelo_149_FD_187119 | JGI IMG/M metagenome (GOLD analysis project Ga0209689, IMG submission 187119) | Grasslands soil microbial communities from the Angelo Coastal Reserve, California, USA - 14_1009_09_30cm (SPAdes) (version 2) | ecosystem: Environmental > Terrestrial > Soil > Grasslands ...
GCAGAAAAACAACGGCAAGCTTTTTCTCGGCATCGACCACACGGCTATTGCTATCTCGGACACCGCGCGCAGTCTAAAATTCTATCGCGATCTGCTCGGCTTGAGACTTGCCGGAGAGAGCACCAACTACGGCACCGAACAAGAGCACTTGAACAATGTCGCCGGCGCGCGCTTGCGCATTACCGGGCTGCGCGCCCAGAGCGGCCCCGGAATAGAGTTCCTCGATTATTTGACACCGCGAGACGGCAGGCCAGCACCCACGGATAGCCGCGCCAACGACCTGTGGCATTGGCAGACGACGCTCGCCACTACGAGCACGGTGAAGGCCGCGCAGAGATTACGCGACGCGAAGGCGCGACTGGTCTCCCCGAGCGCGGTTGAAATTCCCGGCAAAAGCCTCGGCTTCACGAGAGGCTTTTTGGTCCGCGACCCAGACGGCCACGGGCTGCAGCTAATCGAAAAATAGACTTCCGCCGATCATAAGAAATGGCTGAACATATTTTCGATCCGGTGTAGCTATTCAGTTCTGCACCCTCACTCTAAGTCTCTCCCTCAGGGAGAGGGAATGGGTGAGGGAAAAGGTCAGCGAGAGAAAGAAACGCAACAGAAATAGACAGGCTACAAAAATCGCTATGAGCGATCTAACCAAGTTGAGGCAAGACGAATGGCTCGAAGCCGACGGCCTGGGCGGGTTTGCCTCGGGAACCATGTCCGGCATTCGAACGCGCCGCTACCATGCGCTGTTGTTAGCAGCGACCAAGCCGCCCGCGGGCCGTTTGGTCCTCGTCAACGGCTTCGACGCCTGGGTGGAAACGGCTGCCGGCACATATGCGCTTTCCTCTCAGCTCTATCCGCCGGATGTCATGCAACCCGACGGCGCGCGGCGCATTGAGAAATTCACGTTGAATCCCTGGCCTCAATGGATCTTTGCGCTCGAAGACGGCGGCAAGATCCAGCAAGAGATCTTTATTGTGCACGGCGCTTCTATCGTCTGCCTCTCTTGGAAATTTTTAACTCCGAGCAGCAAAGCAGTTCTATCGCTGCGGCCTTTTTTCTCGGGTCGCGACTATCACTCGATGCATCACGAAAATCCAGCATTTCAATTTCAGCCGCAGACGCATGATCACCGGCTCGTTTGGTCGCCCTATTCTGGCGTGCCCGGGATCATTGCGCTGCACAACGGTGAGTACCTGCACCAGCCGGATTGGTACCGTAATTTTGTCTACGAGCAGGAACGCGCCCGCGGACTGGACTTTACCGAAGATCTCGCCACTCCCGGAACTTTTCACTGGGATCTCGCCAATGGCGAAGCGACGTTGATTCTCGCCGCTGAAGGATTCGAGAACGATCAGCTACCGGCGGACCAGCCAGCAGAGCAATTGCTGTTGAATTTCCGCGCCGCCGAGCGCAAGCGCCGGGCGAATTTCGCCACGCCGCCCGACCGTGCCGCCGACGCCTATCTCGTCAAACGCGGCAACGGCAAAACCATCGTCGCGGGCTATCCCTGGTTTACCGACTGGGGACGCGATACCTTCATTTCTCTGCGCGGCTTGTGCCTAGGAACTGAGCGGTTGGAGGATGCGCGCGACATTCTCTTGGAATGGTCCGGCGCCGTATCCGAAGGCATGCTACCCAACCGATTTCCCGATCAGGGCGACCGGCCGGAGTACAACTCGGTGGACGCATCCCTGTGGTACATCATCGCCGTTCATGAATTCTTGGAAGCGACGAAGTCAATCACCCGCGTGGCTTATCAATGGCAGAAAAAATCCCTGCAAAAGGCCATCGAAGCGATTCTCACCGGCTATTCTCAGGGCACGCGCTACGCCGTCCGTATGGACGCCGATGGTCTTCTCGCCGCCGGCGTTCCGGGAGCGCAACTCACCTGGATGGACGCCAAGGTCGGCGATTGGGTCGTGACGCCGCGAATCGGCAAGCCAGTAGAGATTCAAGCGCTGTGGTTGAATGCGCTCTGGATCGGCAGCCAGTTTTCAGAGCGCTGGAAAGAGCCCTTTGCGCGCGGGACGGAAAGCTTCCGGACTCGTTTCTGGAATGAGCAGGGCGGTCTTCTCTACGACGTTGTCGATGTCGATCACCAACCCGGCAAGGTCGATGCTTCCTTCAGGCCGAATCAGATCTTCGGCATCGGCGGACTGCCCATCTCTCTCATCGAAGGAGAACAGGCGAGCCGAATCGTCGACGCTGTCATGCGGCGCCTGTGGACGCCGATGGGGCTGCGCTCGCTGGCGCCCGAAGAGCCGGGATACACGCCGAAGTATGATGGCGGCGTGCGAGAGCGCGACGGCAGTTATCATCAAGGAACCGTCTGGCCGTGGCTCATCGGGCCCTTCGTCGAGGCCTGGGTGCGCGTCCACGGCGGGAGCGCTGACACGAAGCGCGAAGCTCGTCAGCGCTTTCTCGCGCCGATATTCGAGCATCTCGACAGCGCCGGTCTCGGCCATGTTTCCGAGATCGCCGATGCGGAGCCGCCGCACACGCCGCGCGGTTGCCCGTTTCAAGCCTGGTCGCTGGCCGAGCTGCTGCGGCTCGATCGAGGAGTGCTGGCGGCTTCCGGCGCCGAAGAAAATTCGCATCGAGCGGCGCGAAAGTAACGTCTAAATGAACGAAACCAGCCATGAAAATTATTTCCGTCAATGACCCGGCTCTACGCATTCGATATAGATGATGTAGCAGGAATGCGCCGTGCCGCGGCAGTGGAGGCTTTATCTGAGAGTTGGCGCGGCTACTTTAGAGATCGTCTCGAAGAGATCTCCATCATGGATCGAGGGTATGATAAAATAAAACCGGCGAAAGAAGAGCAGGGAGAGTAAGGCGTGACTAAAGAAGAAATTCGACTGGAAGAGGATCGCCAACACAAAGCGAATTGGAAGCGCTGGGGACCCTACCTCTCCGAGCGCCAGTGGGGTACGGTCCGCGAGGATTATAGCCTCTACGGCGCCGCTTGGGAGTACCTGCCCCACGACCATGCGCGCAGCCGCGCCTATCGCTGGGGGGAAGACGGCATCGGGGGCATTTCGGATCGCCACCAATACATTTGCTTCGCCCTCGCCCTTTGGAACGGGAAAGATCCAATCCTCAAGGAGCGTCTTTTCGGTCTCACCGGCAGCGAAGGCAATCACGGCGAGGACGTCAAGGAGTATTATTTTTACCTCGACTCCACGCCCACTCACTCCTACATGAAGTTCCTCTACAAGTACCCTCAAGCCGAATTCCCCTACGGGCGGCTGGCCCAAGAGAATCGCCAACGCGGCAAACGAGACCTAGAGTTCGAGTTGATCAATACCGGAGTCTTCGACGACAACCGCTATTTCGACGTTTTTATTGAATACGCTAAAGCCGGAGCCGATGACATCTTGGTTCGCATCGAAGCGATCAACCGTGGCCCCGAGCCCGCCGAACTGCACTTGCTGCCCACCCTCTGGTTCCGCAATACCTGGTCATGGGGATTGGATGAGCGCAAGCCACGGCTCCGTAGAGACGACTCCGTGGAGATCGCAACCATCAAGGCCGACCATTACTACTACGGTAGCCGCTGGCTTTACTGCGAGGGCAGTCCGCAGCTGCTGTTCACGGAGAACGAGACTAACAAGAGCAAGCTCTTTAATTCCGAGAACGAGTCTCCTTACGTCAAGGACGGCATCAATGACTATATCGTTCACGGGGTCAAAGCCGCCGTCAATTCCGCCGCCTCAGGCACCAAGGGTTCGGCCCATTACGCGGCGACCCTGGCGCCCGGAGCGTCGTTTTCCACGTGGCTGCGGCTGACGAATGTTTCACCTTCAAGCGGACAACCGCTCGATGGAAATTTCCAACGGACTCTGCACGAGCGGCGTACGGAAGCGGATGAGTTTTACCGCACGGTCATTCCCGACCCCATCGCGACGGACCACAAGAATGTCATGCGTCAAGCTCTAGCCGGCGTGCTCTGGAGCAAACAGTTTTATCACTACGACCTAAATCGCTGGATCAAAGGCGATCCGGCGGGACCGGAACCGCCTCGCGAACGGCTCAACGGGCGCAACCACGAGTGGCGCCATCTCTACAACGCCGACGTCATCTCCATGCCCGACAAGTGGGAATACCCGTGGTACGCGGCCTGGGATCTCGCGTTTCACTGCATTGCGCTCGCGCTCGTCGATTCCGACTTCGCCAAGGAACAACTCGTGCTCATGACGCGTGAGTGGTACATGCACCCCAACGGCCAGCTGCCGGCCTACGAATGGGCCTTCGGCGACGTCAACCCGCCAGTCCATGCGTGGGCGGCATGGCGCGTCTACAAGGTCGAGAAGAAGCGCCGCGGCAAGGGCGACCGCAGATTTCTCGAGCGAGTGTTTCAAAAACTTTTGCTGAACTTCACCTGGTGGGTGAATCGCAAAGACGCCGAGGGACGAAACGTTTTTCAAGGCGGCTTTCTCGGTCTGGATAATATCGGCGTCTTCGACCGCAGCGCGCCGCTTCCCACGGGAGGCTACATCGAACAATCGGATGGGACGAGCTGGATGGGGATGTACTGCCTCAACATGCTGGCCATTGCCCTGGAGTTGGCCAGAGAAAACTCGGCCTATGAAGACGTGGCCAGCAAATTCTTCGAGCACTTTGTTTATATTTGCCGGGCCATGAACGATATCGGCGGCGAGGGCATCGAGCTTTGGCACGGCGAGGATGGCTTTTACTATGACGTCTTGCATCTCCCTGACGGGCACGCGTTGCCGCTCAAAGTGCGCTCCATGGTCGGCCTGATTCCGCTTTTCGCGGTGGAGACGTTGGACCCGGAGGTGGTCGACCATTTGCCTGGCTTCAAGCGGCGCATGCAGTGGTTCATCGAAAACCGCCCGGAACTGAGCGAGCGCTTCGAAACGGAAACTACGGATGACGGCCCGCGCCGGTTTCTCTCGCTCGTAAATCGACACCAGCTAAAGCGCGTGCTGCGCTACATGCTGGATGAGAACGAGTTCTTCTCTCCCTATGGAATTCGCGCCCTTTCCCGTTACCATCATGACCATCCGTACTCGCTTAAAACAAACGGCATGGAATACCGGGTCGATTACGAACCGGCGGAATCAAGCACGGGGCTGTTTGGCGGCAACTCCAACTGGCGCGGACCGATCTGGTTCCCGGTGAACTTCTTGCTGCTCGAATCGCTGCAAAAATTCCATTACTTTTTAGGTGACAGTTACAAGGTCGAATGTCCGACCGGATCCGGGCGGATGCAAGACCTTTGGCAAGTCGCTGGTGAAATCTCTCAACGACTCACGCGCATTTTTTTCCGCGGCGAAGACGGACGCCGGCCTGTTTTCGGCGGTACGGAGAAGTTTCAAACCGATCCCTACTGGCGCGATCTCATTCCCTTTCATGAATACTTTCACGGCGACAACGGAGCCGGCATCGGAGCCAGCCATCAGACGGGTTGGACGGCGCTGGTGGCGAAACTAATCCAACAATACGGCGATTGAGTGAAATCAGTTGCCAGTGGGCAGTCGTCAGGAGCCGACAGTCAGACGAAAAGCCCACATTTATATCCTCAGGGCGCATCATCCGTGGCATGGTGAACGCGAAAATATTCTCTATTCTGAATTCTGAAATCTTTTAAGCCTGATCCACGACGTGACCCACGCAAATGAAGACCGCTTAAGAACTCTCCTTCCCGCGCTCGCGCTGGGGTTACTGACCGCAGCGTTCATCATCGCGAAAACGGGCAGGGATGCGCTTTTTTTTCAAGGGAGCGGAGGGCTGCTCCAGCTACCGCTCGTGTACATTAATATTGGCGGAGCCTCGTTGCCCCTCGCTCTGCTCTTCGTCAAGGCGATGAAAATCTGGGGCGCCCGGCCGGCAAGGGTGGGAATTCTCCTGCTCGCTGCAACCGTAATAGCTGCCGCTGCTCCTTTCTTAGAGCCCGCAGATAACAAACTGCTGTTGGCCATTTTCATGTTCATCCCGGCGATTTTCGGGCTGCTCTTCGCGAGCCTGTGGCTTTTGGCATCGGATATCTTCGAAAAAACCGAAAAAAGCGGCGCAGCGCGCGCCTTCAGCAAAATAGGCGCTGGTACGCTCGCCGGCGGCATGTTGGGCGGCTTGATTTCAAAGGGACTCGCTCCCTATCTCGACGCAAAATGGCTGGTTTTCTGGGGTGCGGTTCTCATCCTTGGCGTCATCGCCCTCGTGCTAAAAATCCACGGTCGGTTTCCTACCACTATCGTCCCGAAGAAAGCCGACGAGAAAAAAAAGAAGACTGGATTTCTGACCCCGTTAAGCAATAGGTACTCACTCACGCTTTTGTCTATTTCGATGACGGGCGCCCTTGCCGGCTTGCTCATCGACTTCCAGTTCTACGCGGCGGCGGCCAGCGCCGATATGGGCTCGAAGGGCAACGCGAGTTTCTTCACCAACTTTTACATTCTGCTGAATTTTAGCTCCTTGCTGCTGCAACTCTTCGCCACGCCCAGGATACAAGATAAGGTCGGATTGCGAGGTGGGTTAATGGTGCTGCCTGTTGCGCTCGTTGGCGGCGCCACTTTCGCGACCGCTGCCGCGACGGCTCTTAGCCGTTCCGTTTTGCGAGTGACGGAGGGGGGACTGCGCTCGTCCGTGCACCGCTCCATTTGGGAGCAGGCCTTTATTCCCGTCGACTCCACGGACCGGTCTGTCGTAAAGATCGTCGTCGACGGCGTCGCCGCCAGAATCGCGGAAGCGCTCGGCGCGATCGCCATTCTGCTTTGGCTGAAGCAAGCGGCACCCGATGGCGTCATTGCCATGCCGCTCAATACAAGTTGGATGGCGTGGGCTACCCTGGTCATGGTTGCGGTTTGGTTGAGGATCACGCAAAAGATGAGAGTGCAGGTAAAAAAGGATCGAGGCGAGATCATGCCGGCGGCGGCTCAGGACATCGTTTGCGAGCGGTTCCCTGACCAATGTCCCTGCACGACGGAGTTGGGCAAAGGCATCGCCTAGCATCCGCCAAGCTTTGTAGTTCTCGCTTCGACTGAGGCAGAGTTGCCTGCGCTTTTGATGGGCAACACCTGACCGTGTTTGACAAGAGCCCAAACTAAGCAATAGCTTTTTGTATGCCCGAGGGCTCGGTGATTCCCGGCAAGAAAAGCGCCGTCGACCGGTTGCTAGTGCTCTTTTCCGACGTACGCGCCGGCGAAGGCTTTACCGCTCTGCTCTTGATGATCAATCTCTTCTTGCTGTTGACGGCCTATCTCATCATCAAGACGGTGCGTGAGGCGCTCATCCTCTCCGAAGGAGGCGCGGTAGTCAAAAGCTATGCGGCGGCGGCTCAAGCTTTGTTGTTACTCGTCGTCGTGCCCTCATACGGTTACGTGGCGAGCCGAGTCCATCGCATCAAGCTCATCAACGGGGTGACGCTCTTTTTCATTTCAAATCTCGTTCTTTTCTATCTGCTGGGTCAATTGCAGGTTTCGCTGGGCGTCCCTTTTTTTCTCTGGGTCGGAATTTTCAATCTCTTGATCGTGGCCCAGTTCTGGTCGTTCGCCAATGATCTCTACCCGAAGAACAAGGAAAACGGCTTTTTCCGATCATCGCGTTTGGCGGCTCTTTCGGCGCTATTCTCGGCCCGAAAATCGCCGGTTGGTTGTTTGAACCGTCAGGGCCCTATGGGCTTATGCTGATGACGGCGTTGCTCCTCGGCGTCTGCATGGTTTTTTCAAACCGGGTGAACCGGAGAGCTGCCCATGAGCGCCGGAATGCCCAACGCGCGCTTGACCCTGAAAAACCCTTGGGCCGACAAGGCGCATACAAACTGGTCCTCGGCCAACCCTATCTTCTCATCATTGCAGCGATGATGATCGTTGCGAATCTAGTCAACACGACGGGCGAGTTCATTCTCGGCCAGAAAGTCACGGAGGAAGCGAAACGACTCGCGGTGGTAGAGATCGCGAACCCGGCCGGTCATGAATTGAGCCAGGCCGCGGCACACGCGATCGATCGGAAAAAGATGCAGGACTTCATTGCGGGTTTCTACGGCGATTTTTTCTTCAGCGTTAGTTTGGTTTCGGCTTTGCTGCAGCTTCTTCTGGTCTCGCGGATTATCAAATTCTGCGGCGTCTCGGGCTCGCTGTTCTTCCTACCGCTCATCGCTCTGGGAGGCTACGCTTTTATCGCTTTGACGCCCTTTTTAACCCAGATTCACTTCGCCAAAGTCATAGAAAACAGCACCGACTATTCTCTGCAAAACACGGCGCGCCAGGCGTTGTTCCTACCGACGAGCAGAGAGGTAAAATATAAAGCGAAGGCGGCCATTGACACGTTCTTCGTGCGCATAGGCGATCTGCTGTCGATGGGAATTGTTTTTCTGAGCGTGCAGCTGTCCCTCAGTACTCGGGCGTTAAGCAGTGTCAATGTTCTAATGATTATGGTATGGCTGTTTCTCGTGTTCGGCATCGGCTGCCGCTATAAAATTTTATCGGCGGCGCAAACAAGAGATGAAAGCTAGCCGTGGAGTCTCTCGTTTACCGACATAACCGCATCACCCGCCTCACCCACTGGATCAATGCCGTCGCCCTGCTGGTTCTCTTCATGAGCGGGCTGCAAATTTTCAACGCCTTTCCCGAGCTTCACTGGGGGAGCAAGGCGGAACCCGACGAAGCGTTCTTTTCCATCGCGGCCACGAGCGAGGACGCCGAGGTTCGCGGTTACACCCATTTATTCGGGTTGAAATTTGACACGACCGGCCTGCTCGGCGTGCAAAATACCGCGACCGGCCCCTCTCCACGCGCTTTTCCCAGCTGGATCACGATTCCCGGCTACTTCTGGCTGGCGGGAGGTCGGCGATGGCATTTCTTCTTCGGTTGGATTTTTACCATCAATGGCGTCCTCTACTTTCTCTACAATGTTTTGAACGGCCATATGCGCAAGTTTCTTTTCACCCTCAAGGACGCCATCCAGGTGCCGGCGATGATCGCCTATTACTTGCGGCTGCGCCGTGAGTCGCCCCAAAAAGGAGAATATAATCCGCTGCAGAAAATGGCCTACACGAGCGTCTTTGTGATTCTAACGCCTCTGGTGTTGCTTTCCGGACTCGCCATGTCACCGCAGTTGGACATCGCCTTCAATTGGCTGCCTGCCGCATTTGCCGGGAGGCAGTCGGCGCGCACTGTTCATTTCATTCTCGCGTTTGGCTTTCTCTTTTTTACTTTCGGTCACGTGTTCATGGTGCTGACCACCGGTTTCCTGAACAACATGCGCTCCATGGTCACCGGTTGGCACAACGACAAAATAGCTCCGACGATTGAGGTAGCGCCTGAAACTCCTGTAGCTCCCTCTCCGACCGCTCCTTCCCTCTCCATTGAGGGAGAGGGCAAGGCTGAGGAGGAACCGGAGAACATGGCCAGTCATCAAACATCGGAACCCGAGCTCAAAGCCGATGCTCAAGAAAACCCAAAAGACGAGGGTGGCGTTAATGAAAAATCAAAGTCTTGATCGCTCGCGACGAAAACTGCTTCTCGGCGCGCTCCAGGCTACCGGTCTCGTGCTTTTTTCCGGCTGCGAAAAAATGTTTAACGGCCTGCAACAAAACAGGAAGTTTCTCTCACTCCTCGAATCGGCTGAGGGCGCAAACCGACGCGTACAAAAATTTTTGACCGGCAGAAACAAGCTCGCCCAAGAGTTCACCGAAAAAGATATCTCACGTTATTTCAAACCCAACGGCAACCCACCGCCTTTGGCTATGGATTATATGGCAGACGCAGCAAGTCAGTGGCAGTCGTGGCGATTGGAAGTATCGGGCCTGGCGCAATCGCCACACAGTTTTTCTCTGACGGAACTTAAATCCATGCCCGCGCGCACGCAGATCACGCGCCACGATTGCGTCGAAGGCTGGAGCGCTATCGGCAAATGGAAAGGCGTTCGTCTGGAAGAGATCATGCGCCGGGTGCAACCACAGCCTCGAGCGAAATACGTGGTTTTTCACTGCATGGACACGGACTCGGACGGCACCCACTACTATGAGAGCATCGATCTTGAGGACGCCGTTCATCCGCAAACCATTCTCGCCTACGAAATGAATGACGCGCCCTTGCCGCTGGAGCACGGCGCGCCGCTCCGCCTCCGTCTTGAAAATCAACTCGGTTACAAGATGGCCAAGTACATCCGCGCCATCGAATTCGTTGCCGACTTGAAGAACATCCAACAAGGCAAGGGAGGTTACTGGGAGGATCAAGGTTACGAGTGGTTCGCGGGAATCTAACATGAATTTACGTTGACATGATCGAATCGGCATCGAATAGTCTCGCAGGCAACTTGGTCGGATCAAGATTATGATTAGACCGCTTGGCCTAATCCATGGTCACTATGAGTGCCGCTCGTTGAACGAGACGGTTCCGGTATTCATCGATCTATTGGCCCTGGAGGTTGTAGAAAAAGGGCATAGGCAAGTTATCGTGAAGCATCCGAATACGGACTGGCATCTGGTCGTTCACGAGGCCGGGTCGGACGCGGCCGGATTGCAGACCCGCGCGCGCCGCGACGGCGGCTCGTGGATCCTGTCCGGGCGGAAGAACTTCATCACGCACGCGAACG
>Ga0209689_1004127_pt1 | contig 10551 bp, 12 predicted proteins | sample GraSoiAngelo_149_FD_187119 | JGI IMG/M metagenome (GOLD analysis project Ga0209689, IMG submission 187119) | Grasslands soil microbial communities from the Angelo Coastal Reserve, California, USA - 14_1009_09_30cm (SPAdes) (version 2) | ecosystem: Environmental > Terrestrial > Soil > Grasslands ...
CTCGCACGTGATCAAGCATCTGGATGACGACGCGCTGGCGCTGAGCTTTGGGGAAGTTGCCCGCGTTCTGCGCCCGGGTGGGCGATTCCTGGTGTGGGAATTCAAGCGGAGTCCACTGTCCGCTCCCATCTTCGTCAGCGCCAAAGCCACCGGGCTTCCACCCGCCTTCATCCTTCGCAGCGAAACGACCCTGCGCGCCGCGCTGACGCGGGCGGGGTTTTCCCGCATCGAGCGGGTTCGGACCGGATTGTTCCTCCTACCGCCCGTGCCGCGCATCGCGCTGCTGGCGTCGCGCTGACCGCCCCTAGTATTAAAAGGATGGCGCGAACCCTGACCGGCACCATGCAGGCGATCGCCGTCACGCCAAAGCAACCCGGCAGCGCGAAGCAGATCGAGTTGGCCATGCCGCAGGCCAGTGCCGGGCTGGCGCTGATGCGGGTGCTCGAAGTCGGGATCGACGGCACCGACACCGAGATCAACAACGGCGAGTACGGTGAACCGCCGCCCGGTTCTCCGGTGCTGGTGATCGGGCACGAGGCCCTGGGGGTGGTGGAGGCAATCGGGAGCGGCGTGCAGGGCTTTGCTCCGGGAGACCTGGTGGTGTCGACGGTACGCCGGCCTGACGAGTGTCCCAACTGCCAGGCGGGCGAGAGCGACATGTGCCTCTTCGGCAACTACACCGAGCGCGGGATCAAAGGCGCACACGGCTACATGGGCCAGTACTACAGCGAGAGGCCGGCGTTCATGGTCAAAATTCCGCCGGCGCTGCGGCCGTTCGCGGTGTTGCTCGAGCCCTTGAGCATCGTGGAGAAGGCGACGGTACAGGCCTGGAAGATCCAGGAGCGGATGGTCTGGCAGCCGAAACGCGCCGTGGTGCTCGGCGCCGGCTCGATCGGGATCCTGGCCACCATCCTGCTCCGCCTGCGCGGTCTCGAGGTGCACGTCTACGCGAAGACGCCGAAGGACAGCCTGCAGGCCGACGTCATCGCACAACTTGGCGCCAGCTACGACAGCGTCGACGACCACCCGATCATCGGGATCGAGGCCGAGCTCGGGCAGATCGATTACATGCTGGAGGCCACCGGCAGCAGCACGGTGGCCTTCGAGGCGATGGCCCAGGTCGGCGTCAATGGCGTGATCTGCCTGACGGGGGTCTCCGGCGGAAACAGCCGGATCGAGATTCCATCCGACGTTATCAACCTGGATATGGTGCTCGGCAACCGGGTGGCGTTCGGCTCGGTCAACGCCAACCGGCGATATTTCGAGCTAGGGGTGCAGCACTTCCAGCAGGCGGAGCAGCGATGGCCCGGCATCTTCGAGCGTCTGATCACGCGGCGGGTGCCGTTCGCCGACTTCAAGTCGGCGCTCGATCGCCGGCCCGAAGACATCAAGACCCTCCTCACCATCGCGGACGAGTAAGACCGGCGTGGCGCTGCGCATCGGTCCGGAAACCTGCCACGACCTCGACGCCGCGCTCAGCCGCGAGTGGCTGGTGACCAACGGGCTGGGTGGCTACGCCTCCAGCACCATTGCGGGTGTCAACACGCGGCGATACCACGCGCTGCTGGTGGCGTCACTCAACCTGCCGGTACAGCGAATCGTGTTGCTCGCGGGGCTGGAGGAATGGCTGCTGACGGCCGGCATCGATGCCCAGCCTCTCTCTGCGCAGGAGTACTGGGATGGCACGGTCTATCCGGATGGCTTTCGGCGGCTGACTGAGGTCGAGGTCGACGGCATGCTCCCAATCTTTCGCTGGACCATCGATGGTCGCATCATCGAAAAGCGCGTCTGGCTGGAACATGGCGTGAACCGCACCGTGATCAGTTACCGGTTGCTGGCCGGCCCGCCGCTGACCTTGCGGCTTCGCCCGCTGTTCGCGCACCGCGACTATCACGAGCAGCGCCACGGACAGGGCGGCTTCGACATGGCCGAGACCAACGACGGATGGGTCATCGACGCCGGCGGCGTGCGCAGCTATTTCGAGGTCCGGCCGGCGCCCGCTGTGCGCAGCCGCCCGGATTGGTATTGGCGGGTGCTTCACCGCGCCGAACGGGAACGCGGTCTTGACGACGAGGAAGATCTCTTTACGCCCGGCGTGATCGAGATCGGGCTCGACCAGCGCACCGAGGTGGTGGTCGTCGCGGGCACCGAGCCGGTGCCGGCCGGATGGAGCGCGGCTGCCTCATTGGGTGCGGCCCAGGAGCGGGAAGCGTCCGCTATTGATCCGATGGCGGACAACCCCCTCGCCAGCCAGCTGTTGGTAGCCGCCCAGCAGTTTCGGGTGGCAAAGGATCCTCGGGGGAGGACCGTGCTGGCCGGCTATCACTGGTTCACCGACTGGGGCCGCGACAGCATGATCAGCCTTCCCGGGTTGGTGACACGGCCGGGCACCCTGTGGGAGGCGCGCGCGGTGCTCGAGACCAACTTCCGATACCTCGACCAGGGGTTGATCCCCAACCGATTCCCCGATGGCGGCCAGGCGCCCGAGTACGACACGATGGACGCCACCCTCTGGATGTTCCAGGCACTTGCCGCCTATCTCCGGGTCAGCGGCGATTGGCGCTTCATCCTCGAACGGCTCGAAGCGCTCGAGGGCATCATCGACTGGCACGTTCGCGGCACGCGACACCACATTCGGATGGACGAGGCGGATGGCCTGCTCGCCGGTGGGGAAGAGGGGTACGCGCTGACCTGGATGGATGCCCGGGTGGGGGACTGGGTCGTGACGCCGCGGCGCGGGAAGCCGATCGAGATCAACGCCCTCTGGTACAACGCGCTCCGGCTGACGGCCGACTGGTGCGAGCGCGCGGCGCGACCGGCTGGCCACTACCGGGAGATGGCGGCCCAGGTGTACGAGTCGGCCCAGCTCCGTTTCTGGGATCGAGGCGGCGGCCATTGCTATGACGTGGTCGATGGACCACAGGGTGACGACCCGAGCCTGCGGCCGAACCAGGTGATCGCCCTCGCGCTCGTCTATCCGCTGATGGAGGGGGATCGCGCCCGCCAGGTGGTGGCGGCGGTCGGCGGGCGGTTGCTCACCCCGTATGGGTTGCGCACGCTGGACCGGGACGATCCTCGATACCAGCCGGCCTACCGTGGGGACCAGCGCAACCGCGACGCCGCCTATCACATGGGGATGGTCTGGCCCTGGCTGCTCGGCCCCTATCTCGATGCGCACCTGCGCGTCCACGGTGATCGCGAGGCCGTCCGGCGGCTGCTCCAGCCGTTCCAGCAGCACCTCGTTGAAGCCGGGCTGGGGACGATCAGCGAGATCTTCGAACCCGAGCCGCCCTTTCGGCCGGTGGGCTGCATCGCTCAGGCATGGAGCGTTGCGGAAGTTCTCCGCCACGCGCTCGCATGACGATCGTCGACGTCAGCGTGCCGATCCACGATGCGATGACCGTCTATCGGGGCAACCCGGCGGTGCGGATCCGGCCGGCCATGACTCTGGCCAAGGACCGCGTCAACCTCAGCGAGCTCTGCCTTGGGTCGCACACCGGCACCCACGTCGATGCGCCGAGCCATTTCATCAAGGGCGGCCGGGGCATCGACCGGCTCGACCTTCGGCGCTTCATCGGTCCAGCGTGGGTGGCCGACGTTCGTCGCGTCGCCGGCGGCATCGGCGCCGAGGCGTTGCAGCGGGCGCGCATCCCGAAAGGGAGTCGCCGCGTGCTGCTGCGGACCAGCAACTCGCGCCTCTGGCATCCGGCGCGGCCGTTCCGAACGGACTTCGTCTACCTGGCCGCGAACGGCGCCGACTGGATGATCGAGCGGGGGGTCGAGCTGGTTGGGATCGACTACCTGTCGATCGAGGGATACGGTGTACCCGGGGCGCCAACCCACAAGCGATTACTCGGCGCCGGCATCCCGATCGTGGAGGGCCTCGATCTGTTCAGGGTCCGCCCCGGCCGCTGGCAACTGGTGGCGTTGCCGCTGCGGATCGCGAATGGCGATGCCGGACTGACGCGCGCGGTGCTCTGGAGGACCTAGCGAATCGGGAGGTCGGTCTCCATCTGGTCGAGGATCTCCTGCCGGATGGCCGCCTCGTCGCGTTCCCGGAGGCTCTTCAGGTTCTGGAACGGCCGATCGAGACCGGTGCGACCGTGGATCACCCAGGCGCCGCCCTGGGCGAAGGCCATCAGGTTGATCTCGTACGGGCGTCCCTTACTCTTCCACGCCAGCGTCCATCGGGGCGGGCGAGGTTCGTAGCTGATGCGACCCGACCCGCCAAGCTTTTCCCGATTGACGGCCTCGAGCTGCTGGCGGACCAGGGAGTCGAGCGCCACGAGCAGCTCAAAGACTCGAGCGCGGTAGTTTTCGACCCGGCCCTGGAGGTTGAAATCGGCTTCGGTCACCGGCACGTTGCTGATAATACGTTCTCCCCAAGATATCCACAGATTGTGGATAAAAATCGATCTTGACACAACATGTTGTGGAGTTGCACAATAGGGCGGCCCCGGATGGAAACCGCGATCGATGTCCAGCTGCTGACCCACACGCCCGATCCGGTGCGGGTGATGTACGTCGCCTTCCGCACCTGCTACTCGCGGTTCACCCCGCAGCAGATCTGGGCCGACATCGAGTCCGGAAAGATCTCCGAGGAGAAGATGAAGACGTTCATCTTCGACAAATTGAAGAGCGGCCACTCTTCGCCGCGGACCCAGGTCTACTTCACGTTCGCGGTCAGTGGGCTCTCCCGCTCGGCCAGTCACCAACTGGTCCGCCACAACAACGGCATCACCTTCGATCAGCAGTCGCAGCGCTATTACGCCTTCAAGGACGCGGATTTTCCGTTCGTCGTCCCGGAGACTTGGGAACAGGCCGGATTACGCGGGGAATATCTCGCGTTCATGCGCCGCGTGGGTGAGCTCTACGACCAGGCGCTCAAGGCGGGCGTTCCTGCGGAGGACGCCCGCTTTCTCCTCCCGAATGCGGCCTCGACCAACCTGACGTTCACGGTGAACTTCGAGGAGTTTCTGCATATCGCCGACCTCCGGCTCTGCTGGCGGGCCCAATGGGAGATCCGGCATATGTGGGCCCGGGCGCGCAACGCCTTGAAGGCCCGATTCCCGGAACTGGCCAAGCCGGTGCAGCCCAAGTGCGGTGACCAGCGGCTCGGGTACTGCGACGAGCCGTTGGCCGAGTACCTCAAATGCCCGCTGGGCGCGCGCCGAATTCGGCTGCACAAGGACGAAATCGTGGCGGCCGCGAAGGAAGGCCGGACGCTGGACTCGGCGCCCCTGACGGACGACCACATCGCGCTGCTGAGCCCGAGCTCGGAGCGGGAACCGGTTCCCGTCGCCTAACCCCGAAACCGATTCGCCTCGAATCGCGTTAGGTCTTCGATCGGCCATGCTCCCAAGAGTCAGCCTGTTTGGCGTGGGGATGACCCTGAGCGGGATTTGCTGGGATGCGTACCTGCATGCCATCGACCCGACCCGCGTCCTGCACGAAGGACTGGTCGCCCTCGGAAATCCCGGACACCTGCTGATCGCGGCCGGCATCGGCCTGAGCACGCTCGCCCAGGCCGCCATGGTCTACGGCCGGTTGGGGCGCAGATGGCAGCGCGGGGTCTTCGCCGGGGGCACGCTGGCTGCCGTCCTTTTGGTGGCACTGGTGCTGGCCTGGTCGTCGGCGCGTCAAGCCCGCACCGTCGCGGGGACCGGCCACTCACATCAGCCGTCTCGTGCCGCGACCCGGGACGAGGTGCGCGCATCGAATGCGTTGCTGGCCGAGACGACGGCCGGCGTCGCCAGGTACCGAGATCCCGCCGCCGCCATCGCGGATGGCTACCACCCCGCGACGCCCAGCAGCGCGCTCATCAGCGAATGGATCAATCCAAGCTATTCGAAGGCCGCCCGCGTGCTCGATCCGCGCCATCCGGAGCGGCTGATGTACGTCAACGGACCCGGCGGCCCGATTCTGGCGGGCGCCATGTTCGTGATGCCGTCCGTCGCCTTCGATGGGCCGGCCCTCGGCGGACCCCTCACGCCGTGGCACCGCCATACGGACCTCTGCTTCCTGCCCAACGGCACGCTGGTGGGGACGAACGGCTATGGCTTCGCCTGCCCATTGGGGTCGCGGACCCTCATCACCCCCGCCATGCTGCACGTCTGGGTCGTATATAACCCGGCCGGCCCGTTCGCCGAAGACCTGTCACCGCGGGCGATCGTGAGGATGCTCGACGGTGCCTGAGTTCAGGACGCGGTTGCTGACCATCCTGGTCATTCCTGTTGTCGCGAGCTGCGGCGCGAGCCGCGCCACCGCGTTGACCACGCGCAGCCCCACGCCGTCCGGCACCCTATCCGCCACGACGGCCACGCCGACATCGGCCGCGTCGACGCCGGCGACGTCGACCGCATCGGCCAACTGCCGTTTGCCCCTCGTGCCATCGACGGGTACCGCCGGATTCATCAGTTATCCAGGCGGAACCTTTAGGGCCGATCCGGCAGCGGCCATCAAGACGAAGGCCAACGGGCTGGCGTATGACCGAGGGTTCGCTCGCTGGCTGCCGGTTCCGTGGGCGCTGGTCTCATCCGACGGCCGTCACTACAGCTACGGTGAGTACCCGGACTTCTCGACGTACCCGCTTCCCGACAGCGTGCTGCACGTCGTCGACGTCGCCACCGGGCGCGACCGCATCGTCGCCCGCGGCCAGTACGTCGTCTCCGACTACGAGACGGAGGGCATCTATCTGACCCAACTGGTCGGTGGTCATGACGGGCCCGGGCCGCAAATCGGCGCCTTGCTCAACGTCAGCACCGGATCGATCCGTCAACTGACCGGCGGCGCCCAGTACGGTTACGTCATCGGCGGCGGCTGGGGCTGGCAGGCACAGTTCAACACCGCGGACACTACGACCCATGAAGGGATGGGGTTCTGGACCAATGAGCTCTTCGCCGTCAGGCTCACCGATGGCAGCACCACCCGCTGGTTCTATCGACCTGGCGTCGATTCGGTCGATGTCATCGGGTTCGACCGCCAGCTGAATCCGGTGATCAACGTCGGGACGGGAAACTCGGCCGTGATTCTCGACCTGACCGCGCCCAATGCGGCCACCCAGCTCTGGTCGGGTCCGCAGGGCACGTTTTGGTCTGCCCTTGGCGATGGTGTCGGGATCTGGTTGAGCGGCCAAGCGGCGGGAACCTATTTGTGGACGCCGGGCGGACCACTCAAGAAGGTCTCGGCATCCGGCGGCGTTCCCGCGGGCGGCTGTCACTAGTAGGATTCTGTCCGTGCGCAGCGCGCCGTCATCCACGCTGGTCCGGCACTGGCTTCCCGAGCGGTCGCTGGCGAGTGACGCCGGTCTGGTGCTCGCCTTCAGTCTGTTCACCGGCCTGATGGCGCACATCGCGATCCCGCTTCCATTCACCCCGGTGCCCATCACCGGGCAGACGTTCGCGGTGCTGTTGTGCGGCGCGGCCCTGGGCGCACGGCTCGGCACCGCATCGATGCTCCTCTACATCACCGAAGGCGCCGCCGGTCTTCCGGTGTTCGCGGTCGCGCCGGGCGCGGCCAGCTACGGATACCTGGCCGGATTCGTGGCGGCGGCGTTCATTGTTGGCTGGTTTGCCGACCTTGGCTGGACGAAAGACTTGTCGCGGACCATTACCGCGATGATCGCCGGAGAGATCGCGATTTACTTTTTCGGGTTGCTCTGGCTCGCCCACTTCGTTCCGCCGACGAAGGTGCTCGACTTCGGGCTCTACCCGTTTCTGATCGGCGACGCGATCAAGCTGGCCGCGGCGGCGGTGGTGCTGCCGGCAGGGTGGCGGCTGCGCCGCGCGCGGTGATCACCTACTGCTCGAGCTGCGGGTCGAAAACCGAGAGCCGCGTCGTCGCGAGACAATCGCTCAGCGTCTGCCCGTCCTGCGAGCGGATCTTCTTCCGCAACCCGAAAGTCGTGGTGACCGCGCTGATCGAGGACCAGGGCCGCGTCCTGCTGGTGCTGCGCGACATCGAACCCGGGCGCGGACTCTGGGGATTGCCGGGTGGGTACGTCGATTGGGACGAACATCCCGAGGCTGCCCTGGCGCGGGAATGCCTCGAGGAGACCGGCGCCGTGGTCGAACCCGAGAACCTGGTCGGGGTGCAGCACGTCGTGCTGGGAGATGAGGGGATCGTCATCCTCGCGTATCGCGCGCGACTGACCGGCGGCGAGCTGGAGGCCCGCGATGAAGTCCAGGAGATCGGATGGTTCACACCGGATGCCCTGCCGCCGCTGGCCTTCACGAGCCATCGCCGCATCCTGCAGGGCTGGTCCAAGCAAGTCCTCGCCCGTGGCGCGGCCTAGCCCAACGCGCGGCGACGCCGCAGTGGCGCGCAAGAGCATCGTCACCAAGACCGGCGACGGGGGAGACACCGGCCTTCTCTATGGAGGCCGGGTTTCAAAGACTGATCCGCGGACCGAGGCTTACGGCTCGGTCGACGAAGCGATCTCTGCGTTGGGTTCCGCGCGGGCGCTGATCAAGGATCGCGGCCGCCACGCCGTCATCCTGCGGATCCAGAGCGAGCTGTTCACCGTCGGCGCCGAGCTGGCGACCGACGCCGCCCAATACGACAAGCTGCAGCAGCACTTCATGGTGGTGACAGCTGACTTCACCAGGCGGATCGAGGACGAGATCGTGGAGCTCGAGCAACGGATCACGCTGCCCGACGCCTTCGTCATCCCGGGCGGAACCCCGGCGGCCGCCGCGCTGGACGTGGCCCGGACGGTGACCCGGCGAGCGGAGCGCCGCATCGTTGGGCTGCAGCAGGCGGGTCAGCTCAAAAATCCGGAGGTGCTGCGCTTCATCAACCGGCTCTCGGACCTGTTGTTCATGCTGGCTCGCGACGAGGAGGGCATGGCCGTCAAACCGCTGACGGGACGGCGAGCGGACCGCACTCCTGCAGCGCCAGCTCGCACTCGTCCCGCACCTCGGCGTCGGCCTCGCGGCTGAGCGCACGCTCTAGGGCGGCGCGCGCCGCGGTCCCACCTAAGCGGCCCAGCGCCCAGGCTGCATGCCCGCGGACCAGCGGCTCGGGGTCCTCGAGCGCCGCCGTCAGCGCCGGCACGGACGCACGATCGGCGACGTTGCCGAGGGCTACGCAAACATTCCGAAGCAGCCCGGCGCGGCGGGTCCGCCAGACGGCGCTCTCGCGAAACCGGGCCCGGAAGGCGGCGTCATCGAGGGTCAGGAGCTCCTCGAGTCCCGGCCGCGCCTCGATGGGTGGGCCGAAGGCCTCGACCGCCTGGGCATCGGGAAAGGACGGCCGTGCGCCGGCATTGATCGGACAGATCTCCTGGCAGAGATCGCAGCCGAAAATCCAGTCGCCGATCAAGGGCCGCATCTCGCGCGGGATCGATCCCCGATGCTCGATCGTCCAGAAGGAAATACAGCGACGGTTGTCGAGCACGCCGGGGGCGACCAATGCGCCGGTGGGACAGACCCGAAGACAGGCATCGCAGCCGCCGCAGGACTTCTTGATGGGCTCATCGTGATCGAGCTCGGCCGAGGTGACGATCTCGCACAACAGGACCTGCGATCCAGTTCCCGGCACCAGCAGATTCGTGTTCTTTCCCAGCCATCCGATCCCGGCGCGGGCAGCGGCCGCGCGGTCGAGCATCCAGCCGTGGTCGACGTAGCTCTTGGCGCGATGCCCCTGCTCTCGGAGCATGGCGAGGAGCGGCTGCATCCGCTCGAGCAGAACCTCGTGATAATCGCGACCGAGCGCGTAGGAGGCGATCCGGCCACGTGGGCTCTCGGTACCCCCTCCCGGACCCTCCCCGCAAGGGGGAGGGACCACCGGTGGGATTGGGTACGGGAACGCCAAGGCGATGACGCTGCGGGCGTCGGGCGTATTTCGCCGTGGCTCGGCGCTGGCGTGCGCGCGGGCCTCGCTCCACCAGGTGAGCCCGTCCATCAGGCCCTTTCGGGTGCGGCCGGCCGCCGCCGTCTCCGCCTCACGGAACGGCTCCGCGCCGGTCACGCCAATCGCGCAAAATCCGAGCTCTCTGGCGCGTCGTTTGAGGGCGTCCGTCAGCGGCATTTTGGGTCTAGCTTAGAGGCGTCGTCCGGAGTTAGGATTATTGGCAATGCAGGGGAGAGCAGTCTGGAAGGAGCTCCAGCTCCTCTTGAGCCTGAACCTGCCCGACACGGCGTACTACCTCTGGGAAGGGACCGCGACCTGCTGTCACTGCGACGACCAGCGGCTGGTGATCGGCGCCCCCACCGAGCAATCCGCTCGCCAGCTGGTCCAGGCCTATCTGCCGGTCGTCCGCCGCACGCTGCAAGCGATTCCGGACGCGCCAAAGCGCGTTTCCGTCGTGGTCACGACCGGCCCGCTCGCGCACGCCTGATTGCCGGGTAAATCGCAAAACGATCGCCGCCGCTTCAAGGCGGAGATCGTCGGCGACGTGCAGGGCGTCGGCTTCCGGTTCTTTGCCGAGCGGCACGCCCGTCAGTTGGGCCTCGAGGGCTACGTACGCAACCGACACGATGGCGCCGTCGAGGTGGAGGCGGAAGGCGCGGCGTCGGCGCTGGAGCAATTTCTCAACGAGCTTCGCCATGG
>Ga0209689_1004130_pt1 | contig 10547 bp, 12 predicted proteins | sample GraSoiAngelo_149_FD_187119 | JGI IMG/M metagenome (GOLD analysis project Ga0209689, IMG submission 187119) | Grasslands soil microbial communities from the Angelo Coastal Reserve, California, USA - 14_1009_09_30cm (SPAdes) (version 2) | ecosystem: Environmental > Terrestrial > Soil > Grasslands ...
CGAGGTGACGCCGCTCATCGTCGGTCAGATCATCGAAAACCCCCTCCACGGCGAGCGGATCCGGTTCCTGAAGACTGCCCCTGAAACGAACGGCGAGCTGGTCCAGTACGAGTCCTGGCTCGCGCCCGGCGGCAGCGTCGGCGATCCCCACATCCATCCCGTCCAGGAGTCGCGCTTTACCGTGATCTCCGGAACCGCCTCGTTTTCCATCCACGGCGCCCGGTTCACGCTGGGACCCGGGCAGCAGCTGACGATCCCGGCACGAACGGCGCACTGCCTATGGAACGCCGGAGAGGGGGAGGCCCACCTGTTGGTCGAGTTCCGGCCCGGCATGCTCAAGCAGGAGTTCTCCGAAACCACCTTCGGGCTGGCTCGCGACGGCCGGCACCACCTTCGTGGCGTTGGCAACATGCTCCAGTGGGCCGTGATCGCCGCGGCCTACCGCAGAGAAACGCGGGCGCTGGGCCAACCTCTGTGGTTGCGGCTCGGACTTCCGGCCCTCGCCCCGGTGGGCTGGCTGGTGGGCTATCGCGCTCACTACCCACGCTACTGCACCCGGGCCGACCAGCTCGCCAGCTGAAGCCGGGCTTGACCGAGACCGTCTACGACCTGGCCATCATCGGTGCCGGGGTCATGGGCCTCTTCACTGCCGACTTCGCGCACCGGCGTGGGGCCAGCGTCCTGCTGCTGGACGAATGGCGCCTGGGTGATCCGCGAGCGGCCTCCTTCAGCCTGACCCGTTCCATCCGCAACGACTATCTCGATCCGGTCTACGCGCGGCTGGCCTTCGAGGCCCGCAAGCTCTGGCTGGATTTCCAGCAGGAGACCGGCGAGTCCTTCCTGATCGAGTGCGGTTGCTTGAACCTGGCCAAAGCCCGAATCACGCCCGACCTCTCGGCCACCTACGCGGAGCAGAGTTACCGCGTCCTCCGGGGCCTGAACCTCAAAGCGCAGGCCTTTGACCGCGATGGGCTTCGCGCCCGCTTCCCCCAGTTCGAGGTCGACCTTGGGCGGCTCGACGTCGAGGCAGGATTCCTCCACGTGCCACCGATCACCGCGGCGCTGCTGGCCCGCCTCAACGCCGCGGACGTGCCGGTCGAGCAGCACACCGTGGTCAACCGGATCAGCCGCCGGCAGAACCGGATCGCGATTGACACCGCCGCCGGCGAGCGGCTGGCCGACCGCATCGTCCTCACGGCTGGGCTCGGCACCAATGGTCTGCTCGCGAAAATTGACGATTGCGATCTCCGCCTCCCGCTGCGGCCGGATCGACCGAGCGAGTCGAAGTACCTCATCCCGCCACCCGCCAAGCGTGCGATGTTCACGCCGAGCCGGCTCCCCGTCTTCGCTTACCTCGACGTGGGCATCTACGGTCACCCGTGGCTCGAAGGGAAAACACCGGGCGTGAAGATCGGCTACTACAACCCTCCCGACGTTCGCACGCAGGTCACCTCCATCACCAGCGTGCGGAGCTTCGTCGAAGAATGCATGCCGGAGCTGATGGATGCCCGCGTCGTCGACGTCGAGGGAGCGGACCAGTGCTCGTATGATCTGGTGGCAGATGACAACTTCATCCTGGGGGCGATCCCTGGCCTGCCGGGCGGCTCGGTTGGGACCGGGTGGCGCGGGACAGGCTACAAGTTCGCGCCACTCATCGGGCGGACGCTGATGGAACTGGCTCTCGAGCAGCGAACGATCGAGGACATCTCGCGCTTCGCGCCCGAGCGTTTCGAGGTCAGCCGTGCCGGCTAGAAGCAAACGCGGCATCCTCGAACGGCTGAAGAGTGGCCCGGTGCTGGGGGCGGAAGGCTACGTCTTCGAGCTCGAGCGGCGCGGCTACATCAAGGCCGGGCCATATGTGCCGGAGGTTGTCCTCGATGCACCCGACGCCCTGCGGGAGCTCCATCGCGAGTTTCTTCGGGCCGGCGCCGATGTCATGGTGGCGCTCACCTACTACGCGCATCGCGGAAAGCTCAAAGATGTCGGCCGCGAGAACGACCTGGAAGCGATGAACCGCCAGGCGGTCCGCATCGCCAACGAGGTCGCGCGCGAGGGCGACGCCCTCGTCGCGGGCGACATCTGCAACACCTGGGCATACGACCCCAAGAACAAGGATGCGTCATCCAAAGTGGTGCGCACCATGTACGAAGAGCAGCTGTCGTGGGCGGTCGACGAAGGCATCGACTTCGTCATCGCGGAGACCAATGACTATCTTGGTGAGGCGCTGATCGCGCTCGAGGTGATCAAGGAGCTCAAGTTTCCCGCGATGGTCACGCTGGCGAGCACGCGGCCCCACCAGACCTGGGATGGCTACGACTACGTCGACGCCTGCAAGATCCTCGCCGACCATGGCGCCGACATCGTGGGAATGAACTGTGACCGGGGGCCGGCAACCATGATGCCGATCATGGAGCAGGTCCGCAGCCGCGTGAGCGGGTACGTCGCGATGCAGCCCGTTCCTTACAAGACCGATGCCTCGATGCCGACCTTCGAGTCCTTGAAAACCGCCGATGGAACGAACGTCTTCCCGATTGCGCTCGAGCCGTTTCTCTGCACCCGGTTCGAGATGGCCGACTACGCCCGGCGGGCACAGGCGCTGGGCGTCAACTACATCGGCATCTGTTGTGGCGGAAGCCCACACTACGTGCGCGCCATCGCCGAGGCCCTGGGACGTACGGTCCTGTCCAGCAAGTACTCACCGGCGATTGAGCTCCATCCGGTGATCGGTACCAGGGTCGAGGAGAAAGAAAAGGAATTCCTCGTCGACTGGAAGGGCTAAGTAGGGCTACTGATACCCTCCCCCCGATGATCCTGAACCGGGACAATATCGTCTCCTTGTTGGTGACAGCGCTCGTCGGCGTCATCTTTCTGCTGCTGGCGTTCGAGACCTGGGCCCTCTTTACCGACAACAAGACGATCAGCGACTACTTCCGCGACGCCGCACACGACCTTCCCGGCCTGGCGTTCGTGATCGCCATCCTCGTCGGGATCGTGCTCGGGCACTTTCTCTGGGGGCCGGCCACCGGGCTCCTCGCCCCCGCTCCGCGCAAGTTCCGCGAGCTGATGAGTCGCCGTGCTGCACATTAGTCCCGGTGCGATCCTTTCGCTGCTCGCGACCATCTTCGCCGGCGTGGTCTTCATCCTGATGCTCAACGAGACGATTTCGTTGGGGAAGGGACAAACGCCTCTCACCAACCTGATCCGCTCGGTGGTCCGCGCCTACCCGCGTGTTAGCTACGTCGTGGCGGTCGCCATCGGGATGCTACTCGGCCATCTCTTCTGGCCTTAAAACCCTCCCCCTCTGGTGGAGGGCAGGGTGGGGGCGTCAGGCGCTCTTCCGCCGCCGCGAGGAAATCGTCCGAGTCCGCGTCGTGGGCGCCTTGCCATCAGCCTCGCCGGACGCCTTCTTGCGGGTCGCCTCCACGCTCGCTCGAAGGGCCTCCATCAAGTCGACGATCTTCTCGCCGCGCTCAGACGGCGCCGCGGGCAGCGGGGCGCCCTCGACCTTGGCTTCGATGAGCTTCTTCAGCGCCGCCTGGTATTCGTCGTGATACCGCTTCGGATCGAAGCTGTCGCTCAGGTTCTCGATCAACGAGATCGCCATCTGGATTTCCTTGGGCGACACCCCGACGCCGTCGACGGCGATGTCCTTCGTCGGTCGGATCTCGTTGGCGTAAAACAACGTATCCATCGAGAGGACGTCCTGGTACGGCCGAACCAGGCAGAGACTCTCTTTGTCGCGGATCGCGACCTTGGCGACCGCCGCGCGCCCAGTCTGCTCCAGCGCTTGACGCAGAAGGACGAATGCCTTGGCGCCGGTCTCTTCAGGAGCCAGGTAGTAGGCCTTGTCGTAGTAGACCGGGTCGACCTCCTCGAGCTTGACGAAGTCGGAGATGTCGACGGTGTGGACCGTCTTCACCGGCAGGTGATCGAGGTCCTCCTCGGCGATGGGAACGTAGTTGCCCTTGGCGTATTCGAATCCACGGACGACCTCGTCCCAGGGAACGGCCTTTTCGTCTTTCGGGCACCAGCGGACGTTCTGTAACCGAACACCGTCGCGCTTGTGCAGCAGGTGGAAGTGGACGTCATGCGACTCCGTCGCGGTGTAGAGGCGCACCGGAATGCTCACCATCCCGAACGAGATCGTGCCGCTCCAGATGGCCCGCGGGGTCCTGGCTGATTGTCTCCTCCCGGACGTCTCCTGAGGTCTTTCTTTCCCTCCCTCTCTGGGGGAAGGCAGGGTGGGGGCCCGTTTGCGCGCAGCCTTTGGCGCCATACCTAACATCCTAAACTCCGTTCGTGCCGTTGGCGGTCTTGCCGCTCGTTCTGTTGGCCGCGGTCTTCCACGCCGCCTGGAATGCGCTGCTCAAGTCTTCGGAGAACCCGCTCGCGCTGGCAACGAGGGCACTGACCTGGGGAACAGTCCTCTCGCTGCCGCCCGTTGCGGTGGCCTGGATCGCGACCGGCCGCCCGGGGCTGCCCCTGGCCGGCTGGCTGCTCGCGATCACTTCGGCGTTCCTGGAGCTTATCTATTTCATCGCGCTCTCCATCGCATACCAGCGCGGGGAGCTGTCGGTCGTCTATCCCATAGCCCGCGGCACCGCCCCGCTGCTGGCGGTGCTGGTCGGCTTGCTGCTGCTTGGCGAACGTCTTCACACCATCGCCGTCCTGGGGGTCGTCGCCTTGCTGGGCGGAATCTGGGCGGTTAGGCGGCCCGCCGCAGCGGGCTCCGCGCTGTGGCCCGCATTACTGACGGGGGTGATGATCGCGGCCTACACCTCCCTGGACCGGATCGGCGTCCGCCTGGGTTCACCCTGGATCTACGGCTGGCTTCTCTGGCTGTTTGGCGCGATCTTCCTGATCACGTACACGACCGTTCGCCGCGTCCCGGGCTCGCGGCTGACCGATGAACCGAGAGTCTCGGTGACGATCGGCGTGCTGATGACGGCTGCATACTTCATGATCCTGTTCGCGTTGAGCGTCGCCCCACTGGCCATCATCGCGCCGCTCCGCGAGTCGGCGATCGTCCTGGTGACGGCCTGGGGAATCTGGCGGCTTGGCGAGCGTCGTGGGGCCTGGCTGCGGCTCGGCGGTGCGCTCGCCATTGTCATCGGCATCGCTTTGCTGACGTTCTCTTGAATCTCGAAGGACGGAACGGACTAGCGAGCGGGGCCTTGCAGCAGCGTCATCACGACGCTCCCGACCGCGATCACGAGCAGGGTGCCCACGATCGCAAGCGCCGTCACGTGACGTTCGGGCCAGAGGACCGTGCCGGGAATCTCCATGCTCAAAGACGCCCGGCTCACGGCGAAATCCCACGCGGGATCGATGGGCACCGCGAGGGCAGCAGCGAGGTGATAGCCATCGAGATATTCGAAATGCTCGGCATTGATCCTGAAAATGCAGCGCCCGTCGCTGCCGATCAGGAAGAGCCGCTTCGATTCCTGGCCCGCCGCAAAGGACGTGGAGGTGTCGACGCGTCGGAGGACTACCCCGGCGATGGCGGCTCGTGGTATGCGCCGGGCAATGCCAGGAAGGATTCGATAGGTCAAGGTCGTTGCATCGACGCGCACGACGGCCTCCTGAAAGTAGGCTTGTCGCAGCAGCCACAGAACCACGAGGATCATGAATCCCAGGGCGTATCCCGCAGCGCGCGGAGATAGGTTGGTACCTCTGCCATGGATGAGTCCCAGTTGAAGGGCGGCCCCCACGGCAACCACGCCCGCAGCAAGCCCTAAGGAAATTCGCGGCAACACGCCCGGACGAAAGAAGGGTTTGCCGGCCTTCGGGTTGGGCCGTAGCTCGAACGGGATCGAGACGCGGGCAAACTCACCGACGACCGGCTGCAGGCGCGACCAGTCGTAACCCCCGGGCGTGTTCACGGTAGCGTCGGCCTGAAGGTCGTCAGCGATGGCAGAACGGCGAACCACATTATGGCTACCACGAACCCGACGAAGATCAGCATCGAAAAGAAGGCTCGGCCGGTCATCTATACCTTCAAACGGTCAAGACGACGTTTCCCACCTTCTGCTCGGTCTCGACGTACCTCGTCGCCTCGATCACGTCCTCCAAGCGGTAGCGCCGATCGATGACCGGCCGGTACTTGCCGGCCTCGATGAGTGCCTTGAGGAAGAGGACGTCCTGCTTGGTCTGTCGAGGCGGGATCTGGAACAGCACCCTTTTGCCTTTGCTCCGCCGGGTCGTCAGGGCCCAGATGAGATTCCCGAGCCCATCGGTTGGTAGGAAGATGCCGCTCGGCGCCAGAGAACCGCGGCACCGCCGGAACGATAACTTGCCGACCGCGTCGAGGATGACGTCGTACCTCTGGCCATTCTTGGTGAAGTCTTCCTGGGTGTAATCGATCACCCGGTCCGCACCAATCGATCGCACGAGCTCGAGGCTCTTCGCATTGCAGACCGCGGTGACCTCGGCACCGAAGGATTTGGCGAGTTGCACTCCCGCGGTGCCGATCGCCCCGGACGCGCCGTAGATCAGGATCGTGCGCCCCGGGTGAAGATCCGCCTGCTTCAGGCACGTCAGGGCGTTGAGCGCTCCATCGCAGATCGGCGCCGCCTCCTCGAAACTCATGCCTGTGGGCATGTGCGCGATGCGACCGCGCACCGGCATCGAGATGTACTCCGCGTGGGCCCCGAACCTCAGCCCACTTGTGCCGAAAACCCTGTCACCGACGGCGAACTCGCTGGTGGCTGCGGCGACCGCTTCGACCTCTCCCGCGAATTCCGTACCGAGGATCCGGTGTCTCGGCCGCCGCAAGCCCGATACCAGGCGGCTCATGAGGGAGATGGCCAGACCGCTGCGCCGGTTCGCCTCACGTGTCGCGGTGTCGAAGCGGTTGACCGTGGTCGCATGGACCTTGACGAGGACTTCGTCCTCGGCGGGAACGGGCCGCTCGATGTTTTCGATTCGAAGGACCTCCGGCGGCCCGTACCTGTCGTAAACAACCGCTCTCATGCGGCCGCGCTCATACGGTGATGATGATCTTTCCTTTGGCGTGGCCTTCGCCTTCACGCGGCCTGCGGCGTCCATCGCTGGGACTTCACGCCCATGACGAGGAGCCATACCAGCGAGGCTATCGCCAAACGCCCAGTCATACGATCAGCTGAGCTGGAAAGGTGGGTACTTATCGGTGGTCAGGAGAAACGCATAGGCTGTGACCCGGTTGCTCCAGCGGATCACACCAACGACGAAGCGAAAGAGATTCTGCGGATACCGGCCCGTGAAGATGATCGCGAACCAGGCGACCATCACGGCAACTACAGCGCCGATTCCGAGGAAGAACAGGACGATGTAATGGGGAATGGCGAGGAACCACTTGACCAGGGGCAGCCAGCGGTTCAACTGGCGAGCATCGGGATAGTCGAGATTGAGGTGCACGCCCTGCTCCTCATCGGTTGACGGGTAGCGATCATCGAGCAGGGCGAGATAGACCGTGACGCGGTTCGAGAATCGCAGCAGATTGATGTTCCAGTCAAACCACCAGCGCGGATACTTCTGGCGGAACAGAAGCATCAGGACGATGGGCACGAAGAGAAGGCCGACGCCGCTCGCCAACGTCGTGGTCGCGTGATGGTCGCCGCCCTCGAAGGCGTCCTGCGACAGCAGGCCGAGCAAGATGAGGATTGGGATTGCGGCGAAGATCCGTAAAGCCGTCGTCAGCCGATCGAGCGGTCGAGTCGGGAAGTCGACGTCGAACTGTAACGGGTAGCTGGTTACCATTCGTTTTCTCCTTCGAATTTCGATTCGGATATTGACCGCAGCTTGATGACTTCGTGTCCGCGCAGGGCTTCGAGAAATGGCTGAAAGCTGCCGCAGACCAGACAGCGCAATGTGGTGCCGTGGATTTCCACCTGACTGACGCCCGATGCGCGCATCACCTGCTGGGCGGGAGGCGTGCCCACGAAACTCACCTCCACGTGCTGCACGGGTAGCTCGCTCGTCATGGTCCTCAGGTTAGAGAGAGGGCAGAGGCCTGAAATCCGTGGAATTACCGATTAGGCACTGAGCGGAATCATCCTGTAACTCGGGCTCGTAGTAACGTCCTTCTCAGCATGGCCAGGCCCAGCCGCCGGTCAGGCAACTTGCCCGCTGAAGCGACGAGCTTCATCGGTCGGCGCCGCGAGCTTGCCGAGGTTCGAAAGAAGCTCAGCGCGGCTCGCATGGTTAGCCTGGTCGGGCCGGGAGGAGTTGGCAAGACCCGCCTGGCGGTCCGGATCGCGGCAGACCTGGCGCGTGGCTTCCCCGACGGCGCGTGGTTGGTCGAGCTGGCCGACGTTCGAGACCCTGCCCTGGTAAGCAACGCCGCCATGGCCGCGCTCGACCTGCGCGATCAGGCCTTCACCGAGCCACTCGTCCTCCTCCTTTCCTATCTGAAGGACAAGGACCTCTTGCTGGTGGTGGACAACTGTGAACACCTGCTGGATTCTGCGGCTCAGGTCGCGGCTGACGTGATCAAAGCCGCCCCAGGCGTGCGCGTGCTTGCGACCAGCCGCGAACCGCTGGCGATCGATGGCGAGCACGTGGTCCCGGTGCCGCCTCTCGAACTCCCTTCGGGCAATGCGGATGAGTCTCTTGCCCTGCTTGGCCAGACCGAGGCTGTCATGCTGTTTACCGAAAGGGCCGCGGCGGCTTCGGGCACCTTCGAGTTGTCCGGCGCGAACCAGACCGCCGTTGCGGAACTGTGCCGGCGGCTGGACGGCTTGCCGCTCGCGATCGAGCTCGCGGCGGTGAGAACCCGAGTCCTGACTGTCGAGCAGATCCGCGATCGCTTAAACGACCGTTTCGGGCTTCTCACCGGAGGCGGTCGCGCGGCTCTGCCGCGGCATCAGACGCTGCGCACGACGATTGACTGGAGTTACGAGCTGCTGGCAGCTCCCGAAGGCGCGCTGCTGAGGCGGTTATGCGTGTTCGCCGGACGTTTCACCGTGAAGGACGTGGAGGCCGTGTGCACCGGCGATGACGTTCCGGTCGCGGCGGCACTCGACGTGCTCTCCTCGCTGGTCGATAAGTCCCTGGTGATGAAAGAGGACGTCCGGGGTATCGCCTGCTATCGCTTGCACGAGACGATGCGCGAGTATTCCGCGCTCAAGTTGACGGAGGCGGGAGAGGAGATAGGGGTTGAAGAGCGATGCACCGACTACTACTGGTCGAGATGCCAGCAGGCCGTCCCGGAGGCTCGGTACAAGCTTGCGGACTGGCTCGAATGGATGGACCTGGAGATCGACAACATTCGCGCCATCCTCCGGCATTGCCTGACCCGTCGAGACGCGCGCCGTGGAATAGATCTCGTCACCTCCGTGGGGTGGTACTGGATCACGCGGGCGACAAGCGAAGGCGTGCGCTGGCTGGATGAGCTGCAGGCCTGTGGTCCTGGAAATCCGGAGGGCCAGTTCTGGGCCTACTTCCTCCGTGGATTCCTTGCTGTTCTGAAGGCCGACCCGACAGCGGCCAGGCCCCCGCTCCAACGTGCGCTGGCGGCGGCCCGGGAGTTGGGGCAGCCACTGTTGCTCGCGCAGGCGCTCTCGATGGCGTCGATCGCCGAGAACCTGGCCGGTGATCCCGGAGCCGCCGAGCGCTACCTCGATGAGTCCTCGGTTGTGACGACCCCTCTCGACGACTTTCCCGCGAAGATCTCGCTGCTCCAGGCTCGAGCCCTCAACGGGTTCTTCCAGGGCGACATCGAGATCGTCAAGGCAGTCGCCTCCGAAGGGGTCCGTCTCAGTCGTGAGGTGGGTGATCTCTACAGCCTTGAAATGATGCTGTTGAACGCTGGCGGGACAGCGCTGATTACCGGAGATTTCGAGCAGGCCATGAGCTTCTACACGGAAGCGTTGAGGATCGCCCAACGGATCGATGACCGCGTCGCGGAATATGCCTTGCTTGACGGGTTGGGATGCGTGGCGGCCGGGTCCGGCCAGGCTCGCCTCGCTGCGCAACTAATCGGGGCTGCGGAAACCGTCCGAACGCAGGCCGGCGCAAGCCTCATCCCGATCCTTGCTCCACTCATCGCGCAGGCGGAAGGGTTGGCAATCGCGGAGCTCGGGCAGTCGAAGTTCGACTCAGAGATGGACGCCGGTAAACGAATGGGCCGGGATGAGGCGATCCGGCTGGCGCTTGGGGAGCCCGCTGAGATTTCAGCCGCGGCGCCGCCTAACGGCGTCGCGCTGCTCGGAAAGCGCGAGGCCGAGGTCGCCCGGCTTGTCGCGAAGGGGCTGAGTAACAAGCAGATCGGAGCGAGGTTATTCATATCTGAGCGTACCGTGGACAGCCACGTGCGCAGCATCCTCAACAAGCTCGGCTTCAACTCGCGCGTCCAGATCGCCGGCTGGATGACGTCGTTGCGGGGGGATGGTCGGGGCGAAAAGATTTGAACTTTCGGCCTCTCGGTCCCGAACCGAGCGCTCTAACCTGGCTGAGCTACGCCCCGATCGGCGAATGTCAATGATAACCTCTCTCTGGCGCGCCGCCGGGAGCATGCCCTCGTAGCTCAGGGGACCAGAGCGCCGCCGTCCTAAGGCGGGCGTCGCAGG
>Ga0209689_1004135_pt1 | contig 10535 bp, 10 predicted proteins | sample GraSoiAngelo_149_FD_187119 | JGI IMG/M metagenome (GOLD analysis project Ga0209689, IMG submission 187119) | Grasslands soil microbial communities from the Angelo Coastal Reserve, California, USA - 14_1009_09_30cm (SPAdes) (version 2) | ecosystem: Environmental > Terrestrial > Soil > Grasslands ...
GCGCGCATCGGCGATCTGCGATGCCGTCAGTGCAACGCCATCACGGAGGATAACGGCCTCTTGTTCTTCGGCCCATGCACAAGCCATCGGCAGCACCATCTTGAATACAGCTTGCGAAATCATAAAAGAGCGGTGGGAGTGCGTCTAACGAGAAAAAGATAAGCCACGGCAGGGCGTCGTGGCAAAGATGCTGAAGTTATCTCGCAATGGGCCGTTGGCTTCATCGACTGGTTAGGCGTTTGGGCTCGCATCGGATTTGGTTTGAGACGATGCCAAATAGCATCGCGTGAGCATAATGATGCCGGGCGTCAGCAGAATAACCGTGGCAAAAGATGTGAACGTTCGCAACGTACGATAAGCAGCGTACTGATCATGAGGCATGCGGAACCGCCCGATAGTATAGTCACAGACGATATCGAATAACCGAAGCACGAACGCGAACGTAAGGTACAGGAATGGTCGATGGTGAGTCCGCTTATACGCAGGAGCCACCGCGAATAGGACCATAACACCGGTAATAACCGTCAGAGCGTAGTTACCGTAAAATAGGAGAGTCAACCAGGACATCGCAGCTTACGCCTAACTATATTTCGGCGGCATTTTGCAGTCTAATTCTTGGTCTGACGAGGGAACGTGCGGTAAAAAGGCTCCATGGGGTACAACCGGGGTGGTGGGGTCGCATCTAAACGTTTCGATCCCTTAAAGGCTTTCTGAGCCGAATTCGCCGTCGCTTACACGAGTGCGAATTTTCATCTTCGGCCGGACCACTGCGATTGTCCGGATAATTTTTCCGCGCTCGTTCATGGTGATGCTGTAGCCGCGTCGCAACGTCGCGTCCGGCCCGAGCACGTCCGACGTCATGTCCACGGATTCACGAGCGAGATGCCTAGGCCTTCCACGTTTCTTGTATTACGCGTCGCGAACGTTAGTCGATGAACCTGTGCGCTCGCTGCGAGCAAACCATCTTCCGGTGGAATTGGGCGCAACGCGCTGAGGCGTCCCCACTCGTAGGCGATTTCCAGCGTAATTGCCAGGATGCGGTCGCTGTATAGTTGGACTAGCCGCGCGATCCATTTTTCCAGAGCATCCGCCGCCGCCGGGTCCCTCCGCCGTTTCAAGATCGCGCCGCGCCTCAATTCGCCCACGACTAGCACGCTGAGAAAATCTTGATTCGGTGGAACCGTGCTCGCCCAGGCACTGACCTTCGGAGCGCATCGTTCGCGTTTACGCAGCTCCGAAACGACATTTGTGTCGAGCAAAAAACCGTTCACAATTTCACTTTGCGTGGCTTGCGCTTCGGTCTCCGAAATATGCGACCATCGCCCACGTCTGGCATCGTGCGAATGAAATCAATCAGCGACATGGCAGGGAGTTCTCCGACAAGTGATCGTCGCAAAATTCGACGGGCTTCCTCCTCTGCTGATACGCCGTCAGCAGCGGCCTTGGCGCGCAGTTGGCGAACCACGTGTTGATCCAGTCGTCGAATAAGAATCTGAGGCATACTAGGATGATAGCATTGCTATCATCGCTGGCAAACGCTGCTTCGTCACTTTGGCATTTTCAATCTGCTCTGGGCGGCGCTGTAGCGGCAGGCGTGCCCGCCTGCGAACTGTGATTACTGTGCAGCCAACACGGCTGCCCTACAACACCTCCGAGCCGAATTCGCCGTCGTTCACTCGGGTGCGAATTTTCATCTTCGGCCGGACCACTGCGATTGTCCGGATAATTTTTCCGCGCTCGTTCATGGTGATGCTGTACCCGCGTCGCAATGTCGCCTCCGGCCCTAGCACACGCAAAATTCCTCCGATGCGGCGAAAGCGGTGCCTTGCATTTTCGAGCAATCGCTCCGGAGACGCAATCAACCGCCGATGCAAATCGACTAAACGGTTGCGGCGCATCATGAGTTCGCGCGCGGGGCTGCGCGCTTGCAATGCACGCGTGATGTGGATGAGACCTCGCTTGTAAGCGTCGATCTTATGCGCGAGGCAACGCTGCAAAATCTCGCGTCCGTGATCCAGCCGTTGTTGGGCGTCGCGCACACGATTTAGCAACTGGCGTGCAAGCCCGCGCACGCAACCATCGATCCGCCGGTGAAGATCGATAATATCTGGCACAATCAATTCCGCTGCAGCGCTCGGTGTGGGCGCGCGCAGATCCGCGACGAAATCACAAATCGTAAAATCGATTTCGTGGCCGACCGCGGAGACAATTGGCACTGTGGAATTAAATATTGCTCGCGCGACAATCTCTTCGTTGAACTCCCATAAATCCTCGATGCTTCCGCCGCCGCGCGTGACCACGATAAGATCGAGAGGCGCAAACGCATCGTTAGGCGCAGCGAGCTCGCGAATAGCAACGGCGATTTCCTGTGCCGCGCCCGTTCCCTGCACGCGCACCGGGCTGATCCAAATCTGCAACCAAGGTGCGCGACGCCGCAGCACGTTCAGCATATCGCGAATCGCTGCGCCGCTTGGCGACGTCACGATTCCGATTCGCTGCGGAAATTTCGGCAACGACCGTTTCCGTTCCGGCGCGAACAATCCCTCAGCTTGGAGCTTGCGCTTAAGCGCTTCGAATTTTGCCTGGAGCATGCCGACTCCGCGCGGCTGGAGAATCTGGACGTTAAGCTGATATTGTCCGCGTGTCTCGAAAACGGTGACGGTGCCGTAAACCTGCACCTGGGTTCCATCGACAAGAGGTTGTCGTGGCGGCAACATCGTGTCGCGCCAAATCACGCAAGCGATCTGGGCGCGCTGATCCTTGAGCGTGAAATATTGATGTCCGCTCGGGTGCAATTTGTAATTGGAGATTTCGCCCTGCACCCAAACCGCGCCGAATTTCGTCTCAAGTATCCCGCGGATTTGTCGGGTCAGCTCGCCGACGGTGAAAACCTTCGACGTCTGCTGGAACAAATCGCTTGTGAGTTGCATCGTTTTAAACGTCCAATGCTCAATGCTCAATGCTCAACGCTCAACGCTCAACGCTCAACGCTCAACGCTCAACATTCAACGTTCAACGTTCAACGCCTGAATTGTAGGCGTCTGTGTCAGACGCCATGCCGTTTCACAGAAACTGCCTAAAGTAATTCCGCCTGCATGCCGCCCGGTGGTTTCAAGCCCAACTTGCGATAGGCGTTCGCTGTGGCGACGCGCCCTTGCGGCGTGCGTTTGATGTAGCCTTCCATGATTAAATACGGCTCGTTCACTTCTTCGAGCGTGCCGGCTTCTTCGCCAATCGCGACCGCGAGCGAATTCAAACCGACGGGACCGCCATTGAATTTGTGAATCAGCGTTTCGATGATGCGCTTGTCCCATTGATCGAAACCGTCGCGATCGATTTCGAGCATGGTCAGGGCGCGGTCGGCCAGCTCCGCGGTGATTTTTCCTTCGGCTTTCACCTGCACATAATCGCGCACCCATCGCAGAAGATTGTTCGCTGTGCGCGGCGTGCCGCGTGTGCGCGTGGCGAGCTCGGCCGCGCCCGCAGGATCAATTTCAACTCCAAGCAAACGCGCGCTGCGCAGGATGATCTTCTGCATCTCCTCGGCATTGTAATAATCGAGCCTTGCCGTCATGCCGAATCGCGAACGGAGCGGCGCGCTTACCATCCCGGCGCGCGTGGTCGCCCCGACCAATGTGAACTTCGGCAAGTTGAGGCGCAGACTGCGCGCTTGCGGGCCCTGATCGATGATGATGTCGAGCCGGTAATCTTCCATCGCCGGATAAAGATATTCCTCGATGGTCGGTTGCAGCCGATGGATTTCGTCAATGAAAAGCACGTCGCCTTTTTCCAGACTCGTGAGAAGCCCGGCCAGTTCGCCGGCTTTTTCGATCACCGGGCCACTGGTGTTTTTGATGTTCACGCTCATCGCGTTCGCGATGATGTACGCAAGCGTGGTCTTTCCCAGACCGGACGGTCCGCTTAAGAGAATATGTTCGAGCACATCGCCGCGCTTTTTCGCCGCTTCCACCATCAGTTCCAGCCTTTCGCGCACTTTCATCTGGCCGGTAAACTCGCTGAATGCTGGCGGCCGCAGCGAGATTTCGAAAGCGGCATCTGGTTCCGGCGGTTTCATGGGAAAAGAGTCAGCCACAGATTTACACAGATGAAACGTAGATTTCCAGAAGTTGCGTTGGAAAGCGCGGGCAGTATGCCAGGGCTCACCAGAAAAATCGTCAACTTGTTACGGCATCCAAATTTTTCGTCAGCACCAGCTCCGTGCCGCGACTTTTGTGCAGGTAATCGACTTCATCAAAGGCGCTGCGAATGAGATATAAACCGAGCCCACCCGGTTTGATTATATCGTGGGAGCGACCTTTCATTGCGTGCGGCACAACCTGTTCGCCGTAATCGCGCAAACGCATGCGCACGCATTTGCGCATTCCTTCCATCGACAATGCGATCGGTTGATCCTCACGCAAACGGTAGGCGTAGCGGATGATGTTTGTGCATGCTTCATCCACACCAAGCACCATCAGCAAACGTTCCTTCTCGGAGAATGGGTAGCCATTGAGAAAATCGCGGACGCAGCCGCGCATCAGGGCAAGGTTTCCTGTATGGCTGCTGAATTCAACGGTCTTTTTCTTCATCGCAGCACCTGTAAGCCGAACGGATTTCCGGCGTTCATTCAAGCACAGAGCGCCAGGTCTTATGTGTCTTACAGGTCGCATGCGTCCCATGCCTTGCAAGATCGATAATCGTACACGCGTGAAAACACGATGGACACCTGCTGAAACCACTGTTCAATTTCGCGTTATGTGGAGATCGTTTGCAGCACTATTGCTTTTGGTTACGCCCGCGCTCGCCCAGGATAACGCCACTGCCTATGAAGCTTTGCGTGTTGTGGGCAGGCAATTTGGCCGCGGAGCTCTTAACCATATTGTGTCGATCACTGGTGTTAGAGGCGAGCCACAGCCGGAGAAATGGAAAATCATCTTGGAGAATCCCGGTTCGCGCAGTGGTGTGCGCGAAGTGGAGATCGCCGACGGGCGCATTGCTTCCGACCGGACGCCCGGTCGCTCGGTTACTGGTTCCACTGAGGGAGCAACGCTCGACACCGCTCGCTTAAACCTGGATTCCAGCGGCGCCTACGCCCTGGCAAGTCACACGGCGGACAAGTCGAATACGCGTTTCAAAACAGCCGATTACACCTTGCGCACCGACGAACGGGGTGAGCCCATCTGGATTGTCACTCTTCTAAATAAATCGTCGCGTCCGGTTGGCACGATCTATATCGGAGCGACTCGCGGCGTGGTCACGCGCACGGAAGGAATGTTTGCCGGCGCGACCATGGAAGACGTGGAAAACGACTACGACAGAGAAGATGAAGGTGGAATTATTGGCAGCGTCAAATCGCGAATCTCACACGCCTTCCATCGGACCCAGGAAGAAGCGCGAGGCATGTTTGAGAGAGTGAAGCGCTCGTTTTCCGATTTCATCAACCGGGAGTAGTAGCCCTTTCCCCGCTGCGCGCCAAATCTACACCAACGTGCGTGCGAGGGCGCGCGTGAGCGGAGCGCCGAAATTAAGTCCAAGCGCGATGACGAACTTTTGTTGCATATGCGACAAAAGCTTGCATGCGCGAAATATGCAAACGCCCCCTGCTTTCGATATTGGCATTTAAATGCGTTGCCTGTATCTGTGAGGTGTCGCGCGGCAGATCAAGCGCGGCGAGAAGGAGCTCGTTCCAAGTGAAGATTGCCAGTGACAAACGCGATGAGTTTTGGCCGGCTCTGCCTTTTGCGGAGTGGAAGGAGACGGCGGAGACGCTCCACATGTGGACGCAAATCATCGGCAAGATTCGCCTCACGCAAACGCCTTGGATTAACCACTCGTGGCACGTTACGCTCTACCTCACCGCACGCGGCCTGACTACTTCGCCGATTCCGCACGGCCTTTACATCTTCGAGATTCGTTTCGATTTCATTGATCACGAACTGCGCATCGCAAAAAGCGACGGCGCGGTGCACATCTTAAAGCTGCGTCCGCAATCCGTAGCCAAATTTTACCAGGAGGTGATGAAGACGCTGGCTGAACTGGATCTGCCTGTGACCATCAACACCACACCAAACGAAATCCAGGACGCGATTCCGTTCGAGCGCGATGAGACGCACTGCTCGTATGATCGCGATTATGCGAACCGGTTCTGGCGTGTTCTTTTGCAGACCGATCGTGTATTTAAAGATTTCCGATCCCGTTTCTGCGGCAAGTGCAGTCCGGTCCATTTTTTCTGGGGCAGCTTTGACCTCGCGGTCACTCGCTTCTCCGGGCGCCCAGCACCTCCGCATCCCGGGGGCGTCCCGCATCTTCCGGATGCGATCGCGCGCGAGGCTTACTCGCAAGAGGTGAGCAGCCTGGGTTTCTGGCCGGGCAACGCTGCGGCGCCGACGCCAATCTTTTATTCTTATGCCTATCCGGAACCGCCGGGATTCGCGGATGCGAAAATTCAACCAGAGGGCGCCTCATACCAGCCAGGACTGCGCGAGTTCATCCTTCCTTATGACGCCGTGCGTACTGCCGAATCACCCGATGAAGTCCTTCTCGATTTTGCGCAAAGCACCTACGACGCCGCTTCAAAACTGGCCAAGTGGGACCGCAATGCTTTGGAAGAAGTCAAACCATCCTTGCATTCCCCACGGCCGCGCTCGTAATTTAGACGCCATGGTCTCGAATGAAGTAGCGCATGCCGAGCAAGGCGCCTGGAAAGAGGTGGCCCCAGGCTGGCGTCAGCTTTACGGAGACTTCGATCGGCTCGGCTTAAGCATCGAGTGGCACGACTTTCGAACACGACGCGCGCTCGACTGGGGCCGCAGTTTTCATCCGCGCAGCCTGGAGTTTTGTTTGAATCTTAACGGACGCGGAGCAGTAGGCGCAGCGGGTCAGGCGCGCAGTGATTATCTTCCCGGCAATTCCGGTTACTACGCCATTGCCGACGAACCGCTGCCGGCGTCGCGGCGAGCGCACGATCATCATCAATTTGTGACACTCGAATTTTCCCGGGAACATTTGCAGAAGCAGTTGATGCAGAATGAAGCGGACCTCGAGTCCGATATCCGTCAGATCGTTTTTGACGGGAAGAAGGAAAGCGTGATCGCGCCGGCGCGTCCGATGACGGTCGAACAGCGCGGCGTAGTGGCGAGTTTGGCCGAACCGCCTGTGGCGAAAGCAGCGCAGATCCTTTGGTATCAAAGCAAGGCGCTCGAACTAATGGCACATTTTCTTTTCGCGCCAAAGGATCCGGAATTTTTTTGTATGCGGCAAAAGCGTGTCGCGCGCGAACGCGTGGAGCGGACCAAAGAATTGCTGGCACGCGATCTGGCCAATCCCCCGACGCTGGAAATGCTCGGCCACGAGGTCGGTTGCAGCCCATTTTATCTGAGTCGAATTTTTTCGCGCGAAGTAGGCCTTACCATTCCTCAATACCTGCGCAATCTAAGGATGGAACGTGCGGCGGAACTGTTGCGGACCGGACGCTACAACGTGACCGAAGCCGCGACGGAAGTGGGATACTCGAGCCTGAGTCATTTCAGCAAAGCGTTTTGCGAAACGATCGGCTGCTGCCCGGTGCTTTATCCAGCGGCGAAAAACGTGATTCTTGATCGTTGAAGCGTTTAAGCGCTGAAGGGTTGAAGCGAATCCAGAGCCGCGAATGTTGACCGCTTCAACGCTTTAACTCTTCATCACTTCGTCGAATTCATGAAAATCACCCGCGCGCTCATCTCCGTTTCCGATAAGACCGGCATCGCGGCGTTCGCGCGCGCGCTTGAAAACCAGGGCGTGGACATCATCTCTACCGGCGGCACCGCGGAGTTGCTGCGAAAAGAAAAAATCCCGGTGCGGGAGATTTCCAGTTTCACCGCATTTCCGGAAGTGCTCGAGGGGCGCGTCAAGACTTTGCATCCGCGCGTCCACGGCGGCCTTCTCTATAAACGGGGTAACCCGAAACATGAGGCGGAAGCGCGCGAATGCGGGTTCGAGCCGATCGATCTGGTGGTGGTCAATCTTTATCCTTTCGAAGCGACAATTGCCAAGCCGGACGTAACACTCGGCGAAGCGATCGAAAACATCGACATCGGAGGACCGTCGATGATTCGCAGCGCCGCAAAAAATTATGAGTCGGTGACGGTGGTTGTCGATCCGGCCGATTACGACCCGGTGCTTGAGAACATGCGCGATAATAACGGGGAAACGACGCTAAAATTGCGCGAACGCCTCGCCATAAAGGCATTCATCAAAACCTCTGAATACGATCGGGCGATCGGCACGTTCCTGAATAAGGAGCAGACAACAGATGCGTCATTTTCACTTTCGCTTCCGCTGGTGACGCGGTTGCGTTATGGAGAAAATCCGCATCAAACCGCCGCGCTTTATGGCGACTTCGATAGACATTTCGAAAAACTTCACGGCAAGGAACTTTCCTTTAACAACATTCTGGATATCAGCGCCGCGACGAATTTGATCGGCGAATTCGAGGAGCCGACCGTCGCGATTCTCAAACATACCAATCCGTGCGGTGTAGGGTCCGATGCGGATCTTCGCAAGGCGTGGGACAAAGCGTTCGCGACGGACAAACAAGCGCCCTTTGGCGGGATCATCATTTGCAATCGTCCGGTTAGTGAGCCGCTGGCCAAAGTCATTGGCGAAATTTTCAGTGAAGTGATTATCGCGCCGGATTTTGAAGCCGAGGCGCGCAGCATTTTGCAGAAGAAAAAAAACCTGCGCCTTATTCGACTGGCGACCCCGAAAGCGCTCGGGGCAAGATCGGCAATCGATATGCGCTCGGTTTGTGGTGGAGTGCTCGTACAGGACGCGGATATCGCCGGGGAAATCGCGTCCGGCGGTGGCCGGATCGTCACCAAGAGGCGACCGACCAAAACGGAACTGAATGCCATGTTGTTCGGCTGGCGGGTTGTCAAGCATGTGAAATCGAATGCGATCGTTTACGCCACGGCGGATCGCACGCTTGGGATTGGCGCCGGGCAGATGTCGCGTATCGATGCTTCGCGCATTGCAATTTGGAAAGCGAAAGAAGCCGGGCTCTTGCTCAAAGGCAGCGCGGTGGCGAGCGACGCTTTTTTTCCATTCCCGGATGGCTTGATCGCCGCAGCGGACGCCGGCGCGACCTGCGCCATTCAGCCGGGTGGATCAGTCCGCGACGAAGAAGTGATTGCCGCCGCCAATGAGCGCAACATGGCGATGATCTTCACCGGTCTTCGCCATTTTCGCCATTAAGATTCCATCGCTTAAAAGCATGCCTCGATCGGTTCAGCCTCCGCGCGTGCTTAACATCGAGGATCTGCGGCGTGCCGCGAAACGGCGACTTCCCCGCGTGGTATTTGACTACATCGACGGCGGCGCGGAAGCCGAGCTAACGTTGTGCGCGAACTGCCGCGCCTTCGAGGCAGTGACACTCCGGCCGCGTTGCGCGGTCGCGACGCCAGCATGCGATCTGCGCACCACGGTGCTCGGCACACCTCTCTCCATGCCGCTGATCCTTGCGCCTGTTGGGAGCAGCCGGCTCATCTATCCGCGGGGAGAAGAAGTTGCCGCACGCGCCGCCGGCGTCGCCGGAATCGCATATGCACTTTCAACTCTCTCGGGCTGCCGCCTGGAGGATGTCGCCGCCGCATCGAAGGGGCCGGTCTGGTATCAGCTTTATCTGGTGGGGGGGCGCGACTGCGCGTTGTCGGCCATCGAACGCGCAGGAGTTGCCGGATTTTCAGCGCTTGTTGTTACGATCGATACAGCTGTGGCAGGCATGCGGGAACGCGATTTTCGAAACGGCGTCAAGGAGCTGCTGAGCGGCAAACTTGGGTCGATGCTGCCATTTGTGGGGCAGTTGCTGACAAAACCTCGCTGGCTGATGAGCTTTCTTGCCGATGGCGGGTTGATGAAATTTCCGAACGTCGTTATTCCTGGAGAGGGCCCAATGACTTACGCGGACGTTACCACCGCGCTCGGGCAGTCGATGGTGAGTTGGCAAGATCTCGGCTGGATTCGCAAGGCTTGGAGTGGCCGCATCGTCATTAAAGGTGTTCATACCGGAGACGACGCCCGGCGCGCGGTAGATGCCGGGGCGGACGCGCTGGTGGTGTCCAATCACGGGGGCCGGCAGCTCGACGGCGTCGCGCCGACTCTAAGCATGTTACCTGAAGTGTTGGTCGCCGTGGATGATCGCATCGAAGTGCTGCTGGACGGTGGGGTCCGCCGCGGCAGCGACATTGTGAAGGCGTTGTGTCTCGGCGCGCGAGCTGTACTGACCGGACGCGCTTACGCCTACGGGCTCGGCGCAGCCGGCGAGGCGGGGGTTGCGCGAGCGGTCGAGATTCTACATGCAGATCTCGTTCGCACTCTCAAACTACTCGGATGCGCGGCAATCGCCGAGCTGGACCAATCCTACATAGACGTGCCAGCGGATTGGCCACGTGAGTGATGTGGCGAGTTACGTGAGGAACTAACTGAAGGCACGTTATCAGATTCCTTGGCTCGAAGAGAGTCGCCACATCCAAATACAGAGAATGGCGGCAACGATAAGC
>Ga0209689_1004138_pt1 | contig 10532 bp, 10 predicted proteins | sample GraSoiAngelo_149_FD_187119 | JGI IMG/M metagenome (GOLD analysis project Ga0209689, IMG submission 187119) | Grasslands soil microbial communities from the Angelo Coastal Reserve, California, USA - 14_1009_09_30cm (SPAdes) (version 2) | ecosystem: Environmental > Terrestrial > Soil > Grasslands ...
GCTCGACTTTCGCCGGGCGTCCACCCAGAGTCGCGACGCGGTGCAGGGCGGCGGGCGCGTGATCGTGACCGAGCGCGGCGCCACCCGGTAACGCCCATGCTCAGCTGGCTCGCGGACGACCACTTCGGCGTCATCGAGGTCGCCGAGGCGCCGACGGAGCTGATCGTGCCGAACGGCCGTCCCGTGGTCATGGGCGGCAGCGCGACCGCGCTGAACGCGCTGACGCGCCCGATCCTCGGCTGCGCGGTGAGCCGGGGCGAGAGCGAGGCGCTCATGATACTGACCGCGACGGTCCTCGAGTAGCCCGGCGTCCGGGAGTCAGCCGCCGAGCGCCTCGCGGTCCACCGGCGCCTGTTCGACGACGCGGTTCTCGTATTCGACGCCACGCCGCGAGAGATCCTCTCTCGCCCTGGCGCAGGTGGGTCAGCCGTTCTTGTTGTAGTTGTAGAGGATGGCCATGGGGCGTCTTAGTCCCGAGTATCATACCGCGCGCCGTGAAAAGGCGGTTGACCTTCCTCTGCAGTGCGGCTAATCTCGGCGCACTTCCAACTCTTCACCGGTCCGGACCGCTGGGAGGCTCCAGCGTGAAGTGTCCTCAGCGTCCGCACGTGGATCCGCCGCGCGCGACATCGTCAGGAGGTGCCCCATGAAGTTCATGCTCTTCATTCTTCCAACCGTGCCCGGTACGCTCGAAGACCGGAAGCGGCTCCGTCCCATCGGGCGGAACAACGAGCGCTATCAGCAGATGCTGGAGGAGATGCGCAAGCTGGCGGTGCTGGCGGATGACGCGGGATTCGACGTCTTCGCCACGACCGAGCACCACTTCCACTCCGAGGGCTACGAGACGTCGGTCGCGCCACTGCTGCTGTACGCCGACCTTGCGGCCCGAACCAAACGCATCAAGTTTGCGCCGTTAGGGCTCGTGCTTCCCGCCTGGGATCCAATTCGGGCTGCCGAGGAGCTGGCAGTGCTCGACCACCTGACCAAAGGGCGGCTCTACGCCGGCTTCGCGCGGGGCTACCAGGACCGTTGGGTGAATGTCCTGGGCCAGCAGTACCACGTGACCGGCGCTCCGATGGACGGTTCCTCCATCGATCAGCATAACCGGAAGGTCTACGAAGAGGCCGTCCAGGTGATCAAGAAGGCGTGGACGGAGCCGACCCTCGCGCTGAACGGGGAGTTCTACAAGGTACCGTTCCCGTACGAGGAAGGGATTCGGCGCTGGCCGGCCGCCCAGTGGACCCGCGAGTACGGCGCTCCCGGCGAAGTCGACGACGAGGGTGTGGTCCGGAGGGTCTGCGTCGTGCCGCGGCCCTATCAGGAACCGCACCCGCCCATGTTTCAGCCGTTCTCCGTGAGCGAAGCGACCATCCGCTATACCGCCCGGGAGGGAATCGTGCCCTGGATTCTGACGGCCCACCCGCCCGAGTTCCGGCGCCTCGCCGGGGTGTATCAGGAGGTCGCCTCTGAGAGCGGACGGAAGCTGCGTCTCGGCGACAGCATCGGCGCCTTCCGGGCGATTCATTTCGGCAGGACCGAGGCCGAAGCGGTGGCGCTTCTCCGCGACACAAACTACGCTGGCTTCAGAAATTACTTCGGCGGCTTTGGCTTCTGGGAGGCGTTCCGTACGCCGGAAGACGCCCAGAAGTATCCGCTGGATCCCTACACCCCGCTACCGGTCGACGAGTGGACGATCGATCGCATGCGGAGGGTGAAGTATGCGCTGGCCGGCACACCGGAGCAGGTGCGGGCGGAGATCGAGGCCGCGCACTCGATCTATGACGGGGGCAAGCTCGAATGGTTCGGCTGGTTCTTCGACCAGGGCTTCATGTCCTGGGACGAGGAGGTCCGCCAGATCGAGCTCTTTGCCAAGCACATCATTCCCTACTTCCGATGATGCCTGCAACCGCGTGGGGAGGAGGGGGGTCGCCATGACCGCCGGGGAGGAGCTCATTCAGCGCTACTTCGACGCCTTCAACCGCCACGACATCGACGCGGTGATGGCGTGCTTCGTCGAGCACGCCGTCGTCGTGGACACGGAGGGGCGGCGCTTTGAGGGCGCGAAGGAGGTGCGGCGTTACTACGAAACCGGGTTCGCCATGATACCGGACGGCCGCTGCGACCTCCGTGCGATGGCGGGCGCCAACGACCAGGGAGTGGCCGAGTCACTCTTTCACGGCACCAGCGCGCGCGGCCGCATGATCAAGGCCCTTGGCGCCGAGGTCATCGAGTTCGCCGGCGGCAAGATCAAGGAAATCCGCGACTACCACAGACTCGTCGAGTAGGCACGTGTGAGCCGGGAGGATTCGAGCCGCCGATCCGAAGACGAGAGTGACAATGAAGTGGGTCGGACGCTGACCGCGCTCCTGCGAGCAGTTCGCTCCTCATACAGGAGAGGCTCGTCGAAGAGTCTGTGAAGAAATCCGTAGCCTCGACACGCCCGGCGCCGCGATACTGCACGCATGACCCAGGTGACGTACTACCGCGACTACCTCACCGGCGCCGGCTATCTCGCGACGGGCGTCGCGTTCAAGGACGTCGGCACGTCACTCAAGGTGCGCGCGATCGTGCTACCGGGCAACCAGGTGAAGGTCCGTGTGACGCCCGTGCTGAGCTGGTTCGCGGACGACCGCCCGGGCGTCGTCGAGGTCGCCGAGGCGTCGACGAAGCTGATCGTGCCGAACGGCCGTCCTGTGGTCGTGGGCGGCAGCGCCACGACGCTGCACGAGCTGACGCGTCAGATCCTCGGCCGCGCGGTGAGCCGGGGCGAGAGCGAGACGCTCATGACGCTGACGGCGACGGTCCTCGAGTAGCCCGGCGCCCGAGAGTCAGCCGCCGAGCGCCTCGCGGTAGAGCTCCTCCGTGTAGCCGCGCACGAGCAGGTCGCCCAGCACGAGCACCGGCACGCGTAGGAATCCGTCCTCGTGCACGAGGTAGCGGACGATGTCGGCGTCCGTGAGCGGCGCGCCGAGGCTCAGGACGCCGTCGCCCGACTTCACGAGGAGCCGGCGCGCGCCGCGTGCCAGCGCCAGCGTCGCCTCGCGGTCCACCGGCGCCCCTTCGACAACGCGGTTCTCGTATTCGACGCCACGCCGCGAGAGATCCTCTCTCGCCCTGGCGCAGGTGGGTCAGCCGTTCTTGTTGTAGAGGATGGTCATCGGGCGTCTCGGTCCCGAGTATCATACTGTGGACCTGACCGGCTGTGTACCTGAACGGGGTGGTACGGCCACCCTCGAGCTTGGGAGGCGAACATACCAAGGCTCGCCCGTCTCTGCGTGCGCGTTGGCTCTCTGGCGCTCGCCCTCTGTGGCTGCGCGGCAGAGCTCACGCCGCAGCAGGAGTGGGCGATGAAGAACTTCGAGGAGTGCAAGCGCGAGACGAATGCGATCAACGCGAAACTGACGCGCGTCACTCCGGACGGTCAGATGTACATCGAAGCCTCGCAGACGCAGACGGAAGCCAACCGTGTCATCGAGTGCATGAAGCAGCGGGCGAACCCTCCGCGATGAGCCCGAGTGCTGGGGCGCTCGGTGGTGAGGATTGGTGGAGTTGAGGGGATTCGAACCCCTGACCCAAAGACTGCCAGGCGCATCCGAGTGTTCGTCATTCCCGCGCGGCCTCCGGCCGCACGCGCGCGGATCGAGGAGCCTTCTCCGGATGGAACCAGCGCTGGGCGATGATCGTCGGAATCACCGCGCTCGCCACGACCACGGTCACGAGCACCGAGAACTGCGCCCGGTCGAGGATCCCCGCGTTGAGGCCGTAGAGCGAGGAGATCGTCCCGAAGGTCAGCCCGGTGGACATGAGCAGGGTAGTGAACATCGCGTTGACTGGCACCCAGCGCTTCGCGAGCGGGTACACGCCCGCGATCTTGGTCACTTGCTTGACGGCGAACAGGAGCAGCAGCAGGCCGAAGTTCGCCCAGACGAGCTTCAGCGAGACGTTCATCCCGCCCTTGAGGAAGAAGAACGGGGTGAGCAGGGCGAACGCGACCACCCGGAACCTCCGCGTCAGCTCCGGATACGCATGGAAGATGTGGGCGAGCGCCAGGCCGAGGACGAACGCGGGGAGGATTGCGTGGCTCTGAGCCTTCTCCGCGAAGAACATCAGCACGAGGAGAGCCGCCACGGCGCCCTTGATCTCGGGCTCGATCACCCGCTCGCCGTAGCGCGAGAAGAACCAAGGCTGGAGCGCGAGCATGGCCCAGATGACCAGCACCGAGACGCCAAGGAACGGCACGAGCCACCACGTCGGCCGGACGAAGAGGAGCGCGAGCGCGAGCGCGGTGCCGAAGTCGGTCACGAAGGTGGAGGCCATGATGAGCTTGCCCAGCGGCGTCAGCGTCAGCCCCGTCTCCACCAGCACGGCGTAGACGACGGCGAGCGACGTCGTCGAGAGCGCGACCCCGGCGATCTGCGCCGCGGGCGTCGGCCAGCCAAGGACCCAGACGCAAACGAGCCAGGCGCCGAAAAACGGGGCGGCGAAGGAGAGGCTGCCAATCAGCACGCTCCCCTTGAGCCTCTCCCGCATCACCCGCGGATCGACCTCCGCGCCGGCGAGAAATGTCAGGAGAATGCTCCCGAACGATGCGAGGAAGTCCATCCACGGCGGGCTCGTCAGGCCGAGGAAGTTCCCGGCGACGACGCCGAAGCTGATCTCGATCAGCGCTACCGAGACGCCGAGCTCGACCGAGGCCACGCTCGCCAGGAGGATGAGGAGGCCCGCGATCACCGCGATCAGGAGATTTTCCATCCGGGCCCCCGTCGTACAGCTCGTTCACCCCGACCTCTGGCTCACTCGCATCCCCACTGGACGTAGCGCCGATGGTCTTCTTCAGCTTCTCGCCACCGATAAAAAACCCCTACCGGTGCGCAGCCGGTAGGGGTCATCAGCCTCGCGAGCCGCGAGGCGGTTTCAGGCGAACCCCATCGCCCTCTGGTCTCTCCCCGATTATCCTCTCTGCCCGTCGCCGGTCAAGGTTTTCGAGCGCCCCGGCGCCTAAAGCCTGAGTATCTTCCTCACTCCCTCGCCGATGAGTACGTTGATCACCGGCTTCGCCAGCTCCCATACTCTTGGCGCCACGGCTCGGAGCTTGTCCCATCCCGCGGCCGTCTTCGAGTCGTCTGGCGCCAGCTCAGCGATGCGGTCGAGCGCCTCCTGAAGTTCGCGTCGCTTCGCGGGCTCAAGGTCGGTCGCCTGAACGCCGGCCTTGAGCCATTGGATCAGCTCTTTGCGTGAGAGCCACGGGGCGGGATTGCCACAGTGAGCACAGAAGTCAGTCCCCTTCCCTCGTGGGTCCCAGGTGAGAGGCCACTCACTTCCGCAGACCGGGCAGTCGGCGAACATCTTCGCTCCGTGGTCGCCACAGAAGGGTCCGACTGGATCCTTGACGGCGTGGCCGGTTGCGGGACAGATCAAGATCCTACGTCCTTCTTTGCTGCTCATCAGTTGAACCAGCCTGCTCGCTCGAGCTCCTTCCCGAAAACTACTCGGGAGGCGTCTTCGAGCGTTCGGCAGAGGAGACCAGCCCCATGGGCTGATAACTGCCGCACCGCAGCATTCGGCTTCTTGCGTGCGGACCATAAACGCCTACTGTTTTGAGCTTACACCTCCCGACGGGAGTTAGCCTTCGGTGGCGCGCCAGAGCGACCGGCACTGCGGTTCCTGCTGCGCGGAGATGTCGAGGAGCGGGTGCGTGCGAAGTGCGGATCAGAAGATGGTGGAGCTGAGGGGATTCGAACCCCTGACCCCAAGACTGCCAGCCTTGTGCTCTCCCAGCTGAGCTACAGCCCCACGCGAGGGATCACGTTACCGGGCGGCGCGGAAGATTGTCAAGGATGCGGCCGATTTTGGTACCGGGGGCGGGATTCGAACCCGCACGCCCTTACGGGCATGGCGTTTTGAGCGCCACGAGGCTGCCGTTACTCCACCCCGGCGACTTTACCGGTCCGCGTACATCCTCAGGGCGCCCTTGCGGACGGGGCTTATTGTACAGCCATCCGACCCTCGGCCTACCTGTTGGGCGTAGCGGGCTGTAGCCCAGAGGCGAGAGGAAACGTTCAGCCTTCGCGCGCTTCCGCGCAAGGCAAGGAACGTCGGGCGCGTAGTACATCCAGCCGATTAACCGGATCGAATCCGCTTTGGCGTAGCGGAGTCGCCAGAGCGATCGCCCTCCTTCCTTTCGCCGTTCGTCGATGACTCCGTCGACTCTCGCCAGCGTTCGAATTCTGGCGCGCATCCAATCCAGGAACAACCGACTCGCTGAGACGAGTGACACATAGAGACGCTCATACACATAGCGTTCGTTCTTGGCTGTGTGATATCGGTCCGTGTACACGAGGACGGTTCCATCGCCGTCGACGCAGCCGCGGAAGAAGTCGGCGAAGTATTCGTCCGGCACCGCTAAGGAGCCGAGCGTCAAGCTCTTCGCTGGGGTGAGGCCGATATCTACGAGCCACTCATAGAAACGGCGATCCCTCCACTGGATGTGATAGCAGCGGCCGTTGGTGTAGCGAGTGATCGCATTCGTGAGCTGAAGACAGCGGCGGACCGTTTCAAGCAAGTCGATGTCGTTCGACGACAACGTCAACCCGTACCGGCTTCGGGACAGGTTTCCGTCGGTCGCGACCAAGCCGACGACATAAGCAATTTCAGGCGACCATGTCGAGCGCGCTCTTGAAACGACAGCACTGGCCCGATCGCTGTGTCCGGAGAGTGGCCCGCGCGGTCGAGCCGGAATCCCGAATCGTCGGAGTCGGCGGAGGACTGTGATCTCTGCACAGCCGAGGCGGTGAGCGATCTGGCTGCTGGTCAGCCGCTCCTCCACATACAGCCGCCTCAATACGTCGGGGTCGATCGGCACGTACGAGGGAGGCGGTGTCATACCTCCAGCTTCGCGCTACTCGTCGCGCCGGCAATGCCTCAGATCGGATACACTAGCGGCGCCCAGCCTAGCAGCGCCCCAGCCTCAGATTGAAGCCCTCGGCGTAGGGCTCCGACGCACGGATCACGGTGTCCACGGACGTAGTAAACTACAGCCGGCCATGGGCGAGCGATCGTTCGCGGAGGACGTCAAGCAGCTCGGCTACGGCGCGGGGGAGATCCTGCGCGGCGAGGGTATCCTCGCGATCACCAAGGCCGTGCTCCAGTCGGGCGTGAGCTACGTGGGCGGCTACCCGGGCGCGCCCGTCTCCTACCTCATCGACGTCCTGGCTGATGCGAACGAGCCGGTGCTCCGGCCCCTCGGGATCTACTTCGAGCAGTCGGGGAGCGAGGCCGCCGCGGCGGCGCTCCTCGGCGCCTCGATCAACTACCCGATACGCGGTGCGGTCACCTGGAAGTCGGTGGTCGGCACCAACGTCGCCTCCGACGCGCTCTCGCACGTCGCCTCCGCCGGCGTCATCGGCGGCGCGGTCATCGTGATCGGCGAGGACTACGGCGAGGGCGCCTCGATCCTCCAGGAGCGCACGCACTCGGCCGCGCTGAAGTCGTCCATCCCGCTGCTCGACCCGCGCAACAGCCTCGAGTCCTTCGCGCGCTTCGTGGAGGAAGGCTTCGGTCTCTCCGAGGCGTGCCACGAGCCCGTCCTCTTCTCGATCCGCATCCGCGCCTGCCACATGCGCGGCACTCTCGCGTGCCGGGACAACGTGCGACCGACGATCAGCATGCTCTCGCCGCTCCGCGAGCCGAGCTTCAGCCTCGACCGCATCAACCTGCCGCCGTTCACCTATCAGATGGAGGCGCAGAAGTTCGAGAAGCGGCTGCCGGCGGCGCAGCGCTATATCGTCGAGCACCGGCTGAACGAGCACCACCGCGGGGACGAGGACCACGTGGGGATCGTCATGCAGGGCGGCCTCTGGAACACGACGCTGCGCGGGCTCCACGTGCTCGGCCTCGCCGACACGCGCGGCCGCACGGCGATCCCGTTGCTGGTCCTGAACGCCATCCACCCGCTCGTCCCCGACGAGCTGCTCGCCTTCCTCCGTGGCAAGCGGCGTGTGCTCGTCGTCGAAGAAGGGATGCCGAACTACATCGAGCGCGAGCTCGGGGCGCTCGCCCACGACGCCCGGCTCGACGTCGAGCTCCAGGGCAAGGACGTCTTCTCGCCGCACGGCGAGTACGTCCCGCAGCTCGTGATCGGCGGGCTCCGGCGGTTCCTGACCTCGGCCGGGCTCGCGTCGCGGTCCGCGGCCGAGATCGACGCGCGCTACCGCGCGCTCACGGCCCACCAGGAGAAGGTCCGGGCCGTGCTGCCCCAGCCGGTCGCCAAGCGGCCGCCCTCCTTCTGCACGGGATGCCCGGAGCGTCCGGTGTTCAGCGCGCTGAAGATCCTCCGCCAGCGCGAGCCCGCGATCGGCGACACGCACGTCTCAGCCGACATCGGGTGCTCGACCTTCTCGACGCAGGCGCCCTTCAACGTCGGCAACTCGGTGCTCGGCTACGGCATGGGGCTGGCCTCGTCGAGCGCCGTCGCGCCGCTCTTCGGCAAGCGGACGGTCGCGGTGATGGGCGACGGGGGCTTCTGGCACAACGGTCTGACGAACGGCGTCGCGAACGCGATGTACAACCGCCAGGACTCGGTGCTCGTGATCCTCGACAACTTCTACGCCGCGGCGACGGGCCAGCACCACGTCCCGTCCACGGGCACGAACGCTCGCCACGAGCCCCTGCGGATGACGATCCCCGACGCGCTTCGCGGCGTCGGCGTCAAATGGATCCGCACGGTGAACTCCTATCGGATCGCCGAGGTCACCCGGACGCTCCGCGAGGCGCTCACCACGCGCGTGCCCGGCCTCAAGGTCATCATCGCCAGGAACGAGTGCATGCTCGAGCGCCAGCGTCGTGAGAAGCCCCGGGTCCGGCAGGCGATCGCGGCGGGGGAGGAGGTCGTCCAGCCGCGCTTCGGCGTGGACCCCGACGTCTGTACGGGCGACCACTCGTGCATGCGTCTGAACGGCTGCCCGTCGCTCACGCTCCGGGAGAACCCTGACCCGCTGCGCGACGACCCGATCGCCTCCGTGGACGAGACGTGCGTCGGCTGCGGCGTCTGCGGCGAGGTCGCGCACGCCGCCGTGCTCTGCCCGTCCTTCTACGAGGTCAAGGTGATCGCGAACCCGACGCGGTGGACGCGCTTCGTGGCCCGCGTGCGTCGAGCCGTCATCGGGCGCCTCGCCGCCGTCACGGCGTGAGTGACGCGCGGCTCCTCTCCGTCCTGATCCCGGCCGTCGGCGGGCAGGGCGGCGGCGTCCTCCTCGAGTGGATCGTGGAGGCCGCGCTCGCCGACGGGCTCCAGGTCCACGGCACCTCGATCCCGGGCGTCGCGCAACGCACCGGCTCGACCACGTACTACGTCGAGCTCTTGGCCGAGCGGGACGGCGCGGCCGAGCCGCCGACCTTTTCGCTCTATCCCGTGCCCGGCGCGCTCGACGTCCTCCTGGCGCCCGAGTTCCTCGAGATCGGTCGGATGATCGAGCTCGGCTTCCCGTCGCCCGACCGCACGACGATCATCGCGAGCACGCACCGCCTCTACTCGATCCACGAGAAGATCGCGACGGGCCGCGGTATCTATCCGATCGAGGACCTCCACGCCGCGGCCCGCGCTTTCTCGAGGACCCTCTACGCCTTCGACGCGCTGGTCCTCGCCCGCGAGCACGGGACCGAGGCCAATTCCGTGCTGCTCGGCGCGCTCGCGGGCTCGGGCGTCCTGCCGATTCGCGCCGACGCCTACCGCGACGCGATCCGGACCAAGGGCGTGCAGGTCGACGCCAACCTCCGCGGCTTCGACGCCGGGCTCGGCGTCGCCACGCGTCTGAAAGCGGGGGCGGGGGAGGGGTCGCCGGGCTTCGGAACCCCACTCGCCCGGGACCCCTCCCCCGCCCCCGCCTCGACGGGCCCGACGCTGGACCCCGACTTCGAGCGGAGGATCGCGGAGTTCCCCGCCGAGCTGCGGCCGACGCTTCAGCAGGCGATCGCCCGGCTTGTCGACTACCAGGACCGGCGCTACGCCGAGCGCTATCTCGAGCGGCTCTCGCCGTTCGCGCGCGACCCCGAGCTGGCGCGCGTCGTCGCCCGTCACCTGGCCGTCTGGATGACGTACGAGGACGCGATCCGCGTCGCCCAGCTCAAGACGCGCCCGAGCCGGTTCGAGCGGATCCGACGGGAGAAAGGCGCGCAGCGAGGCGAGATCGTCGTCACCGACTTCCTCAAGCCGGACCTCGACGAGATCTACGGCATCCTACCCGACCGGCTCGTCGCGCCTTTCGCGCGCTGGGCCGAGCGGCGCTGGCCCTACGGCCGTCCGGCCTTCGGACAAGAGGTCAAGACCACGACCGTCCTCGGGTACCTCCGGGTATGGCTGCTGACGCTGCTCCGTCCGCTCCGCCCGATCTCGTACCGCGCGCGCCACGAGCACGCGCGCATGGACCGCTGGCTCGCCGCCCTCGCGCGGTGCGCGGGCTGGGACAAGGCACTCGCCCTGGAAGTCGCGCGCGGCGCCCAGCTCGTGAAGGGCTACGGCGACGTGCGGCGCCGCA
>Ga0209689_1004140_pt1 | contig 10530 bp, 12 predicted proteins | sample GraSoiAngelo_149_FD_187119 | JGI IMG/M metagenome (GOLD analysis project Ga0209689, IMG submission 187119) | Grasslands soil microbial communities from the Angelo Coastal Reserve, California, USA - 14_1009_09_30cm (SPAdes) (version 2) | ecosystem: Environmental > Terrestrial > Soil > Grasslands ...
AGCCGATCGTTTAACTCGCTGCGCCAAAACAGCGGCAGGCGGCACCCAACGCGCGCGATCAGTATCACCTCACGACGTAATGGCCGTGGATCCAAACTCGCTGGTGGTGGCGCCACGCCCAATGTCCCGGCCTCCAAACATAGTACGCGTGGCCTGCGTAATAACCAGAGCCGTGAACGTAGTAAGGCCGGTCACCAACCGCGATCGAGACCGAGGCTGGGTAACCACCATAGTAGGGCCTGCCGTAATACGGTCCTCCATAATATGGTCCGTAGCCAGGGTAGGCGGCATAATTGCCCTCGCAGCCACCCACGCCAAGCGCCACGCAGAGTAGAACAAACAGCACAATGGAACACTTCACTTTCATTTTCATCATTTGCTATTCGTATCCAAGCGACGATTTACGCGCCCGCATTCGCAGGCAGGATGCATTTCGCGCCACTGCTGGTAGGGAACGCAACAGAGTAAGCCACCAAAATCGACGGGCGAATTAAAACAGACGAGGCCGGGTCCACTCTGTGCCGTTTGACCACTTGATGCGTTGGCCATTCTGCGTCACGCGGCCAGTGACTCCCCAAGCGGGGACAGCCAATTCGCCATTACCAGTGATGCGCCCGTTAGCCCGCAGCCCCAATTCCTGGACAATAGTAAAGTTCCGGCCGTCCCGCGCGACATCGATACTCGTCGGTTGACCATTACGAAACCAGCGTCCGCCAATGTTAACCGTTGGGATTGGACCGGGCATCGATGAGTCACGTCTCCATTCCGTGCCGTTTGTCCAAGTGATTCGTCGTCCGTCCTTACTGACCTTGCCCGTTATGCCTAATGAGGGAATCGCTAGGTTTCGAGGATCGGCCGCGTAGCCGTCGCTGCTTTTGCCGAATTCGTTCACAATTGTTATGCTTCGGCCATCCGGCGCTACGAGAATTCTTGTCGGTGCACCGTCGTGGTACCAACGACCATCGAGGCCGGCTGCAGAACCTCGGTCGGTGGCGCCGAGTGACAGATTAGTGGCGGAAAGGAACGCTGGCGGTGAGTTGACGCGTGTTTGCCCAGTCGACGTCGAAGCGTTGAACTGGCCAGCGCATCCAAGCGTTGCGGCGATCAAAAACACAGAGATCGCCGCTGCGCCTTTCGCTCTGCCGTGGTTTGTCGTTCTCTTCAGATATTTTTTCGTGGTAATGCTCATCATTTTCATACAGGCCGATCTTTATACCACACCCTGATCTAGCATTGCATCAGCTACTTTTACGAAACCGGCAATATTCGCACCCACCACGAGATTACCGGGTTGCCCGTACTCTTCCGCCGTTTCCCACGCATTCTTAAAAATCGTCGACATGATGTGGCGCAAACGCGAATCAACTTCTTCACGCGGCCACGGCAGACGCATCGAGTTTTGGCTCATCTCCAGGCCGGAGGTCGCCACACCGCCGGCGTTCGCCGCTTTGCCAGGACCGAAGAGAATTTTTTTCTCCAGGAAAAGATCAACAGCCGCTGGGACACTCGGCATGTTGGCCGCTTCTGACACCAGATAGCAACGGTTCTCGATCAGTTTTCTCCCGTCTTCAACAGAGATTTCATTCTGCGTGGCGCACGGAAACGCACAATCACACTTGATTCCCCACGGTCGCTGCCCGGCCACATATTTTGAGCCGCGGAATTTTTTTGCGTACTCGCCGATACGTCCGCGCCGGATGTTCTTGATGCTTTTTACCCAGGCAAGCTTTTCTTCATCAATGCCGTTCTTGTCGTAAATGAACCCACTGGAATCGGACATGGTGATCGGCTTTGCACCGCACCCGATTAATTTCTCCACGGTAAATTGCGCCGCGTTACCGGCTCCTGAGACTGTGCATACCTTGCCCTCAACAGTTTCGTTGCGCGTTTTGAGCATTTCCTGCGCAAAATAGACTGCACCATAGCCGGTGGCTTCCGGCCGGATAAGCGAGCCGCCCCAACTGAGCCCTTTTCCGGTTAGCACACCCGTAAATTCGTTTGCCACCCGTTTGTATTGGCCAAAGAGGTAGCCGATCTCGCGACCGCCTACGCCGATATCGCCTGCAGGTACATCGGTATGCGGACCTACGTGTCGGAAGAGTTCCGTCATGAACGATTGACAAAATCGCATGACCTCCCTGTCGGATTTGCCTTTTGGATCGAAATCCGAGCCGCCCTTGCCACCGCCCATCGGCAGACCTGTAAGCGAATTCTTAAAGACTTGTTCGAACGCGAGAAACTTGATGATGCTGGCACAGACAGTCGGATGAAAACGTAATCCACCTTTGTAAGGACCGAGGGCGCTGTTCATCTGCACGCGAAACCCGCGGTTCACCTGGATCTGTCCTTTGTCATCGATCCACGGGACGCGAAACTGAATCATTCGCTCCGGTTCAACGAGACGCTCCAGAATTCTGGCGTCCCGCAGCTTCTTGCTACGGTCGATGACTGGTCGGATAGACTCCAGCACCTCCGTGACCGCCTGAAGAAACTCAGGCTCGTTTGGGTTACGTTTTCCAACGATTTCGAGAACTTCTTGAATTAAAGCCATGGAATTTTGCGGCGTGCCTATTGGTCGCCGTTCGAAATAATAAACCTCGTGCGCGATGCTGGTATCGAACCAGCGACCCCTTGCGTGTGAAGCAAGTGCTCTACCACTGAGCTAATCGCGCGAGTTTTCAGAAGCCGACAAAATAGAGAGCGTGCCGGAGAGCGCAAGCCGCGCAAAGGGCGTGCGCTGTCGCAGCGCATTAGGCGGAGAGCATAATCGCTCACGCAACGTTCCACTGAGGACAGCGGACACTACGGCAACCTGCGTAACAAGAGGAGCGCTTGCCCTGCGTGGCGTCGCATTCTATTTAGAGATATGTCTGAACACAAAATCACTCTCACGTGGAAACGCGGCGATAAGCCGTTCGAGTATCAGAAATATTCGCGCGATCACACTTGGAAATTTGAAGGCGGACACGAGATGCAGGCGTCCGCTGCTCCAACGTATTTGGGTAATCCAAACCTTGTCGATCCGGAGGAGGCATTTGTGGCCTCTCTCTCAAGCTGTCACATGCTTACGTTTCTGGCGATCGCCTGCAAAAAGAAGTTCGTGCTCGATGAATATGTTGATGATGCCGTCGGCATCATGGAGAAAAACTCCGAAGGCCGATTAGCCATCACCCGGGTGACGTTGAGGCAGCGTCTCAAATTCTCCGGCGAGAAGCAACCAACGGCGCAGGAAATCGAGGAGATGAATCATGGCGCGCACGAGCAATGTTTCATTGCAAATTCGGTGAAAACCGAGGTCAAGGTCGAATCGCAAACTTAGCCACAGATTTTCACAGATTAACACAGATGGAGGGACGACCTGCGAGTCGTCCCGCTTCCATTGATTCCACAGGGACGCGACGGAGCGCTATTCGTCCAATTCTCTGGTTTGAATCTGTGGCAATCTGTGTTCATCTGTGGCGAAAATAATGAGCACATCGACGAACGCCGAGCGCATGGAAAAAATCGTGAGCTTATGCAAGCGGCGGGGGTTCATCTTTCAATCGAGCGAGATTTACGGCGGTCTGAACGGCCTTTGGGACTACGGCCCGCTCGGTGTCGAATTAAAGCGCAATCTGAAGAACTACTGGTGGCGCGTGACCGTGCATGAACGCGACGACGTGGTCGGCATGGACGGCGCGATCCTCACGCATCCCGAGGTTCTAAAGGCCTCCGGACACGTTGAAGGATTCTCCGATCCGATGATCGATTGCCGTACGTGCAAGGCGCATTTGCGCTTCGACCAGCTTATCGAGAAAAAAGGAGTGAAGCAGTGTCCAAATTGCGGTGGCAGGGATTTAACCGATGCGCGGCAGTTCAATCTCATGTTCGAGACGCATGTTGGGGCAGCCGCCGATGAAAGCTCGATCGCATATCTGCGGCCTGAGACGGCTCAGTCGATTTTTGTCCAGTTCAAGAACAGTCTCGAGGTGTCGCGCAAGAAATTGCCTTTCGGCATCGCGCAAATCGGGAAAGCCTTTCGCAACGAAATCAATCCCCGCAATTTCACTTTCCGTTCCCGGGAGTTTGAGCAGATGGAACTGGAATATTTTTGCCGGCCAGAGCAGGGGACGGAGCTGCTCGAGTATTGGAAAGAGGAGCGGCTGAAATTTTATGAGAACATCGGCATCTCACGCGCGAACCTGCACGTGCGCAATGTGCCGGATGAGGAGCGCGCCTTTTATTCCAAAGGTACTTACGATATCGAGTACGATTTTCCGTTTGGCCGCCAAGAGCTCGAAGGCGTCGCGTATCGAACCGACTACGATTTGTCACAACATCAAAAGGCTAGCGGCAAATCGCTTGAGTATTTCGATGAAGAGACGAAGCAGCGCTTTATTCCGCACGTCGTTGAACCGAGTGCAGGCGTTGATCGAACAGTGCTGGCGATGATTTGTGAAGCTTATGCGGAAGACCAGGCCCCCAACGATAAAGGCGAAATGGAAACGCGGACGGTATTGCGGTTCCATCCACGGATGGCGCCGATCAAGTGCGCAATCTTTCCACTGCTTAAAAACAAGGAACCGCTGATCGCAAAAGCAAAAGAGGTTGTCGATCTTTTGCGGCCGCACATGTTTGTTTTCTACGACGAGAGTGGTGCGATTGGCCGTCGTTATCGTCGCCAGGACGAAATTGGTACGCCATTTTGCGTCACCGTGGACTTCGAAACGCTCGGCGAGAAAGATGAAAAACTGCGCGATACCGTGACGCTGCGAGAGCGCGATTCGATGAAACAGGAACGCATTGCAATTTCTGACTTGCTAGCCGCGCTTTCAGTGCGCATTGCATGAGGAATGAAAGTTGAAATCTTTACTCTCTGTGATGCGGCTACTGTGGATGCGGCAGGGAAGTTGAACATCCTTGGTTCGTTTGATCGTTTGAACGCCACAACGACGCCGGTCATACATCCTCAGTGCGCATTAGCGATTAAGCTACGTTTTCAGCGCGTGGAAGAGGGACAAAAGCGAATTCGCATTACCTTCATTGATCAAGATGGTGTTACGGTAATGCCAAACGTAGACGCTACTGTTGATGTAAGAATTGCAGGGAATGAACCGTCTGGCGCAGTCTCGGTAGTATTGAATATCCAACAGCTAAAACTGCCCAGGCTCGACGAGGAATATTCCATCGATCTAGCGGTTGATGATCGGCATGAAGCATCTGCTCCACTTTTTGTTAGGCGCCCTTAATCTTCGCACATATTAAGCCAGTCGTTTCCAAGCGTGAATGGAACTATCCGACTTTCGCGAATATTGCTTGAGCAAACCAGGGGCGGTTGAAGAAACACCGTTCGGTCCTGATACGCTTGTGTTTAAAGTCGGCGGGAAAATATTCGCATTGGCAGCGCTCGACGAAGTGCCAACGACCGTGAATTTAAAGTGCGAACCGGATCTGGCGCTTGACCTGCGCGATCGTTACCAGCAAGTGACGCCCGGTTATCACATGAACAAGAAGCATTGGAACACGGTGGAAATCGAAAGCGGGATTCCAATTACGGAGCTGCGTAAGATGATCGATCACTCTTACGAATTGGTTACGAAGAGCCTGCCGAAGGCTCGGCGCAAGAAATTAGAGAACTGATCGCACCTCTAAATCGCTGATCTCGAGTTGCAGCGCTTCCTTGGCCACGTCGAGGAAATTGTCGGGCCGGTCTTCCGTTTACCCGACATGCATGGACGATGCGCTTCGGACCATGAGCCATGGGTTTTGGTGGAAGGGTGGGGGACCGAATGTTTGCGGGTAAGTACGAAGGTTTAATTTCGGATATGCTGGTCTTGGATAAAGGCTTGACTGGACGTTATCTTCCGCTTGCTATTACTTTCATCCCTGAAGAAATATTTTCGACGTTTGAAGGGTTAGTTTCAGGGGTAGGGCGCTAACGTATGGTCATCGCTACACCGGAAACGCACCTTGCTTGCGCCGACAAAGCAAGCAGAGATAACTCTGGGAGGAAAAATGCCGAAAAAGCTACGGCTTGATCAGCTTCTCGTTGGCAAGGGCCTATTCTTGAGCCGCGAACAAGCACGGCGCGCGATAATGGCCGGCGACGTGATGATCGACGCCCGTATTGCGGCAAAGCCAGCAGAGCTTCTCGATGAACGAACGTCCGTCACAGTGCGGCCGACACGGAAATACGTCAGCCGAGGTGCGCTGAAGCTGGAGGGCGCGCTCGATCATTTTGAGGTGAACGTGCGCGGAAAGACGGCGCTGGATATTGGCGCCTCAACCGGCGGGTTTACCGATTGCATGTTACAACGCGGCGCAGCGAAAGTTTACGCCGTTGATGTCGGCCGCGGCCAATTGGATTGGAAGCTCCGGAATGATCCGCGCGTGACCGTTCTCGAAAAACTCAACGCGCGGTCTCTATCACGTGAGCACATTCAGGAACTTGTCGACGTTTGCGTGATCGATGTCTCGTTTATCTCGTTGACTTTGATCTTGCCGAATGCGTTTGAGTTGATAAGCCCGACTGGAGTCATCCTCGCCCTCATTAAACCGCAGTTCGAGCTACAACGCTCCGACGTCGGGAAAGGCGGAATCGTGCGCGATCAGGACTTGCACCTGAAGGCACAAGACAAGATTGTCGCATTTGTGAAGCAGTTTGGTCACGTGGTGACCGGGATTGTTCCGTCTGCTGTTAAAGGCGCGGACGGAAACCAGGAATTTTTTGCATGCATACAAAAACGATTGGCTTGATAGCACACACGGGGAAGCCAGGCGTTGCCGAGCTGATCAACGCGATTGCCCAGGAGTTCGGCCGCTTTTCAATCTCCATTCTTTTCGAAAAAGAAACGGCTCAAATTGCTGGAAAAAAATCGGGCCATTCGATCGCCGAATTGGGAGCTGCGACGGATTTGCTGGTCGTAGCTGGGGGCGACGGCAGCATTCTGCGCGTGGTCGGCCAACTCGGCGAGAACATCAAGCCGATCTTCGGGATCAACGTTGGCTCATTAGGCTTTCTGACAACCGCAAGTTCTTCGACTTATCGCGAAGCGGTGGAATGCATAGCGAGAGATCGGATTAATTTCAGTCAGCGAGCGCTGCTCGAGGCTCGAGTCACCCTGGGCGACAAAAGAACGAACAAAATGATCGCGCTCAACGATGCGGTGTTAAGCCGCGGTGAACTCTCACGGTTAGTCATGTTGTGCACACGCGTCAACGGCGAGCCGCTGACTGAGTTCAACGCCGACGGTTTGATTGTCGCGACCCCGACCGGTTCAACGGCTTACTCGTTGTCAGCTGGTGGACCGATTCTCGATCCTGAGTCCGGCGTGTTCGTGATCACGCCAATTTGTCCACACGTTCTCACGAATCGATCGATCATTGTAGCGGACGATTCGATAATCGATATTCAAGCAAGCGATCCCGATTATCCGGTGTTTCTCACGCTCGATGGCCGCAGGCCGATCCACGTGGAGCGAGAATCAATAGTCACGATTCGGAAAGCAAAGAGGACGCTCCCCCTGGCCTCGTTGCCGGAAGCCTCATTCTTCAGTGTCGTTCGGCAAAAGCTGAAGTGGAGCGGGAGCAACGTCTGAATCAAGCACGACAGTGCGTAGTGTTTGGTCAATTGTGAGTTAGCAGGTTCAGACCGGTGGAACGTTGAAGGTCAGTTGAGGCTGTAGGAGGCCCGCCTCTCCCCTCGAACCAAGGGGAGAGGATGAAGGTGAGGGGTTCGGAATTCCAACTGCCAGCTCGCAAGAGTTTCGGAGCGAATTGCGCTGCATCGACCCTCACCCTCCCCCTCTCCCTGGCCAAGGAGAGGCGACCCATACGCGCGCGGGAAGAACACTACTGCAGAGCGCGACCTGAGCTGGATCTGCAATTCTTTTTCTTTGTGCGTTTATCCGAGACCTGATAATCAACATTGCCATGAATCTCTTGAGTTTGCCGGATGGCCGGATTGTAAACCTCGAACACCTCACATACGCCGAGCGAATGGGCGAGTACTTGGTCTTGCATTTCAGCGGCGGTGGCGGAAGCGACGGCGGTACCGGGTCGGTTGTGAGGCTGAAGCAGGGCGAAGGCGCCAGGCGGGTGTGGACATATCTTGCCGGAAAATGCAGTGGGAAAATCGAGCCGGCGCAATGAAATGATGGCGTGCATCTGCCAGGATGCACGATGACGCATCAACGCCCGCCGTCGGCAGTACTTATTCCAGAACGGGAGCAACGAAGTCCTTCTGTCTTGAGCTCAACGAATTTCATCTGCTTCTCGTCAATCTTCCACGCGCTCACCGCTGAAAGCATTTCAACACCGTTTTCGTTCTTCAGCACACCAATCGCAAAACCCGGGACATCGTGGCCATTTAATTGACACGAACCGATAAATTCGGGCGACTCGTTGGAATGTTTCGGAAATTTCAGCACATCGCGCGCGATGTTCTTATTATCTTCGAGGATGACGTACTCCTCTCCACAGATTCGCCAGGATATTACAGACAAACGGTCTGAGATTTCTGAAGCGCCCAGGTCTTTAAGCCCCAGATCCTTGTGCCTCGCTTCAATGGTAACGATCGTCTCATTTGACATGGTGCGACCAAGAAGAGCTTTTCGAACGTCAGATCCACAGCGAAGCGAATCAAAACCGTCCGCATTGCAAATGCTGGTCCCGCAAAAGAACGGAAGCACTAGCACAAAGATCGCGACAATTCCTTTGGTTTTCATGCAGAACGCTTTTACTGGCAGCCACTATTCAAGGCAAGAGTGAAACGGAGTGTTCAGCAATCCCTAGTACCAATCCAGCCCGGGATTTATGCCAGCCGCAAATGCGGACAATTTCAAGCGGCGTCACTTATCTGTTTTCGGCATTCTGGACAATTAGAAAGCGCCACGCTGCGCGAGTGTAGATAGGCAAAGCTTTTGGTCAATACCGAAGGGAAGCAAGGCCACCTTCCCTCTGGCCGAAAGGCCATCTACCCGTCGTGCCACACTTTGGGCGCGAATAGCAGTTCATGTGCTTGTCGTTTACCAAGCGCCCTTCATCGGCATCAATGAATTGAAACATTGTCTGGATCTCCGACCTGGAAGCCATGGCTTCTTTTTTTTTCTCGTTTTCTAGCGTCTCGGAGAGTTCGTCATTCCATCCCCGTTTTCGCATGAATTCATTCCACATATGAATCTCATCCTCGGACGGTCGGCGTCCCGTTCCGAAACACGATTCCAAAATCGCCTCGTCGCTGAGGCCGTAATTCAGGTAATCGACTACCAGCTCATATCTAACTCGGAGAAAGGTTACGCATTTTTTGTCGAAACCTTTTCCCAGGTTCACTTGATATTCGAGAGGCAATTCTCCTTTGGCATGGCTACGGATTTTGTCGAGCATTCGACCGAAATAAAACAAGTCGCCGACCTTGTCGTATGGACTACGAACACCCAACTCTCTCACACGGCAGCTCATTTCTGGTGGCCCTCGGGATTTATTGCAAGTTCTTAATAGTTATATGGACTGGGCGGTGTTTTGGTTATGCGAACCGGCCACACCGCCCGTAATCACTTCGACTTTCTGCCTTGGGAACTCCTGCTGAAGTGATTTGTCCGGCACCGTTCTTAGGACATTTGCCCTAGGAATGTCAAGACACAAATTTAACGCGCTTGGGGTGGCAGTCCGGCAATCAGACCCAGCACCTTCAGATTTCATATGACATATACTTTTTTACGGAAATTTTTAGGCACGATTTTGCCCCCGAATTGCAGTTGACGGCTCGCAGTGTTTGCCGGCAGACTGCCTCTAATGGAGGCAAAAATAGATTGCAGGTTGGCGTCTATTCGTTAGGTCTATGCGTCTCCACCATCCAAAATGAAAAACAACTATCTTCACGCAGGAAATACGACGAAGAAATCATCGGCGCGAGCGAGGCCCGTCTTTCGCGCCTTCGGCGTAGTTGCGGCAGTCACTCTGGCCGGTGTCGTTTTGCGTGTCGCTTTGGCGGCTGGCCCCGACCACCTGAGTGTCCGAAGCAGCAAATCGGAGATTGTTGCGGAGAATTCTGACGCTTCAAACAACGGCAAGAATCCAATAGCCGAGAAGTACAACACGCTGGTAATGCGCGTCTACTTCCGCGACCGCGCCGAGCGCGACCGGTTGGCGCAGGAACTCAGCGCCGAAGAAGTGCCCACAACCGCGGGGTATCTGACCGTAATCGGCGACCGCGACCTCTACTACAACCTGACGGCACGCGGCCTCCGTGTGGAGATAGATGAGAACAGCAGCCGCAACCTCAGCGATCCGCAAATCATGCGCGACACTTTCTACGGCGGCTACAAGACGGTGGAAGAGATATACACTTTCCTCGACCAGAAGGTGGCTCAGTTTCCCAATCTGGTCGAGAAGATCGACATCGGCGACTCCTGGTGCAAGATGAACCCAGGCTCGTGCGTCCTGCCCAGTCCCTGGAACGGCTACGACTTGTTTGTGCTACATATTACCAACCGCAGTATACCCGGCCCGAAACCGGTCTTTTGGGCGGACGGCGGCATACACGCTCGCGAG
>Ga0209689_1004144_pt1 | contig 10521 bp, 6 predicted proteins | sample GraSoiAngelo_149_FD_187119 | JGI IMG/M metagenome (GOLD analysis project Ga0209689, IMG submission 187119) | Grasslands soil microbial communities from the Angelo Coastal Reserve, California, USA - 14_1009_09_30cm (SPAdes) (version 2) | ecosystem: Environmental > Terrestrial > Soil > Grasslands ...
GGGGTGCTGGAGCGGTACGCAGACACGCAGCATCGGTTCGAGCACGCCGGTGGCTACGACTTCGACGCCACGGTCGGTCGCGTCCTCGGCGGCCTGGGACTCGCCGAGCTGTCAGATCGTGACGTGCGCACGCTCTCCGGTGGCGAGCGGACGCGTCTCGGGCTCGCGCGCCTTCTCCTCGACGACCCTGACCTTCTCCTGCTCGACGAGCCGACCAATCATCTCGACGTCGCGGCGCTCGAATGGCTCGAACGGTTCCTCCTCGAGCGCGGAGACGAGACGTTCCTGGTCGTATCGCACGACCGCTGGTTCCTCGATCGCGTCACCACGCGGACGCTGTCGTTCGAGCGCGAGAGCGTCGTCGAGTACCGCGGCGGCTACTCCGCGTACGCGCGCCAGCGCGCGGAGCGCGAGGCGGCCACAGAGAAGGCGGCGTCGCGCCAGGCCGAAGAGATCGCCCGCACGGAGGAATTCATCCGCCGCTACGGCGCGGGCCAGCGCTCGAAGGAGGCGCGCGGCCGCGCGAAGAAGCTCGCGCGCGTCGAGCGCATCGCGGCGCCCGAGACGGGTCCGCGCCATGGCTGGCGGCTCGAGGCCGCCCACCTCGCAGGCGATACGGTCGTGAATGCGACGCCGCTGGCGGTCGGGTACGACCACCCGGTCGTGCGCACCGGCTCGCTCCGGATCGCGCGCGGCGCGCGGATCGCGGTGGTCGGTCCGAACGGTGCGGGGAAGACGACGCTCGTCCGGACGATCGTCGGCGACCTCCCGGCCCTGGAGGGCTACGTCAGCTCCGCGCCGACGGCGCGCGTCGCCTTCCTCGCACAGGCGCAGAGCGAGCTCGCGGGCGACGAGACCGTGCTCGATTCGCTCCGCGGCGCCAGCGGCCTCGACGAACCGGCGGCCCGCGACCTGCTCGCCCGCTTCCTCTTCCGCGGCGACGACGTGTTCAAGGAGGTCGGCGTGCTCTCGGGCGGCGAGCGCAGCCGACTCGCTCTCGCGAGGCTCTCCGCACGCCACGCGAATCTCCTCGTCCTCGACGAGCCGACGAACCATCTCGATCTCACAGCCCGGGAGCAGCTCGAGAGCGTGCTCCTCGATTTCGAGGGCGCGCTGCTCTTCGTCTCGCATGACCGCTACTTCATCGACAAGCTCGCGACCGAGGTCTGGCCCATCGAGAGCGGCGTATTGAAGCGCTTCGAAGGCAACTGGACGGGCCTCCAGCGCCTGCGCGCCTCCGGCGCCGAGCTGCCGATGCCAAGGCTGGAGGCACCGGCCGCGGGTGGCACGGCGGAGGGGATCTCTCGCGACGTGCGGGTGCCCGGGACCCGCCGAGGACAAGGGGCAAGGCCCCCGGGCGCACGGGGCGGGCAGGGTGCGCGGAGCGAGAGACCCCCGAGCCGGGACAGGACCCGCGGCCGTGCCGGCACCAGGGCATCGGCGGTGCGGCGCGTGGAGGGGCTGTCGGCGCTGGAGGCCCGTATTTCGGCGATGGAGCTCCAGCTGCGGCAGCTGTCAGAAAAGGTATCGCAGATCGCGCAGTCGGGGAACTACCTCGAGACCCGGCGGATCGGCGAGGAGCACGCGCAGCTCGAGCGCTCGCTGCGGGAGCTGTACGAGGAGTGGGCGAAGCAGAGCGAGGCGAGCGAGTGACCGCGTTCGTGCTCGGCCTCACCGGGCCGATGGGCGCGGGGAAGTCGACCGTGGCCGCGATGTTGCGTGAGCTCGGCGCGAAGGTGCTCGACGCGGATGCGATGGCGAAGGACGAGCAGCTCCGCGGGACCGTCGGCTATAGCGCGATCGTGCAGACCTTCGGCACGCAGGTGCTCGGCGATGACAAGGAGATCGATCGCGCCAAGCTCTCGACCGAGGTGTTCGCCGACCCGGCGAAGCTCGTGCGGCTCGAGCGCATCCTGCATCCGCGCGTCATCGCGCGAGTCCTCGAGGCGCGGGCGATGCTGCCCGATGACCAGGTGCTCGTCATCGAGGCGATCAAGCTCCTCGAGACGGACCTGCGCACGATCTGCGACACGATCTGGGTCGTGCTCGCACCCCGCGATGCGCTCATCGAGCGGCTCGGGCGCCGCGGCCTGGGTGCCGGCGAGGCCGACCTGCGCCTCGCACGGCAGGCGAGCGAGACGGCGTTCCGGGCAGCCGCGGACACCGTCATCACGAATGACGGTGACCGCGAGAAGCTCCGCGACCAGGTCCGCGCGGCGTGGGCCGCGCTACGCGCTAGGGAATGGCGATCCGCTCCGGGACCGGGAACTTGAACTCGGGGAAGACCGTCTTGAAGGTCGCCCCCGTCGCGCCGCTCGCGCGGTCGTCCTTGGGAGCGCGCAGCAGCAGCTGGATCTGACCACCGGCGGCCGTCACGTACGCGATCCGCTCGGCGGTCGTCGCGTCCACGCGGATCGTGTACACGCCGCCCAGACGCGCCAGGATCGGCACGCGCTCCAGGATGATGTGGGCCGAGGTGTCGGCGTTGTTCTTCGGCGGGATCGGATTGAGGAAGTACTTCGAGGGATCGAAGTTCAACGAGTACAGCAGGTCGACGATGTCCCCCGGCTGCACCGCGCCGCCGGCGGCCTGCGCATCAGACACCGTGATCGACATCGCGCGGTAGGCCGGCGTGCCCGGGTTGGGCAGGCCGTTCGCGCCGATGAGCTCGGGCGGGAACACGGTGAAGGGCGCCGCCGCCGAGCCCGCGAGCTTGCTCGGGAGGATCGGCTCGCCGACGCCGATCGACTGGACCGTGACCTTGCCGACGACGTCCTTTGAATCCCGGAGCGCGGCGGGAGGCACGACGTCGGTGTTCATCTTCACGACCTTGAGGTCCGACGCCGAGACGGCCGTGCGGGCCGGGATCTCGCGTGCCGCGACGACGACGTCGCTCGTCGGGATCGCCACCGGGGCGTCGGTCTTGGCGCTCGACGTGTAGAAGAAGGACCCACCCGCGGCGAGGAGCGCGAACAGGAACCCGACGATGAGCACAAGGCGCGCACGGCGCCGTGAACGATCTTCCAACTCTTCCCTTTTCTTCCTCTCGAGGCGCGAGTCCCTCGGGGAACTCTAGCGACCGAATGTCGGCGTGCGGACGGTATGTGACGGTACGTACCAAAGAGCCGCACGGTCAAGAGCGGCGCCGTTCCAGTGAACGTCGCGGAGGAGGCGCTGGTGCGCGACAATGGGAGGGCGGGGGAGCCAAGACCACATCAGAACATTCGTTCTAGAATGAAGGGACCCCATGCCTCGAGGCGAGACCCTCCAGGTCCCGATCGAACGACCGAGCGGACGAGCGCCTTTCAGTCTGTCGCTTCCGTGGGACCTCGCGGGAGACCAACCAACGGCCGCGGCCGGGCTGATCGACGGTCTCACCGCCGGCGATCGGCACATCACGCTGCGCGGCGTCACGGGCTCCGGCAAGACGGTGACGATGGCCAAGGTCATCGCCGAGGCCGGCCGGCCCGCGCTGGTGCTCGCCCACAACAAGACGCTGGCGGCGCAGCTTTACGGGGAGTTCAAGGAGTTCTTCCCCGGCAGCGCGGTCCAGTACTTCGTCTCGTACTACGACTACTACCAGCCCGAGGCGTACATCCCGCGGAGCGACACCTACATCGAGAAGGACTCCTCGCGGAACGAGGAGATCGACAAGATGCGCCACTCCGCGACCCGCTCGCTCTTCGAGCGACGCGACGTGATCATCGTTGCCTCGGTCTCGTGCATCTACGGCCTCGGCGCGCCGGTCGACTACGGCGCCGTCACGGTCCGGCTGAACAAGGGCGAGCGCGTCCGGCGCGACACGGTGCTCCGCCACCTCGTCGACATCCAGTACGAACGTACTAATACGGATCTGGTCCGCGGGAAGTTCCGCGTGCGCGGCGACACCCTCGAGATCCAGCCCGCGTACGAGGACCTCGCCCTGCGCATCGAGTTCTTCGGCGACGACGTGGAGCGCATCACCGAGCTCGACCCGCTCACGGGTGAGGTCCTCGCGGACCGCGACCGCATCGACATCTACCCGGCGCGTCACTTCGTCACGCCACGCGAGAAGCTGCTCGAGGCAATCAAGGACATCGAGGCGGAGCTCGTGGAGCGCGTTGCCGAGCTCGAGAACAAGGGCCGCCTCCTCGAGGCGCAGCGCCTCCGGCAGCGCACGAACTTCGACCTCGAGATGCTCCGCGAGACCGGGACCTGCCACGGGGTCGAGAACTACTCGCGACACCTTGCCCGCCGGCCCGCGGGAAGCCGGCCCTGGACGCTCCTCGATTACTTCCCGCCCGACTTCCTCGCGTTCATCGACGAGTCGCATATCTCGCTGCCGCAGGTGCGGGGCATGTACGGGGGAGACCGCTCGCGCAAGGAGGTCCTCGTCGAATACGGGTTCCGCCTACCGAGCGCGCTGGACAACCGGCCGCTCACCTTCGAGGAGTTCGAGCAGCGTCTCGACCAGGCCATCTACGTGTCCGCGACGCCAGGTCCCTACGAGCTCGAGCATTCGCCAAAGGTCGTGGAGCAGATCATCCGGCCGACGGGCCTCATCGACCCCGAGGTCGAGGTCCGCAAGACGGAAGGCCAGATCGACGACCTCCTCGCCGAGCTCCGGCTGCGCGTCGAGCGTGGGCAGCGCGCCCTCGTCACAACGCTCACGAAGAAGATGGCCGAGGACCTCGCCGACTACCTGCGCGAGATGGGCGTCAAGGTGCACTACCTCCACTCCGAGATCGAGACCCTCGAGCGCGTCGAGATCCTCCGCGATCTCCGCCTTGGCGTGTACGACGTCGTCGTCGGCGTGAACCTGCTGCGCGAGGGGATCGACCTCCCCGAGGTCACGCTCGTCGCGATCCTCGACGCCGACAAGGAGGGTTACCTGCGGTCGGAGGGCTCGCTCATCCAGGTCATCGGCCGCGCGGCCCGGCACGTCGAGGGCCGCGTGATCATGTACGCCGATCGCGTGACGGCCTCGATGCGCGCGGCGATCGACGAGACCGAGCGGCGCCGCGAGCTCCAGGTCGCGTACAACAGCGAGCACGGGATCGAGCCGCAGACGATCGTGAAGGCGATCCGCGAGATCGGCCTGAGGCTCCGTGACGTCGCCGAGGGCGAAGGGCGTTACGAGTCCGCCGGGCGAGCCATCAGCGGGCGCGACCTTGGGAAGGACGAGCTCGTCCGCCTCATCAAGGATCTGGAGTCGCAGATGAAGCAGGCCGCGAAGGAGCTCGAATTCGAGCGCGCGGCCGCCCTGCGCGACGAGGTCGTCGAGCTGCGCGGCCAGCTCGTGCTCGAGCGGGGTCCCGAGAGCATCGACGCGGCGGCGGAGCCTGTGAGCACGACCACACGCGTCGTCCGCGCTGGGATGCGTCGCGGGCGGCGGGGCCCGTAATGTTCGTCGGACTCGTCGCTGCCGCGGCCGTCCTGGCGGCGCTCGCCCTCGTCGCCGTGCTCTTCATCCAGCGGGGACGCGAGGGGATCGACCTCACGCCGCGGAACCTGCTCCGGACGTACCTCTACGCCGGCTCGTTCGCGGGGCTTGCCGCCTTCGTCTTCGGTGTCGCCGCCCTCGGCAACTTCGCGCTCGCGGCCGCCGCCGGGAGCGACGTCGTCTACGGCGCTCCTCCCGTGCCGCGTCCGGCGATCGCGCCGGCCTGCCCGCCGAACTTCCCCAATTGCCCTCAGCCGCCTTCGGTCGAAGACCAGCTCAAGCGGATGGCGGAGCAGAACGAACGGCGCCGCAACGAGGACCTGTTGCGGGGCGTCACGTTCACGGTGTTCGGCGGTCTCTTCTACGCGGCGCACTACGCCTCGCGACGAGCGCTCGTCGGCGCCGAAGAGACGCAGAGCGCTCTGCGGCGGGCGTATCTCATGGTCGGCACGGCCGTCTTCGGCCTGGCCACCGTCGTGCTCGTCCCCACCGGCTTGTACCAGCTGCTGGCGAACGCGATCCTGCCGGTCACGGCCGACACGTTCCGCCCGGGCGTCGGCGATAGCCTCATGCCCGGCCTCGTGTCGCTCATCGTCTGGCTCGCGTTCCTGCGACTCGTCGTCACCGACTTCCGGCGCGGTACGGGTGCGTGACGACGCTCCTCGCCGCCGCGGTCCCGCTCATCGTGATCGCCTTCGTCGTGCTCCTGGTCGCGGCCCTGGTCCAGCAGCGCGGGCAGCCCGTCGAGCTGTCGACGTCGGCCCTGTTCCGAACGTACCTGTATCTCGCCTCGCTCGCCGGTGTCGTGGCGTTCGCGATCGGCCTCGTGGCGCTCCTGAACGCCGGCCTCGCGTCGGCCGGCGGCGGCCAGCTCGTCTACGGTGGACCGCCGGATGAGTCGCGGCCGCTCGCGTTCGCGAGCCAGCTCGAGCGGCGCCGCGGTGAGGATGCCTTGCGCGGGCTCACGTTCGGTACGTTCGGCGTGCTCTTCTGGCTCGTGCACTGGCTCGCGCGCGACCGGCTGAGCCCGGGCGATCAGGGTGCGCTCCGGCGGGCGTATCTCTTCGTGGGGACCGCCGGCTTCGGCGTCGCGACGCTCGTGTTCCTCCCGAACGGCGTGTACCAGGCGCTCTCGAACTGGCTCATCGTTCCTGCGAGCTCGTTTCGCCAGGGCCTCGGCGACTCGCTGATACCGGGGATCGTCGCGCTCGCGATCTGGCTGCTGTTCTTCCGCCTGGCGGCGGGCGGAGCGCGCGGCAACGATCGCCGGCGGGCGTTCCGCGGCGGCCCGAGCGGGCCGCCGCCGGAGCCGAACATGGTCGGCGCGTCCATCGGTCCGGGGCCGTCGAGCCGCTCCGCCGGGGCCGAAGCGGCGACGGGGCGCGAGGAGGGCTGATGCCGCTCGACCACATCCACGTCAAGGGCGCGCGCGAGCACAACCTCAAGAACATCGACGTGCGGATCCCGCGCGACAAGCTCGTCGTGATCACGGGCCTGTCCGGGTCCGGGAAGAGCTCGCTCGCGTTCGACACGATCTACGCCGAAGGCCAGCGCCGCTACGTCGAGTCGCTGTCGGCTTACGCGCGGCAGTTCCTCGGCCAGATGGAAAAGCCCGACGTCGACTTCATCGAGGGCCTCTCGCCGGCGGTGTCGATCGACCAGAAGGGCTCGACGCGCAACCCGCGGTCGACCGTGGGGACCGTGACCGAGATCTACGACCACCTGCGTCTGCTGTTCGCGCGCGTCGGCGTCCCGCACTGCCCGACGCACGGGGTACCCATCGTCGCGCAGACGGTGCAGGAGATCGTCGACCAGATCATGGAGTACCCCGAGGGGACACGGCTGCTCATCCTCGGGCCGCTCGTCCGCGATCGGAAGGGCGAGCACCAGCAGCTCCTCATCACCGCGCGGCGCGGCGGCTTCGCGCGCGTCCGCGTCGACGGCGCCATCCGCGACCTGACCGAGGACATCGTGCTCGACAAGATGCGCAAGCACACCGTTGAGGTCGTCGTCGATCGCTTCGTCGTGCGGCGCGGCGAGGAGGCCGAGGCCGACCGCGCCCGCCTCGCGGACTCGGTCGAGACGGCGACGCGTCTTGGCGAGGGGATCCTCGTCGTCGCCGATGCCGATGGGAAGATCCCCGACCGCGTCTTCAGCGAGCGGCTGGCATGCCCGGAGGGCGACTTCTCGATCGGGGACATCGAGCCGCGGACCTTCTCGTTCAACTCGCCCCACGGCGCGTGCCCGGCCTGCACCGGCCTGGGGACCAAGCTCGAGCCCGATCCCGATCTCATCCTCGCGAATCCCGACCTCTCGCTCAAGGACGGCGCGGTCCTGCCGTGGCAGAAATCGAGCGGCACGGCGCAGTACCGCATGGCGATCCTCGAAGGGCTCGCCCGCCGCTACAAGTTCTCGCTCGGCGATCCGATCCGCAAGCTCCCGAAAAAGGCGATCGACGCGATCCTCGGCGGCACCGAGGACGCGCTGAAGCTGACATACGAGAACCGCAGCGGACAGAAGCGCTCGTATGAGTACGAGTGGGAGGGCATCGTCCCCTGGCTCGAGCGCCAGTACCGCGAGACGACCTCGGACTACATCCGCGCCGACATCGAGCGCTACATGAGCGAGCGACCCTGCCCGACGTGCAGGGGAAAACGCCTCAAGCCCGAGGCCCTCGCGGTGACGGTGACCGGAAAGAACATCGCCGAGGTCACCGCGCTCACGGTGAGCGAGGCGCTCGAGTGGGTCGGCTCGCTCGAGAAGGAGCCCCGCGGGCGAGAGCCCGCGCAGGAGCCGGCCGGCCTCGGACCGCGCGAGCGGAAGATCGCGAAGCAGGTGCTGAAGGAGATACGCACCCGGCTCGGCTTCCTCGTCGACGTCGGACTCGACTACCTCACCGTCGACCGCTCGGCGACGACGCTCTCCGGAGGCGAGGCGCAGCGCATCCGGCTCGCGACGCAGATCGGCTCCGGGCTCATGGGATGCCTGTACATCCTCGACGAGCCGTCCATCGGGCTCCATCAGCGCGACAACGCGCGCCTCATCCGGACGCTCCTCGGCATGCGCGACCTCGGGAACACGATCATCGTCGTCGAGCACGACGAGGAGACGATCCGCACGGCGGACTGGGTGATCGACATCGGGCCCGGCGCCGGCGAGCACGGCGGCGAGGTGGTCGCCGAGGGGACCGTGGAGGACATCATCCGGCAGCCGCGCTCGATCACCGGCGCATACCTTTCCGGCCGCCGTCGCATCCCGTTGCCGTCGCGGCGGCGCAAGCCGAGAGCGGAGGCTCTGGTCGTGCGCGGCGCGCGCGAGCACAACCTCAAGGACATCGACGTCCGGATCCCGCTCGGGCTCTTCATCGCGATCACCGGCGTGTCGGGGTCGGGGAAGAGCACGCTCGTGAACGAGATCCTCTACCGGCGCCTCGCGCAGGCGCTCACGCGCGCGAAGGAGCGGCCGGGCGCGCACGACCGCGTCGAGGGGATCGAGCACATCGACAAGGTCATCGACATCGACCAATCGCCGATCGGTCGGACCCCGCGGTCGAATCCGGCGACGTACACCGGCCTTTTCACGCCGATCCGCGAGCTCTTCGCGGCGGTGCCCGAGGCGCGCCTGCGTGGCTACACCGCGGGACGGTTCTCGTTCAACGTGAAAGGCGGGCGCTGCGAAGCGTGCGCCGGCGACGGGATCATCAAGATCGAGATGCAGTTCCTGCCCGACGTGTACGTCCCCTGCGAGGTCTGCGGCGGCAAGCGCTACAACCGCGAGGCCCTCGAGATCCACTACAAGGGCAAGACCATCGCCGAGGTGCTCGAGATGACCGTCGAGGAGGCGCTCGGGTTCTTCGCGAACGTGCCCGCGTGCGAGGCGAAGCTCCGCACGCTCAACGACGTCGGGCTCGGATACATCCACCTCGGGCAGCCCGCGACCACGCTATCCGGCGGCGAAGCACAGCGGATCAAGCTGGCGACCGAGCTGAGCCGGCGCGCGACCGGGCGGACGCTGTACATCCTCGACGAGCCCACGACGGGCCTGCACTTCGCCGACGTCGAGAAGCTGCTCGACGTTCTGCACCGTCTCGTCGACGCCGGGAACACCGTCGTGGTCATCGAGCACAACCTCGACGTCGTGAAGACGGCCGACCACGTGATCGACCTCGGGCCCGAGGGTGGAAAGGCCGGCGGCGAGGTGATCGCCGAGGGGACGCCCGAGGCCGTGGCGCGCGTGCGGCGATCCTTCACGGGGAGATACCTTCGCGACCTCCTTGCGACCGGCGAGGTGCGCGGCATCGCATAGTTGAGGGGCCAGGTCGAGGGGGCTCGGCCCCCTCGGACCCCCCGGGGCCACGTAGCATCCAGGGTCGGTGCCCGACCTCCCCGTCAACCTCGTCGACGTCGCGGTCCTCGTGCTCGTCGGCTTCGCGATCTGGACCGGCTATGGGGCGGGGTTCGTCGCGACGACGTACAGCCTCGCGACGTGGGTCCTCGCGGCCGCCGCCGCGATCGTGTTCACCGGGCCCGCCACCGCCGTGATCGCGGCCATCGCCGGCGTGCCCAAGCCACTCGCGTCGAGCATCGCGTTCGTGCTCGTCGTCCTCGTCGTCGAGGCCCTGTTCTCCTTCACCGGGCACCTCGCAGTCCGGCCGATCGTCGCGCTCGTCCGTCGCTCGCCGCTCAACGTCGTCGAACGCATCCTGGGTATCCCTCCGTCGGTCGTGCGCTCGCTCTTCATCGCCGCGGTCGCGGTCACCGCGCTCGTCTCGCTGCCGCTCAGCAGCGATCTCAAAGCGGCCGTCGAGACGAGCCGGTTCGGCCGCGTGGTGAGCGCACAGATCGCCGCGCTCCAGCCCCAGCTCCAGGCGCTCACGGCGCAGCTCGGCGGGGTGCCGCTCCTCGTCACGAAGATCGGCGAGGACGAGACCGAGAAGCTCGACCTTCCGGACGGACTCCAGCTCGCGCCCGATCCGGTCGCGGAACGGCAGCTCTTCGATCTCGTGAACGACGAGCGCGCGCAGCGCGGCCTGGCGGCGCTCGCCTGGGACACGCGCCTCGTCCCGATCGCCCGCGCGCATTCGGAGGAGATGTTCCGGC
>Ga0209689_1004145_pt1 | contig 10520 bp, 9 predicted proteins | sample GraSoiAngelo_149_FD_187119 | JGI IMG/M metagenome (GOLD analysis project Ga0209689, IMG submission 187119) | Grasslands soil microbial communities from the Angelo Coastal Reserve, California, USA - 14_1009_09_30cm (SPAdes) (version 2) | ecosystem: Environmental > Terrestrial > Soil > Grasslands ...
GGCGGCGGCATGTTCAAGCGGAGCGAGCTCGAACGCATGTATCGCGACGTTCGCGCCGGTGGCTTCCATCCTGCGAACTCGCCTCTGGTCCACGAGCTCGTGGGCAAGACCTACCTCGGCGTGCTCGGCGAGGAGCCGCGTTGGGGCTGACGGTTACCGCCGCGCCAACCCGCGCGCGGCCATGCCGTCCTTGATCGACCGGCACACCGTCTCGATGACCTTCACGCGCGCGTAGCGCTTGTCGTCGGCCTCGACGAGGTGCCACGGCGCGGCGTCGTGGCTGGTGCGGGCGAGCATCTCCTCCACCGCCCGCTCGTACTGCTTGCGTTTCTTGCGGTTGCGCCAGTCCTCGTCGGTGAGCTTCCACACCCGCAACGGGTCGTCGCGGCGGGACTCGAAGCGGCGCAACTGCTCGCCGTTGGAGATGTGCATCCAGAACTTCACGAGGATCATGCTCTCGGCCACGAGCGACTCCTCGAACTCGACGATCTCCTGGTACGCGCGCCTCCACTGCTCCTCGGTGGCGAGCCCCTCGACCCGCTCGACGAGCACGCGGCCGTACCACGAACGGTCGAAGATCGTGATGCCGCCATACCGCGGCACGTTTCTCCAGAAGCGCCACAGATAGGGAAACGCGCGTTCTTCCTCGGTCGGCGCCGCAACCGGTACCGTCACATACTGCCGCGCGTCGAGCGCCCCGGTGACTCGCCGGATCGCGCCGCCCTTGCCCGCGGCGTCGACCCCCTCGAAGACCAGGATCAACGAGCGCTTGGCGAAGCGTTTGTGCCGCGTAAGCGTGGCAAGCTTGCCCTGATGCTTTTCGAGCGCGCGGTCGTAGTCTTTGACCGGCAGCTTCTTCGACAGGTCGAGATCGCGGATGAGCTTGACATTGTCGATGACCGAAGGCGCCGGCGGCGTGATCGCGTGCTTCGGCGTTGCCGGTCTGGGCGCGAGCGTCGTCCGCAGCGCGTCGAGCAGGATCTTGCCGACCGTGAGGTAGCGATACCGTCCGTCCGTGCCTTCGACGACGTGCCAGGGAGCCGCGCCGGTCGACGTCTCGCGCAGGAGGCTTTCCCACAGCTCGTGCGCCTTGTTGTAGATACGATACGTCTTCCAGTCCTCGCGGGTGACGCGCCAGGCGGTGGTGGGATCGTGCTCGAGCTCCTGCAGTCGTTGCTTCTGCGCCGCTTTGGACAGATGGATCCAGAACTTGAGCAGCACGAAGCCTTCGTCGGTGAGCATCTGCTCGTGCTCGCGGATCGCCTGCACGCGCGTGTTCACTTGATCCGCGTCGATTTTGCCTTGCACATGAGCGAGCATCGATTCGTTGTACCAGGCGTTCATCAAGATGCCGATCTTGCCCTTCGGCGGCAGCGAGCGCCAATAGCGCCATGCGGGCGGTCGCGCGGCCTCTTCGGGAGCGCGTGGGCCGAACGCGACCACGTGAATGTGCCGCGGGTCCATCCATTCGGTCAGCTTGTTGGCCGTTTCTCCGCGACCCCCGCCCTCGACCCCGGAGATGACCAGGAGCAGCGGACCGCGGCCGGATTGCGACAGATCGAACTGGGCGTTGAGCAGCAGCTCGCGGAGCTTTGGCTCCTCGCGCGCATAAACCCGCTTGGGAACCTTGTGGCCGATTTCGGCGGATTCGAGCATGCCGAGTCCTTCAGGCGCTCCAGAAAGGTTCGCATTTGGCAAGCGCGCGCGATGCCTTGCGCAGCCGCTTGAGCTCGGGCGCAACGCTGGCGGCAAGCCAGCCGCGCACAATGCCGATCGCGTGCGCGACGCCGGGCGCACCATCGTCGGCAGGCGCGATCTCGTCGAGCAGCTTGCCCGCGATTTCGAAGTCGTTGAGACGACCGAGCACGGATTGCAGCTTGGACAGTGCGGCGATGTACGCTTCGGCGCGCTTGGCGGAAAATAGCGGCGCAAAGAATTCCGCCGCATAGCGCAGCCTTTTCGCGGCGACGCGTGCGCGATGCCGGTCCGCGGCGCCGACGCGGTGGATACGCCGTGCACGCCTGGAGAGCTTGTCATGGCGTTGCTGCAGCACGGGTCCAATCCAATCGCGCGCGAGCGTGGGGGCCGGCGCAGAGCCGGGCGCGCGGGCAAGCGTCGCGAAAAACGCACCCAGCGCGAGCAGCAACTGCTGGAAGCGCGGCGTCGCGACAGCCTTGCGCGCGATGCCGGAAAGTTGTCGCCGGCGCCGCGTCATACGCGCCCGCAAGCGCGCGATCTCGCGCCGGCCGCGAAACTCCGCGGCGACCTTCGGCAGCGTTTCCAGTCCGAACACGTCGTAGTCGCGCGCCGGGCCGAGAACCGAGCCGAGCCAGCGGAGCTCCTCCTCAAGCGGCGCGAGGGATTCAACCGGAGCGAACGGCGCGGCTAGCTTGAGGAGCGAGCGCAGGCGGCGCCAGCCGACGCGCAGCTGATGCAGGTACTCGGGATTGTCGTGCGCGAGCATCGCCTCGGCGTTGGCCTCGATCTGGGCGATGCACTCGGTGGCGATCGCCGCAAGCGCCGCCTCCCGCGTTGCCTCCGCCGGCAACTCGACCGGGCGCGCTTTGCGCGGGCTGGGCGCCGCGCCGCCCGCGAGCGCGTAGCCGCGCTCGGCTTTGCTGCTGTGGGTGACACGGACGGGCAGGTCGGCGGCCAGCGCCGAAGCGAGCTCGAACAAACGCGAAGGATCGCCGTGCTCCAGCTCGACTTCGATTTCGGTCAGCGGGGCGCGACGGCGGCCGGCGCGGATCTCGCCGATGTCCAGACAAAGGGTCGCCCGCGTGCCGTCGGCGAACGCGAGCGGCAGCTCGCTCCTGCGCACGGCAGTGGCGAACACGGGCCGGTAGCGGCCGTTGGTGCTCGCGAAGAGCTTTCGCCACGGTGTCCGGATAAGCTTGGTGGTGTCGAGCTTCGGCGCTGAAAGACGCCACTCGAACTCGGTGCGACGATGTACTCCCGCCGCGGCGGCGCCTTCGCCTTTGACGGTCTGCAGCCAGCGCGCTCCTGCGCGGCGCAACCTCAGTGCGACGCCGGCGGCGGCGAGATCTCGCCCGGGCGTGTCGTAATAGGTGCTGACGAGCTGTTTCGTGCGCACGCGGCCGCGGGCGGCAGCCGCGACTGCGGGGTGCGACCGAACAGCGGCCAGCGCCTCCGCGGGTGCGATCAGCTTGAGCTCGATCTCTTCGGCCACCGGTCGGTCCTTTGTTCGCGGCGGCGCGGGACGCGCCGCTTTAGGACGCGTCGGTCAAGAGTACGCGGCGCCGGCGCACGGCGTCGGCAAGCTCGCGCAGCACGCTGACGCTCGCGTCCCAGCCGATGCACGCATCGGTGATGCTGACGCCGTATTCCAGGGACTGGCCGGGAAGCAGGTCCTGCCGCCCGGGATTGATGTGGCTCTCGAACATCACGCCGATGATGCGATCGTCGCCGCGCGCGATCTGGCCGGCCACATCGCGCGCGACCTCGATCTGACGCTCGAACTGCTTCTGACTGTTGGCATGCGAGCAATCGATCATCACCCGCGCCGCGAGCCCGGCATGTCCGAGCTCGCTGCAAACCTTGTCGACGCTTGCAGCATCGTAGTTGGGCTCCCGGCCGCCGCGCAGAATGATATGGCAATCCTCGTTACCCGAGGTATGCACGATGGCGGAGTGACCGCCTTTGGTTACCGACAGGAAGTGGTGCGGCGCGGAGGCCGCTTTGACCGCGTCGACCGCGACCTTCACTCCGCCATCGGTGCCGTTCTTGAACCCGACCGGACATGACAACCCCGACGCCAGTTGCCGGTGAACTTGGCTTTCGGTGGTGCGGGCCCCGATCGCCCCCCACGCGATCAGATCGGCGATGTACTGCGGCGTGATCATATCGAGGTACTCGGTACCTGCGGGCAGCTCGAGCTCGTTGATCTCGAGTAGGATGCGCCGAGCCAGCCTCAGGCCTTCGTTGATGCGAAAGCTGTCGTCGAGCCGCGGGTCGTTGATAAGACCCTTCCAGCCGACGGTCGTTCGGGGCTTTTCGAAGTACACCCGCATGACGACGATGAGGTTGTCTGCAAGCTCGCGCTTCAGCGCCGACAGGCGCGTCGCATAATCGATCGCCGCATCATAGTCGTGGATGGAGCATGGGCCGACGACGACCAGCAGGCGATCGTCCGCGCCGTGCAGCACGCGATGGATCGCGGCTCTCGCCTCGTAGGTTGTCGTCGCGGCAGCATCGGAGGCCGGAAATTCGCGCAAGAGATGCGCCGGCGGCGCGAGCTCCATGATCTCGCGGATGCGCGTGTCGTCGATCGGCAGCCGGGCGCCGGAGCCGGGCGCGGCGGCTGCCTTGCTGCGATGGGTAGCGGGGGCGGGCACAGCGAGCTTCCTTAGAGCCTAGAAGATTTTTCGATGCAAAAACATCATTTTACTGTTGAAGGGGTGGGTGGGTACACAATTTTGACACAACCCGATGTTGCACTGCACGATGAGTTTTTGCGACACCCTCGGCAGCCAGTGATTCGAAATCGTTGCCTCGTTTGTTGCGCTTGCCGTAGACTCGCCGCAAATCGCGCTTTCAAGCCAAAGGCCAGGGAGGCCTCGATGAGAAAACTGCTTGTAGTGATGTTGGCCGGTCTGTTCACCTGCGGCAGCGCCTATGCCGCCGATACCAAGACCGATATGAAGAAGACGGACGCGATGAATCCGCAACAGACCAAAATGAAAGACTGCAACGATCAGGCTGGCGACAAGAAAGGCGACGAGAGGAAGGCGTTCATGAAGACTTGTCTTTCGGCGAAGCCGGCGAAGAAGGAAAGCAAGATGGCGATGTGCAACAAGAAGACCGCTGGCATGAAAGGCGACGAGCGAGCGAAAGCCCAGAGCGAGTGCATGAAGGGCTGACACTGGGTTCATGAATACGGCTGGGTGACCTCCTGTCCACCCGGCCGCACTGACAAGGCGGCGCCGGAGCGATCCGGTCGCCGCCTTGTTTTGTCCGCCGTTCGCCGGCATGCCCGAGAGCGCCTCCGGGGCACCCGTCGGCATCGGCCGAAGGTCTGACGCACTTCCAGTCTCCAGCGCCGTTAATGCGCATGTGCTGCAGACGATTCCGTCCAGCCGCACTTTGAGCACTCACCCAAACGTCAAAGGAGATCGCCATGAAGACGCTCTACGTACTTACGCTCGCCAGCCTCATCGGCCTTGCCGCATCGACTGCCTATGCGGACGATGCATCAAACGTCAAGCCCCGTGCCGCCAAGTTGCAACCCACCGCGGCCACCGCCACCACACCGGCGGCGGCGCCGGTCAAGCTTTCGCAGCAGGACAAGATGCGACTGTGTGCCAAACAAGCGACCGGCAAGAAAGGCGCCGAGCGCAAGGCGTTCATGAAGACCTGTCTGTCCAAGAAGGCTTGAACCCGTAGCCCGGGTTGAGCGCGAAGCGCGATGCCCGGGGCGGCGCGGCAACAAGGCGCTGCTCCGGGATTCCCCCGGATCGAGTCCGGAGTCATCCCGGGCTACGCACTTTATCGCTCCGTCGAGGAGCGGACGACGTTCAGGTTACGCTGACGCCGAATAGCTTGCCGACGGCGAAGGTGACGGCCGCCGCAAGGCTGCCCAGCAACAGCATCCGCGCACCCGAGAACACGGCCGCGCGGCCGGTGAACAGCGACAGCGTCGCGCCGACTGCGAACAGCGCGATCGCGGTCAACAGCCCCGCGATCGGCAGCGCGCGCGCTCCGGCGCCCATCGCGAAGGGCAACAGCGGCACCGCAGCGCCGAGCGCGAACGAGAGCAAGGAGGAGATCGCCGCACCCCAGGGCGAGCCGAGCTCGTCCGGATTGAGGCCCAGTTCTTCGCGCGCAAGCGTGTCGAGCGCGTGCTCGGGATCCGCGACGAGCTGCTTGGCGACACGTTCGGCTTCGCTGCCCGACAATCCCTTGGCCTTGTAGATGAGCGCGAGCTCCTGCGCCTCCGCGTCGGGATACTCCTTGAGCTCGTCGCGCTCGAGGGCGATCTGGTACTCGAAGAGCTCGCGCTGCGAGCGTACGGAGACGAATTCGCCGGTGGCCATCGCGAACGCGCCGGCGGTCAATCCCGCGACGCCGGTCAGCAGCACGACGGCGGGATCGGAGCTCGCACCGGCGACGCCGAAGATCAGACTCGCGTTCGACACGAGCCCGTCGTTGATGCCGAAAACCGCCGCGCGCAGGTTGCCGCCACCGCCCAAGCCCCGGTGCCGATGCTCGATGTTGCCGGCGATCGGCGCGCTATGTCCGCCGGGCTCGCGCCGGCTGTAGATCGCCATTCCGCGGACCTTCATCGCCGCCAGCACGGCGCGCAGCCGCCGCGGACCGAAGAGCTGCACCAGCCTGGCGACGAGCCGCGTGCGCAGATCCGGCACGAACGGTGGCGGCGCGGGTTTGCCGCTCGCGGTCAGCTGGGCGCGCCAGATCGCGCCCTGCGCTTCCGCCTCGCCGGCCAGCCGCGTGAAAAGATCAGCGCGCGCCGTTCCCGCCTCGGCGTCCGCGCACACGCGGTAGAGATACGCGGAACGCTGCTCCTCGATCCAGCTTTCGAGCGGATTGCTCATGGCTCGACGCGCTTCAGCCGGCAGCGCCCACGGCCGCATCGATGCGCGAGAGCACTTCTGCAGTGAGCCTGGGAGCGACATCCTGCGCCTTCATGTTCTCGGTCACCTGTTCCGGCCGGGTCGCGCCGGTGATCACCGTGCTCACGTGCGGATTCTTGATGCACCATGCAAGGGCGAGCTGCGCGAGCGTGCAGTCGAGATCCCTCGCGATCGGAATCAGTTGCCGGACCTTGGCAATCTTTGCTGGATCGACGATGCTCTCGGCCAGCCATTCGTAGCCCTTGAGCGCGGCGCGTGAGCCTGTCGGGATGCCGTCGTTGTACTTGCCGGTGAGCAATCCCGATGCAAGCGGGCTCCAAGTGGTCAGGCCAAAGCCGATGTCGTCATAGAGCCGGGCGTACTCGTTTTCGACGCGGTCGCGGTGAAAAAGGTTGTACTGCGCCTGCTCCATCACCGGCTTGGCCAGATGATGCCGCTCGGCGATCTGCCACGCCGCCATGATCTCCGCGGCGCTCCATTCCGAGGTGCCCCAATAATGCGCCTTGCCCGCGCGAATCATGTCGTGCATCGTCCAGACGGTTTCCTCGATTGGCGTTTCAGCATCGGGACGATGGCAGAAGACCAAGTCGACGTAGTCGAGCTGCAGGCGCTCGAGTGAACCATCGACCGCTTCCATGAGGTATTTGCGATTGAGGGTGTTCTTCTCGTTCGGCCCGTCGTTCAGGCCCCAGAAGAACTTGGTCGAAACGATGTACGAGCTGCGCCGCCAGCCCTGCTTCTTCAGGACGTTGCCCATGATCGTCTCGGATCGACCCTTGGCATAAACCTCCGCGTTATCGAAAAAGTTGACCCCGGCGGCGTAGGCGGCCGCCATGCAGTCCCGTGCGAGATCGTCTCCCATCTGGTTCCCGTAGGTGATCCAGGAGCCGAACGACAGTTCGCTGACTTTGAGCCCGGAAGTGCCTAGGCGGCGATAGTTCATTGTGATTGTCTTTCGTAACCGAAAACGCTAAGCGGCGCATCGAAGTAGATCGCGGCGAGAAGCAGTAGCGGCGCGCTGCGAGATAGCATGGCAAGATAACCGGCGCTGCGCGACGTCGTAACAAGAAGCGTTAACCGGCGCGCCGCGCAACCATCGTGGCAAGAAACGTTAACCGGCGCGCGGGCGAGACAGTTCGATGAACGGATAGAACGCGTTCCGCGCGCCGGTTCAACGTCTCGCGCCAACGCACCAAGTAGGCAAGGAACAATTCTACCGCATTGCAACACGCGATTCGCCGCGAGCGAGCGTACAATTGCGCGCTTCGCGCGCGGGCGCGCCCGCCGTTGCCACAACAATATCTTTCCCGGAACCAAGCTCATGCCTCGAAGCCAACGCTCTTTGCGTGTCGAAGATTTGTGGGCGATCAAACGTATCGGCTCTCCGACGCTCTCGCCCGATGGACGCACCGCCTGTGCCGCGGTTACTTCTTATGACATGGACAAGAACGAGGGGAGCACCGAGCTCTGGCTTTTCCCGACCGACGGCGCACGGGCGCGCCGGCTGACCGCCGGCGACAAGGACAGCGAGCCTTGCTGGTCGCCGGATGGCCGATGGATCGCGTTTGCAGCCAAGCGCAAGGACGACGAGGAGCCGCAGGTCTACTTGATCGCACCTGACGGCGGCGAAGCGCGGAGGCTCGCGTCGGTCGCCAGCGGTGCGTTGGGCCTGCGCTGGTTCGCCGACAGCAAGCGGATCGCGTTCATCTCCTGGGTATGGCCCGATCTTAAGACCGACAAGGAGCAGGCCAAACGCAGGAAGGAGCGCAAGGAAGCCAAGGTCAAGGCGCATCTTTCCGAGCGCAGGGAGTTCCGCTTCTGGGACCACTGGCTGACCGACGGGCGGAAACCGCACGTGTTCGCCGCAGACGTTGCGACCGGACGCACGCGCGATCTGCTCGCGGGCACCGGGCTCGCGCTGCAGCTATGGGAACCGTCGGCGGAGCTCTACGATGTGCATCCGGACGGCGGCGAGCTTGCGCTGACCGTCGATCTCAACCCCGAGCCCGGGATGATGAACGAGACCGACATCGTCGTCGTCAACATTGCCACCGGCCGGCAGCGCACGCTCACCGCGGATAGCGGCTTTGGCGATGCGAATCCACGCTATTCGCCCGACGGCCGTTACATTGTCTGGAATTCGTACAACCTCAAGCGCGCGTTCAACGACCAGGGACGGCTGACGCTGTACGAGCGACATCGCGGCCACACGCGGCGCCTCGGCTCACGGCTCGATCGCGCCACGAGCCGGCACGCCTGGGCGCCCGACGCCGCGACGCTGTACATGCTCATCGAAGATCATGGCCGGCAGGGACTCTACCGGTTGGGGCTCAACGATCCCCTGCCGACGATGGTAGCGCGCGGCGGAATGATCACCGGCTTTGCGCTGTCGCGCGACGGCAGCCGCATCGCCTTGGATCGCTCGATGCTCTCGCATCCGCCGGCGCTGTTCGCGCTCGATGCCGACGGCCGCGGCGAACGGCCGATCGAAAGTCTGAACCGCGCGCTGTTTGCCCGGGTTCGACTCGGAACGACGCGTGAGCTGACGATAAGCGGTTGGGGCGGGGAGCCCGTCCAGATCTGGGTCACGTACCCGCCCAATTTCGACCCGCGCAAAAAGTGGCCGTTGCTGCACTCGATTCACGGAGGCCCGCACGCGGCGCATGTCGACGGCTGGCACTTCCGCTGGAATACCCAGGTGTTCGCCGGCTACGGCTACGTCGTCGTCGGCGTGAACTATCACGGCTCGTCGAGCTTCGGCCAGCGATGGCTGGAGACGATCACGGGCGATTACGGGACGAAAGAGTTCGCCGATGTCGAGGCGGCGACCGATTTCATGTTGCGTCAGCGCTACATCGACCGCGGGCGGCTGGTCGCGACCGGCGGCAGCTACGGCGGCTACATGGTCGCGTACATGAACGGCCACACCGATCGCTACCGGACCTTCGTGTGCCACGCCGGTTGCTACGACTGGGTCAGCATGATGGCGACCGACGCCTACATGTTTTTCGCCAAGGAGCTCGGTGCATTTCACTGGGACAACCCGGCACGGGTGATGAAACAGTCGCCGCACCACTACGCGCGCAGATTCAAGACGCCCACACTGGTGATTCACGGCGAGCTCGATTACCGCGTGCCCGCAACGCAGGCTCTGCAGTACTACGACACGCTCAAGGCGCGCGGTGTCGCCGCGCGGCTGGTCTATTTTCCCGACGAGAACCACTGGATACTCAAGCCGCAGAACTCGCGGCTCTGGTACCGCGAATTCTTCGCCTGGATCAAGCGCTACGCGCCGGGCGGGCCGGCGCGGCGGACGTAGCCCGGGCTGAGCGCGCAGCACGTAGCCCGGGGCCACGTCTCATTGCGGAGTCTCTCCGGGGCATCGCCCTTCGGGCTCCAGCCCGGGCTACAACGTTGGATGTCCGGGGCGGCCGGAGCGGACCTCGCGTTTTTCCTGGCAGGCGATGCAGCGCTCTGCCGTCGGCTGGGCGTTCAGGCGCGGCCAGCCGATCGGCTGACCGCAATCGCTGCAGGTTCCATAGCTCCCGTCGTCGATCCGGGCGAGTGCCGCCTCGACCTCGGCGAGCTCGGCGATGTCGCGCGTGACCATCGCAATATCGAGATCCGCCAGGATGTCCGCCAGCACCCAATCCTCGGTAGCGGCAAGCTCGTTCTTGAAGCCGACGATGCGCGGGTCGTCGCTGTTGGCGAGCTCGCGCTGTACCTCGGCGCGCAGTGTCTGCCGCCGTGCGGCCAGCCTGCCGGCGAGCTCGTCGCGTTGGCTGTCGGTGAGGTTCGTCATCGGCAATCTCCACAGTGCGCTGTTTCGATCCGACCGGCTGGCGCGGCCGGTTTGACCGGTATCAAGGATCGCACGCTTTTCGGGTTCCGGGGGACTTGAACTCAAGC
>Ga0209689_1004148_pt1 | contig 10516 bp, 7 predicted proteins | sample GraSoiAngelo_149_FD_187119 | JGI IMG/M metagenome (GOLD analysis project Ga0209689, IMG submission 187119) | Grasslands soil microbial communities from the Angelo Coastal Reserve, California, USA - 14_1009_09_30cm (SPAdes) (version 2) | ecosystem: Environmental > Terrestrial > Soil > Grasslands ...
CGAAGGCGCCTGGCTGACGGTGGTCGTCACCGGGGCGCTGGTCGGCCTCTGCATGCTGATCAAGCGGCACTACAACGGCGTCTACGCGCGCCTCAAGCGCCTGGATCAGATCCTCACGGCGCTGCCGGTCGGCTCGCCGGGAAAGCCGCTCGAGCTGCAGAAGAAGAAGCCGACGGCGGTGCTGCTGGTCGGCGGCTTCTCCGGGCTCGGCATCCACTCGCTGCTCACCATCATGAAGCTCTTCCCCCGCTACTTCGCGAACGTGGTGTTCATGTCGGTCGGCGTGGTCGACAGCGCGACCTTCCACGGCATCGAGGAGGTCGACCGCGTCCGCGAGCAGACGGAGGACGCGCTGCGCAAGTACGTCGACCTCGCCCGCGGGATGGGCATCCCGGCCGACTACCGCATGTCGATGGGCACCGAGGCGATCAGTGAATCCGAACAGCTCGCCGCCGAGGTCGCCAAGGAATACGAGCGCAGCATGTTCTTCGCGGGAAAACTGATCTTCGAGCGGGAGCGGTGGTGGGACCGCCTGCTGCACAACGAGACCGCCTACCAACTGCAGCGGCGGCTGCAGTTCGCGGGGCTACCGATGGTCGTCCTCCCCGTGCGGGTGCTTGAATAGCGGCAGCCCGTCCTCGGGGGCATCGGCGCGCGGCTCGAGGTGCCAGCGCGGCTTGTTCCTGGAGGGAGGAAAAGCATCGACGTCGATGCGCACGATTCCGCCTTTGGCGAAGGAGATGCGGTCGGCGACGTCCGCGTCCAGCTGCGCCAGCGCAGCGACCAGCTTGGTCATCTGCGGGTCGTGGCCGACCAGCGCGACCCCTTCGCCGTCCTCGATCTGCTTCGAGAGAGCGCCGAACAGCTTCACTGGAGCCACTTCGGATCGCAGCTCCTCAAGAACGCCCACCTCGTCCTGCCGAAGGGCGCGCGCGAGGATCTCCGCCGTCTGGACCGCGCGCACGAGCGGGCTGGTGATGAGCTGGTCGACGCGTTCGCCCAGACGCGCGAACGCGCGCGCCGTGCCCCGGAATCTCCTTCGCCCCTTGGCGGTGAGGGGACGGGATTCATCGGGCTGGCCCGGCGCCGCATCCGCGGCGATGCCGTGACGGACGAGGAAGACGCGGATCATGGGATTGGCTCCATGACGAAGTCGTGGATGGACGGAATCTCGGGGAGCACCTCCACCGGGCGGCGCGAGTGGTCGGTGTCGAGGTGGACGACGGCCGCCTCCGGGAAGCTGCGCTTGTACGCGTTCACGTGCGTCGGCTCGTTGTCGAAGGCGCAGGCCAGGCCGCGCAACAGCTTGAGCCGCTGGTGACAGATCTCCTTCCAGCGATCGTCGTCGTCGGCCAGCCGCGGCTTGAGCCAGAGCTGGATCGCCTTCCCGTCGGGGAGCGGGAAGCCGGCGCGCTGGAAGCTCTCGAGGGTCCCGGCTTTCATCTCCTCGTGCCGGCCGGTGACGTAGAGGACCTCGCCGCCGGCATCGAGCACCGCGCAGAGGTACTCGCGGGCGCCGGCGACCGGCGTGTCGTCCTTGCAGTACTCGCTGCTGAAGAACCGGTCGCGCCAGAAGCGGCCCAGGTTGGGGACGATGGCGGCGATCTCCGGGTCGCTCAGCCCGCACAACCGCAAGGTGTCGCGCATGTCCCAGGAGATCACCGCTTCGGGCTGGCATGCGGCGAGCCGCCGGTCGCCGCGGAGCTGGCCGTACTCGCGAACGATGCGCGCCTGCCGGACCTTGTTGACGAGGATGGTGCTGTCGATGTCGAACGCCGCGACCGGCCGGTGGGGCCGGATCGAGTCCAGGGCGGCCCGCAGGACCCGGGTCTGGGCGGCGCGCTCCGCGCGGGCGCCGAAGGGAAGTCCGGTCGCCATCGAGGGAGGGACAAGTAGCAGACGGGAGGGAAGTGGGAAAGCCGCTTCTTTCCGGCGGAAGCGGATTTCTCCGACGAATTTCGGGGATCTGTCAACGAAACGGGGACACCATCTCAATGGTGTCCCTCTGACTTTACTTGGCCCGCCGCTAGCAAAGAGCTGGGAGCCCATGCAGCCGAGGGGCGGGGGGGCGTCGTGGGGAACGTTGGGAAGTGGGCGATCGCGGCCGCGTTGATCGGCGCCGCCTGCGCGAAGAGCAATGCAACCGAGCCGGGAAACAACGTGGTCTCGCCGGGCGACGCCGGACCGACCGTGGACGCGGGCCCGCTGGACGCGGGCCCTGCGGATGCTGGGCCACCCGACGCAGGTCCGGCCGATGGCGGCGGGATCCAGTTCGGCGGTCTCGGTCTCGGGCCCTGGCCGATCGGCAACGTGCAGTACAGCTGGCAAGACGGCCTCCAGGAGATGCCGGTCGTGGGCGTCTCCACCGACGAGAACCAGAACCTCTGGGTCGCGACGAACGCGGCGCTATACCTGCTCCGTCCGGGCGACAAGACGTTCACGCGCTTCGATGGCAACAGCGGGCTGCACTTGCCTGGCTTCGCGATCCCGAAGTGTGATGACTCCGCCGGACTCCTCGACCCCTGCCCTGCAGGTGAGGCCGCCCCGCCCGGAATCAGCGAAATCGTCGGTGGCGGCGCAGGGGAGGGCTACCTCGGCGAAGTCTTCGTGGGGTACTGGGCGTTTCACGATTGGACCATCACCGACGGGACGGAACAGGACCCGTGGCGACACAGCGGCAAGCTCGATCGCGTGCGCCTCAAGGCGGACAACTCCGGCGCTCTTTCGCTGGACGTGATCCGCTTCGACATGGTGTCGAACAACACCGTCCAGTACTGGCACAACAAGAGCGTCGTGAGGATGGTCTATGACCACCGCATCCACCCGCACGAGCTTTACGTCGGCTGTGATCACGGCGTCGACAAGATCAGCCCCGACAAATGGCATCCACCGGTGGGCCCCTGGTTCCTCTCGCCGGAGAACCAGCAGTCCTGGATGAGCGACCACCTTCACCCGCAGGCCTGTCTGCACCAATCCTGCGAAGCGCCCGGCCCCATGACGCAAATGCTCGCCGATTGGCGGGGCCTCGCAATCGCTCCGGATGGAGACCTCTGGGTCGGCGGCCGCTATGCCGCAGGCAAGATCGTGTACATCGCCGAGAACACCGAATGGTGGAAAACGCCGCGGACTCCCGGCGGACCATCGGTGTTCCAACCCAGCTACGGCGACGGCTATGACGGCAGCTGTTCAGGGAATGCTCGGCCGATTTTCTGCCCACCCTTGGAGGGCGACCCCGTGAACATCAGCGCCGTGACGGTCGCAAAGGACGGCAAGGTCTGGTTCGCGAGCGGCACGCTGTTCAACGAGCCTAAAGACGTACCGTACGGAATCGCGTCGCTCGAGGGTAACCCGTTCGGAATTCACGACAAATTCACCTACTACGATCCCGTGCGCGACGTTGGGCTGTCGGAATCCGACGTGCGCGATCTGCTCGCGCTTCCCGACGGCCGCCTCGTGGTCGCCGGTCTTCACAGCGGGCTCGTGATCTGGGATCCGGTCACGGGCGCGAAGACACCCATCCGGGCCGGCCAGGGCATCCCGAGCGACCGCGTGCTGCGGCTCCAGCTCGATACGATGGTGGATCCGCCGGCCCTGATGGTAGCGACGGCCGGAGGCGCCGCGGTGCTCAGAGTCCTCCCTTGAGATGGGCGCCCGCCATCGCGCTGCTCGCGGCGTGTGGCGGCGCCCCTCAATTCGGACTCGGCTCGGGCTCCCGTTTCGGGGGCTCGAGTCCTTGGGGCAGCGCGAACGCGAAGTACGGCGTCGTCGAAGGGATCCTGGAACAGCCGGTGGTCAGCGCGACCACCGACGAGGCGCAGAACCTCTGGGTGGCGACGCATTCGGCCCTGTACGTGATGAAGCCGGGTGAGCGCGCATTCCGGCGATTCGACGCTCGCGGCGGGCTGCACCTACAGAGCAACCCGGCGCAGTACTGCGACGCGGACATCGCCGGGGGAGACCGCCGCTGCCCGATCTACGGCGCGGCCGCCGATCCCGGGATCAGCGAGATCGAAGGTGGAGCCGCGGGCGAGGTCTTCGTCGGCTACTTCGGCCATGACGACGGCATCGGCGACTGGGGCGATCCGAACCGGCATTCGGGCAAGCTCGATCGCGTGCGGCTGACGTCGAGCGGCGCTCTCCAGGTCGATCGATTCGATCTGGTCGCCAGCACGACGGCCCAGTTCTGGCACAACCGGACCGTCCAGCGGCTCCTCTACGATCACTTCCTGCATCCGCACGAGCTGTACGTCGGGACCAATCACGGCGTCGATCGCATCTGGCCGGACAAGTACCGCGCGCCGAACAAAGGGGAATGGTTCCTCGCCGCGACGCGCGACTGGATGTCCGATCACCTGCATCCGCAGGTCTGCTACCACCATGCCTGCAGCGCATCCGAGAGCGATCTGCGGCTCGGGGATTGGAAGGGGCTGGCGCTCTCGGCGGACGGCAACCTGTGGGTGGGCGGCCGCTGGACCGCGGGGCAGATCCGCTGGACGCAGGACCTCGCCGGCTGGCTCAACCGCCCCGGGAACCAGATCTACCCGATCGCGTTCGGCGATCCGTACAAGGGTCCCTGTGGTCCCGCGTTCTGCAATCAGCCGGTCTTCATGGTGCCCGCGGAAGGAGACGTCATCTCCATCCAGGCCGCCGCGGTGGCAGCCGATGGCCGCGTCTGGTTCGCGAGCGGGCGCACGACCACCTACGACGCGCCGCGCGGCCTCGCGGTCTGGGACGGCAAGTCCTTCCGGTACTTCGATCCGATGCGGGACGCCGGTATGGCGGAGAACGACGTCCGCGACCTGGTCGCGCTTCCCGACGGCCGGCTGGTGCTGGCAGGCCCGAACAGCGGCCTGGTGTTCTGGAACCCGCAGACCGGCGCTCGCATCTCGTTGCGCGCCGGCGCTGACCTGCCCGACGACCACGTCTTTCGCCTGAAGCTGGATCGCATGGTGGACCCGCCGACGCTCTACGTCGCGACCTACGGCGGGGCCGCCGCACTGAGGAGGATGCCTTGAGTGGTTGAGTGGGGACACAATACGCAACTCGTGCCAAAGGGCATGAGCGCGAGCGCAGCCGTGCGTCGGCAGGGTGTTGCTCTTGGCATGGGTTGCGTATGGTGTCCCCAAAACAGGCGAGGTAATTTTCACCGATGGCGATGGTCGCCCTGCCGCTGGCGCTCCTCGTCGCGGCATCGGGGCTGGCCCGGGTCCGCGCGCAGGGCGAGATCCGTTGGGCCGGAGACCTCCAAGGCGGTGAGCCGTACGTCTTTCGCGACCCGCGCGATCCATCGAAGCTGGTCGGATTCGAGGTGGAGCTGGTGCGCGCGCTCGCCGGGAAGCTCGGTCTGGGCGAGCGCTTCGTGCAGAACGACTGGTCGAACCTCGTCCCGTCGCTGGAGCGCGGCGACTTCGATCTGATCGTCAACGGGCTCGAGGACACGCCGGCGCTGCGCGGGCGGATCCTTCTTTCCCGGCCGTACTTCAACTTCGCCGAGCAGCTCGTGGTGCGGCGCGGGTCCACGCTCCGCTCGCTCGATGCGCTGCGCGGGCACCGCGTCGGCACCCTCGCCTCTTCGCTGGCGCACCAGATCCTGCGCGGCCGACCCGGGATCGAGATCGTCCTCTACGGCGGGCAGGAGGAGCCCTATCGCGATCTCGAGCTGCACCGGACGGACGCGGTGCTGCTGGACTCGATCATCGCCACCCGCTACGGGCTCAGCAAGCCGGACCTGGAGCTCGCGGACGCGGACGTCGCGCGCGGGTCGTACGTGATCGGGCTGCGCAAGGGTGACGACGACCTGCGCGACGCGGTCGATTCCGCTCTCGCCGCTCTGGACGCCCAAGGGGAGCTGCATCGCATCTACGCGCGCTGGCACCTCCCCGAGCTCCCCGCGCCGGCGCCGAGGGCCGACGAGCCGCCGCCGGCGACGTTCGATCTGCAGCAGGTCGCGCTCTTCGTCAAAGGCGCCGGCGTGACGCTGGCGATCTCGCTGCTGGCGATGGCGCTCGCGGTCCCTCTCGGGCTCTCGCTCGCGCTCGGACGCATGTACGGCAGCGGGCCGGTGCGGCTCTGCGCGCACGGGTACATCGAGCTGTTCCGCGGCACGCCCGTCCTGCTCCAGCTCTACATCCTCTATTACGGCATCGCGCCGCTGGTGCACCTGCCTGCGCTCGCTGCCGCGATCCTCGGGCTCGGGATGAACTACGGCGCCTACGAGGCCGAGGTGCAGCGGGCCGCGCTGCAGGCGATTCCCGTCGCCCAGAGCGAGGCGGCCGCGGCGCTTGGGCTCTCGCGCGGGCAGGCGTTGCGGCTGGTGCTGCTGCCGCAAGCGCTGCGCACGGCGCTGCCGGCGATGACCAACGATCTGATCGCGCTGCTCAAGGACAGCTCTCTGGTTTCCGTGATCACCGTGGTCGAGCTGACCAAGCAGATGACGATCACCGCGGTGGACGTCCGCTCCTGGGCGCTGCCCGGGGCGCTGTGCGCGGCGATGTACTTCGCGATGAGCTATCCGCTCGCGCGGCTCGCGGCGCGGCTCGAGGCGCGGCTGGAAGCGGCGGGCGAGGAGCCCGTGGTGGCACCGGCGACATGATCGTCCGCGTGCAGGGTCTAGAGAAAGCTCACGGGGCGCGGCAGGTGCTGCGCGGGATCGACGCACAGGTCGCGCGGTGCGAGACCATCGCGGTCGTGGGGCCCTCCGGCGCTGGAAAGAGCACGTTCTTGCGCTGCCTGAACGGGCTGGTTTCGTTCGACGCCGGCTCGGTGGAGATCGCCGGCCTGTCGCTGATGCCGCGGACGCCTCCCGATGCGCCGGCGCTGCGTCCCCTGCGGGCGCGCGTGGGAATGGTCTTCCAGAGCTTCCATCTATTTCCGCATCTGACGGCGCTGCAGAACGTTTCCCTCGCGCCGCTGCACGTGAAGCACGAGCCGCGCGAAGCCGCCGAGGAGCGCGCTCGCGCCCTGCTGCGCCGGGTAGGCCTGGGAGATCGCTGCGCGGCGCGCCCTCTGCAGCTTTCCGGGGGTCAGCAGCAGCGGGTCGCCATCGCGCGGGCGCTCGCCATGGAGCCCGAGGTCCTGCTGCTCGACGAGCCGACCAGCGCGCTCGACCCGGAGATGCGCGGGGAAGTGCTCTCGGTTCTGCGGGACCTGGCGGGCACCACCACGATGCTGGTGGTGACGCACGAGATGTGGTTCGCGCAGAACGTAGCGTCCCGGATCTGGGTGTTCGACGAAGGGAGGCTGATCGAGGACGGGCCGCCCTCGGAGGTCACGGAGAACCCACGCACGGACCGGGCGCGCGCCTTCTTCCGGGCGGTGAAGTAGCAGCGGTTCAGCGCACCGGACCGAGATACCGGTCGAACCAATCCAGCGTTTCCTTCATCGTCAGATCGTTCGGCGGGTGATGCCCCGACTCGAAGACGATGTGGCGCTTGTCCTTGTCCGGCGTCCCCAACACGCGAAAGACTGCCTCCTGCGAGGTGCTGACCGGAAACTGGAAATCGAAGCGCCCGTTGATCATCAGCACGGGCTGCTTCACGTGAGGAGCGAAGTTGAACGGATCCACCTCGGGGAAAGCCCCGACCAGATTGAGGCCACCGCCTACGAGCACGGCCGCGCGGAGCCGAGGCTCCGTCGCGAGCATGATGGGTCCGAGCTTCGCTCCCCAACTGGCTCCGTAGAACGCGATGGCATGGCGATCGAATTCGGCGCGCGTCTCCAGGTAGTCGAGCGTCCGGCCCAGGTCGTTCGACCATTCGATGACATGGTCGCGGTAGAAGCGGGTCGGCTCCTGGTCCGTCATCTTCAGTGCGTCGCCGCGCTCGAAGGTGCTCTTGAAGACCGGCAACGCCACCGCGCGGCCGCTCTTGAGGATGAACGAGAGCAGATACGACGGCGGCAACTCCTCGATGGAGCGCAGCCGGGTGACCGCCGCGCCGGGAAAGAACAAAACCACCTGCCACGGCGGACGCACGTTCTTCGGGGTGTAGAGGTACGCGAACATCCGCTCGTTGCCATAAGTGGCGGCGAAGCCGACCTTCTCCCGGCGAAAGCGGTCCGACGAATCCTCGACCGCCTCGATGCTCGCCTTCAGCTCGGTGCGATCGTAGGCGTACAGGCTCCGGTACACTTCGAAGATGGCATCCGCGACAGGCTTCTCCTTCGCGTAGTCGCGCGTGTGGATGTCGGGCAACGGTCCTTTCACGGTCGCGGGGACCTCCGCTTCATCGAGGTACTTGACGAGTCGGAAGCCGTTTCGGGCCCCGCGGTCGAAGGGCGACTGCGCGTCGAGCTCGTTGAACATGTGCGGAGGCTCGTTCCAGGCGGCGCCGAGGATGTAGCGCTTGCCGCCGCTCGGGTTCCAACACCACTCCTTCGCATTGCCCGCCATGTCCTGGGCGCCGTATGCATCGAGATCCCGGTGGCTACCGACCCGCGCCGGACCCGCCTCGCCGAAATTGCTCGCCGGAATGATGAGCGCGCTCGCCCACATCCCGGCAGCGTGGTTCCAGTGGTACACGGTGGGCAGCGACTTGCCCGCGAACGCGGCGTATGCCGCGGCTTCGAACCAGCTCACGCCGGTCACCGGGAATTCGTCCTGACCTTCGGGATGGTCGCCGGACATCCAGGTCGACGGTCCAGGACGTCCCGTGCGATCGCGAAAACGCGCGACCGCCTCTTCGAAGGCGAGCGTCCGGCCCCCGTCGGTGAACGGTTCCTTCCACAGCTCGCGCCGGCTGTAGCCGCCCTGGTCGACGAACTGCTTGAACTGGCGATTCGTCACCTCGTACCGATCGATGAAGTAGTCGGGGATTTCGATCCGCGGAAGGCGATCGTATCCGGGGACCAGGAGGGGCACGGGTCCGCCTGGCACCCGCACCATTCCGGGCGGAAGCTCCTTGTCGAGGACGAATTTCAACTTCCTGGACAAGAACGGGATGTCGCCGCTGACGCGGCCGTTGGACGTGATCGCCTCCACCGTTGCGAAGCCGTCCTTCGTCACGCGCCAGCGGTGGAAGGCGTCGTCGAGTCGCACGCTCACCGGAGCGCGGCCCAGGTGGCGGAACGCGGAAGAATCATAGTCGGCGACGAAGACGTCCGCGCCGTCCGGCGAGGTCTCGATCGACAGCGAGACGGACATCTCCTTGAACAGCCGGGCGAGCATCGGATCGGCGGGGATGATGCGCTCGATCTGCTCGGCGAGCGCAAACGCCGCGCGCGAGCGCCCCTGCTCGACGAGCTGAGCGATCTCGGGGAGCACCTTCTCCCGCGCCCAGCGGATCCGCGACTCGTGCCAGAGGAACCAACCAGCGGCGGCGACGGCGACGAGAACGATGACGACCGCGCGCCGCCGCCATCGCGACTTCTCCGCCGGCGCCCCACTTGTTGCCGTCAGGGCGACGACGAGGTCCGTGGCGGACTGGAAACGCCGTGCCGGCTCCTTCTCCAGGCAGCGTTGGACGATGCGCTTCAATGCTGCGGGAACTTCGGCCGGCAGCTCCGGCGGATCGGCGCTGAGGACGGCGTAGCCGGTCTCGACCGCGGTGTCGCGCTCGAACGGGCTGCATCCGCAGAGCATCTCGTGGAAGATGGCGCCGAAGCTGAAGAGATCGGACCGCCCGTCCACGGGCCGACCTCGCACCTGCTCCGGGGACATGTAACCGACGGTCCCGACGATCGCGCCGGTCGCAGTGCGCGGTCGCGGCGACGCGGGCGTTTCCGCGCTTTCCGAGGCCGTCGGCGCGAGCAGCTTTGCGATCCCGAAATCGAGGATCTTCAGCTGGCCTTCGTTCGTGATGAAGAGGTTTTCCGGCTTCAGGTCGCGATGGATGATGCCCTTGTCGTGGGCCGCCGAGAGCCCCTTCGCGAGTTGCAGTGCATAGCCGGTCGCCTCTGCGGGCGGTAGCGCTCCTTGCTGCAGACGTTCTCGCAGCGTGCTCCCGTGCAAGAGCTCGGAGACGATGTACGGGCTGCCGTCGTGCGTGCCGATGTCGTGAACGTCGAGGATGTTCGCGTGACTGAGAGCGCACGTTGCCCTTGCCTCCTGCTCGAATCGTCGCAGCGCCTCTTCCCCATGCAGGCCGGAGGCGAGGACCTTGATGGCAACGTCGCGGCCGAGCTTGCGGTCGTGGGCGACGAAGACGCGCCCCATTCCGCCGCGGCCGATCTCCTTGTCGATGCGGTAGCGCTCGTCGATACGGGCGGGGCCTGCGGCTTCCGGGCCCGGGCCTGGCGGAACCATCTCGTCCGTCTTGCTCATGACGCCCCCGCGACAAGCTCCTCCACGGAGGGGCGCGCGTCAACCCGCGTTCGCAGCGCGGTCGAAGCGGATCTTCCACACCATCCAGAGGGCTTCCGCCACGATGCGGCGGCTCATCTTGCTCTTGCCCACCCGCCGATCGACGAACGTGATCGGCACTTCCACGACCTTGAACCCCCGGCGGATCGCCCGGTAGGTCAGCTCGATCTGGAAGGCGTATCCGGTCGAACGCACCGACGCCAGGTCCAGGCTCTCCAG
>Ga0209689_1004152_pt1 | contig 10513 bp, 9 predicted proteins | sample GraSoiAngelo_149_FD_187119 | JGI IMG/M metagenome (GOLD analysis project Ga0209689, IMG submission 187119) | Grasslands soil microbial communities from the Angelo Coastal Reserve, California, USA - 14_1009_09_30cm (SPAdes) (version 2) | ecosystem: Environmental > Terrestrial > Soil > Grasslands ...
ATCCGATACGCGCAGCTCCAAGTGCCTCGATGAAGTGCCGCGGGTTTAAGCCGGGACGCCGATATCACGGCCATCGGAGGACGCCTCGATGGTCTTGATCGTGAAGAAGGGGACGGTCCCGCCGACCCCTCACACGGAGTTCTACGCCATCCCCAAGGTCCTCACCCGCGAGGAGATCCACGGCTCCTACGGCTTCAGCGGCGCCTGGTCCCGCAAGATCCACGTCCGATCCTATCCGACGGAACAGGTCAAGCCGCCGCGGAAGGCGGATTTCTCCCTCGCGCCCGACTTCCCTCCGGATGCCGACGTCCTCCAACCGTACCACATCTTCACCGGGCGCATGCCGCACGAGGGAGACGCGATCCGCGGCCGCAAGGCGATCGTCCACGGGACGCGCACGACCCTCTCCATCTCCAAGCCGACGGAATCGATGCCGAAGGAGACCTTCTTCCGGAACGGCGAGCGGCATGAGGTGTACTTCGTCCAGGACGGCGAGGGCGTGGTCCGGTCCGAGTACGGCGACCTGAAATTCCGGAAGAACGTGTACGTCGCGATCCCGAAAGGGACGACGTACCGGATCGACCTGACGTCGCCGAAGGCCTGGTTCCTCCTGGTCGAGTCGATGTATCCGATCAACTTCGCGCCGCATTACTTCAACAAGGAAGGCCAGGCCACCCTGATGTCGCCCGTCGTCGAGACGGAGATCGAGACCCCGACTCTCCCGGCGTACCGCGATGAGCGCGGCGAGTTTCCGGTCGACGTGAAGCACGCCGGCGGGAAGGTGACGCGGATCACCCTCGGCCATCATCCGTTCGACCTCGTCGGTTGGGAGGGCGCCCTCTATCCTTTCGTTTTCGACGTGAAGAGCCATCACGGGATTGCGCGCGAGATCCACACCGCGCCGCCCATGCATCAGACGTTCCAATCGGGCAACGTGCCCCACAGCGGCTTCTCCCTCTGCTCCTTCGTCCCCGTGATGGCGGGATGGCATCCGCTCGAGGTCCCTGCGCCGTATGCCCATTTCAACGTCGACTCCGACGAGCTGATGTTCTTCTGCAACCCCTTCTACGGGGCCCGCGAGGGCGTCGTCGAGGAAGGGTCCTTCACGTTCCATCCCGGCTCGACGCCGCACAGCCCGCAAGGCAAAGCCGCAGAACGTTCTCTCGCCGCCCGCGGGAAGGTGCAGGGCCGACTCGCGGTGATGCTCGACACGTACTTCGAGAGCATGCGGATCACGACGCACGGGTTCGCCCACCGCGACCCCTCGTACGTGCTGAGCTGGGCCGAGACCACGCCGCATGCCGAAGCCAAAGGAGAAGGCTGGGAATCTCCGTCCGCGTAATGGGAGTCCAGACCATGCAGATGTCCACGGATCCGATCCGCCTCGTTTCCGCGAGCTTCCCCCGCGGAACGCTGGACCGAATTCTCCGGGAAGCCCGGCCCTTCAACGACACGGGCCACTTTCTGTATCCCGCCGACGCGGACGGCAATCACACGAAGGGCTTCTTCGCCATCGAGCCGGTCACCCGCCTCCCCGCGTTCGTCGATGCGATTGCGGACGACATGGCGGCCTGGGCCGGCCGCACCGCGATCGACGTCGATGTGATCTTCGCCCCGGCTCAGCCTGCGGTCCGGCCCCTGGCCGAGGCCCTCGGGGCACGCCTCCGGAGACCGACCGCGTACTGGGAATACCTGCCGAGCGGGCGGTATGGAGAACGACTCGTCGAGGGATCGGTCCTTCCAGGTTCCCGGGCCTTGGCCCTGAACGGGGTGAGCCTTCAGGGGCGTTGCGTCGGACTCCGTCTGCCTCAATTCCTGGAACGCCTTGGCGGACGTTCGGTCGCCGCCGCGGTCTTCGCGAAGGGCGTCGCTGACCTCGTCCGTCAAACGGAAGAGAAGATGGGGGACCGATTCTACAGCACGCTCCAGGTGAACGTCCCGATCTATCCTCCGTCGTCCTGTCCCCTTTGCGCGTCGTCCGCCCAACCGCCGATGTCTTGGCGTGAGTTCGCGGAGGGTCCGCGATGAAGCTCGTGCGCTTCTCGACCGCGGGATTGGAGCCGCGATTGGGTGCGGTCGCGGGAGCTTGGAATCGATGGGAGTGGATCGTCGACCTGTCCGCCGCGGACCCGGCGATCCCATCGGAAACCGTCGCCTTCATCGACGCCTGCCCGGACCTGAAGGGCGACATTTGGGAGCGCGCCTTGCATGTTGTCAAGGAAGCGGAACGGTTCGAGTCCGATGCGCCGCCATGGGCCTTCCGACCGAAAGACGTCCGGGTGCGCAGCCCCATCCTGCCGCGACTTCTCAGGGACTTCCTGGCGTTTCGCGCGCATGTGGCCCGGACTCGCGCGGCCACCTGGACCTCGATCCCGCCGGAGTGGGACTGGATGCCTGGCTACTACAACGGGAACCATCTGAACATTGTCGGCACGGGAGACGAGGTCCCACCGATGCGCTTCGAGACGTTCGACGGGAAGATCCCGCGGCTAATCCTCTCTCCGAAGATGGACTACGAGGCCGAGATCGGTTTCGTCCTGGGGAAGGGCGGCCGCGAGATCGACGTGACGAAGGCTCCGGGCCACCTCTTCGGCGTCACGATCTTCAATGACTTCTCTGCCCGGGACATCCAGGTGACCGCGGGAAAGATCGGAATGGGCCCCGCCCCCGGAAAAGATTGGGCGAACGCCCTCGGACCGTGCATCGTGACCCGCGACGAGTTCGGGGACCTTCGCGATCAGTCGATCGCGGTGCGGGTGAACAACGAGGAGCGGCTGCGGGACCGCTACCGGAATATGGTGTTCGAGAATCCCTGGGCCAAGGAGGGACCCCGGGCCCTCTGGTCGTTCCCGGAGATGGTCGAATTCCTTTCGCGGTTCCAACCGATCTACGCGGGCGAGGTTTGGGGGAGCGGGACGATCCCCGGCGGTTGCGAATTCGAGCGGGGCGACCGGGCCCGGTATCTCAAGCCCGGGGACCGCGTGGAGATCGAGATCGAAGGCATCGGAGTCCTGCAGAATTCGATCGCGCTCGCGACGTAGACGGCCGCCCGAGACTCGCTGCGATAGTTCCGTGCGAGGCCGTGCCACGAAAGGGTTATTCCGTCCCATTCCCCTTCTCAGCCGGTGACTCCATGACGGCCCTCCCCGCTTACCTGAAACTCAAGGTGGACCACAAGACGGTCCTCTGCCGGGACCTGAACACCTACCGAGCGCTCCGCGACTTCCTCCTGAACAGCGGATACTCGCCTGTCTACGAGACCGAACGGGTCGGCGAAGCGAAGACCGCGATGGCGACCTTTGCGTGCCTCAGTCCCCTGACAGGAGAGCGGCTCGCGGTCGTCCTCGGCCTGAGCGCCCCCGAAGAGGTGTCCCACGCCCAGGCGCCCTTCGCCTACGGTTTCGCGGGAAAACCGCAGAAGGACGCGCAGACGTACATGCAGCACCTCGCTCTGCGGACGACGGACATCGAGAAGCTCAAATCGTATCTGGAGTCCAAGGGCGCGGAATTCCTGACGCCGATCTACAAAGACAAGGACTCGTTCGGCCCGCTCCTGCAGTCCTTCACCCGCGAACTCTTCGACGACGAATGGTTCTTCATCGAGTTCGTTCAGCGGGACTACGACGCGGACAAGGTCGGCGTGGGCGGGACGCAGTTCGTGCAGAACACGGTTAAGTCCTTGTACGTCTCGAAGCAGGAAGAGTTCCGAGAGTGGGAGAAAACCAGCAAGAAGCGGAAATTCCTGGATGGCGTCCCGGAGAAGGAGCGGACGAAACTCCTGCGGGACATCCTCGTGAACACGGAGCCAAAGGGGTACGTCGAGACCGTCGCTCCGATCACGCGGAACGTCAAGCTGACGTGACCGACTCGTCAGGCCTCCGAAGCCACGAACGTCTGTTCAGGACTTGCCTCGAGACTTGGTCGCGATTCCCATTTTCCTCTCGGCCGCTTCGAGTTCCGCGCGAGTATTCACGTCCAAGAACGACGAGAGCTCCGGGTCTGCCTTTCGTAGTTCGTCCGGCGTGAGGAAGACACCCTGAAGACGGTCGATGAGCGCCGATGGCGAGCGAATGCTCTCGGAGCCATCGAGGACTTTCAAGGCCGCCTTCCGTCGATACACGGCGCGGACAGGATCGATCACCTCCAATTTCGGAGCGGCGACCTCGTGGTCTCCGAGGTTATCAAGCAGGAGTGAATACAGCTCGGTCCGAAGGAACGGAGCGTCGCAGGGTGCGACCAGGACAGTCTCGCCACGGGCGACCCAGAATCCTTGTCGGAGCCCCTCGATCGGACCGCGATTCTGCCGGGCGTCGTGCACGAACGCCACGCTCGGAAGGAGGGAGCGGATTCCCCGTTCCGACTTCGGTCCCTCGATCGCGACAATCGTCTCGGCGACCAACGGCGCCACCGCGTCGGCGACGCGGAGGATGCTCGCTCGCCCCTCGATCTCGACGAGCGCCTTGGGCCCACCAAATCGTCGGGACCGACCGCCCGCCAGGATTAGCGCCGACCTCACGAATCCGGGAACGCGCACCGAGTTGAAAAGGGCGGGGAAGGAAAGATAAGCCGTCTCGGGTTCCGGAGAAAGGTGGCGCCGAGGCGGTGACCGATGCCCACCGAGCACGTAAGCCCCATCCCCTTCGGCCTGGGATTTACGAAGCCCCACAACTACTGGGAGGTCATGCGCACCGCATGGGAGAACAAACGGAATCCCCTGTTCACTTGGCGCATCCTTCGGGACGGCGTGTGCGACGGGTGCGCCCTCGGCACCACGGGCATGAGAGACTTCACGATGAAGGGGATCCATCTCTGCACGGTCCGCCTGAACCTCCTGCCCCTCAACACGATGGGGCCCCTTGACACCCAGATCTTGGAGGACGTCGAGCCGCTCCGATCTCTTTCGTCGAAGGGCCTACGGGCCCTGGGGCGCCTCCCGTACCCGATGTTGCGCCGTCGGGGAGATCGCGGTTTCCACCGTATCAGCTGGGACGAGGCCCTAGGGATCGCGGCCCGGCGGATCCGTGCCACGACGCCTGATCGGCTCGCCTTCTTCGTGACCTCCCGCGGCATGACGAACGAATCGTACTACGTCGCCAGCAAAGCGGCGCGGTTCCTCGGCACGAACCATATCGACAATTCGAGCCGGCCCTGTCATTCCCCGAGCACGACGGGCCTCAAGGAGACCATCGGGGTCGCCGCCTCGACCTGTTCCTACACGGATTGGATCGGCAGCGACCTCATCGTGTTCTTCGGTTCCGATGTGCCGAACAATCAGCCGGTGACGACGAAGTACTTGTATTACGCGAAAAAGCAGGGCACGAAGATCGCGGTCGTGAATCCGATGCGGGAGCCCGGCCTCGAACGGTATTGGGTCCCCTCGGTCCCCGAAAGCGCCCTGTTCGGGACGCGCTTCGCGGACGCCTTCTTCCCGATCCACACCGGCGGAGACATCGCATTCATCAACGGCGTCCTGAAGCACATGATCGAGAAGAGCTGGATCCACGACACGTTCGTCGCGGATCACACGACGGGGTTCGGGGCCCTGCGGGCCGCCCTCGAGAAACAGTCGTGGGAGGAGCTGGAGCTGCAGTCCGGCCTGCGACGGCAAGCGATGTTCGACTTCGCGGACATGTATGTCCGAGCCGAGAGCGCCGTCTTCGTGTGGAGCATGGGGATCACGCACCACCGCTTCGGGGTCGACAACGTCCGCGCGATCGTGAACCTCGGCCTCGCGGGCGGGATCGTAGGGCGCCCGAAGTGCGGCCTCATGCCGATCCGCGGACACAGCGGGGTCCAGGGCGGCTCCGAGATGGGCGCGACCCCGAAAGAATACGCCCTCGGGTTTCCGGTGGGCGAGGAGCATGCCGCGCGGTTCGAGCGTCTCTGGGGATTCCGCCCTCCGACGGCGCACGGGATGACCGCCGTCGGCATGATCGATGCGGCCCATGCGGGAGGCCTCGACGTCCTCTACCTGGCGGGAGGCAACTTCCTCGAGACGCTGCCGGAGCCGGACTATGTCCGCGAGGCCCTTGGCCGCGTGCCGCTCCGGATCCACCAAGACATCGTGCTCTCCTCCGCGATGCTCGTCGACCCCGCGTACGCCGTCCTCCTGTTTCCCGCCCAGACCCGGTACGAGCAACGGGGCGGGGGAACCGAGACATCGACCGAGAGGCGCGTGTACTTCTCTCCCGAGATCCCCGGCCGGCGAATCGGCGAGGCCCGTGCGGAATGGGAGATCTTCATGCAACTCGCAGAGCGAGTCCGGCCGGACGCGGCGAAGTTCATCCACTTCGACGACGGTGCGGCGATTCGGAAGGAGATTGCCACGGCGATCCCGACGTACGAGGGCATCCAGAATCTCCGAGAGAAAGGAGACGTCTTCCAATACGGCGGCCCCCGCCTCTGTGAGGGCGGCCTTTTCCCGACCCCCGATGGAAAGGCCCGCTTCTCGGTCGTCCGACCTCCGGACCTCGACATCCCGGAGGGACAATTCCTCCTGAGCACCCGGCGAGGAAAACAGTTCAACTCGATGATCCAGGGGGAAGTCGATCCGCTGCTCGGGGCCGCGCGGCACGATGTCCTCTTGAGCGAACAAGACGCGTCGGTCTTGCACATGCAAGAAGGGGACTCGGTCGCGGTCTCCAACGATCTCGGATCGTACCAGGGGACCGTTCGCTTCGCCCCCATCCGACCGAGGAACGTGCAGATCTACTGGCCGGAGGGAAACGTCCTGATTCGCCGCGGCGTGATCGACCCGGCCTGCGAGATGCCCGACTACAACGCCCTCGTCCGAATCGAGGCCGTCCGGCCCGCCGCGGTGAACGCATGAAACGTCCGGGGCCGTTAACGGATGCCAACGTGTGGAAGGTCCGGGGGAATCGCCCTCACGCAGAGGAGGATCGCCTTGCCACCGAGGAACCGATGGAGATCCGGATTGAGAGCGGCACCCGCGGCCACGCGGAGACGACGTCCCTTTCTGTGACGATGCGGACCCCGGGAAACGACTTCGAGCTCGCGGCAGGGTTCCTGTTCACGGAGAGCATCGTGGCCCGACCCCGGGACATCGTGCGGATCGAGTATTGCACTGACACCGCGATCGCACAGGAGTACAACATCGTCAGCGTGGTCTTACGGCCCACCGTGAAGTTCGACGCGAACCGTCTCTCGCGACATTTCTACATGACGTCGTCCTGCGGTGTCTGCGGCAAGACCGCTTTGGAGGCCGTCCGAGTGGCCGTGCGCCATCGGGTCCGAAGGGACCGACCTTCGGTCGATCCCGTGACAGTTGCGTCGATCCCGGAACAGCTCCGCGAAGGCCAGGCGTTGTTCGCAGAGACGGGCGGACTCCATGCCGCGGGCCTCTTCGATCCCGCGGGGAAGCTCCTCGCCCTCCGCGAGGACGTGGGACGACACAACGCGGTCGACAAGGTCGTGGGAGAGGCGTTCCTCGGAGGCCGGATCCCCCTCACGGAGGACATCCTCGCGGTGAGCGGCCGGGCCAGCTTTGAGATCCTGCAGAAGGCCGCGGTGGCCGGAATCCCGTTCGTGATCGCGGTCGGCGCCCCCTCGAGCCTGGCGGTCGCCATCGCCGAGGAATTCGGGATGACGCTGGTCGGATTCGCGCGCGGGGATCGGTTCAACGTGTACGCGGGACCTCAGCGAATTCGCGACTTGCCCTTCGCGCGGGAGGCCGGGCCGATCGGACCGCAGGCCATGGGGACCGACGCCGAAAATTAAGGTCGAAACTTCTAAGGCCCGTCGGCCGCTTCGATTCGCCGTGCAGGCGGCGGTCCTCGGGACCGGAGGGCTCGGGAGGATCATCACCCTCGAGCTCGCGTCAGACCCCCGCGTCGACGAGATCGTGATCGCGGACAAACGGGGCGACCGCTCGCGCGCCTTGAAGTCCCTTGGCAAGACGGCCGCGATCCAGGCAATCGAGGCCGATGTCACGGACCCGCAAGCGCTGCGCCGCCTCCTCGGCGATGCGGACGTCGTGGTGAACGCCACCTTGCCGGAGTACAACCTGCGGGTCATGCAGGCCTGTTTCGACGTCGGCGCCTCCTATGTGGACACGGCGGGGGACAGCGCCGCCACGATCGGGCAAGAAGGGGGCGTGCTCAGCCAGCTCGCCCTCGACGCGGCGTGGCGGGACCGCGGCATCACCGGGATCGTCTCGATGGGCTCCGACCCGGGGATCTCGAACATCATGGCGCGGATCGCCTCGGACCGTTTCTCGGCGGTCGACGCGATCCGGATCCGCAAGGCGGCGACCGGGGAGAAGGAGACGGACGGGTTCCCGCTCTACTCCCGCGAGATCTTCCTCCACGACGCCCTCATGGCGCCGATCGTGTGGGAAGGGGCGAAGTTCGTCGAGCATCCCCCAGTGAGCGGGGAAGAGGAATACGCATTCCCGGCGCCGATCGGACCCCGGCGGATCCATCTCTTCCGACATGAGGAGGTCTTCACCTTGCCTCGGCACCTGCGAAGGCCGGTCGGCTGGGTCGACTACAAGCACGACATCCGCCCGGAGCTGGAGCAGGCCATCCACGCGTTCCACGCGCTCGGCCTACTGAACCCGCGCCACATGGTGAGGCTCGGAGCGACCCAGATCGCCTTCCGGGACGCGTTCCTCGCGGTCCTCCCGGAGCCGTCCACGTTGATCGGCCTGATGGCGGGGGCCCTCTCCATCGTCGTCGAGGTCGAAGGGATGAAGCCGGATGGCTCGAAGGGGAAGGTGCGCGCATCGGTGACGATGGAGCATCGGGAGGCGAACCGCCGTCGCGGGACCACCGCGGAACGCTTCTTGACCGCCGCAGCGTGCGTGACCGGCCTCGTCATGATCCTGCCGAAACGCGCGGCCCGCCACGGGGTCCTGGCGCCGGAGGAGCTGGACCCGGAACACCTGCGGCCGGACTTGGAGAACCGCGGGGTCACGTTCCACATCGAAGAACTGCCGGCCTGATGGGCACAGCGGCGCATACCTCTACTTACAGGTACGAACGGAACGCTGTCGCCTCGTCCGCACATCCGTTAAATACGGCCCGGACGGTCTCGCGCCCCCGGAGGATGGAGTCATCGCGCCGAACCGAACGCTCACGGCGATCCGGGGCGTCCGGGTCGGCCACGCTCAGGATCTGCGCCGAAGGACCGGCTGCACGGTCGTGCTGCTCACGCCGCCGGCCATGGCCTTCGCCGACGCGCGGGGAGGGTGGCCCGGGACCTACGACACGGCGGCCTCCGACCTGGGGAAGACCTTCATCGAGCGCCACGCCCTGCTCCTCACGGGCGGGGACGTCTACGGTTTCGACGCGGTCGCCGGGATCCGGCGATTCCTGTTGGAGAGGAAGCTCGCCTCGCCGACGGGCGGCGGTAAGATGCCCGCGATCATGGGGACGAACATCTACGATCTCGGATTCGCGGACGCAGAAGGCCTCGATTATGCGGACCTCGGCTACGCGGCTTGCCTGAACGCCTCGACGAAGCCGGTCTCCGAAGGAAACGTCGGCGGAGGGACGGGTGCAACCGTCGGGCCCTTCTTCGGAACGAAAGGCGGGACCAAGGGCGGGCTCGGAAGCAGTTCCGCGAAGGTCGGGCCCTGGACCGTCGGAGCCATCGTCGTGACGAACTGCGTTGGCAACGTCTACGACCCGTTCGAGAATCGGACGATCGGGGGGACGCGCCGCAAGGAAGAAGAAGGTTTCCTTGAGATGGACGACGTGGTCGGGGACTATGTCCGTCGCTCCTCCACGCGTTTCGGGACGACGATCGGTGTCGTCGGGACGGACGCGCCCCTCGATCATGAGCAACTCGCCCGGCTCGTGGAGTTGGCGCATGACGGGATTGCCCTCGCGGTCCGACCCGCTCACATGTCGACCGATGGGGACACGATCCTCGGATTCTGCACTGGAAAGCCGAACCGTTCACGAATCGATTATCGGGCCTTCGATGCGCTGCATCACATGGCGGTGCGAGAAGTGGGGAGATCCGCCGTTCGGGGAGTCCGGTCGGCGAAGACCCTCGGTGGGGTTCCTGGCTTTCGGGGATCATGAGTTGCTAATCCTCGAACAAAAAAAGAAAGAGGTCGTACCTGATGCATGAATTCTATCAAGATTAAGATGGGCGGTATTCATTGAACAAGTTGCCTGACTCGGGCTCCAATCGAACGAATCAAGATGTCGTTGACTGGCTACTGGAGGAAGATCAACCGTCAGTTCGCTACTATGCGTTGGTCGATCTTTTGGGTCGCAAGGAAAATGATGCGGAAGTCAGAGAAGCGTACTCGAAGATTCCGCGACAGGGCTGGGCCAAAGATATTCTGGAGCTGCAAAAACCAGGAGGATACTGGGAAGCTAACGAACCCGCAGGTCCGACGGAGGAGAATGTTCTCCGGAGGCCAGCGAATTTTCTCAGATGGTTGAGTTTTCTCCTTCGGCCAGGGTATGTCGCCACCAATTGGCGAGCCCTCGTCCTTTCGGACCTCGGGCTCATTTCAAACGATCCAAGACTTGGAAAG
>Ga0209689_1004153_pt1 | contig 10513 bp, 9 predicted proteins | sample GraSoiAngelo_149_FD_187119 | JGI IMG/M metagenome (GOLD analysis project Ga0209689, IMG submission 187119) | Grasslands soil microbial communities from the Angelo Coastal Reserve, California, USA - 14_1009_09_30cm (SPAdes) (version 2) | ecosystem: Environmental > Terrestrial > Soil > Grasslands ...
CGCCGACCGGCTGATGGCGTTCGTGAAGGAGAAGTCCCACGACCAGTCCGCCAAGCTCGCGGAAGAGCGCGGCCCGTTCCCAAACTGGAGCCAGTCGATTTACAAGAACGACCGCCAGCACCGGAACTCGACCGTCACGACGATCGCCCCGACGGGCACGATCTCGATGATCGCCGGCTGCTCGTCGGGGATCGAGCCGATCTTCGCGCTCGCCTTCGAGCATCGCGTGAAGCAGCCCGACGGCGAGCGGGTGCTGACCTTCGTGAACGAGACCTTCGAGCGCATCGCCAAGGAGCAGGGCTTCTACTCCGACGCGCTCATGCGAGCGATCGCCAAGCGCGGCGCGCTCCACGATATCCCGGGCGTGCCCGAAGACGCGCGGCGGATCTTCAGGACCTCGCACGAGATCGGCTACGAGTGGCACGTGCGCCATCAGGCGGCGTTTCAGCGCTACACCGACAACGGCGTCTCGAAGACCATCAACCTGCCGCACGGCGCGAGCGAGGAGGACGTTGCGCGCGCGTACCTGCTCGCGTGGGAGCTCGGCTGCCTTGGCATCACGGTCTTCCGCGACGGCTGCAAGGGCGAGCAGGTCCTGAACGTCGGCATCAAGAAGGAGGTACCGGTGCCGACCGCGGCGCCCTCGGTCATCCGGCCGCGCCCGCACAGCCTCAAGGGCTCGACCTACCGGACCGATACCCCGATCGGCACCGCGTTCATCACGGTCAACGAGACGCCAGACGATGATCCCTTCGAGGTCTTCGTCCAGGTCGGCAAGGGCGGCTCCGACACGATGGCCGTCGCAGAGGCGCTCGGGCGGCTGATTTCGCTTGTGTTGAGGCTCCCTTCGCCTCTGTCGGCTCAGCGGCGGCTCGAAGAAGTGATCAGCCAGCTCTCGCGGATCGGCGGCGGCCAGCCGACAGGCTTCGGGCCCGCCAAGATCCTCTCGCTCCCGGACGCCCTCGCCCGCACCCTCGCCGAGCACATTGGCCAGGTGAAGCCGCTCACGGACCAGCCCGTAGTGGATGGTAACGGGCGAAAGCAAATCGGCGACCTGTGTAAGGAGTGCGGCCAGGCGACCTTCATCTACGAGGAAGGGTGCAAGAAGTGCCTGTCGTGCGGCTTCAACGAGTGCTGACCCACGGAGGGCCAAGCATCGAGCCGATGTAAAATGCTGCCGTGTTTTCCGGCGGCAGCTACCACGAGGTCGGGCGCTGGCTCTGGAATTTCCTCACCTCTCACGCGAAGCGTGTCGATCCGCGGCTCGAGGTGGAGCTCGAGGCGGGCGACGAGCGGCAGGGGAAGTCCTATGGCGCGCGGCTCCGGTTCGGGCGGCTGGTGAGCCCTGTCATGGAGTTCGACTACCGCGAGGTCGCGGACAGCCGCGGGAGCCTCGCGTGGTGCTCGGCGCTCGCCGAGCGGACGCAGGGGCTCGCGCGCGCCCGGCTCGGCGCGGAGAGGGCGGCCGACGCGGGAGCGCGCTGAGCCCCGGCGCGGCTGGAGCAGTCCCGGGGACCTCAACGGGTTCCTCGGCCTCGCCCTCGACAACATCACGCAGCTCGTCATCCTCTCGAGCCTCCTGATCGGGGTCTTCAAGTTCCCGGCCGACCTCGTGCTCGGCCGGATGGTGCCCGGCACCGCGCTCGGTGTGCTCGTCGGTGACCTCGCGTACACCTGGCTCGCCGTGAGGCTCCGACAACGGACGGGCCGCGACGACGTCACCGCGATGCCGTTCGGCATCGACACGCCGACCCTGTTCGCGATGGTGTTCGGCGTGCTCGGGCCTGCGATGGCGGCGACCGGCGACCCTGTGCTCGCATGGAAGGTGGGCATGGCGGCGACGCTCGCGATCGGCCTCGCCAAGGTCGGTCTCGCGTTCGGCGGCGACTGGGCGCGTCGGGTCGTGCCGCGCGCCGCCCTGCTTGGCTCCATCGCCGGCGTGGCGATCCTCCTGATCGCGTTCCTGCCGACGCTCAAGATCCTCCGCGACCCGCTCGTGGGTCTCGTCGCGCTCCTGGTGCTGCTGCTCGGGCTCTTCGGCCGCGTTCGGATGCCGCTCGGGGTGCCGGGGGCGTTCGCCGCGGTCCTCGCCGGCACGGCCCTCTTCTGGCTCCGCGCGTGGCTCGGGCGCGGCGGCGACGCGGGGCCGCCCGTCGCGGTGACGCTCGCGCTCGCGATCCCCTGGCCGACGCTCGCGTGGCTCGACGCGCTCGAGGCGACGCTGCCGTACCTCTCGCTCGCGCTGCCCTTCGCGCTCGTCACGATCATCGGCGGGATCGACAACACCGAGAGCGCCGCGGCGGCGGGCGATGAGTACCGAACGCGCGATATCCTCCTGACCGAGGCGGGCGCCACGGTGCTCGCGGCGCTCTGCGGTGGCGTCGTGCAGAACACTCCCTACATCGGCCACCCCGCGTACAAGGCGATGGGCGCGCGCGCCGGATACACGCTCGCGACGGGCCTCGTGATCGGGCTCGGTGCCGCGGTGGGCGTGCTGTCGCTCCTCGTCGCCGTGCTCCCCGAGGCGGCGATCGCGCCGATCCTGGTCTTCATCGGTCTCGAGATCACCGCCCAGGGGTTCCTCGCGTCGCCCCACCGGCACGGCGCCGCCGTCGCGCTCGCGTTCGTGCCGGTCGCCGCGGCGGTCGTGCTGATCCAAACGAGCGCGCTTCTGTCCGCCCTCGGCGCCTCGCCGGCGCGCCTGACGGGCGAGGCCGCGCTGACCCACCAAACGCTCCTGGTCCTGGGCAACGGCTTCATCCTGACGGCCGTCGTGTGGGGCTGGGCGCTCGTGACGATCATCGAGCGGCGCTTCGCCGCGACCGGTCTCGTGTTGGCCTTCGCGAGCGTGGCGACGCTCTTCGGCGTGATCCACTCGCCCGAGCCGAGTGGAAGCCTCTTCTGGCCCTGGGCACCGCCCTCCGCCGTGCCGGCGCGCCTCGCGGGCGCTTACGGTGTGCTCGCCGCGATCTGCTGGCTCGCCGCGACGCGCGCCCGCGGGAGCGCGGACGAGCGAATATCGGCTTGACCGCGTTCGTCACACGAGTGTTAAATGGCCGCGGTCGCGCCGTGAACTTCATGACGATCAGGTGTCCAGAAGGAGGCGCTATGAGCGTGTTCGGGAAGTCGGTGACCGCCGTCGTCGCGGGAGTTGCCCTCGTCGTCGCAGTCGGCCTGGGCGCGGCGTCGGCGCAGGAGCCGTGGGTCGCGCCGCCCGAGGCGAAGAACCTGAAGAACCCCGTGAAAGGCATCGGGAACGCGAAGACGATCGTCGAGACGAACTGCGTGACGTGCCACGGCCCCGGCGGGAAGGGCGACGGCCCCGCCGCCGCCGCGCTCCCGCCGCCGAAGCCGGCCGACTGGACGTCCGACAAGGTCGCGAAGGAAACCGACGGCGAGATTTTCTGGAAGATCACGAACGGCCGTGGCGCCATGCCGCCCTGGAAGCATCTCCCGGAGAAGGAGCGCTGGGAGCTGGTGAACTACCTCCGCACGCTCCAAAAGAAGAAGTAGGCCGCGAGGCCTCGAGCCTGAGACGCCCCGCCGGACGCCGGCGGGGCGTTCGTGTATCGGGCATGCGCGTTTCGACGATCGATGTCGGCACCAACACGGTCCGCCTCCTCGTCGCCGACGTGGTCGGCCGCGAGACGTGGAAGGTCGTCGATGCGCACCAGACCGTGACACGGCTCGGCGAGGGGCTCGCGGCCGCCGGCGCGCTCGGCGAGGCGCCCATGACGCGGACGCTCGCGGTCTTGAGCGACTACGTGGCGCGCGCCGAGCGCCTGGCGGCCACGCGCGTGCGCCTGGTCGCGACGAGCGCCGTGCGGGAGGCGACGAACGGGAGCGTGTTCGTCGCCGCGGTGGAGCGCGCGACGGGCCGACGCGTCGAGGTGGTGAGCGGGGAGGAGGAAGCGCGGCTCATGCTCCGCGGCGTGCGGTCCGGCCTCCGGGGCCTCGCCGGCACGATCGTGACCTTCGACGTCGGCGGCGGCTCGACGGAGTATATCCTGGCGGAGAATGAACGGATCGGCGCGGCGGTCAGCATACGCCTGGGCGTTATCCCGCTCGCCGAGCGGTTCCCGTTTGCCGACGGGGTGGACTGGAACCGCTACGCGGTCCTTCTCGCCGAAGTCCGCGCGCGGCTGGAGCGCGAGCTCCCTCAGAAGATCCGCAGCGCGCGCGTCGCTCACCTCGTGGGCACCGCCGGGACGGTGACGACGCTCGCGGCGCTCGACCTCGGTCTTGTCGAGTACGAGTCGCAGCGCGTCCAGGGCCACCGGCTGAGCCGAGCGACGATCGAGCGGCTCCTCGGCCGCCTCGGGAGCCTGTCGGTGGCCGCCCGGGCAGCGCTGCCCTGTGTCGAGCCCGGGCGGGCGGACCTGATCATCCCGGGCATCGCGATCGTGACGGCGACGCTCGACGCCCTCGGCCTTGCGACGCTCGTCGTCAGCGACTGGGGCTTGCGGGAAGGGATCCTCGCCGACGCGCTCGAGGGACGCCACGAGCCCCCTCCGGACGCTGCTCCTTAACCTCTCGACCCGGCGCCGGATCGGCGACGCGATGGCCCGTCTGCCGGCGGCGCGGCGGTTCGTCCGTCGCTTCGTGGCCGGCGAGCGCGCCGAGGACGCGCTCCAGGTGATCGCACGGTTGAACGCCCAGGGCCTCCTCTGCGCCGTGACCTACCTCGGGGAGAACGTCGCCACCCCCGCCGACGCCGCTCATGCGGCGCGCGCCTACGTGGAGCTCCTCGATGAGATCGAGCGGCGGAGCCTCTCCGCCGTCCCGTCCCTCAAGCTCACGCACCTCGGGCTCGACCTGGGTGAGGCGGTGTGCCGGGCCAATCTCGAAGCGGTGCTCGCGCGCGGCCGCGCCAGCTCGACGCTCGTGTGGATCGACATGGAGTCCAGCGCCTACACCGACCGGACGCTCGACCTGTACGCGCGCGTGCGGCCGTCCTTTCCCAACGCCGCTTGCGTGGTCCAGGCCTACCTCCGACGCACCGCGAAGGACGTCGAGCGCCTGATCGAGCTCGGCGCGACGGTGAGGCTTTGCAAGGGCGCGTACCGCGAGCCCCCGGAGCTCGCGTTCCCCGACAAGCACGAGGTGGACGCGAACTACGCCCGACTGATGGACCGGCTCTTCGCGGCGGACGCCCAGGCGAGGGGTGTCTATGTCGGCTTCGCGACTCACGATGAGCGGCTGATCGCGCGCGCCCGCGACACCGCGCGGGCGAAGGGGATCGCGCGCGAGCGGTTCGAGATCCAGATGCTCTACGGGATTCGGAGCGATCTGCACGCGCGCATCGCCGCAGACGGTCTGCGGCTCCGGGTGCTCGTGCCGTATGGCGAGGACTGGTATGGCTACTTCATGCGCCGGCTCGCCGAGCGGCCGGCGAACCTCGTCTTCTTCCTCCGCCACGCGTTCCGTCGCTAGCAGGTTCGCCAGCGTTCCATCGCTAGCGGGTCCGCCACGCGTCCGCGCGCTGGCGTTCGCCAGCTGGGCGGCCGCCAAGAGGTTCGTCAGGGTGATTTGACACTGTCCGGAGCGACGACTATGCTAAGCGGTTAAGTATGGATGAAATCGCGGTATTGGTGCTGAACTACACGTTTGAACCGCTGCATTTCACCAACGCCCGCCGCGCCATCACGCTGTTGCTCGCCGGCAAGGCCGAGGCCGTGGAGGCATCCCCGCGCGTGGTCCGCTCGCCGTCGATCGCCTTCGCGCTGCCGGCGGTGATCCGGCTCGCGATCTATATCCGCAAGCCCTTCCTCGACCGCGTCGCCTTCAACAAGAAGAACATCCTGCGACGCGACGGCTACACCTGCCAGTACTGCAACCGGCGCGGCGAGCGGTTGACCGTCGACCACGTGGTGCCCCGCTCGCGCGGCGGCGAGACGACGTGGGTGAACGTGGTGGCGGCGTGCCTCAGGTGCAACCTCAGGAAAGGCAACCGACAGCCTGAGGAGGCCGGAATGCGGCTGATCCGCGAGCCGATCCACCCCAAGTTCGTCTTCTCGACGCACATGCTGCGGCACCCGCACGCGCACTCGCTCCTCGACTCGTGGCGGAAGTACCTGCTCGCCGTCCCGACGCCGTCCTGACGTCGTCCAGCGGCGTGTTCCGACTCACGTCCGAGTACTCGCCCCGCGGCGACCAGCCGCCGGCGATCGCCGGGCTCACGCGCTTCGTTCGCGAGGGCCGGCGCCACGTCGTCCTGCGTGGCGTCACCGGGTCGGGCAAGACCTACACGATCGCCAACCTCATCGCCAGCGCGGGCCGCCCGACGCTGGTGATCTCGCCGAACAAGACCCTGGCGGCCCAGCTCTTCAGCGAGTTCAAGGCGTTCTTCCCCTCGAATGCCGTCGAGTACTTCGTCTCTTACTACGACTACTATCAGCCCGAGGCGTACATCCCGCAGTCGGATACGTACATCGAGAAGGACGCGCTGATCAACGACGAGATCGATCGCATGCGTCACTCGGCGACGAAGTCGCTCCTCGAGCGGCGCGACGTGATCGTGGTCGCCTCGGTCTCGTGCATCTACGGCATCGGCGAGCCCGACACCTATGCGGGCATGCACCTCGAGCTGCGCGCGGGCGAGGCGATCGACCGCGACGAGATCATTCGGCGGCTGATCGCCGTCCAGTACGAGCGGAACGACTACGACTTCCACCGCGGCACGTTCCGAGTGCGGGGGGACGTCGTCGAGATCTTCCCGGCCAGCGAGGAGTCGGTGGCTCTCCGCGTCGAGCTGTTTGGCGACGTCGTGGACGCCCTCTACCGGATCGATCCGCTCAAGGGCTCCGTGCTCGAGCGGGCGGACGCGGTCCACGTCTATCCGGCGAGCCACTACGTGACCGAAGCAGGCCAGCTCGAGCGCGCGATCCAGACGGTCCAGGACGAGCTCGGGGAGCGCCTGGCCTTCCTCAAGCCACGCAACCGGCTCCTCGAAGCGCAGCGACTCGAGCAGCGCACCCTGTTCGACATGGAGATGATGCGCGAGCTCGGCTATTGTCACGGGATCGAGAACTACTCGCGCCACCTGACGGGTCGGCGGCCGGGCGAGCCGCCGCCGACGCTGATCGACTACCTCGCGAAGGACGCGCTGATCATCATCGACGAGAGCCACGTGGCCGTCCCGCAGATCCGCGGCATGTACTACGGCGATCGATCCCGGAAGGAGGCGCTGGTCGAGTACGGCTTCCGCCTGCCGTCGGCGTTCGACAACCGTCCGCTCACCGCCGAGGAGTTCACCCGGGCGACAGGCCAGACGATCTACGTCTCGGCGACGCCGGGGCCGTACGAGCTCGAGCTGGCCGGCGACGCCGTCGCCGAACAGGTCATCCGCCCGACCGGCCTCATGGACCCGAAGATCACGGTGCGGCCCGCGAAGGACCAGGTGGACGACCTGCTCGCCGAGATCCGCGTGCGGGCCGAGCGCAACGCGCGCGTGCTGGTCACGACGCTGACCAAGCGCATGGCGGAGGACCTCACCGAATACTACCAGCAGGTCGGGCTCCGGGTGCGGTACCTGCACTCCGACATCGACACGCTCGACCGCGTGGCGATCATCCGGGACCTGCGCCTGGGCAAGTTTGACGCGCTGATCGGCATCAACCTCCTCCGCGAGGGGCTCGATATCCCGGAAGTGTCGCTGGTCGCGATCCTCGACGCCGACAAGGAGGGCTACCTCCGGTCCGGGACCTCGCTCATCCAGACGGCCGGGCGCGCCGCCCGGAACGTCAACGGCGAAGTCATCATGTACGCCGATCACGTCACGGACTCGATGGCGGCGACGATCCGCGAGACGGAACGGCGCCGCGAGCTCCAAGCCGCCTACAACCGGGAGCACGGCATCACGCCCGAGACGATCCGGTCGTCGATCCGCGAGCTCCTCCAGACGATCTACGAGCGGGACTACTACACGGTCGAGGTGGAGGCGCCCGCCGAGGAGAAGTTCGAGTCGCCCGCGGCGCTCGCGAGGCGAATCGCCGAGCTGGAGGCACGGATGAAGGAGGCGGCGCGGCGGCTCGACTTCGAGCAGGCCGCCGAGCTCCGCGACCGGATCAAGGCGCTCCGGAGAGCGGAGCTCCTGTGAGTCTCGAGGAAAAGCTCGCCCGGCTGCCCGACCGCCCGGGCATCTATATCTACCGGGACGCCAAGGCCCAGGTCCTCTACGTGGGCAAGGCCGCCTCGCTCCGGAGCCGCGTGCGCTCGTACTTCCAGGAGTCCCGACCGCGTGACCCGAAGACCGACGCGCTCGTGCGCCAGATCCGCGACCTCGAGTACGTGGTGACCGACAACGAGCTCGAGGCGCTGATGCTGGAGGCAAACCTCGTCCGCAAGCACCGACCCAGGTACAACATCATCCTGCGCGACGACAAGCACTACCCGTTCCTGAAGCTCACCACGAACGAGGAGTTCCCGCGCCTCCTGGTCGCGCGGCGGGTCCAGAACGATGGCGCGACATATTACGGGCCCTTCTATCCCGCGACGGCGATGCGCGAGACGCTCAAGCTCACCCGCCAGCTCTTCCCGCTGCGGACCTGCTCGATCACGATCGATGGCACGCTCGAGCGCCCCTGCATCCAGTACTCGATCCACCGGTGCAACGCACCGTGCACGGGGTGGGAGACTCGCGAAGGCTACGCCAAGACCGTCCGGGAGGTGACGCAGTTCCTGGGGGGCCGGGACGAGGACCTGGCGCTCCGGCTCACGCGGGAGATGGAGGAGGCCGCGGTCGAGACGAAGTTCGAGCGCGCGGCCGTGCTGCGCAACCAGATCCAGGCCCTCAACAAGGTGCGCGAGCGCCAGAAGATCATCTCGACGGACGAGGTGGACCAGGACGTGATCGGCGTCGTGCGGCAGGGGAGCGACGCCTGCGTCGAGTTCTTCTTCGTCCGCAAGGGCCGGCTCGTCGGCCAGGAGGCGTTCTTCTTCGACAGGGTCGCGGGCTGGGCGGACGGCGAGATCCTCTCGGCCTTCGTCCGGCAGTTCTACGGCAAGGCGGTCGCGCCTGCGCCGGAGATCCTCGTCTCCGAGGATCTGCCGGAGGCGGAGCTCACGACGGAGTGGCTGAGCACGCTCGCGGGCCGACGGGTCCAGATCGTGGTGCCCCAGCGGGGGCCGAGGCGTGAGTTCGTCGCGATGGCGGAGGCGAACGCGGCGATCGCGCTTCAGAATCACCTCCTCTCCCGCGACGACCGCCAGCAGGTCGTGCTCGAGGAGCTGCGTCGCGCGCTCACCCTGCCGGGGCTACCCAACCGGATCGAGGGCTACGACATCTCTCACGTCCAGGGCAGCGAGCAGGTCGGCTCCCTGGTCGTGTGGGAGAACGGGAGCATGAAGAAGGAGGACTACAAGCGCTTCCGCATCAAGACCGTGGCCGGCGCGGACGACTTTGCCGCGCTCGGCGAGGTTCTCACGCGGCGGTTCGCGAGGGCACTGGAGCAGGGGACGCCGCTGCCGGACCTGGTCCTGATCGACGGCGGCCGCGGCCAGCTCAACGTGGGGCTGAAGGTCCTGCAGGAGCTCGGCCTCGACTACCTCCCCGTCGTCGCCCTCGCGAAGCAGCAGGAGGAAGTCTACGTCGGCGAAAGCCTCCACCCGCTCGTGCTCGACCCGACGTCGCCGGCGCTCCACACGCTCCAGAAGATCCGGGACGAGGCTCATCGATTCGCGATCACGTACCACAAGAAGCTCCGGTCGAAGCGGACCCTCCAGTCAGTGCTGGACACGATCCCCGGTGTCGGGCCGACGATCCGCACGAGCCTGCTCAAGACGCTCGGCTCGGCCCGGCGCGTGCGCGAGTCGTCAGTCGCCGAACTCGCCGCGGTCCCCAAGGTGACGCCGAAGCTCGCCCAGCGCATCTTCGACTATTTTCATCCGACGGAATCCGTGGAACCTGAGCGGGGGGCGGCCGGTTAGTAAGGTTGGAGCCAACCGGGCACGCTGGGGGGTGACGCTCGGATGAAGACGCTCATGGCAGCGACCGCGGTCGTCGTGGGTCTGGCGTTCACGGCTGGCACCGCGATGGCGTTCCAGTGCCCTTCGCTCATCAAGCAGGGGCGCGACGCGGCGGCGAAGATGGACGCCAACAGCGACAAGGTGAAGAAGGCCGCGTCCAAGCTGGACAGGGCCGAGGCGCTGCACAAGGAAGGCAAGCACGCGGACTCCGTCACGGAGGCGAACGAAGCCCTCGGGCTGCTCGGGATCAAGCAGTAGCCTCCCAGGGTCGAGGCGGGGCTCGTCCGCTCAGGACGACATTCGCTCCGAGCCCCGCCCCCACCCTGGGATTCCGCCCTCCACCCCACCCCTCGCGCTCGCCAGCGCCGACGGAGCTCTCGGCGGTTCTTGCTCCTGTCAGCTAAGTATGTAAAACTCTGGGCTAATTATGGCGAGCGATCGATATCCGTTCCAGGAGATCGAGGCAAAGTGGCAGCGGATCTGGGAGGACCGAAAGCAGTTCCGCGTGACCGAGGACCCGCGTCGCCCGAAGTTCTACTGCCTCGAG
>Ga0209689_1004155_pt1 | contig 10512 bp, 10 predicted proteins | sample GraSoiAngelo_149_FD_187119 | JGI IMG/M metagenome (GOLD analysis project Ga0209689, IMG submission 187119) | Grasslands soil microbial communities from the Angelo Coastal Reserve, California, USA - 14_1009_09_30cm (SPAdes) (version 2) | ecosystem: Environmental > Terrestrial > Soil > Grasslands ...
CAGGTTCGAAGCCTGAGGACCGCACTCACGCAGCCCGTCTGAAACCATCCGAGCCCCGTGAGGACGGGACCGGCAACCGGTCGCCGCGATGTGAGATGGGCGGAGATGGGCTGGGTGCGGGCACAGTCGGGGCACAGTCGGGACGTGGCCCCGAGCACTTGCGCCAGGGCGGGCATCGAGTTGTCTCCTCTCGAGGGCTTCGTCCATGCGGAGGCCGCGGAGCCCCTGACTGGGAGGCGCTAGAAACCGTCTGGCAAGCTGCTCTAGAGGGCTCCGCGGAGGATCGCTGTGCTCGCCGCAACCGGGGCGCATCGCAAGGCGAGAAGTCGCTGAGTCGCGGGCGACCCGCGGCGCCCGACCACCGCCGCCGGCCGCTGCGATGTCTCGCCCCCCGGGGGCCAGAGCCCTCAGGGATTAGTACAGGGCAGCTGGCCCGACCCCGCCGGATCGTCGCCGAAGGCCCCGATCTTGAAACCCGGTCCTTGGCTGTTGATCCCCGTGATGTTGGAAGCGGCGTTGGGGCAGGGGTACGCGATGTCTTGCGTCGTGGGGAACACCCACCTGCCATTCGGGTCGACGTAGGTGTGGAAGGGGAACTCCGTCCCAGCGAGCGGTCCACCGACGAATCTGACGCGCTCACACAAGGTGCCATCGCCGTTGTAGGTGTAGTCAGTCTCGGTGACCACCGGCATGGTCTCGTAGGGCTTGAACGCGCAGCCGGGGCCGCTCCCGCTCAGCTCGACGTTGCCCTTCGTGCAATGCTTGCCACCGGAGCCGTCGGGGTTCGGGAGGTACTTGGCCGTCCCGATGAAGGTGAAGAAGCAATCGGGGCCGAACGACCCCGTGGCCGCCGCCATGTAGGTGCCTCGCTCCGTCCCCGGCTTCGGCGGATGGTCGTAGTCGTAGGGCGTCGTCATGGTGATGTCCGCACGACCTGTCGCGCCCCACAGCAGGACGCCGAGGAATGCTGCCAAACATCGTTCGTGTCTCATTCGGATATCCTCCCTTTCGAGGGCCTCGCCGGTCGGGTGGCGGCCCCTGACCTGAAGGCGCCAGAAACCGTGTAGCAATTGCCAGAGGACAGGTTTCGCCCCGCGACAGGAGCGCGGCGCGCATGCAGGATGCGCTTACACTCGAGCGCAGGCACCTCATCGTTCGGCAAGCGCGAACACTGGGCGGGTCACGCCCCGATCTCCGCCGACCGGCCCCGGTGCCGCCGGTACATCTCGGCGGCCCAGCGGCACACGGGCCGGCTCACCAGCGCGTCACGCCAGCGCGTCACCGGCGCGGGCAGCGGGCCCGGGGGCCGATAGGGGAACTCGGGCGGGAGTACCACTGGCGCGAGGAGCGCGGCGGCGGTCAGGTCGGCGACGCTGAAGCGGTCGCCGACCAGATAGCCGGAGGGCCGAAGCTCGGCCTCGAGACGGTCGAGCGCCGCGAGCACCTTCTCGCGACTCCGCGCCGCGCTGCCGGCGTCGATCTTCATGTCGGCCTTCATCACCACTCGGAGGGCGGGGAAGAGGGCGCGGTAGAGGCGTTGCGTGACCGGCCCGTACCCCAGCGTGAAGGCGGCAGCCGCGAACTCGGTCTCCGGCAGGAGCTCGTGGAAGAGCGCGCGCCGCACGTGCGGGCCGAGCTCCTCGTCGAAGAAGTCCTCGAGCTCGAGCGCCCGGCGGCGGTCGGTCGCGTCGGCCGGGTAGAGCGCCGGCTCGGGCCGCAGGCGCTCGAGGCGCTCGATTCTGCGCGTCGAGTCGTGGATCGTCTCGCCGTCGAGCACGAGGACCGGCAGCGCCTTCTGCCCCGTCATCCAGAGGACGCGCGGGACGTGGAAGCCGGGCAGGAGCGAGCGGCGCACGTGCGCGATGCCCTTCCAGTCGAGCGCCCAGCGCGCCTTCTCGTTGTAGTGCGAGAAGCGGAACTGCAAGAGGACGGGCGGTGCCAACGCTACTCGCCCTCGGCCAGGTGGTCGACGCAGCCGCTCGGAAACCCTCCTGGCGTCACGATTCGCGTGCACAGCGAGCCGTCGGGCGCGCTTCAGCTATCGGTGGTCAGGGTACGGCGAACAGCTCGAGGGTGTCGCTCCAGTACGCGCGAGTGAGGCCCTCGGGCGTGTTGCAGTCCGAGTCGTTGAGTATGTCGGTGAGGAACTGTGCTTGCTCTGACCCGACGACGTTGCCGTCGCGGTCATACAAGACGATCGGGGCGGTGCCCACCACGCCGATCGTGCCTTCGACGTACGCGATGGGGGGAAACCCCGTCGCGGTGGCGTGGAGCGGCATCCCGACCAAGCAGGACGTGCCGGGGTCGGCCACGCCGCGGAAGGTGAGCACCCCCGTGCACCCTTCACCCCCGCCGAGCTCGCCGGTCGCCGTGAACTCGATAGGTTCCGTCGACGGGAAGTCCGTGACGCCCGGGCTGAATGTTATAACGCCGGTGGGCGCGTCCGGGGTGCCACCCCACGTGCACACCAGGGTGCCACGATCCGGCGCCGCCCGACTTGCCGTCGCCTGCACGAGTGCCAGCGCCACGACGGCGATTGCGATGCTTTGGAGTCCCGCTCGCATGAGATATCCTCCCTTTCGAGGGCCTCGCCTGAGGGCGGGAGGCCCTGACCTGGAGGCGCTAGAAACCGTGTAGCAATTGCCAGAGGCGCGGGCGTGTCCCGGGACGGGAGCGCGGCCCGAGGCGGCTATCGCCCTCACACCCTCCAGCGCACGGGCTCGTCGGGCACCACGTAGCTGCAGACCGTGCCGGTCCGGATGTACCGACGGAGGTGGCTGGCCAGCGCGGGATGCACGCGCGCGATGTGCGCGAGGCTGAAGCGAATTCGCGAGGCGACCGCCTTCCGGGCGCGCTCGATCGGGCTGCCGGCCCGTCGACCGCGGCCGCCCAGGCCAAAGGCGGACGCCAGCTCCCCGGCGATGAAGTCGAACTCGGCGCGCGCCCGCGCCACGCGTCCCTCGTCGTTGCAGCGCTCGGCGTCCTCGAGCTCGCGGTGCAGCCCCGCCAACCGTTCCCGGTAGTCCGCCCGTGCCCGATGGTCGAGGACGGCGTCTCCGGAAGCCCCTCGGGACACCCTGAGACCCTGCGCAACGAGGTCCGCGGCGGGGGTGCTGCGCGGGTCGGGCGGCGCGCCCGCGGAGGCGGCGATCAGGTCCGCGACGTGGATATCCCTGCCCCGGTTGGCGAGCAGGATCGCGATGTCGCCGAGGCCCTTGCTGTGCTTCAGCCGCACGGACGTGCCCGCGTAGATGACGGTCCAGACATCTCCCTCGTTGCGAAAGACCGCCTCGCCATCGGCCGGCTCTTGCGCACCGGCGGTCGGCGCGGCGTCGAGGCCGAGACGGCGCACCTTCGCCACGAGGCCGTCCATCCCGAGCTCCCGCGCCGTGGCGAGTGCGCTCGTGAGCAGAGCCGCGGCCTCGCCACGGCGCGCGCCGGCATCGCGCGTGAGGAGCAAGCGGGCATGCGCGAGCTGGGTCCACGCGAGAAAGGGTCGCGCGCCCATCCGCTCGTGCACCGTCGCCGCGTCCTCGTAGTGGCGAATCGCGTCGGCGACGCGGCCGAGCGTCGAGGCCAGCAGGCCGAGGTGGTAGGAGACCGACCCCCAGCAGGCGAGCCCCGCGGCGAAGATCCCGACGCGACCGGCGTAGGGCATCAGGAGCTCGTAGAGCTGCGCCGCGCTCGTGCGGTCGTTCAGCTCTGCGGCGACGGCGGAGAGAAGGCTCATCGAGACCACCCAGGCGCCGTCGCGGGGCAGCGGAAAGCCCTCCTTCGCCAGCGCGGAAAGCTCGCGCCGCGCTTCGGCCTGACGGCCCGTTTCGCTCCACACGAACGCACGGGCGCAGCGCTGGAACATCGTGGCGGGCACGCCAGTACGGGGTTGCGACCGTCCAACGAGCTGATCCAGACAGCCCTTGTGAAAGTGGAGGAGGAATGTCTGAATCTCGTGGCGCAGGATCGGTTGGACATCGGGCTCCCGCTGACCGAGCTCGACCGCGCGCTGCGCCTGCTCCTCGCCGTCGGCGAACCGGCCGTCCATGATCGCGCGCGTCGCCCGCCACATCGCCAGGTCCGTCAGGTAGAGCGGCTGGCGCAGCTCGCCGGCGATCTGTGCCCACGCCTCGATCTCGCGGTCGGTGGCGACCACGTCGCCGTGCTCGAGGAATCCGACGATGCGAAACCTGTGTCCGAGCAGCGCGAGCTCGCGGTCCCCCGTCCGCTCCCCGAGGTGCAGGATCTCGTCGGCGATCGCGAGGCGCTCCGCCGCTCCCTCCGGCCGCCAGAGGGCGATCCAGCGCGCACGGAGCACGGCGGCGAGAAGCCGCGGGTCGCCGAGCTGCCGTGCGAGCCTGACCGCCTCCTCGCTGAGCGCGACGACCCGCTCGGGCTCGGGCGCCCAGTAGAGATTGATCGCCAGGCGCGCGAGGAGCTGCGCCCGCAGCCCCGGGTCGCCGTCGCCGAGGCGGTGGAGCGCCTCCTCGAGGAGCTCGATGCGGGGTTGGTCGACGACCTCGCTCCGCACCCAGAGCAGGCGCGAGCCCTCCCCGGCGAAACCGAGCGCGCTGCGAGCCAGCAGCGGCGCGTCTCCGATCCGTCGCGCGATCTCGGCGGCCTGCTGGAACGTCTCGCGCGCCCCGCGCCCGTCGCCGGATTTCCACTGCACGTCGCCGCGCGCGAGCAGGAGCTCGCAGCGCTCGCGCTCGTCTCCGGGGCGCGCCAGCCCGAGGACCTCGAGCGCGGACTGGAAGTGCGCCGCGGCCGCCTCGTAGGCCAGCGAGGCCGCGGCATGCCGCCCGGCTCGCGTGCTGTACACGAGCGCCTTGTCGGCGCCCCGCGCCGGCGCAGCCTCCAGGAAATGATGGGCGAGCGCCGTCAGGTGCGGCGTCGGGTCCGTGCGGTGGACCTCCTCGAGGACCTCGCCGATCTGCCCGTGCAGCCGGATGCGCTCTGCGGGCCCCAGCTCCTCGTAGAGGGTCTCCCGGATCAGCGCGTGGGCGAATCGGTACCGCCCCACTCCGCCCGGCTCGCGGACGACGATCTCGCGGGCGAGGGCAGGGCCCAGCGTCTCGAGGAGCGCCTCCGGGTCGAGCCCGCACGCGCGGTGCAGGATGGCCAGGTCGAATTCGCGTCCGACGACCGATGCGAGCGCAAGGGCCTCCCGGGCGGGCGGCGGCAAGGGCGCGAGGCGGCGGCGGATCGCCTCGCGCACGCCCTGCGGCACCGGAAACCTCCCCGGGCTCGGGTCCTCGTGCCGCTCGAGCGCTCGCTCGGCAACGAGCAAGCGCACGATCTCGTCGACGAAGAAGGGATTGCCCTCGGTCTCCCGATGGACGGCACGGACGAGCACCGGCGCCGGGCTCCGGCCGATCGTCTCCTCGAGGAAGCGCCGCACCTCCTCCTCCCCGAGGCCGCGCAGCGGCACGTGGTGGCCGTCGCGGCCGAGCGCGCCCAGGATCTCGGCCACGGCCGGGGCCTGCCGGACCTCCACTTCCCGGTACGTGCCGAGGAGGAGAATCCGAACGTCGCGCAGCTCGTGCGCGAGGAACTGCAGGAGAAGGAGCGACGGCGCATCGGCCCACTGCAGGTCGTCGAGCACGAGGACGAGCGGCGTCCGCTGAGCGGCGCTCCGGAGGAGCGTCGCCACCGCGTCGAAGAGGTAGAAGCGCGCGTGCTCGGATCGCGGCGAGGTGGACAGCGCGGGGAGGTCTCGGAAGCGCTCGCCGAGCTCCGGGACGAGCGGCACGAGGTAGGGAGCGCCCGCGCCGACGGCGGGGCGCAGCTCCTCCGCGGGGACGCCCTGGAGAAGCGCCCGGATCACCTGGACCCACGGCCAGTAGGGCGGCGCGCCCTCGCCTTCCCAGCACCGTCCCCAGAGGGCGACGCCGCCGCGCTCGGCCGCCTCCCGAGCGAGCTCCTCCGCGAGCCGGGTCTTCCCGATGCCCGCTTCGCCGACGACGAGGAAGAAGCGCCCCCGCCCGCCGACGGCGTCCTCCAGGCCCGCGCGCAGCTCCGCGAGCTCACGCTGCCGACCCACGAAGACCGGTCCGGCGTGCATCTGGGAGGATCCTTGCGGCGGCAACGGGGTTTCTGTCAACTCACGCGGGTGAGCTTCTCACGCCCCGTAGCGTCATATGGGGGGAAGAGGAGGAAGGCGCGCGAGAGGGGGTACGGGGCAACGTCTGATGTCGGGGATTCTGTCAACTAGGCTGTTTGAGTTGCCTACGCCCCTTCTGGTCCTTCCGGGTGTCAGCAGCGCCCAGGTCTCCTGGCGCCCCAACATCTTCGGCGGGCAGGACTGCATCGGCCCCGAAGGGCGCTCCTCCTCGACGCCCAACGTCTTCGGTGGCTACGACACGACGTTCCCTGACGGCTCCCGCTCCTCGTCGCACCCGAACGTCTTCGGGGACGAGGACACGACGACGCCCAAGGGCACCATCGAGTCGAGGCCCAACATCTTCGGCGGCAAGGACTACCGCCTCGCGAACAGCGGGCGGATCGAGTCACGCCCGAACATCTTCGGAGGGCAGGACTTCAGGCAGCGTATACCACGTCGTGGAGTGCCGACCGAACATTTTCGGCGGCGAAGATTGCCGCTGACTCGGAGGGGGGCCAGCGCCTGCACCTGAAGGGATCGTCTCCCAGCGGAAGCCCGAGCACCTGCGACCTGCTCGACTTTTCCAGCCGAGGGTCTATAGGGCCGCCAGGAGACCGGGCTTATGCGGGGCGATGCTCAGCGGGAAGGGAGAGGCCGCCCTGATTCGCGGTGATCGGCGCGATCACCCTCGCGCCCCTCTTCGTAGGATCGGTATCGTGCTCGACGAGTCGAGGCGACACTCAGGGCCAGGGCGCCCGCCAGAGCCAATGACCAGAAAGCGGGCCGCCGGGATCAACCGCACTCCCCGGGAACACGCAACCGGCGGTCAAGACGGCGTGCCGCTCGTCGGATATGCTGCGAACCTGGTCGCGCAGGGGAGAACGCGATGCTCAAGGGGTATACCGCGCCACGAACACCGCTCGGCCGTTCGAGCCTCGTTCAACCGCCACCGTGGCACTATGTCGGAACGGCGCTCGCGGTGGAATATGACGCACGGCCCGAGGCCGTCGCCGCCTTTCTTCCCGCACCGCTGCGACCTGGCCGCGAAGCCCTTGCCGGGCGGTGCGCTGCGTACTTCTGCGATTGGCAGTTTGCAAGCGGAGAAGCCGCCGCCGGTGGCGAGCCCGAGTACCTCGACCCGGTGCACAGCCAGTACCGCGAGTTCATCCTCCTGCTGACAGCCGAGTTCGAGGGTAGTCCGTGCGCCTACTGCCCCTTCATTTGGGTGGACCAGGATGCCTCGCTGCTGCGCGGGCTCATTCAGGGGTGGCCGAAGCAGATTGGCTCGATCTGGATGACGCGCACGTTCGAGCTTGCATCGCCTGCCACCCCGATGATCGGCGCGGGCGGGCGCTTTGGCGCATCACTCGCTGCAAAGGATCGGCGGCTTGTGGATGCACGTGTGACGCTGCGTGTGGAGAGCGAATCCATGCCTCAACCGAACTTCAGCCGTGCCTTCAACGTGCGGCTCTTTCCCGAGCTTGCGGCCGGGCACCACGACCGGCCGGCGGTGCATGAGTTGGTGCAGCTACGCTCGTGTGACGTTGCGGTGTCGGCCATCTGGCGCGGCGATGCGGAACTTCGCTTCTACGATCAGCCCAATCTCGAACTGCCGGCTCTTGCGCCCCAGCAGACCGTTGGGGGCTACCGCTTCAACATCGCGTTGACCGTAGATGATCTCGTCACCCTGAGCGATCTTCGAGGTTGAGGTGCTGTAGGTCAGGCGCTCGCGTGTCGGACACCGGGCGGCGCTACCGTTCGTGTCGCTTGACCCGAGGGGGTCTACTCGACATGGATCTGATCGCCGCGCTGCTCGCCACCCTGGCCGCCGGCCTCTTCGCGGGTGCTGCCGTTGCCGTCTACATCGCCTTCGTGGAGCACCCGGCGCGGGCTTGAGCGCCAGCCCAGGGTGCCGCCGAGGCTCGCGTTTCGCCTCGGCGCGAGGCCGATCCCACGGCAGCAAGAGCCTTGACCGCGACGCCCGCACCGGCACGGGCCACACGCCGGATACCTTGCCAACTCCACGCTGGCTCTCAGCCCTCTCTTCGCACCGCCATAGGGACTACGGTCGGCGGTGAGGACAGTTGGCCCACGTACGACGCTACCTTCTCCACCGCCTCACGCAGATCCTCATCGGTGTCGATGTTGTAGCGCTCGAACACCGACTCGCTCCGGTGGCCCGAGATCGCCATGGCGACCTTCCGGTCGAGGCCGTGGCGGCCGTGCAAGCAGATCCGCCAGACTTGATCTTCATGGACCTCGGCCTGCCGCGGATGGACGGCTGGGAGGCCACCCGACGCATCCGCGAGCTGCCGGGCGGGAGCGGGGTGCGCATCGTCGCGCTCACTGGGCATACGATGCGCGCCGAACACCAGCGCGCGTTCGACGTTGGCTGCGACGACTTCATCGCCAAGCCGGTGGCGAAGTCGGAGGTGATCGACCAGGCGCTCCGCCGTTGGCTGCCCCGGAGCGTTGAATGCGCGCCGCGAGGCGCTGGCGCTCGACCGTTGGCTGCCCCGGGTACTCTCTGATAGCCAGAAGCGCGAGGTTCCCTCGGCGCGCGCCGGGCTAGATTCGCGCTGCGGGGTCTAGCCGCGTTCGGGAATGCCTCGGAGACGCACGACGGTGCCCTCCGGAAGGTCTCGAGGCCAGCGCCGGCTATCTTGGGCGGGATCGGGCCGACGGACGCCGGAAGAGACTCCTGGCTGCGCTGGGGCACAGTTCGAGCGCAGTCGATACTCCGGAGCCGCCGCTTGTGCCCCCGCGGTCGACCTCGTTACCTCGTCCGCTCATGGTCGAGACCGCCCGCTCTCGCGGGCAGGTACCTGGCGCCGGGACAGCTCGCCGGCGTGACCTCTCGATCACGCCCTCTTGATGCTGCGGCTATTCTTGCCGCGCGGTGCGGCCGAGCGACCCTCAGGTTCGAAGCCCCGGACCGCCCTTCCCGCATCCCCTCCGACCACACCCGAGCCCCCGTAATTGCGTGAATTCTCAACGTGCGCCGTCACGTCGTCGGGGCTCGGGTGGGGTCCGGTTGGGAGGGTGTTCGGACCATTCTCGGACCACGAGCCGGCGGAAAGACGCGTCGGCCTCTACGAGGCTTGCTGCACGAGGCAGAGAAGTACAGCCATTCCGCGCGCCGTAATCGTGCGAGGCGCGGCGTCTCCCGGACCGACAATGAGCCCCTTCGTTCGTAGCGAGTTGAACGCGTCCAGCCACGGCATCGGCGGACGAGCCACGAGCGAACTACCGAGGTGAAGCGGGTTGAACTCGGGGCCGAACGTGCGTTTGTCTGACCGTACCTGCAGAGCGCCGCTGTCCGCGTCGAAAGCCGACAGCGGTCCCGCCGTTGCAGCTTCCCCGAGCAATTCAAGCTCCTCGCCCGACAGGTTTTCGGGAGCGAAGGCTACTGCCGTAAGCGACTGTCGCGTTGCCGGGATATCCCGATACAGGAACGACTCGACAGTGGTCCGGGCCGCAGCGACCTTGCGTTGGCAACGCATCAGCGTCAGCCCGGCCTCATCGGAGTGTTCGTTCCGTTCGAAAACGCCCATGAGCGCCCCCGCGTCATTCGAAAATTCCCGAAGCGCCTGACGAAGAGCGGCTAGAGGGGCCTCCCGCTTCGACCGCTTCATTTCCGCTAGCGCCTTGTCGGCGTACTCGATGGCCTCGCGGTAGTCCGGCAATCGACCAGCGGGCCTCGAAGCGTCCCGATACAGCTCGTCCATGAACAAACCGAGGAGACGCCGAAGCTCTTCGTCGCGTGGTTCGATTGCTACTGGCGCGCCCCATGTGACGATCCGCCAAACCGCAATGGGGTAGAGTGATCCCAATCCGACGAGGAACAGAACCCACCGCGTTGCCTCGTGGTTGATGTGGGGCGCGATCCACCGCAGGAAGTGAGCCCAGCCAGCGACGTTGTCCGGGATCCCGCCGAGACCGATCAGGAAGACAACAAAGACGAACACCGACCATGGGACTACAACCCAGCGCGGAATACGCATCTCAATCCCTCCGGAACACGTTACGACGAAGCCTCTGCGGGCGCTGGCGGTAGCCGCTCCGCGCCCGGGAATGCCTGCTTCGGGGCGATCAAGAATCGCCTCGCACACAACCCGCTGCGGTAGTTGATCTCGCTCACCAGCCGTCGCGATGCCGACTCGACGCGCCGCTCTCCCTCACCGTGCCATCCCGCCATGAAAGCCACATCGCGCGTGACCGGAAGCGTGACCTGGATCCTCGGAGAGCCGAGGCCGCCCGTTCCCATCGTCCGCCACATGGCCGGAGGGATCTTCGGGTCCGCCATGAAGTACGGGGCGTCCGAGGTGATGAAATAGTGCGGCGACTGCGACCGGATGAAGGTCCAGCCCATTCGGGCGAGCATCTCGGCGGCGTCGGTGAGCGCCGAGAATGAC